>JAEEGL016033008.1_pt1 | contig 16454 bp, 17 predicted proteins | sample 9134231 | NCBI WGS metagenome assembly JAEEGL01 (sample SAMN16246548, study PRJNA631951) | gut metagenome | biome: gut microbiome; feature: rumen; material: fiber-attached | host: Bos | place: Iran: Karaj | collected 2018-10
AACCACGGTAATGGTAGAGTTTCACGTTTACTCTTACATTACTTCTTAAAGAAGTATGAATATGATGTTGATGATTACTTTGCAATCGCATACTTAATGAAACAACATCTTGGCGAATATATTGATGCATTCAAAGCATCCTCAGAAGGTTGGTTTGATGATGAAAATAGATATGAACCATTCGTTTCCTTCATTCTTAGAAGAATTCTTGAAGCATATCGTAAACTTGATTACATCATGGAAATCAACAAACTTGATGTAAATGCTAAAGATAAAGTCTTAAAAGTTGTTAATGATTCAGCAACTCCAATCAATAAGACCTATATCTTAAGAATCTTATTTGACTACGACAAAGTCACAATTGAGAAAGCATTAACAGCCCTTGTTGGTGAAGATAAAATTCAACTCATAACAAAAGGCCGTTATTCAAAATACTTCAGAAAATAAGGAGAAATTTACAAATTTATGAAAACTGAAAACATTCGTAATGTCGTTATCCTTGGTCACCAAAGTAGTGGTAAGACCAGCTTAGTCGAATCATTAGCATACGTTGCTAAACTTATCCCACAAAAGGGCGAAGTTGAAAAGAAAAACACATTATCAGATTACACTCCTGCCGAACAAGGTAGAGGTGGTTCAATCCAAACAGCAGTAGTTCCACTTAACTACAACGATCACAAGATCAACATAGTTGATATCCCAGGTAATGATGACTTTATTTCTGAAGTTATCGGTGTTACAGGCGTTGTCAAAGGCGCAGTCTTAGTTATTGACGCATCAGTTGGTGTCCAAGTCGGTACAGTCAAACATTTCAATCAACTTAAGAAAAGAGGCGTTCCAACATTCGTCTTCGTTAATAAGATGGATAAAGAAGAAGCCAATTTTGAAGAAACTCTCGAAGAAATCCGCGAAAAACTCGGTAAAAACGTCGTTTCATTCTGCTATCCACTCGGTCATGAAAAATCATTTGATGGCTTTGCAAATGCAGTAGATCTTAAAGCTCACATCTTCAATGGAAAAGAATGCGTTGAAGCAGAAATCTACCCAGACAAGAGAGATAAAGTCCTTGAATTACACAACACAATCGTTGAAGAAGTCGCAAAAACAAGCGATGAATTATTAGAAAAATTCTTTAATGGTGAAGAATTCACACTCGAAGAAATCCGCTCAGCACTTAGAGTTGGTGTCTTAAATGGTGAAATCTGCCCATTAATTGTTGGTAGTGCAACAAAGAACATTGGTGTTCAAACACTCCTTAATATGTTCATTTCTTACCTTCCAAATCCAAACGATCTTAAACCTCTTGAAGCTCAAGATGAAAACGGAAAAGAAAAGGTTGTCCCAACAGATGTTAATCAACCATTCTCAGCATATGTCTTTAAGACAATCGTTGATCCATATGCAGGCCAAATCAACTTATTTAAAGTTTGTTCAGGTGTTTTACATAATGGTGACGAAGTCTACGTTAATGGCGAAACCCAAAGAATTTCAATGCTTTACCAAATGACAGGTAAGAAGCTTGATTCTGTTAACGAAATTATTGCTGGTGATATCGGCGCAGTCACAAGACTTGAAGGCGTTGCATCAGGCGATTCAATGTCTAACCCAAGATCAATCACAATCTTTAAGAAAGTTAAATATCCAACCGCAGTTATCTATAAAGGTATCGTCTTAGCAAACAAGAATGACGAATCTAAACTTGGACCAGCCCTTGCTAAGATGCAACTAGAAGACCCATCATTAGATGTCAAACGTAATAATGAAACAAAACAGTTATTGCTCGGCGGTCTTTCCGATTCACATATTAACTTTGCAATCGAAAAACTAAAAACAATCTATAAGATTTCAGTCTCGACCGAAAAGATGAAGATCATCTACCGTGAATCTATTAAGGGAACAGCAGAAGGTGACGGACGTTACGTCAAACAATCTGGTGGTTCTGGTTTCTATGGTGTTGTTAAGATGAGATTCGAACCAGCTGAAGAAAATGAATTCGCTGAAGAAGTCTTCGGTGGTGCAGTTCCAAAGAACTACTTCCCAGCAGTCGAAAAAGGTTTCTTTGAAGCACTTCAACAAGGCTTATTAGCAGGATTCCCTGTAATCGGTGTTAAAGGCGTCTTAATTGATGGTAAATAGCACCCAGTAGATTCAAACGAACAAGCCTGTAAGATGGCAGGTATCTTAGCATTCAAAGATGCATATATGAAATGTAAACCAATTATTCTCGAACCATTCATGAGAATTAGAGTTAACATTGAATCCAAATATACAGGTAACGTTCTCTCTGACTTAAATACCAGAAGAGCAAGAATTCAAAACATCGAAGAAAAAGATGGTGGTTATCAAGAAATTGAAGCCCTCGTACCAGAAGCTGAAATTATTGACTACGTTACACAACTTAAGTCACTTACCCAAGCCTCAGGTTTCTTCAATCGTGAATTCACCGGTTACGAAGAATTACCAAGCTATCTCGTAGATAAAGTTATCGCTGATAATAAAGTCGAAAAATAGTTAAATTCTCAGGAAAAACCGCATTTAGAGATAAAACTCCAGGTGCGGTTTTATTACTTTAAGGAGGTTAGTTATGGCAAATAAAAAAAGAGAAAACATATTAGATACCTCTTGGTTTAGAGTTGTTTTGATGGTGGTAGGCGCCATTTTAACCACAGCAGTTTTAGTGTTCTCGGTTTTTACATTTGTGAAAGCTAAAAATAACCAATTAGAAGAAGCTCCAAAGTATATGGTTTGGGTCTTTATCTTCTTAGGTCTATCCAGATTTGTTTCATATCTTAAAGATAGAAAAGCAACGAGTTTAATTAGAGCACTAGTCTTACTTATTATTGATGTTGGATTAGGTGTAATGATTATATTTGCTAAATATAACACCTACATATTCTCTTTATCTGCAGGCCTTTTTGCATTATCCATTATTCTTTCAAGAATATTCAAGTTGATTGAGAAACATTCTGTCAGAGACATCGTTTTTAGTGTATTAGTAATTGTATTTTCAATTGCTGTAGCAATTGGATTCTTCCAAAAAGTAAACAGAGACTTTCTTGGTTCAGTAATTTTACTTGAATGCTTATTTATTGCTGTTTGCACATTTATTGAAGCTTCCCTATTGTCTTTATCTCAACTTAAGTTGGATGTGTTCGCAAAGATTATATTTAAGACATTTGCCTTAGAAATATTGTTTGGCTTATTAGCCTTAATGGCAACGTTCTCAATTATATTAATGTACGAAGAACCAACAATGTCCTATTATCCAGATGCACTTTGGTATTGTTTCACAGTTGTTACCACAATTGGTTTTGGTGATTTCTATGCCACAACACTTATTGGAAGACTTGTAACCGTTGTGCTTGGTATATATGGAATCGTTGTGGTTGCAGTCTTTACCTCTATCATTGTTAATTTCTATAACGAGACAAGTGGCAAGAAAGACGCAAAAGAAATTCGTGAAATTAGCCAAGAACATAAAAAATAGTGTATTTCCTATATATTTTTATTGACAAGGATCAAAATTATGAACGAAAAATTAGAAAAAGTTATTAAGTTTCTAGATGATGCTCAAACGTATTATCTAGCGACAGTTGAAGGTGATCAGCCAAGAGTTCGCCCATTCGGAACAGCCATTATCTATAAGGATAGACTTTATATCCAAACCGGAAAAGTCAAAGCCGTTAGCCATCAATTAAAAGCAAATCCAAAAGCAGAAATCTGCGCATTTAAAGATGTGACATGGATTAGAATCGCTGGTGAACTTGTCGAAGATGACACAAGAGAAGTTAAAACTCTTATGTTAGAAAAGATGCCTTCACTTCGTAGAATGTACAACGAAGATGATGGTAATATGCAAATGTTTTACTTCAAAGATGCTGAAGTCACGTTCGCATCATTTGTTGCTCCTCCAGAAAAGTTTAATATTTAATTAAACAATAAGACCACTGTGTGGTCTTTTTATTTTCTTTATCAAATCATTTGACCAAATATTATTAAAGTATTTAACTATTTCTAATTAAAAAGAGATGGTTTATGAAAAAAGTTTTAATTATTTCAACCAGCATTAGGGCTGGATCAAATTCAGAAATTTTAGCTAATAAGTTTTATGATGGCGCAAAAGATGCAGGTCATAACGTAGAACTTATTACTTTAAGAAATAAAAACGTTTCATTCTGTCGTGGCTGTATGGCATGTCAAAAATTAGGGAAGTGTATCCAAAACGATGACGCTAATGAAATTACTGATAAGATTTGTGAATCAGAAGTAATCGTTTGGGTTACTCCTATCTATTATTACGAAATGTCTGGTCAAATGAAGACAATGATTGACCGTGCTAATTCACTTTATGTTAGAGACTATAAATTTAGAGAAGTCTATTTACTTACAGTAGCAGCGGATGATGACCCTAAAACACCAGATCGCGCAATAGGCGGAATTCAAGGGTGGATTGATTGTTTCGAGGGCGTTTCGTTAAAAGGAACATTATTCTTAGGCGGAATAAATGATCCAAATCAAATTAAAAACGACGAAAGGCTCGAGGAAGCCTATAAAATGGGGAAAAATATATGAAAATCTACGAAAAAATTATAGATACAATTGGTGGAACACCTCTTGTAGAACTCAAAAAACTTGAAAAAGAATATAACTTAAAAGCAAAACTTATTGCTAAGGTTGAATCATTCAATCCAGGCGGAAGCGTTAAAGATCGTATTGCTAAAGCAATGATTGAAGAAGCCGAGAAACAAGGCTTAATCAACAAAGACACAGTTTTAATTGAACCAACATCTGGTAATACAGGTATTGGTTTAGCAATGGTTGCAGCGTCCAAAGGCTTAAGACTTATAATTGCAATGCCAGAGACTATGTCTATTGAAAGAAGGAACCTAATGAAGGCTTATGGGGCCGAACTAGTACTTACTGAAGGTTCTAAAGGAATGAAAGGCGCTATTGCGAAGGCTGAAGAGCTTGCAAAAGAAACGCCAAATTCATTTATTCCTTCACAGTTCACTAATATTGCAAACCCAAAAATGCACTATTTAACAACTGGTCCAGAAATCTATGAAGATACTGAAGGGCAAGTCAATATCTTTGTTGCAGGAGTTGGAACTGGTGGAACTATTTCAGGAACTGGAAAATTCCTAAAGGAAAAGAAACCAAGTGTTAAAGTGGTGGCAGTAGAACCAGCAACTTCGCCAGTTTTATCTAAAGGAGAAGCAGGTCCACATAAGATTCAAGGAATCGGTGCTGGATTTGTGCCTCAAACACTGGACACAAATATTTATGACGAAATAATTACCGTCTCAAACGAAAAAGCCTTTGAAATGGGCCGAAAAGTGGCAAAAACCGAAGGTTTACTAGTTGGTATATCTTCTGGAGCAGCATTAAGTGCAGCAATAGAACTTGCTAAGCGCGAAGAAAATGCCGGAAAGATGATTGTAGTGCTTCTTCCAGATACTGGAGAGAGATATCTCTCTACTGTAATGTTCCAGGAATAAATTTTATATTTAAGTCGCATCATAACGTTGCGGCTTTTCTTTAGTTTATAAGTGTATTACAATGTATTACAGATGAATAATTGAAGGGGGAAAGGTATGGTAATTTCTCTACGTATGACTGAAGAAGAAAAAAGACTCGCTGAGTCCTATGCAAAAGTACACGGCATGTCCGTAAGTGAAGCAATTAAACGTGCTTTCTTTGAAGCGGTGGAAGACGAATTTGATATTGCTGAAGCAGAAATTGCTTTAAAGGATTTTGAAAAAGACCCAACCACTTATACACTTGATGAAATAAGAAAAAAATATGGCATTTAGATATCATGTAGAATTTTCTAAGAATGCAGAAAAACAATTCGGCAAACTAGATTTCTACACAAGAAGAATTGTTATTTCTTGGATTTACAAAAATCTTGAAGGGTGCGAAGACCCAAGGAGTAAAGGGAAACCGCTTAAAGGTGACAAAAAAGATCAGTGGAGATATAGAATAGGTGATTACCGCTTAATTGCTCAAATTAAAGATGAAAAGCTTATTATCTTACTAATCAAGATAGGACACAGAAAAGAAATATATAAATAAGTAAACTAAAACCGGACAGAATTAACTGCCCGGTTTGTTTTTATTTTAGAAGATTATTCAGCTTCTTCTTCGCCTTCGTCTGCTGCGGCTTCCTTGAGGTCTGCGAAGTGATCATGTGGGACGACTTCACCTTGTTCAAGGCCGTCTTTCTTGGCTGCATCGCCAATTAAGACTTTTGCTCTACGGACTGATAAGCCGGATTTGATTTTGAAGACAAATGGTGTATCTTTACGAGTTCCGAGTTTGGAAGCATCTTCGTATGGATATGTAGTATCTTTATAATCATCTGGGTTAAGTGCTAAGAAGAGCTTGAGGTATTTACCTGCAACGACCATCTTAACATAGGCTTTCTTATGGAGTCTGAATGTATCACCAGTGGAGGAAACACGTGATTTAATACCATAGGAAAGGACTTCACTCTTAAGTTCATTATATGAATTTCTGAGGAAATCATCTGCTTGAGCAAGTCTTGCTTGGAATGGAACGAATTCAGCCTTTTCTTTTGCTGGAGCTGGCTCTGGTTCAGGTTGTGGTTCTGGTTCAGGCTCTGGTTGTGGCTCTGGCTCTGGTTCAGGTTGTGGTTCTGGTTCAGGCTCTGGTTGTGGCTCTGGCTCTGGTTCAGGTTGTGGTTCTGGTTGAACTTCTTCAACTGGAGCTGGTTCTTCAACAACTGGCTCTGGTTCTTGAACTGGTTCTTCCTTTTGTGCTTCTTCAGCGGCTTTTGCAGCTTCTTTTTCTGCACGTTTTCTTGCTTCTTCCTCTTTAGCGGCTTCTGCTTCTGCTTTGCGTTTTTCTTTCATTTCCTTGCGGTAATCCTTACCATCACGGACACATAAAAGGGTAACGCCTTTAATCTTACAAACTTTGACGACATCGCCAACTTTGAATTCATCAATATATGGGTAAAGTGGTTCAATTGCCCAGTCAACGTCATTTAAATAACCTCTTTGAGCATTAAGACCATCTTTTTCCTTACAAATAGTAAGACGTTTGCCAATAATTAAATCAGCATTGGAACGGTGATTTCTTTGATCTTTGTCTTTGTAGATTAATCTTACGAATAATAGGCTACCGAGTAATCCAATAACGACGAAGACTACTAATGGAATGACGATGGTTAAAGTATCACCTAATTCGGCATCTTCTAATAAGTCTCCCCATGGGATTGCGCCTAAAATTAAGGCAAGGACTGCGCCTAAACTCCACCAGAATGCACCTCTTATATTCTTATATAAGTTGAGTGCAGCTGCGATTGCTGTTGCAACTGAGAATACTAACCAGACAATTCCGATCATAGTCTTGTCATCGATGAACGCTAAAACTGCTGCTCCGACGACTGCAACTAATCCAGCAAAGCCAAGTGGATAGCTTCTGACGAGTCTTGCAAGTAGTACGACTGCGATTGCGAGTGCGAATACTAACAATGCTATGACAAATAATGGTAATGGCATAAATATTTCCTCCTCTATCAATGCCTGATGATTTTTTTACAGACCCAAACTGCAGGTCTAAGTAATGGAATCATAACCAATGCGGCGCATATATTGAATAAAAGGTGGAATATAGCGACCTTGAATTCAGTACCAATCTTCATTGCGCCGACTATTTCAAAGAAATAATCTTTGACTGGTGTAAACATAACTACCATAAAGATAGATGCACCAATTATGTTGAAGAAGGTGTGGAACATAGCGGTTTGTCTTGCTGTCTTAGAACTACCGATTGAGGCAATCCAAGAAGTGACACATGTACCGATGTTAGCACCTACGACCAAGCACAATGCACTCTCAATTGGGAGCATTGAACTTGCTACTAAGAAGACGACCATAGAAGTAACAACTGATGATGATTGAACAATCATTGTCATACCAACTGCAATCGCAACTAAGATAAGTGGATTTGTGGTGGAATTAAACAATACATCAACAAGTGCTCTGAATGATTCGTTTTCGATGTTTGCTTGCAATAATTGCAAAGCAATGAACAATACACCAAAACCTGCAACAATATGACCAAATGTTCTAAATCCTCTTTTCTTGGAAAGGAGAGGAATAGCTCCAACGAATGCTAAGAATGCAAAGTATGGAGTAAGGTTAAATGCTGATAAGGAAACGATGAATGTTGTAATTGTTGTACCAATGTTAGCGCCGATAATGCATGCACAAGCTTGTAATAAGGTAATTGTGCCTATGTCAGCGAGTCTAACAAGGGTAACGGCTGTAACGTCTGATGATTGGGAGAGCATGGTATTTAACATACCAGCGCCAACGCCAACAAATCTATTTTTAGCTTTGAAACCTCTTGTTAAGAAGTTTTCGCTATTTGTTGTGGCTAAGACGAAGCCTTTTGACATTAAGTTTATGCCTACCAAAAAGCATCCACATGCGGTAAGGACAAGCATTATAGCTATTAATGTGCTTAAAATTGATGACATAAACTAATTTCCTTTATAAGGAATGATTATTCTGGTTTAACTTCCTTTGCTTCTGGTAAAGGTTGTTTTTCTTGTTTCTTATCTTGGAAGGCATCAGCAACGACATGGGCTCCAGTAATGAAGTCGCTTAAGTCGCTTGGAATGAAGACCTTGTTGGCTGGACCACGTGAAACTTCTTCGAGGGTTTCGTAACCACGGAGTTTGATGTGTTCTGCCATGACTTGTTCGTCTTTCATCTTGCGGTAGCCTTCGGCTCTTAAGATGTTTGCTCTCTTTTCGCGTTCTGCGATGAGGACATCATCCATAGCCTTTTGCATTGAATAGCCAAGCTCAAATTCCTTAACTTCAACACGGTTTGCTTTAATACCCCAGTTGTTAGTTGCGATATCAAGTTCTTCACGGATTTGTTTGTTAATGTCTTTACGAGCTTGTAATGCTTCCTCAAGTGTGAGGCCTGAAATAATATTACGTAATGTGGTAATTGCGAGTAAGACTAAAGATTCTTCTGGCTCATCAACACCATAGTAGTAAAGGAATGGATCTGTAACAGAGAAGAAAATAACGATATTTGCACCAATAGATGCATTATCTTTTGTAATTAAGTTAACACCAGAGAATCTGGTTGGAGCATTTAAAATCTTGTAGTTCTTACGAACTGCATCGACCATTGTTGATGCTTTTGGGAAGTTAATGGTGGAATCAAGTTTTAATGCAAAGAGTTTACGAACTTTGTCGTTTGATGTATCAATGTGTCTTTCACGGAGATCAACGAAGTCTTGGATGTGGTTTTCTGCCATTGGGTAAATACCACGACGTCTGCTATGTGGATCTTGGTGTCTTGGATAATATCTAACACTTGCTGCTAATGCTTCTCTTTCTCTATCTCTTTCAATGAGATCAGCGACGAGACCTTCGTCTGCACGATAAGCATCGAGGCCCATTTCTCTGTAGCCTTGTTCAAGTGCTGCTAAACTATTTTCTGCATCAATGATGCCATCGACCATTTCGGCGACTCTTCTACCAGTTGAATTGTAAACAATTCTATCGACATCTAATGTGTCTCCATATGCTGCTGAAACGTTTTCGCTTTGATCAATGTATTTTTCTCTTGTTAATAAGCGAATGTCCTTTTCAAGTTTTCTGCGGAGTGCAACACGAGCGCGCTCAAGTCTTGCGACGTCACGAGTAGAATCACGTGGACCTCTTGGGCCATCATTATAGAATGGGATTCTTCTACGTGCCATGTTTTTATCAAATTCATCTCTTTCAGAGATAGATAAGATGTTCCATGGAACTGGAGCGATTTTGTCGAAAGGTCTGAAGATAATATGGATACCTTCTTTAAGTGTTCTGTTGTAAGAACCGAATCTTTCAACAATTTTTCTTGTACCTTGCTTGACAATAATGATGCATGAAGCAAGGTAAATGAAAAGTAAGATAGCAAATAATACGAAAATGATTACTGCTATAAGGATGAACAAATTGTTCTCCTGTGCGGCTTCTTCAGCCATTAGTTTGATAATGGAGTTATTCATATACAATTTCCCCTCTGTTTGAGTTTATTATATAAAAAGAAAGCGCTTGCTTCAATAAAATAATTATATTTTAGGAAAAAGTGTCGATTAAATCGGTTGGTTTACCAAAATTTTGTTATGTTGAGAACATGTAATTTAGGTTGTAAAATATCTGCGAATTTAATAAAAAAACTCAGAAATTACTATGAAAAAGGATAAAAAAGAGCGTAAAGAAAAACCAGTCATCTCTAGAGCAGATCAAGACATGATTAATGAGCTAGATTACGAGTATAAAAAGGCTCATAAACCTTACGATAAATGGGAAAGGCATTGGGATGAAGCATGATTAAACATTGCATTTTAGTTAAATGGAATTCATTAGTTTCCGATAAAAAAGCGCTCTTGCCTGGAATACGAAGTATTTTTGACAAGTTACTAGTTTATTGCGAGATTTCGTCAGTAGAATATATCGAAAATGTTATTAATCGTCCAAACCGTTATGATTTGATGATTTGCATCACAATGGAAAAGAACTTTTTGCCGACTTACGATTCCTCTGAACCTCACCATAATTGGAAGGAAAAATATGGAAAATTCGTGGAAAATAAGGCAATTTTTGACTTTGAGGCATAAAAAGTGGCTTGGATTTTATTTGCAGTTTTAGCATTATTTTCTAGTGTTGGAAACACAATTTTTAATCGAATCTCCTCACATAAAATTGGCAGTGTTTTGAGCGCGTGCATTAAATCTTTTATGATAACAATCGCGTGCTTAATAATTTGCTTGTGTTTTGGTCATATTAAGGAACTTTATTCTATGAATAAGGTCGATTGGATGTGGGTCGGGATTTTAGGTTTGATTACAATTGTCGACTGGCTATTTTATTTCTTAGCATTGAAACGTTCTCACCTTGAAGCTTTTGCTCCGTTTGATGTGTCTGCCATTTTGTTCTTCTCAAACCTCTTGTTCTCCATTTTTATGATTAGCACAGTCACTAGTGGGGCGACACCTTTAAAAATAGCTTTTTACTATGTTGGTTTAGGGATAATTTTAGCATCAATGTTTTATGCTGTTTTTAACAAAAAGATTAATCCAATCGCCAAGATGTGGTGGGTAATATTTTCTTTAATTTCAGCGTTGGCTTTGTCGTTCACTTTCCTCGTCGTTAAATTGAAGCTAAGTCACGTTCATTCAGATGTTGTTGCATTTCATCAAATGTTGGTTGTCTTTATTGTTACAACTATTGCTGTAATATTTAGCAAAGAGAAATCTCAAATTAAGGAAATTAAATTTAAGACTTATTTGAACTTTTTCATCTCCGCTATCTTCAATGCTTTCTTGATGGTTTTCAGATATATGGCGCTAGCGAGCGCGAACGCGATTCCTTCTATTATAAATATTATTGTTTGTTTAGATTTTGTCTTTGTATCAATAGCTACAGTTTTATTCTTTAAAGCTAATAACAAGAAACAATTGGTTGTGTTAATAATCCTTGTTGTAGCAGGTATGGTTCTGAACGCATTACCTGCAATTATATAAACATTGGAAAGAAAAATATCCAGGAATTATAGGGTTTTTTGGCTGAATTTTTAAATAAATATTCAAAAATTTTCCATTTAGATTTAATATATAATCGCTTTAAAAGAAAGAAGGAAATTTTATGCCATTAGTAAATACTAAAGAAATGTTCGAAAAAGCATACAACGGTGGATACGCTATTGGTGCTTTTAACTGCAACAATATGGAAATTGTCCAAGCAATTACCGAAGCAGCAAAAGAATGCAACTCACCAGTTATTCTTCAAGTCTCAGCAGGTGCAAGAAAATATGCAAAACCTATCTACTTAAAGAAAATGGTTGAAGCAGCTGTTGAAGATACAGGACTTCCAATTGTTCTCCACTTAGACCACGGTGCAGACTTTGAAATGTGTAAAGATTGTATCGATAGTGGTTTCACATCAGTCATGATTGATGCATCCAGTAAACCATTTGAAGAAAACATCGAAATAACACGTAAAGTTTGTGAATATGCCCATGCTCATAAACCATACGTCACAGTCGAAGCTGAACTTGGAACCTTAGCAGGTATTGAAGACGATGTTAAAGTTGAACACGGTTCAGAATCATACACAAAACCAGAAGACGTTGAAGAATTTGTTCGTCGTACAGGTTGTGACTCATTAGCAATCGCTATTGGAACATCCCATGGTGCTTATAAGTTCAAACCAGAACAATGCACAAGAGATGAAAATGGCGTTCTTTGCCCACCTCCACTAAGATTCGACATCCTTGAAGAAGTTTCAAAGAGACTTCCTGGATTCCCAATCGTTCTTCATGGTTCTTCATCAGTTAACCAAGAATATGTTAAGATCATCAACGAAAATGGTGGACAACTTAAAGATGCAGTTGGTGTTCCAGAAAAACAATTACGTCAAGCAGCCAAGTTAGCAGTTTGTAAGATTAACATCGATTCCGATTTAAGACTTGCCATGACCGCTGGTATTAGAGAACACTTCAATGCTCATCCAGACCACTTCGATCCACGTCAATATGTTGGCGATGGCCGTAAGTACGTCAAAGAAGTCGTCAAACACAAGATCATGGAAGTTCTTGGTTCAAACGACAAGATCTAAAAAATAAAAAAAGACCACGATTCATCGTGGTTTTTCTTTTGTAATATTGCAAAATTAAATTATACAAAGTATAATTTATAATACTATGGAAAGACCATTAGCAGAACAACTTAGACCTAAAACTCTTAATGATGTGTGCGGACAGCATCATCTTTTAGACAAAGGCAAGTTATTAAGAAAAGCGATTGAAAATAATCGCATTACAAACATGATTTTTTATGGTCCACCAGGAACTGGTAAGACCACAATTGCAAATATAATTGCCGATTCAACAAAGATGGAGCTTCATAAGTTGAACGGAACAACTGCAACAATAGAAGATATTAAAAAGATTATTGAAGAAGCTAAGTCTATCTTTGCTCGTAACGGTATCTTACTTTACCTTGATGAAATCCAATATCTAAATAAGAAACAACAACAATCACTTCTTGACTTTGTCGAAAGAGGCGAAATTACTTTAATTGCATCTACAACAGAAAATCCATATTTCTATGTTTATCCAGCGTTGCTTTCTAGATGTACAGTCTTTGAATTTAAATCACTTAAATCAGAAGACATTGCTGAAGGATTAAAGAAAGCAGCAAGTAAGATTGGTGTAAGAATTAATGCTGATGCCCTTGAGAAAATGTCTTTAGGTGCAAATGGTGATATGCGTAAAGCAATCAACAATCTTGAATTCTTAGCAAATGCTTTAGAAGGTAAGAAAACTATTAACCTTGCTATGGTTGAAGAGCTTATTAGTAAGGCAAACATCTCTTATGACAGAAGCGAAGATCATCACTATGACAATTTATCTGCCTTGATGAAATCACTAAGAGGATCCGATCCAGATGCAGCAGTTTTCTACCTTGCTAAGATGCTTGAAGCAGGTGACTTAGTTGCAGTAGCAAGAAGACTTCTTTGTTCAGCAAACGAAGATGTTGGACTCGCTTACCCTCAAATCATTCCGATTGTTAAGGCTGCAGTTGATACAGCGTTACAACTTGGAATGCCAGAAGCTTATCTTCCATTAACAAATGCCGCTATCTTAATTGCAACTTCTCCTAAATCTAATTCTGGTTGCTTAGCGTATATGGCAGCAGTTGAAGATATTAAACAAGGCAAAGGTATTGGTGTACCTCGTCAACTTCAAAACACGCATTATGATGGAGCTGATGCCAAGGTAAAAGGTCAAAATTATAAATACCCACATGACTATGCTCATCACTGGGTAAAACAGCAATATTTACCTGATGATGTTAAAGATAGAAAATATTATCATCCAGGAGAAAATAAGGCAGAACAAGCTGCTAAAGAATATTGGGATAAAATAAAAAAATAACCGGGAATTCTCGGTTATTTTTCTTCTTCTGCGCTGTCTTAAGCGGATTTTTTAAATTGGAATGGTTTAACGTTTATTGCTAATGCTTGAATGCCACAAGACAATAATATTCCTCCCATAACATCACTCATCCAGTGAGCTTTTGCGATAATTCTTGAGAAGGCTACAACATAGGCAAATAAAGCGCCAATAACAATAGTCATAATTTGAATTTTACTATCGTTGTCTCTTTTTGTCATTGAAGCTACAAACGGAAGAATTGTGACTAAACAAGTCGCATTAGCTGCGTGGCCAGAAACAAATGATTTGTCATCCTTGAATCCATCATGTAGAGCATTAAATGGATTGAATTGGAACCAATATTTAAATCCATTATATTCAAGGTCTAAATTTCTTGGTCTTGGGCGGCTTGCAATATACTTAACTCCCTCACAAGCTACAAAGTAGACTAATATAATTCCGATAATCATGACGCTACCGTATATAACTGCTTTTAAGTCTAATTTATTGATCCAAATTCTCGAGAATAGAATAATTGCTAAATCAATAATAGATGTAAAGACAATGATTAGAACTTTATATGTAGATGCATTAGCTTCCATTCTAGGAAAATCAACCCATTCAAGTCCTTCTTTAATTTGAGAGAAGATAAAACCGATAACTGCTAATGCGCCTAATACTTTAAAGAAGATATTAAATTTCTTGTTTTCGAGTTTTGGCGTAAAGAATAAGAAGGCGCCCGCTAATACTCCAAACGCTAAAACTAAAACAGGACCAAATGCAGTTAAGATGATTCCAAATAGGTTATTTTGGTCACCCATTCTTGTAGTGATTTGTCTGTCTAAAAAACTCCCAATAATAAAACCAATTAAGGCAACGCCACTAATAGCAATTAATGAAATATTCTGGATTTTTCTGCTAATTTTCATGCTTAATACCTACTTTGTATATGTTAAATGACGAAGATTCGAAATCGTTAAATCTGTTAAAATTTTAATGTTTTCTTCTTTTGTGCCTACAGCAATAGTGATGTAGTTTCTTAAGGTTCCCATAATGCCGTTTAGGAAGAACGTAACCCTGATTTTATTATCGGTACTTGGTTTAATTAATTCTTCTAATGTTTTTCTTAATTTAATTAGGACTGGCTGAATATAACCTGCAGACGAGATATCCGTTAATAAAATTCGATACAGTTCAATGTTTTCATCAATTGCCAAGAATAGATTAGAATAAAAACTTTCAATTTTACGTCTACTTAAGCCAATTGACTTTAAAGCAGCGCTATCTAACTGACCAAAATACTTTTGCATGGAGCCTTCGATAATAGCTTCTAGAATTTCTTCTTTTGAGCCATAGTTAAGATAAATCGTATTTCTATTCACCATTGCTTTTTCTGCTATTTCGGTAATGGTGATATTATTAAATCCCTTTATTTCAACCAAGTTGATGAAAGCTTTTTCAATTGCCGAACGACTTTTTATTACTCTTAAATCTGTCTTCATAATTATTAGGCATTTTATCACATTTGTCTTTTAATTGGCAAATGCTAATAACTGACTATTGCCTATACTTACGGGTGCGATTATATTAATTGCGTTGTGAAAAGGAGAAAAATATGAACAAATTTGTAATCTTTGCAGATTCTACAAGTGATCTCACAACCCAACAAAGAAAAGATCACAATATTGAATACGTTAGAATGTTAGTCAACTGGACTGACAAAGAGAAAAATTTCCATGAGACATATGCTGATCTCGATTGGACAGAAATGACACCAACTCAATACTACAACCTTATGAGAGATGGTGCTGTTATCATGACATCTCAAGTAACTGAACAAGAATTTGATTTAAAGTTCGTTCCATTCTTAGAAAAAGGATATGACATTCTTTATTTATCATGTTCATCCGGTTTAAGTGCATCAGGTCAATTGGGCGCTCGTTTATATAAAGAAAAATATTCAAAACAATTCCCAAATTGCAAAATTAGAGTCGTTGATACTTTAATTTCAGTTATGGGTCAAGGCTTAATGGCTTTAGATTCCGCTGAAATGAGAGATGCTGGCAAATCAATGGATGAAATTGCTGACGAACTTGAAAAAACAAGACTTTCATATAATCAAACCGCAACTGTTGAAGACTTAACTACACTTGCAAAACACGGTCGTGTTAAAGCGTCCACAGCTTTCTTCGGAAATATTTTCGGTGTTAAACCAATCTTAATTTCTGACGCAAAAGGAAATAATTATGCTGTTGAAAAAGCAAAAGGCAGAAGAAATGCTCTTCTTCGTTTAGCAGCAATCGTTAAAGAAAGAGTGATCGCTCCTGAAAAACAAATTTGCTATGTTTGCGAAGCTGACGCAAAAGCTGAAGACTTAGAATTATTAGTTTCACAATTAAAAGGAATTGGTTTTAAGGATGTCGTTTGTCAAAAACTTGGACCTATCATTTCTGCATCATGTGGTCCAGCTACAATAGG
>JAEEGL011916342.1_pt1 | contig 16453 bp, 14 predicted proteins | sample 9134231 | NCBI WGS metagenome assembly JAEEGL01 (sample SAMN16246548, study PRJNA631951) | gut metagenome | biome: gut microbiome; feature: rumen; material: fiber-attached | host: Bos | place: Iran: Karaj | collected 2018-10
AACCGCGAGAGATTTCTTGGAAAATGTTTGAACAAGAATCCACTCAGTTACGCACACAGTGGCAAAACCAGCGTGAACAATCCCAAGCATTTAACAAAGCCCTGTACCAACAGGACCCCGCTTTGTATAAACGGTTGCTCAATCCTACTACAGCAGCCGGATGGCAACAAATAGAATATGCCCCGCAATTGTTGGATGCCACTTATATTTTCATTGGAGAACGACACGACACAACGCTTATCCCCGCGCAAGTAGAAAATATCTTGGCCGCTGTCCGCCAAATCAATCCGCTTGCTCGTATCCTGCTAGCCGTGGAATTTATACGCCCGGAATATCCTGGGCAAGCCCCCATTCTATTTGCCGATGGGGATGCCTCTCGTTTCAGCCAACCCTATACCAACCTTGTTCGTAAGGCCCAGTCCCTCGATATGGATTTACTGGCGTTAGACAATATGAGTAATTACCCCGGCAAGCCAGTATGCCGTATGGGTAATGTAGCGGTAACGTATGACTTGCAATCCCCCCTGGTACAACGTATTATCCAACAATACGGCCCGCAATGGGACCAAACTACCGCTCCGCTGAAAAAGAAACGCCAGCAACTGGCGCAACAGGTGGACCAACTCCAAAAGATCTTGCCGCTATTGGAAAAAAACCCTGCCCAATTGGCCCAAACAGCCAAGAAATTGGGGAAGACGCCCAAACAGTTTTTGGAAACTTCCCGCGAAGCGTTGAAACAAGCCCGCCAACAGATAGCCAATTTGGACAAACAAATAAAGACGTTCCGGGAAGAGTCCATTTATTATTATACCACTGACCAATTGGCCCGTTCGGACTGGGGGGTGGACCAACGCAACGCCCAATGGGCACAGTATATTCAGGCCGTCCAACCGTTTTATGATATCGTTATCGTTTACGCAGGTAGCGGCCACTTGAATAAAACCAGTTTCCAACCGTTGACGAAACATTTACAAACCAACGCCCAAAAAGCCGTTTTGTTCACTTTTCAGACAAATGAACATTTACCGGCTGACTTGGAACAAGCGTATCGGCAAAGCACCCAAATACTGCGGCAGGAAAATCTTACGCTCAAAAAAGAGAGTTCTTTGCCGGAAGATGTGGCCCAAGCCGTAACCAGACACCCTGACTTACTCCAGTTAGACACCAGCCGTTCGTTCTATATTAAACAAATTCATCATCCGTGGAAATCCCCGTGGATTACCCCTCAAGAAAACGCACTCTTGGAGGCGTTTCAAACCCAATACCCGCAGGGATTCGCGGCGCTTAAACCTTCCGACGATATCCCGGAATTTATCACCCTGGATATCTTTTTATCAAAGGATGCGCCGGCTGCTACTTCTGCCCAATCATCGCCCCGCCAATAATGCACATTTTTACCACAACAGGTAGGTCCAAGGACCTACCTGTTATTGGGTCTTTTGACCCTTGTAGGGGGAAACATATTTCCCTATACTAATAGTATGAGAAAATTACTTTTTTTATTGATTTTTGCCGCATTGGTTTCCCCGGCTCAAGCCAACCGCCTTCACCATGCCATACAACAACAAATAGTCAAAAGCCGCATAACGGATAACTCTCCGTATTCAACGAACCAAGCATTGATCCGCCGGGCTTTGAATCAAGTAGTGAATCGGCCGTTACGCACCCTAACCTGGGAGCAATTCCTGCAAGAAAGCAATGAACTCCAACGGCACGAAACAATTAATTCCGCCCGAAATGAAGCCTTTGTAAACGATTTGTACAATCTGGATTGCGACTTACTCCTCAAATTCATAGATTCCAAAGAACAGAAAATCGGACACCCGGATTACGCCAAGGAAACACAGGGCATTAAATACATTTACCTGGGGGAACACCATAATACCAATGCTATCCCAACGGAAGTGGAATATTTTTTAACCACTTTACGCCAAGCCAATCCGAACGCCCGGATTTTGCTGGCTACGGAATTTGCCACACGGGAAAAACAAGAAAATTCACCCATCCTCTTTGCCAACCCGGAGATTCTTACTGCGCTACAAAATGATACCTATCAATTTCCTTTTCTCTGGCCTTTCAAACACCGTTTTTTATTTTCCACGGCCATCAAATTGGGGATAGACGTCCTGGCCTTGGAAGATGAATTCACGTATCCCGGCCCGGAAGTTCGCGTCAAATTGGGAAATGCTTTGGTGACGGCCGATCCGCATAACCCTCAAATAGCCAAAATACTCCAACAATATCACCGTATCACTCCTAGCGATACCGCGCAGGAAATATTGTCTGATTTTTTGGCCCGCACGGATTGGGGCATGGTACAACGCAACATGCAATGGATTTTGTATCTGCAAACAGTTAGCCCTTTCTATGACATTATTGTTACCTACGCAGGAGAAGCACACTTTAATACTTCGTTTGCCTCTTTGCCCGAATCTCTAAGCAACGGCCCATACATCCACTTTGATTTTTCTACCGACGAACAATTATCAGAATACCTAGAAACTTTTTACCGACAATGCAGTACTGTACAAGAAGATAACACCGGAAAAGCTCCCCGCACCCCGATTGTTTCCGAGGATCAAATAAACTTTTTACGCCAAAACATCTCTTCGGACATGTCGGTGGAAGCCTTTCGCACTTCTTATCAAAGGCAATTAAAACCAGACTATGATGAAGGTGATTTGCAAGAACTTAACCGCCTTTTCCAGCAACATTTCCATACCAATTGGCAAACGGATTCCCGTGCTACCCATTTTCAGGTCTCTTTACCCGCTAACGCTGCGCCTTTCCAGGAAACGTTGCAAAACTGGAAAGAGAACCTGAATTTAGCTCAGCAGTGGCTGGAAAACATAAAAGACCCAAAGTTGCAGGATAGATACACAGGAATTTTGCAAAGTCTGCGTCTGCGGTTTGCCAGAATTACCACAAACACACAACTTTCTCCCACCGAAAAAACGGCTCAATTAGATCCGTTGAAAAAAAATTTTGATGAGATGGATTATATTTGGTGGCTGGATTTATGGGCTTCTCGTTTCGCCAGATACCAAGAGAAGATGGAATATATTCAGACCCCGGATGTCCTCAAGCAATGTGAAGAAATCACAGAAACGTTGAGACAACACGTGAGCCAAATTATCCAAAACGAACAATTGTCTTTTGAAGAAAAGGCAAACGGTTTCCTAGTCCTTGACCAATCCTCCAAGGATTATCGGGATACAATAGACAAGTTGCAAGAAGAAGAGTGGTGGAATCGTATACTAACCGCTTGCCGGAGTTGGATACCGCACCTGCAAGACCCGGCGTTACGTAAAGAATATAAGAAGATTCTTGATTTTCTGGAACGACAAGTGGCTCAGATTATCCAGAACAAATCATGGAGTAATGCAGAGAAACTGAATAAATTCTACGCACTTTTAGACTCCTCAGAAAATATCATGGATAAAATGAACCAACTCTTAGAAAAAGACGGCGTATTTGACCGCGCTCAACAACAAAATTAATTTCACCCCGGCCACATCCACCCGTTAAAAATTTAACCCCTCAACCTTACGTTGAGGGGTTACTGATTGAAAGAACGGCACTTACTTAAATTTCAATTACTAACATGGACGGCAGGATAAGATACATCAAATTGATTAGCGCGCCGGCACTTAAAAACGGTCCGAACGGAATGGCATCGGCTCCTTTTTTCCCTTTAAATACCATCAAAAACAAGGCATACACTAATCCAAAAAACGAAGCAAAAACAATTGTAGTAATCACACCCTGCCACCCGATGAGAGCACCGACCCCGCCCATCAATTTCACGTCGCCACCGCCCATGGCTTCCTTTTTAAATATCCACGTACCAACCAGCGCAATGGCCAATACGCCAAATAAACCGGCCGCCGCACCCAACAAGGCATATAATTCTTTCTGCCACCATACACCACTGAAATTGGGATTGAGCCACGCGAATAATAATCCCCATACGATCAGCCCCAGTGAAAAACGGTCCGGAATGATCATCAGTTCCAAGTCAATAGCAGACAGAGCCACCAGCGCATATACAGCTACCAGTACAACTGCCATCCACGCGCATAGGCCAAAACGCCACACGCATAGCACGGTTAATAATCCCGTCAGCAATTCCACAACCGGATATTGCAAGGAAATCGGTTTTTTACAATGGCGGCATTTTCCTAACAAAACCAAGTAACTAATCAGCGGGATATTATCATACCATCTGATACGCGCCCCGCATTGCGGACAGGCCGACGGCGGCCACACAAGCGACTTATCCCGTGGGATACGGTAAATACATACGTTCAGAAAACTACCGCAGATGAGTCCAAAAACTCCGGCGGTTGCTAAAATAAGCGCACTGGTCATATAAATCGCCGGGTCAGTGGGTATACCACGCTTTCCCGTAACTGTCCTCTTTGTCGGAATTTACAAAAAAATCGCCATAACGCGGATCGGCCGGATCGTTCACATACGCCCAACCGCCGGTTTTGGTAAAAGCCGCCTCAAAGTTACCCGTGGAAACATGGGCAGACGGTGTATAACCCGGAATGCGGGCTTCGGGAATTTTTTCCAAGTACTGCGGAATTAAGCAGGATAAATCATCCGTAGGATATGTTCCCTGGTTTTCCCCATAGTAGGCAGCAATGGCATTACGCACCCGCATTAAGTGATGCTTTGTGCTGCCTTCTTGGGCTTTATGCACCAGTGTCATGAATTTTGGCACGGTGAACACAAACAGGAAAACAAGTACAGCCACTACCACAATAATTTCAGTTACGGCCAGTCCTTTTTTCATAGGTTGCCTCCTACTTAAAACGCATGGCTACCAACGCAAATACTTTGGCATCTCCTAACGTATTTTTGATGCTGGAGTATTCGTTGGGTTGGTGCATTTTTTCATCCAATTTGGCGTATACGACCGCCGGGAAACCGGCGTTGCGTAAATACGCTCCCACCGTGCCACCACCCACTCCCATAATACGAGGTTTATTATGGTAAACCTCTTTTACGGCTCCGTGTGTTAATTGCACCACTTGTTTATTTTTATCCGTCGGTTTGGAGACATCATCAATCGGTGTCTCTACTGTAATTTTTACCTTAAACTTCTTTTCCACTTCTTTGACTGTCTTCATCACAAAATTCAATACATCTTCGTTTCGGTAGCACGGCAAAATGCGGCAATCCCAATATAACACTTCTTTACCGGGGATTGTGTTTACGTTCATTACGTTGGCTTCCCGCTTGGTCGGCTCAAACGTAGAAGCCGTTTCCGGCGCAAACAACGGATCTTTTTTGTTAAATTCACGGTGCAACCGCTCATCCAACATGGTAATCAGGTACGCACTGGCCCGGGCGGTATTGATACCGGCTTTAGGCGTAGAAGCATGTGTAGGTTTTCCCTCAACGGTAATTTTCATCCACAACATATTCTTTTCGGCAATCTCTACCATGGTTCCGTCCGGGCGGCCACCATCCGGCACCAGAAACTCATCAAATTTACCAAACAAATGCGCGTGTTTTTTTAGGATATACAGCAACCCGTAATCGCTGCCGACTTCTTCATCTGCATTAAAGAAAAGGGCATAGTTGCACGGCGGCCGGATACCCAAATCCATCATGGCTTTTACGGCTACGATGCCCGACACAATACCCTGTTGGTTATCTTCCGCGCCGCGGCCGTAAATACGGTCCCCTTTGATCACGGCCTGGAAAGGGTCGGTTTTCCACAAAGCCAAATCTCCCGCCGGCACCACATCCATGTGAGCCATCACCCAAAGGGTTTTTTCGCGGTTTTGACCATAGTACTTAGCCATAATGTTGGGCCGTACGCCCCCTTTAACCCGCGGATCTTTTACGTTAATAACGGACACTTCATCAAATTTCATCTGCTTGAGTACCGACAACAAATACGCGGCTTTCTTGCCTTCCCCCAAACCGCCGGATGCAGGAGAGACTGCCGGGCAGGCAATCATATGCGTCTGCAATTCAATAACGGTTAATTTATAATCATCAATTTTCTTAAGCAACTGTTTTTCCATTTTTTCCTCCGCTTCCCTCAAATAGGGTTAGCAATGTCAATAAATTCGGTTTCTACTGCAAATTGTTTAGCCACTAAATCTTTCAATGCCAGTACACCGGGTTTCTCGGAATTGTAATGTCCCAGAGCCACACAATTGATGTGTCCTTCCCGGCACCACTCTTGCACTGGTTCATCCCATACACCGGTTACATACAAATCCAACCGTTGCCGGATGGCCTGGGGCAATAACGTATGTGCTCCGCCACTGACAACCGCCAACGAACGAACCGTTTGCGGACCAAAAGGCAACACACGCGCTTGCGTTTGGCAATAGGTTTGCCACGTATTTACCAGTTCCGTTAACGAACGAGCGTCCACTTCCCCGCAAAATCCAATCGGCGTGCCGTGATATTCTCCAAACGGAATCAGCTGCCGGGCCTGAACAGCCCGCATTAAACAGGCATTGTGCCCTACCACCGGGTGTTTGTCCAGCGGCAAGTGATAAGCCGCCAAATTAATATTGTGTTGCAACAAAAACGCAATCCGTTCCCGGAATAATCCCGTTAAAGGTTGTTCATGTCCCCATAATAACCCGTGATGAACCACCACTAAATCCGCTCCGGCCGCTTGTGCTTGCCGAAAAAGTTCCAACGAGGCCGAAACTCCGAACACAATTTTATCCACATGGGGCCTCCCTTCTACCTGCAACCCGTTTTGGCTACTATCCGGGATTTGGGTACTTTGAAGGTATGTATCTATAAATTGGATTATATCCGCACAATTCGCCATAGAATTATGTTATCATTTTATAAGGATGAAAAGAATAGTTTTCTTACTTTTTAGTGTTTTATTTGTTCTGCCGCTCACCGCGCAAACGTTACCTACCGCCCCTTATTTGCCGGCTCAGGAACGTATCACCCCACCTGATGCCCCCATTACGGTGCAGTACCCGCATGAAGGGATGCAAACGTCACGCGGGGCAGAAAAAATTCTACTAAACGGACGCGTCAATCTGCCGGCTCCTGCAACGTTGGACATCAATGGGCAGGATATCCCGCTATATAAAAATGGGGCTTTCCTCACTTTTGTACCCGTACAAAGCGGAGATTTTGAACTGGTGTTAACGGCTACCAGCCAAGGTAAAACGTATCAGGCAGTCCGCCACGTTTATGTACCGGGCCGGGCCATCAAAGATTTTTCCGCCAAAGCGGCTTTTGATAATGAAGAAATATTTCCCACAAGTAAAGTAGAAATTTTGCCGGGTGACACTTTGGATTTGTATGCTCGTGGCACACCCAATGCGCAAGTCTCGGCTTCTATTAAAGCTCTCAAGGGAGCCAAAAAAATTAGCATGACCGAAGATCCCGAAGTTCCGGGCATGTACCGTGGCACTTTGCAACTGGATCCAACCCAACCGCCGGTTCAAACTGCGGTTATCTACCGGATGAAAAAAGGGCCGCATAATTCTTCGGCCAAAATAACCGCACCGGAAAAAATCAAAGTTTTATCCCAACAGGAGGCGTTGCGTCCGGCAAAGGTTTTATACCGTGGCACCAAACTGCGCAAACTTCCCACAGCGCGCGGCAATCTGTATCCCTTTTATCGCGCCTACGGGACGGTACTTGTTAACGGACAAATGGATAACCAATACCGCATTACGCTCAACGATACCCAAACGGCCTGGTTGGAAACTAATTACTTACAATTGCAAGACGAAGAACCTTTTACCAACAACCGCTTGACTGAACTTACGCTTACCCCTTTACCCGGGAAAACTCGCCTTATTTTTAGCGGGTTGAGGGAAGTTCCCGTTAGTGTGCGCGAATTTAAGAACCGGATGGAAATTTCTTTTTACTATACCGATAAGTTTGAAGAAGTATTCACCAAAGAAACGGAAAGTCCCCTCGTAGGGCGCATGGAATGGGCGCAGTTGCAACCAGATACCGTGTCCTTTAAAATTCACTTTAAAAAGGGAACAAAAATTTGGGGTCATTCTTATGATTTTGAAGAAGGGAATTTTATATTGGATTTAATCCACGAACCACAATTAACTCCTACTCCCGGTAAACCCCTTACCGGTGCACGCATCCTGCTGGATGCCGGTCATAGCCCGAAACGTTCGGCTCCGTACGACGGAGCCGTCGGTCCGACCGGCTATTTGGAATACGAAGCGACATTGGCCCTTGTCAATGAACTAAAACCCCGATTGGAAGCCCAAGGCGCAACCGTTATTCTTACCCGCAAAGGGAAAAATCAAATGAATCTGCAACAACGTTATAAAACGGCTCTACAGAAAAATGCGCATATTTTTGTCAGTTTACACTACAACGCTTTGCCGGATACAACTGATCCGTTTGAAAAAGAACGCGGATACTCTGTGTATTACACCTATCCGCACAGTTTACCGCTGGCACGCGCCGTTCACCGGGCTTTTTCCCGGCAGGTTCCGCTGCCGGACAGCGGGCTTATTGAAAACGACGTGTTATTTATCCCGCGTATTTCGCAACTGCCTAGCATCCTGGTAGAAAATGCATTTTTGATTATTCCTCAACAAGAAGAAATGGCCCGTACCGAAATGGGCAGACGATGTTTGGTAGATGCTTTGTATGAAGGGATTTTGAAATTTTATGGCATTACTCTGCCACCGTCCAATTACCCGCAACGGCTCTTTCAAAAACCGCAGCGGCGTTGGGGGACCAAATCACCTACTAAAAAAACAGCGCGTCCGAAAACTAAACGGACGCACCCTCAAGGCAAAAAACTGCAAAAAAAACGCTAAAACCGAATACCTCCGCGCACCGTGACCGTTGTCTCCAAACAGCGGTTCAGCCGCGTAAAAACATCTATCTTTTTGGAAGCGTGGTACAAGGCGGCTGCTTCCGCTGCAAAAAAATACCTGTGGTCTAAGGGCACCTCTATACCAATGCCGGCACAGGCATATCCCGTATGTTTGCGGTTTGTTCGCAAACCGCTATAAGATATCCGGTGATACGTTTCTCCGCCCCCGACCAATACATAGGCCACCGGCACAGTATCGGGAGTTAACACATAGTTGACTAATACTCCATACCGCCGGGCACGGTACGTATTGGAGGGCGCCAAATTCTTCCCGGAAAAGATAACCCCTTCCGCGCCCATCCGCCACGACGGACGCAACGTATACAGCCCCCGCACCGTAAGGCCGGTCAAGTGAGAAAACAAATTTTCTTCCGTCGGATCGTGGGTACCCACCCGTGCGTTTATCCATCCCAAAGATGCTTCCCACCGGGGCGATCCAGTTGTTACGGAGTTTTCACCGGCATGATATATCGGTTCTGCCGCAAACGCACAAACAGAGGCCCACATCAACCCAAGAAATAAGTACTTTTTCATACCCGTTTTTATATACCCGCCAGCATAACCCATCCTAGGGATATTTGCCACAACAAAGCCGCCTACAGGCGGCTTAAATTTACTATTCCCCGCTAAACCTTATCTTCCGGCAAGAATATGCCAAACGGTCGTTCGGGAAATACGTTGTTGTTTGGATACCTCTACCCGGATTTCATCCAATGAATATTCCGGATGTTCCTTATTCATTTTTTTCACAAGAGCTACAGTTTCCGGACGAATCAAATACCGCCGCGCCAACGGATGCTTATCGGTAGGAGAGGCCGTTTTTACCCGTTCCTGCCAATGCAAAAAAGAGGCCTTAGAAACCTGATATTTTTTGGACGTAGCATTCCACCCGTGTTGCCGGTAATACCGTATGATTTCTTCCTTTTCCTGTTCGGTTCTGATTACATATTTTCCCATGTCAGTATTGTAACACCTTTCAATAAATCTGTCAATTTTTTAAACAACACACTTTCCCAAAGTACCAATCACATCCAACACTACCCTTTCTTCATCCGCTATTTGTTAACCCCGCAACGGGCACAAACTTCGGCCAGGGTACATTTTCCGCACATGGGTTTGCGAGCGCTACAGACTGTACGGCCGTGCAAAATAAGTGCAATTGCCACCCACCCCCAATACGCATACGGAATAAGTTTCGTTAAGTCTTTCTCAACTTTTACCGGATCGGTTTGTTTTGTTAGTCCTAACCGAAACGCCAGCCGTTTTACATGTGTATCCACCACAATCCCGGCAGGTTTTTTAAAATAGTCCCCCAACATGACATTGGCAGTTTTACGAGCTACTCCGCGCAAAGTTAAAAGTTCTTCCATCGTTTGCGGTACTTGCCCGTTATACACTTCGCATATCCGTTTAGACATTTCAACTAGCGAAAGGGCTTTACTGTGATAAAAACCTGCCGAGTGGATAATTTCCTCGACCTCTTTGATGTCAGCTTGAGCCAAATCGTGAACGGTAGGATAGCGTTTAAATAAATGCGGAGTAATGGTATTCACCCGTGCATCGGTACACTGGGCCGACAAAATTACTGCACACAACAATTCCCAAGCATTTCGGTGTTTTAGCGGAATAATATGCCTGGGATACAAACGCTTGAGTTTTTTTAATATCAACGAAACCGGGGGATTTTGCTTAACCACGGCAGACCCCTTTACTCCATACATAACAACCGAGAAGAACCAACAAATTAACAAAAATAATGGCGGCTCCCGACGGGATATTTAATACAAACGAAGCGTACACTCCCACCCATACGCTGGTTACGCCAAACCCCGCCGCCAACCACAATACTTGCTTAAACGTGCGCGATACCAATAAGGCACTGACAGGAGGAATAATCAGTAATGCCGAAATTAAAAAGATGCCCACTACCTTAAACGACAGGACTACCGCTACGGAAGTAACTAAAACAAGCGTGGCATTTACCAACTGCGTAGCAATTCCGCGCGTATGGGCAAAGGCCTCATCAAAACAAGTGGTCACGAGTAACCTGTAAAAATAACATATCCCGCCTCCGACCAGAGCCAACAATACGCCGCATAATACCGTTTCGCCAGACGTTACCGTTAAAATACTTCCAAACAAATATCCTAACAAATCCGTGTTAAATCCACCGGCACAAGCCGTCAATAACAACCCAACCGATAATCCCGCTGCACTCACAATACCGATGGCCGCATCACCGTAGATCTTAAATTTCTGCGTGAGTTTCATAATCCCCAACGAAGCCACCGCCACTACCGGAATAGACATATATACCGGGCTGGTGGAGGTAAGCAAAGCCACCGCCACTCCCGTCAAACATACATGGCTCATGCCATCCCCAATCAAAGACAATCGTTTTAATACTAAAAATACCCCCAACAACGCACACGCAGCCGCTACCAAACTACCCGCCAATAATCCCCGTTGGACAAACCCATAACTTAAAAATTCAACCATGTTGACACTCCCGGCAATCGGCTCCCAACGGACAATGCCCGTGCACATTGTGCAGTTGATCAATGGTATGTTGGGCAAACGGACGCTATTGTTTGGCCACTTCGGCCGAGTGACAAAATTCCTGCTTGGTACCGTAAAATACCAGGGTTTTGTCCACATACATAAATTTGGAAATATATTTACCCACTTCCCCGGTATCATGCGTAATAAGCAGGATGGTCGTGTGGTATTTTCGGTTCAGTTCCCCCAGCAAATCAAAAAACATTTCGCGCGATTGGGCATCCAATGCAGTGGAGGGCTCATCCAAAATAAGGAGCTCTGGCCGGCCTACCAAGGCCCGTGCCAACAACACCCGTTGTTGCTGACCGATAGATAAATCGTTAAACAGCCGGTCTGCCAAAGGGCGGGTACGCGTTTTTTGCATAGCCGCCTGAACTTCCTTCAGTTCCGTATGTGAAATGCGTACTCCACGACCCGGCAACCCCATCAGTACAACTTCTTGGGCTGATATAGGAAACCGACTTTGCGTAACCGGACTTTTCTGTGCCAAGTAACCGATTTTGTGCCAGTCGGTAAATTTATCTAACGGCATACCGAAAAGTTCCACTTGCCCGGTTCCTTTCTCGAGTCCCAACAACACCTTGAGTAAAGTGGTCTTTCCGCCCCCGTTGGGGCCGATGAGGCCTATATAATCTCCGGCACAGACCGTAAAAGAGATATGTTCCAACACCGCTGCACGCGCATAGGCAAAACGCAATTCCCGCGCCCGGATTACAGCCGGCATGAAAGCCCCCGTTGTAAACTTTCCAAGTTGCGGTGCATGAATTCAACGTAAGAAACTTCTTGGTTGAAATCATTTTTACTAACATGTTCAATCGTGTGTAAGGTCAAAATATCCACTCCGGTCTCCGCAGCTACCGCTTCCGCCAGACGCGGGGAAACAGCATCCTCGGTAAATAAAGCATGGATTTTTTTACGACGGATATGTTGGACTAAATCGGCCAACCGGCGTACAGAATGTTCTCCCTCGTGAGAGGAGCCCGATAACGCAAACAATTCTAATCCATATCGTTTGGCCAGCGGTCCGAAAGCCAAATGGCCTATATGCACGATCTCCCGGTTATCGCAGTGAGCCAACCCTTGCGTAAATTCTTTGTCCAACGCAGTTAATTCCTGCTCAAAATTCTTTAAATTTGCTTGATAGATGGATGCTTGTTGCGGATTAATTTGCGCTAACAACTCAGCGGTACGACGGGCCAATATCCGTACAGAATCGAAATTCATCCAAACATGCGGATCTTGGCCACCGGAAATTCCAGCCGCCAATTCCACGGTACGCGTACCGGTTCCAACTGCCGCGGATACAGATTTTGCCCACGGTTCCAACCGGTCCGATACATAAATGAACGCAGGCGTTTGTTGCATGGCCGCTAGCGTAGCGGGAGCCGGCTCAAAAGAATGCGGTTCCGTACCCGGTGGGAGCAACATCTCTATGGGGGTATTTACTCCACCAATTTGCCGCACTAGCGTGTACGGCACATAGCCGGACACCACAATCCGATCCTTGGACCACCGGCGAACGGGAGTGGAACGTTTAAACCACCACCCCCCTAAAACAAACAGAACACTTACTAACACAATAAAAAGTATTTTTCTCATTACTCATATATTATACGATTTCGCACTGCTCCGCGGGTGAAAATTGAAAAGGAGAAATTTACTATAATAGGGAAAAGGAGTTCAAGTATGAATTATTTCGTAGCCATCTGTTTAGCGTTATGTTGGGGAACTGCATTTTTAGCTTCTAAAAACATGGTGGAGGCATTGCCTCCGTGGTGGAGTACTTTTTTTAGGGTACTAGCTGGTTTATTATTCTTTGTCGTGTTTTACGGAATCCAACGTAAAAAATTGCACTGCCCTTCCTCCCAATTATGGCGGCCGTGGCTCATTGGCTTTTTGCTTATTTTACTTCCGTTTGCGGCAATGTCTTGGGGACAACAATTTGTGGACCCAACTATCGGCGGCATTTTCAACGGTACAGTGCCCATTTGGAGTTTTCTGGCGGGAGCCGTTCTGCTAAAAGGAGAAGACCGGTTTACGTGGCGGCGTGCCGCCGGAGTTACCATCGGGATGATGGGATTACTAGTCATTATGAGCCCCACGCTTTCCCACACCCAGTTACATACTTCTTCCAAAACGTTGTACGGTTGCTTGGCTTTGTTGATAATGGCTTGGTCGTACGGACTGGGAAATGTGTTGGCTAAAAAAATCATGGTGGACAGCCATACTATTTCCGTAGAAGCCAATATTTTTCACCAATACTTTTTTTCGGCTGTTGTGTTGTTGCTGATTTCCGCCCTGGCAGAACCGGTTCCGCCCCTTAGTGCATTTACCGGTAAAGTGCTGGTATCTATTGTCATAGCCGGAATTTTTTCTTCAGCAGTGGCCTTTTTGCTGATGGTAATTCTACTCAAGAATTGGGGGGCAACCCGCATGGCCTCGGTCACTTATTTCACACCCGTAGTCGCCATGGCAACCGATTTAATTTTCCGTGGACGTACCCCCCATACGTTGGAACTTGTTGGCCTGGGACTGATTTTAATCAGTTTGGGGCTTATTCAAAAACGGGTCACCGCTAAATAAAAACTAACACTTATACAGAAAACGCTCCGGCAACTTACTGGCCGGAGCGTTTCTCTATTACCGTATATAAACCGATTATTTTAACAAAGCCAGCAGTACGCCTGCGGCCACCGCACTGCCGATTACTCCTGCCACATTGGGACCCATCGCGTGCATAAGAAGGTAATTTTGCTTATCAAATTCCAATCCTACTTTATTGGATACACGAGCCGCCATCGGCACAGCAGACACTCCGGCCGAACCAATAAGCGGATTGATTTTCGTTTTACTGAACACATTCATCAGTTTGGCCAATAGTACACCGGAAGCCGTCGCGATAGAAAATGCAATAATACCCAGCACCAAAATCCCCAATGTTTCCGTTACCAAAAAGTGATCGGCCTGTAATTTGGAACCGACCGAAAGCCCGAGCAAAATTGTTACAATGTTGCAAAACTCGTTTTGCAAAGTTTTGCTCAATCGTTCGGCCACCCCTGATTCCTTTACCAAATTACCAAACGTAAGCGCGCCGATAAGCGGAGCCGCTGACGGTAATAACAAGGCACACAAAAGCAAGATGACAATTGGAAATAAAATCTTCTCTCGCTTGGAAACGGGGCGCAACTGCGTCATACGAATTTTACGTTCGGTATCTGTGGTGAGCAGTTTCATAATGGGCGGTTGAATAATCGGCACGAGCGCCATATACGAATACGCGGCCACCGCAATAGCCCCTAACAAATCCGGTGCTAACCGGGATGTTAAATAAATAGACGTCGGTCCATCCGCCCCACCGATAATACCGATAGAGGCCGCCTCTTTTAACCCAAAGGCAAACAGTTGATGGTCCCCTACATAAACGTAGGATAGCCCAACCGCCCCAATCAGCGTAGCAAAAATACCGAACTGGGCCGCCCCACCCAACAAAGCCATTTTCGGGTTGGCAATCAAAGGACCGAAGTCCGTCATGGCACCTACCGCCATAAAGATAAACAGCGGAAACAATCCGGTATTAATTCCGGCAGCGAACACAATACCCAAGAAACCGTTTGGCCCCGCGATGGCCTCTCCGGCTGGCATAGGGATATTCGCCAAAAGTCCGCCAAAGGCAATCGGCACTAACAGCAACGGTTCGAATTGCTTTTTAATACCTAACCACAACAAGAAACAACAAACAGCAATCATGACCAGTTGTTGCCACGATACGGAATAAATACCCGTTGTTTGCCAAATTTGATTAAACGCTTGCGCAAAATCCATAACCGCTCCTATTTAATCTCCGCCAAGGCATGGCCCGTTTGTATCTGGTCACCTTGTTTGACGAGAAAATGTACCGTCCCCGCAACCGTAGCAGCGACCGGGGTTTCCATTTTCATGGCTTCCATCACCAAAATTTCTTGGCCTTCGCTAACGCTATCTCCCTCTTTAACCGAGAAACGAAGCACTGCCCCCGGCACCGGAGCGTTGACCGTAGCCCCCGCACCGGCGGTAGCCGGTTTTGTAGCAGTAGCGGCAGCGGCAACAACGCCGGCACCTACGCTATAGCGTTTGCCGTTAACAACAGCCGTTGTATCGTTCTCAAATGAAACGGTATACGTTTTGCCTTCTACCGTTACGCTCACAGGGCCTTCCTGTTTGGCCGCAGCCGGTTTCACATCTGCCGCCCAGCGAATACCGTTTACTTTGGCTTCGCCTTTTAAGTACATAAGTCCCTTATCGGCACAGGTAGCCACAATAAATTTATTCTCATCTGTTACCGGCAGACCCGCTTCTTTGAGTTTGGCTTCAGCCACTTTCAAACCTTTTTTTGGATCGGCATCGTTAATCTCTAGCGGCGTTTTGGTCGTGGGTTCACGTTTGAGTTGTTCACTGGCAATTTTCACAATTTCCGGGTCGGCCTTGACGGGCGTTTTGCCAAAATACCCAAGCACCATTTTGCCGTATCCTTCAGTAATCTTTTTCCACGGACCAAACATCACATTGGCATAGGCCTGTTGGAAATAAAATTGCGAAACGGGCGTAACGGACGTACCAAATCCGCCGAGTTTCACGCATTCACCCATGGCTTTGACAACTTCCGGGAATTTATCAAAAGTGCCGTTGTCACGCATCATTTGCGTATTGGCCGTTAGTGCTCCACCGGGCAACGGCGAAAACGGAATAATCGGGTTGACCTTGGTAGCCTCCGGCGGCAAGAAATATTTACTCATACACTCTTGAAAAACATTCTCGGCTTCTTGAATTTTTTTCGGATCAATATCCAACGTGTATTCCGAACCACGCAAAGCATGCCACATAGTCAAAATATCCGGCTGGCACGTACCGCCGGAGACGGGCCGCATGGACAAATCCCACGAGTCGGCCCCCGCTTTAATGGCTTCCAAACAACAAGCAATGGAATTACCCGCCGTTTCATGCGTATGGAAAACGATCTTGGTCCCTTGCGGCAGGACACGCCGCGCCATGGCA
>JAEEGL012827247.1_pt1 | contig 16453 bp, 14 predicted proteins | sample 9134231 | NCBI WGS metagenome assembly JAEEGL01 (sample SAMN16246548, study PRJNA631951) | gut metagenome | biome: gut microbiome; feature: rumen; material: fiber-attached | host: Bos | place: Iran: Karaj | collected 2018-10
GCTGAGGTGCCGGCTGAGGTGCCGGCTGAGGTGCCGGAGCCGATGCTCTCGGTGCCGGTTGAGGAGCCGGTGCTGCTGCTCTGGGTGCTGCCGGTGCAGTCAGTTGAGGTGCCTGTCCGGATGTTTTCTGCGCTGCCGCCTGCTGTGCAGCTGCCTCGCGAGCCGCCGATGATGTCGGATGAGGTGCAGGCGGCTGTGTCTGTCCGGGCATGGTTTGAGACGCCGGAGCTTTTGAAACACTGTTTCCGTGTTGCAGCGCCGCCTTTGCTTTCTCATATGCTGCCTGTCCCTGTGCGGACAAAGTCGTTGAAGAAGCCTTCGTTGCCTCCATTTGGCTCTTTACTACTTCCGCACTTGCGTCCTTGGGCATTTCGGGCATTTTAGCCGTTCCCTGTTTAACCGTATGATTCTGTTTTCCGTCCATCAGCAAAATCTCCGTTCTGTAATTATTGTAATCTTTTGAATCCGGAAGAATCCCTCAAAAAAGCAAAAAACTCAACAGAAAAAACCGCGTTTATTCTGATGAGTTTTATACTTTATTTTCCCATATAAAATTTAACCCTTTTACACTATTTTTTTGCAATAATTATCAGTGTCGATAATTATTAAAATTCCTTTAATATTTTACCAAAATCGCCTTCCTTTTGTCAACGAAATGTCCAACTTATTGTCCAACAAATGACCGAATTTTACTGATTCTGATTTGCCATGTCCACTACGTACAGAATAACCGTCACAAAACACAGGAAATACAGGGCGTAACCGAGTACGGAAGGATAATATATATGATACCTTTCGCCGCCGAATTCCCTTACAATTTCCAGATTCAGCATAAGTGCGGGAGCAACTGCTTTGAATATATCCAAAACGATTCCGGCTCCGCGCAGAATTTTGTTCTTCAAAAGAAGCAGAATTGCCTCCACAAATGTAATGATTCCGAAAAACTGCGGCAGGTAGGAACTTGTATTGTCTCCAGAAAAATTCACGCCGAACGGCCAGATGGATCTCGAGCTGTCAAACAGAATGAATCCGGACATCTTATCCGTGTATGCGACTTCTTTGATTAAGCAGGGGCCAAGCGCCAAAACGGCAGAAACGACCAATAACACTAAGATAGCTATTCTGACAGCATTCTTTTTCATAATATTCTCCCTATTGAAAACCTGCCGAAGTTTCCCTCGACAGGTTTTGATTAGCTTATTAAGATTTCGGATCTGACGCGGGTGCTGGGTCCGGTGCGGGATCCGGTGTGGGATCCGGTGTAGGATCCGGTGTAGGATCCGGTGTAGGATCCGGTGTGGGATCCGGTGTAGGATCTGGCGTGGGATCCGGTGTAGGATCTGGTGTGGGATCCGGTGTGGGATCTGGCGTAGGATCCACATTTTGTCCGCCGTTTCCACCGCCCTGGCCTTGGCCTGAGCCGCCACCTTGACCGCCTCCTTGGTCACCGCCGCCGGAAGGCTGCTGCTGTTGCTGACCGCCCTGTTGCTGCTGTTCCTGCTGCTGAGGCTGCTGCTCTTCCTGCTTCTTCTCGGAAGTCTTCGGCTTCTGCTGCTGTTGTTGCTGCTGTTTCTTCTTGGCCTCTTCTTCCTTTTTCTTTTTCTCTTCGGCTTCCTTCTTGGCCTTCTCTTCCTCTTCTTTCTTCTTCTGTTCTTCCTCTAAGCGGGCTTTTTCTTCCTCTTCCTGCTTCTGCTTTTCAAGTGCTTCCTGCTCTTCCTGCTCTTTGAGGAATTCAAGATCCTCTTCGTCCATTTCGGGCTCTTTGCCGAGGGTCTCATTAATGCTGTTGTTAAGCTTGATCATTTTATCCAGGCGCTCACGAATCGGCTTGTTCGTTTTCATCAGTTTCAAACCGTCTCGCATTCTCGCCTTGCCTGCTGCAAGCGTATCCAGGGCATCCTGGTATTCTTCCTTCTCGTTCAGTGCCTCCGCCTTTGCAAGATATGCATCACCCAGAGCAATATACGCATCTTCGCTTCTGAACTTAATCTTTAATGCCTCTTCGCACTGCAGGATAGAGTAATCATAATCGTTCTCTGCCAGACTCTTGGCTGCGGTCGAAAGTAAATCCTTCACTTTATTGTTTGCACTGACCTTGCGGTATCCGATGAATCCGACAAGTCCGAGAATCACTACACCGACTGCTATTCCGACGATAACCATCGGTTTCATGTGGTTTTTCTCTACAACCTCAATCTTCGGTGCTTTAGACTCAAAATTTTTGTGCTTATCCCCGCCGTTCTTATTCTCAAACATTTTTGTAACCTCTTGCAATTCAATTCTTGCTGTACAGCATCTTTATAATTATATCATAACTCTGTTTCTAAGATAGAACTATTTTTGCAAACTGCCCGTATTTTTAGTTCAAAATCCCGGACTTATTTAATCTATAAAAGCTTTTTTGTGTTTCGCGGTATGCCGGAACACCGGTCTTATACGGAAATAATTACGGCTCATATGAGAAGAATCCCTCTTCCATCTCGGCATTGTAAAATCCCGTAAACGGCAGTTCCGTCTCATCCTTTAAGGACATCGGCATCCTTACCCAGCTGACAAATGCACTCGGCAATTCCTTCACCGGCGCTCCTTTTTTGAAAATATAAAAGGTCTTTCCGCCTTCGAGTCCGTAACAGTCGGTTTCCACGTATCGCATGGTAAATCCATTCTCCGTCTCATACGTTTCTTTCCCGATCTCCCTGTCGTAATGAATCTCTTCGAGGGTAAAACGGTAGGTATAATCATTTATCTTCACCGCCTTACTAAACTTGCCGGTACAGTTCGAAACATAAGTCGTCCCGTCATACCCCGGTCCGCTCTCGCCGGCATTGGCGTCATGGTAACTTGCTTCAAATGTTCCGTCAGGACGAATCGTAAGGCAGGTACCCCAGGCACCGGCGCCGCTGGCAAAATCAAACTCCTCCGGAATCTGCGAGAAAAGATCATAACTTCCTTCGTCCTCATCCTTCAGTTTGTAATTCTTTGAAAGCCAATCCTCCAGAAAAGCAATCGCTTCGTCATAGGTCATGCTCAGATCTTTTTTATTCAGATACAGGCCTCTTTCATCCGTTGCATATTCTGACGAATAGCTTGCGCTTTTAAATACCACCTCGTTACATTTACGAAAGATTTCGGAACTTCCGCTGTCGAATTCGCCCTCGCTAATCGTCTGCCCTTCTTTCTTGCATTCAGCAAACGGAACATTATTGTCATAATCAAATCCGCTGTACTTTTCGTAAAGGCTTTGTCTTTCCAGACCTTTTCCGTCCGCTGTTTCGACATAAGCAAGAACCTCCTGATACCAGTCCTCATCACCGAACTCACAGAAGGCATGCAGGCGGTTATTGCCACTTTCCTTAAAGAAAACGTAATTCGTGGAACCCGCTACCGGCTCATCAAATCCAAGTGGCTCGATAAGATCCTTCAGCTGTCCGTCCTGCAGCGCAACCATATGAAGCTTGTACCAGTCATAACTGTAACCGTTATTTAATTCGCTCACGTCCGTTGCATATACCATTTCCGGAAGCCCGTCCCCGTAAATGTCACAGAAAGCCACCGTTCTCATGGGAATCTGATCCTGTTTCCGGTACGGATGGTAATAGTTGATGTCCGACTTGTAGGCAATCAGCAAATCGTAGCATTCCTTGTAGAACATCTGCTCTCTTACGGTATATTCAATGGATTCTTTCTTCTGCTCCAAACGTTCGCGTTCCTGCTTTACGGCATCCGAACCGGTCTCGCCCTCGCCAGTCTTTAAAACATCGACCGCTTTTTCCAGATACGCAACCGCTTCCTTCGGGTCATCCGCCGCAACGGAATTGTCCGCCATCGTATCATAGACGCCGGCAAGGCCCAGATATCCGCCTTCCGCCTTCGGATTCATCTGAATGGCGGCTTCATACGCAAGAATCGCGTTCTCGTAATCCATTTCCGTTAAGTATTTTTGTCCCAGATCCAGCTGCTTTTGCAGCTTTCTCTTCGGTGCGGTCACAGAAATCACCGCCGCTACAATCACTGCGGCAAAAATCGCCACAATGAGAGCTACGATTCCCCCGATAATAACCGGAACGAGCCATTTTTGCTTCTTTTTGACTACCGTTGCTGTCTCCGTCGGCGTTTCCACAGCCGGACTCTCCGGCGCGGTTGCGCTTTGTGCAGTCTGGTTGCTTTCCTGTATAGCACTGTCTATTGTCTGTGTATCTTCCTGCATGATAATCTCCTTAAATCCGAAACGACAAAAGCACCGCCCGGTTTCTTCGCGGTACTTTATTTCGCGCTCAGCAGTTCCCGCACTGCCGTCTCGTCATAGACCACTTCCTTCACACCGTCGACCTCAATGCGGTAAAGCGCATTCGCCGCGATATGTTCCGCCGCCTGCTCAAGGTCGCGGATACCGGTCGTATTCGAATAAAGATCCACAACAGCCTTCACGCCGTCCTCAGTCACCACGCACTCCTCGTCACGCATACTCATACGCTTTAAAATCTTCGGCAGGGCGAAGCGCGAGAAAATAATCTGCTTCTCTTCCGGCGAATAATCCGGCAGTTCAATGACCGCAAAACGCGACATCAAAGGCGCCGAAATCATCGACTTGTCGTTTGCCGTCGCAATCGGATAAACACCGAAGGTCGGAATCATACATTCCATGTAGTTATCCGTAAATCCGAGGTTGTCAAGCAATGTCAGAAGCACGTCCGCAGGGTTTCCGTTACCCTTGCCCGCATTCGCTTTGTCCAGCTCGTTGATAATGAATACCAGATTGGACTGACCGGAATTCGCAAATGCTTCCATGATGACACCGGGCTTTGCATTCGCATATACACGCGAAGAACCGGTCAGCTGCTCGGGATCGTTAATCGAGCTCATGTCAAGTGTCGTCCAGGGAAGTTTCAGAATCCTTGCAACCGCGTATGCCACCTGGGATTTACCGGTTCCTGCAGGGCCCACGATTAAAAGTCCGTAAGCCGGCAGGGTATGCGTACGGTTAATCTGAATAACCGTCTCGATAATACGCTGCTTTACGCTTTCCATGCCGTAAAGCTCTTCGTCCAGAATTCTTCTTGCTTCCACCGGATCGATGGATTCAAAATAATTGCTCTTCCACTGAATATTCAACATCGTGGAAAGCGCTCTCTGCGCATGACGGCGTTCCTCGGGGGACACCTCGTGTGACCTTGCCACCGCAAGGTTTCTTCTTGCCCACAGACCGATGTTTTCCGGCAACGTATCACCCGCGCAGGTTAAGAAATCGGTGATGCTCTGGATACTCGTAATCTTCATATCATCGCCGTTTTCATCGATTTCGTCTTCCTCGTCGTCACGATGTACGGGCGGATTGCTCTGCAAAAGACGTTCAATCATAAACTGCAGGAATCCGTCCTCGGAAGATAACTTCGTGCCGCCGCCGAATGCCTGCTCACGGATTTTATACACCGCATATCCTTCCGCGGTATTTCGTCCCGAAAGGCGCACCTTGATGCGGTTCTCGCCGAGCCATTTTAAGAGATGTACGAATCTCGAATCAATCTTAAGAATATCCGCGCTGACCACGCCGCCCTCTTCCTCGAATTCGAAAGAAGTGCGCTTGTTCGGATTGGTAAAGAATCCCGTGGAATGATGCTTCCACTCCCTGGCACTGTTATCGAGCACCATCAGCGGATGTTCGGCATCGGGCGCATCGTTTACGGAATCAAATGCTTCATACGTGCACACCGCATCCTTCTTGTCCACCGGTTCGTTTTTAAAATCAAATACAGGCATGTTCTACTCCTTCTTCGGTTCTTTCCGTTCTTCTTTTTCTTTTCGTTTTTTCTCTTTCACATATATATCCACCAGCTCATCCAGACAGTCGCAAAGCTCCTTGCCCGTTTTATTGCTGACAATGCGTACAATCTCGCCGTTGCGGTTTAAGAAAATCACCGCCGGATACTTCTTCGACACAAGTTTTTCCAGCACTTTTTCCGTTTGGAAATCCGCCGCATACTGATGATACAACACATCTTCGTCCTGTGCAATTTTTGCCGCTTTTTCAACGGCAGCACTGCTCAGATTTCCGTTTTTGTCATAGCAGTTTAAGCACACACCCACCACGTTCGCATACATCTCATCGTCGCGGTGCAGACATTCTTCCGCAAACATGTTCATCTCGCTCATATAGCGCACGCAGTCCGGCGACTCCGGCACCCACACTTCCAAAACCGTGTAGTCGTATTCTTCCATCCGATCCGCATCCAGCACCGGATCCGCTTCGTCAAACGGTTTCAGCTCCATTTTTTCCAGCGCCAGAATGTTAAAATCTATCGGCTCCTGCTCGTTTTCCTTCACCTTCTTTGCGGCACCGTAACGCAAAACAATCACAAGCAAAGCCGCAAGCAATACCACGGCAATGCTTCCCACAATCCAGATGATTCGTTTTGCCTTCGCACTAAGCTGCATTAACGGTTAACCTTCCTGTACTGTTTCGGCGTCATCTCATATTTTTTCTTAAAGACGCGGATAAAATGGCTGCAATCCGAGAATCCCGTCTCCTCGGAAATATAATTCAAATCATAATCGGTAAAAAGTAAAAGCTTTTCGGCCTTGGTCAGACGCAGAAACTCCATGTATTCCTTGCAGGACTGCCCATAAAGCTTATGGAAGGTCTTTGCAAAATACGAATAACTCATGTGACACATCTCGGCCAGATCGTTTACACTCAGATTCTCGCCGATGTGCTCGCCGATATAGAGAATAATATTGTGAATGGAATACTCGCCCGTATTGTCAAAGGGCATTAATTCCTCATCATATCCGTTTTCATGCCAGTAACGAAGAAGCTCTACCAGAAATTCCGATATTTCCGCATACAGAATCGAATCGTAACCGTATTTACGGTCCTTCATTTCTTCGATACATTTATCCGTAAAGGCACCGCAGTCAAAACCCGACACGGCATCCTTCGGAAAATAAACCGGCAAATGAACGCTCATCGCAGGATTCTGGAAAAGTGTACCGATACGGGGCAGATAATCCCCGTGCAGACGAATGCGGTCCGCACTGAATTTTAAAACCGCATAGAGACAGCTTTCCTCGGAAAGCTGATAAATCGAATGCATGGCAAGCGGAGGCATCAGAATAAAATCCCCCTTGCCCATCTCGTACTTTTCGTCGTTGCAGGTGACCTCGATGCGTCCTTTGTGCATATACAAAACTTCGATAAAATAGTGAAAATGCGCATCAATCGGAAGCGGATACTTCGCGGAATCAAAATAAAAAGCCTCAACCGGCCTGTTTAAGACATCGTCATATTCAAATATCGGTCTCATACGCTTACCCCTTAGATAGATTTATTCTATTTTCGGATAAGTCCATTATATCCTCGGATTCTTAAAAAGACTATACTCACTTTCGGATTTGAGAAGAATTTTTTACAAAAAAGGGAAATTTTATGAAACACACGAACGATATGACGAAGGGAAGCCCGATGAGAGCGCTGATTTTATTCTCGCTGCCGATCATTACGGGAAATCTCTTTCAACAATTTTATAACCTGGTCGACATTGCGATTGTCGGAAACCGTTTAGGTGACGATGCGCTTGCCGCCGTCGGCGCAACCGCCGCACTGTACGGACTGTTCCTAAGCCTTGCGCATGGCGCGGCAAACGGATTCTCCTTAGTGGTGGCAAGATATTTCGGTGCGCGTGACAAAGAAGGCCTGAAACGTTCCATCGCGCTTACGGCAAAACTTACACTGATTGTGGCACTCCTGTTAACGGCCGTTGCCATTGTATTTACAAAGCCGTTGCTCATACTTTTGCAGACGCCCGATGTCGAACTTTCCTACCGCTATATTTCCGTAGTTCTTTTCGCGGTTTCGGTAACGGTTTTTTACAATATGCTCTCGGGAATTCTCCGTGCGGTCGGCAACTCCGTCGCGCCTTTGATTTTCCTGATTATCGGAGCATTAAGCAATATCGGGCTTGACGTACTCTTTATCTGTGTTTTTGATAAAGGTGTTGTCGGAGCTGCGGTTGCAACCGTTCTTGCGCAGCTCATTTCCTGCCTTCTGACGGCTGCCTACCTTGTTTGGAAGTGCCGTGACATCCTGCCTTCCAAAGAACACTTTGCATCCACTCCCGCAAACCGGGAACTTACCCGCGATTTGTCCGGTAATGCCGCATCGATGGCACTGATGTTTTCGATTGTATCCATCGGTTCGATTTCACTGCAGTTTGCGGTCAACAATTTAGGCCCCGCAACCGTTGCGGCACACACGACCGCACGTAAAATCGACGAAACGCTGATGGTCGTTTTCGCACCGCTTTCCATTGCCTCCGCAACTTTCTCAAGCCAAAACCTTGGCGCCGGCAAAACGGATCGAATCAAACGCGGAATCGCAAGTGCTTTTATTCTGGGATTCGGAATCTCAGTCTTCTGCATTCTGGTAACGTTTTTATACGGAGATACACTGGTTGCACGAATCAGCGGAAGTACGGATCCTTTGGTATTGTCACAGGGCGCATGGTATCTGAAGTTAAACATCCCGTTCTACTTCTTCCTGGTTGCACTCGTCATCCTTCGAAGCACACTGCAAAGCCTCGGTCACAAGGTTGCACCGATTGCGGCAAGTATTGTGGAAATGATTGGAAAAGTACTGATTGCGCTGCTCCTCGTGCCGAGAACCGGCTATCTCGGAGTCATCGTATCGGAACCGATTATCTGGATTACATGCTCACTGATTGTGGGCGGGGCGTTCGCGTTCGTACTTGCAGGCTTTCGTAAACTGCCCGCACGTACCGGCAAACCCGTTGCCGTACGCGCACACTCGAATTAATTTTTTATCAAGTCCTTTACCACTTCCCCCGCAAGGATATATCCCACCACAGGTGGCACGAAGGACACCGATCCGGGCGTGGCACGCATGCGTCCGCCGTCTTCCTTGGAAATCTCTTCAAGAGGTTTTAAGGGTTCTTCTTTCGAATAAACCACTTTTAAGTGGCTGATTCCACGTTTTTTCAATTCATGACGCATCACCTTGGCCAGCGGACATACGCTGGTTTTTGTGATGTCTGCAACTTCGAACGCACTCGCATCCAGCTTGTTTCCGGCGCCCATGGCGGAAATAATCGGAATTCCCGCTTCCTTCGCGCACTGAACAAGCGCAATCTTTGCGGCAACCGTATCCACGCAGTCCACAACGTAATCATATTGTGTAAAATCAAACTCCCCGCGGTTTTCCGGCAAAAAGAACGTTTCCCTGCAATTTACCTTACAATCCGGCGCAACCTCGGCAATACGCTGTCTTGCCGCTTCGGTCTTTGCCATACCGATGGTGGAAACCGTGGCAAAAAGCTGGCGGTTTAGATTCGTCACGCTGACCGTATCGTTATCGATTAAATCAAGTGCCCCGATTCCGGCTCTGGCTAAAGCTTCCGCGGCACTGCCGCCGACACCGCCGAGTCCGAATACCGCAACGTGTGAAGAAAAGAGGCGGTTCATCGCCTCTTTCCCAAGTAAGATTTCTGTTCTTTGGTTCTTATTCTGCAAATCCATCATTCCGCAAATCAATGTGTTGTCTCAAAGTTCAGCTTAGTTCTCGGTATCGGCAACCATATCCACAAGGCACCACTGTCCGTTGTATTTTACAAACAGATATGTACTCGAAGTGGAATCCACGATGTCTTCGCCCGTACGGGTTAAGTGCATCGGCTTGTCAAACTTGATGTGGCAGGAGAAGCAGTCGTCCGTGTAACGGATGTAATCTCCGATTTCCACATTTTCGAATGCGGGATTCTTTAAGGTATGCGCGGAAGTAAAAGTGATATCAATTCCGCCTGCCCAGCCCTTTGCAAGACCGTCGTAGAAGGAATCCGGAATCAGGTACTGGCGGACTTTGTCGAGTCCGTACTTCGCTCCGCCGAGATCCGCGGTCATAAACAAACTCCAGGTCTGTGCAATGTTAAGCGCTTCTTCTTTGATATCATCCGGCATCTCGCCCTGCGTTCCGAATGCCGCGGTAAATGTCGTTCCGCTTAAAGTGCATCCGTGCTCGGTACCGCTTTCATCGGTTACCTTTACAACCGGCTCCGCGTTCAGCGCGGGTATTTTATATTCCACCATCTGCGGAATGGTCACATAATCCGCCGCATTGGCAAAGAGTTTTAAATTCGCATTGTTGCCGGTTAAATACTCGCTTCCGACCGTTACGCCGTTTACGGTTACCGTATATCCGGAAGGCGCGTTGATAATGTAGTCTGTGGTATTTCCGGTATTCATAAGATCCGCGGATTTTACTTCCCAGTCCATGATGGTAAGGATTCCAAGGATGACCTGCGGATTGGTTGCGGAGAAAGTAACCTTTGCAAAGGTCTCTCCGTCCGCGTTCAAATCGTATACCGGCTCTTCGGTATTGTAACTTGCCGCGTCTTTTTCATAGCTTATGGTTTTGCCGTTTGTGGCATCCATAAGATTCTGCAGTTTGATATCCGCGGACTCAAACTGCGAGGAGCCTTCCGAAACAAAGCCTTCCGGAAGATTGCCCGCTGCCAGACTGGATTTAAAATCTTCGACGTACTTCTCAATCGCAAAGGACGACTGGGATTTTTCGTACTTCTTTAAGGAACGGCTTACGTATCCCAAGAAAATCGCGCTGATGACAAGCAGAACAATCGTATATAATGCCACAAAGCAAAGATAATAGAATCTGGAACGAATTCTGATCTTTTTCTTTCCTCTGCCTGCGCTTGATGTCCTGCGCTCGTCCCTGTAACTTCTTTCGGAGGAAGAACGTCTTACATCCGTAGTTCTCTTCGATGTGCTTCTTCCCGAAGACGAGCTTCTTCCTGAAGATGCGCTGCGTCCCGAAGAAGGTCTGCTGCCGGACGGTCTGCCGCTTGAAGATCTGCTGCCCGAAGGTCTGCTTCCCGAGGGTCTGCCGCTTGAAGATCTGCTACCGCTCCTCGAGCTTCCGCCTGAGGGTCTTCTGTACTCACTCATGACTTAGTTCCCTCCTTTCGGTCTTACCACGAAAGCGGTAGGAAGCTTCCAGGAAGAGTTCTGATAATAGAAGGTTACGGAAGTCATTTCCCAGTTGCCGTTGTAAACCATGGTGGAAGAACTTCCGCCGTCAAGGTTTGCGGCATTGACTGCGCCGTATTCCTGCATAATCGCAATTAAGTCGGATGCGGTTGCACCGAGGTGTCCGGAAGTTCCGCGGCCGTCGGTTACAAGGAGTAAAATTGCACCGTCCGCACGCTGTCCGATTACGGTTCTCGGGTTCGCACCGCTGCCCTGACCGCCGAGCTGTCGGGGCTCGCCGTTAATAATCAAAGGTACGAAGTGGTTGTTGGAGTCGGATGCTTCATCCTGGAAGGCTACCGCATCACGGATTCCTTTTTCCGCCACATATGTTTCAAATGCTGCGGCACTCATACCGGAAATATCTTCGACAATCAGAATGTTATCGTTATTCATGCCGATGACATAGAGTCCTGCAAGACCGTAAGGACTGTTGTAAGTGATTTTACCGTCCTGAACCACAACACCCATCGGGGTTCCGCCCGCATTACCGGTGGATACGTACAAACCGCCGTTTACGCCTGCGATGCCGCCTGCGCCTGCCACGAGCTCATTTAATTCCTTACCGTATTTGCCCCACGGGTAGGTCGATCCGACGCAAACCTGGGACGGATCCTTAATGATTAACATCTTTGCAAAGAAGGAACGACCGGAAATCTCCTCGAGACGGATTCCGTTTTCGTCGAATACTTCCGTATTTCCGTCATCGGAGGGAGTTTCGGAAGTTGCCACCTGAATTAAGGAGGTGTTCTGCTCAACTTCCATTTTCTTCATCGCATTTGCCTCGACAACCTGCTGAATCTCTTCATCGGAAGCCACCATGTGTGCGACGAATTTTAATTGTCCGCTCTCCATCAGGGTTGTAATCAGTAAAGGTTTCGTGGATTCGTTTGAAACCATTTTATGAAGCATGATGCCGATGGTTCCGAGAAGGATGACAAGCGTAATCACAACAACGATGACAACCCGCAGCACCCAGGTCAGAATCACTTTGGCCGTGCTTTGCTTCTTTCTTTTTTTCTTTCTGTTTGTAGCCAATTCTTCCTCCATTCGATTGTCTGCGCTATGTCACGGGCAATCTGAATTATACTAGTAAACGGCATTGTGCAGCCGAAGACAGCGGTGTGTATATACTGTCTGTCTGAGGCGTTCGGAATACTATGTATTTCCAAACATTTCTATACTCACTAATTTATAAGTATACCATATATACAACATATTTGGCAAATGATTTACCACCTGTACCATATATAGTTAGTACAGATTATGGTCTTCTTCGCTGAACGCCTTGCGTTTCGCTTCAAGTTCCGCCTCAAAGATTCTTCTGGCCTCTTCCTCGCGCCGGAGCTGTTTTTCAATCTTCGCCAGCTCCCGCTTGTTAGCAATTACGCGAATCAAACGGAAGGCAAAAAACATGGCAACTACAAAGGCAATTCCGCCCAGGTTCGCAAAGGTCCGGTAGCTCGGAATCAGTTTAAAATTCTCGCTCGGCATCCTTCCCGTCGCCTCTAAGGACTTCGGTGCATCGGAGCCTCCGTGTTCATGACCGACCCAGTCATTGTCATTTTTCAGGAAATAATCATAGACCACGTGGTGATTCTGATCATCCCAGGTAAGGTCCATATTATACCAGTGCCCATCCACATATACGCGGTTCCATTCATGATTGGAGCCGAATTCACAGGTCGCCGGAATCCCGAGTTCTTTCATGATCACGTAAAATGCGCCCGCGTATCCGTTGCATGCACTGCTCCTTAAATACATGCAGTTAAATGCACCGCCATGCAGGTAGGAATACTTGTTAATCTGAATCAGATAATCGTGCACGGCTTTTACCTTGTCGTAATCATTGTCCAGCTTGGCATTTAAATTTTTCGCAATCTGTCTCGCACGGATTCTTGAAAAATACGCCGCAAGCTTCGAAGGCTTGCTGAGTTTTACCTTCACTTTATAATACGCACCCGACATGGTATAGCGGTAGGTGTAATGATGCAGTTCCGCGCCTATGTATGCATCCTTCTCCAAAACCCGCGGGAAAATATTATCCATCACACTCTCCGAAGGGCAGACGGAACTTCTGAATGTCACCGTGGTCTTGCCGTCCACCGCAGCATCCACGACCGTGTTCAGAATCTGCTCGTCACTGGAAAGAACCGCCGAAACGGCGCGCGTATGCAAAGCCTTATTTCCGACAATAAGACCGACAATCACAAATATGAAGATGGCAATTCCCAGAACGGGGTTTTTATTCATATTTTTACTCCAAGTTCTTCTGCAAGCGCATGCGCAATATTCTCATACTCCGCCTGTGCTTCCTCGAACGGTACGAATGCCAGATCCGGTATACGTTTTAGGTGATACCCGCTCTCAGGCATCGGTTCCTTTAAAAGCTCCACAAGATCGTACTCAAGCAGCGCATCGTCCACATCCTTAATCTTCGCAAGCTCTTCTTCGCTCAAATCCGGCAATCCGAATTTGCCGTAGATTACGGACAAAAACTTATCTTCAATCTCATAATACTTCGGCATAAACTGCTTCACGGGACGGATTACATCCGCAAGATAGGCTTCGGCGCCGTCATGCAGCAGGCATCCTAACTGCACGCGTACGGAATACTCCCTCGCCTTTGCTTCCTTGGCCGCATTGATGCAATGCTGCGCCACGGAGTAAAAATGCGTGGATTGTCCGTTCCCGCGGCAAATCAGGGACAGTGCATGCGCAATGTCCGTTAATGTTATGGTTTCAGGCTTTGGATCGAGCGGATCCACTTTAAGGCCCGTATAAGACTTTAAATAAACTGCCATGATAAGTACTCTTGTATCCTTCCGTGCTCCGCTTTCCCTGCCGGAGCGCTCTAACCTTATTATTTTAACATACTTTCCCGTAAATTACGATTAAAACCGCCTTCAAATCGATTATAACCGCAAAAAAGAAGGAGACGCCCCTTTCGGAGCGCCTCCCCCTTTCAGTATGGAATCCCTTTTACACGGTGTTGTCTGAACTTATGCCTCTGCGGGGCTTACACCTTTACCGGTGCCTTCCGGGTTTTGTACTACCAGATTTACATCTTCAAGTCCCGAAAGATTAATGTTGCGATTTACTTTCGCATCATAGGACTCCGCATTGATGATGTTTGCAAGATCGATTCCGGTGGTCTCTTTCATGCTTTCAAAAACCTTAGCCATAACAACCGGTACATTTCCTGCGACCTGCTCCACACCATTTGAGGATCCTTCGCCACCGCCGATGATGGTAATCTTGTCGATCTGTCCCAAAGGTTCTGCAACCTTTGCAGCAATATCGGGAAGAACCTTGATCATCATTTCGGCTACTGCAGCTTTGTTGTATTTTGCATATGCTTCGGCTTTCTTTTCCATTGCCTCTGCTTCTGCAAGACCTTTGGCTGCGATTGCGGCTGCTTCCGCTTCACCTACGGCACGGATACCTGCAGCTTCCTGTTCCTTGGCGTAACGTTCCGCTTCGGCCTGTGCTTTTCTTGCTTCTGCCTGACGCTGTGCTTCGAACTGTTTTGCTTCCGCATCTTTCTGACGCTGATACAGATTGGCATCGGCTTTCTGCTGAGCAGCATATTTGTCGGCCTCTGCCTGTTTCTTAACCTCTGCTTCCAGAGCCTGTTCCTTTACGGAAACCTCTTTCTGCTTTAACTCAATTTCACGTTCCTGACGGGCGATGTCAGCGTTTGCGGTTGTAATTTCAATCGTCTTACGCTGTTCCTCTTTCTGGATTTCGTAAGCGGCGTCTGCCATAGCCTTCTTGGTGTCCGCGTCCATCTGCAACTCGGATTTTTTGATTGCCAGTTCGTTCTGTTTCTTTGCAATCTCGGTCTGAGCTGCAACGTTTGCATCGTTGGACTCTTTGTCCGCATTTGCCTGAGCGACCTTAATGTCTCTTTCGCTTTCGGCTCTTGCGATTGCTGCGGCTTTTTTGATCTTTACAATGTTGTCGATACCTAAGTTCTCGATTACTTCATTTCCGTCCACAAAGTTCTGAACGTTGAAGGAGATAATATCGAGGCCCATCGCCGCAAGGTCCGGTTCCGCATTTTCCTTTACCAGATTTGCGAATTTCTGACGGTCGGAAACCATTTCCTCAAGTTTCATTTTACCTACGATTTCACGAACGTTACCTTCAAGCACTTCTCTTGCAACGCTTGCGATATATTCGGTAGGACGGTTCAGGAAGTTTTCCGCTGCCAGATGCAATTTATCCGGTTCGGAGCTGATCTTTACGTTTACGGTTGCATCCACGTTAATGTTGATGTAATCCGCGGTCGGTACCGCATTGGATGTTTTTACGTCAATCGGGATCAGCCTTAAATTCAATTTGTCCAGTCTTTCAAAGAAAGGAACCCGGATGGTTGCTTTACCGATTGCAAATCTGGCTTTTCTTCTCAAACCGGAAATGATGTACGCCATGTCGGGGGGCGCCTTTACGTAACCGATAAAGAAGAAAATCACCAACACGATAACAATAAGCAAAATACCTGCTAAAATTTGAAACGGCATATTCTTTCCTCCATTCTTTCATGCCCTGATTCGTCTGACGAATCCTTTTCTTGTTGAAAAATATTCTACCTGCTTCCCTTCCATAATAAAACGGCAATCTGTGTTAATAGAAGCTTTTTATTTTGCACTAATTGCAAAAATTGCAGAACAGACTCCCGCGCTTACTCTCTTGCGTTAATCTGCTTCTCTACCCAAAGCTGCAGCTCTTCCACAGTCTGGGAAATCCGTTCAAGTTCTTCCTGAATGCTCTTAAAATCGGTCATTTCATCTTCCTCGATGGACCCGTCCGCAGTAATCTCAATCAACCGGTCCCTGCATTTTTGTGCAGCCGTTAATGAGGCAAGCATCTCCAAAACGATTTGCGACAAATCCTTTACCTGCACTTCGGGAACGTAATGGCGGCCGATGGCACATTCTTTGGAGCAGTAATAATTGCAAAGTTCCGGTGCGTTATACTTCTTTGCCATTACCATTATTTCATCCGGGCGGGCATCGAATTTATTGTTTTCGATACGCTCTAAACGCTCCGGGGTGATGAATTCAAGCATTTCGCTTGCCTTCTCGCGGCTTAAGCCTCTTTCCTCCCGCAGGATCTGGTAAACGGATTTGTTTTCTTTTTTTGATACCCGTGGCATTTTTATTTCCCCCATTTAAACAGAATGTTCGGATGTATCTTTACAGATACGCGAATGATTTTACACGTACAAATTTTAACACAGGAAAATACTCTTGACAAATGATGTCTTTTACTTATATAATAACCTGCGCAGGTCAAAAATACCTGCACTTCATATGAATTCGGGGTGTGGCTCAGTTTGGCTAGAGCGCTGCCTTAGGGAGGCAGAGGTCGCAAGTTCGAATCTTGTCACTCCGAC
>JAEEGL013036135.1_pt1 | contig 16453 bp, 16 predicted proteins | sample 9134231 | NCBI WGS metagenome assembly JAEEGL01 (sample SAMN16246548, study PRJNA631951) | gut metagenome | biome: gut microbiome; feature: rumen; material: fiber-attached | host: Bos | place: Iran: Karaj | collected 2018-10
CAGTACGAAAGCGTTATGGACGGATTTCGCACGCTGGCGCAGAACGAGGGCGCCGAAGACGTAGAGGCGCGCGCCGCGGAATTGATGCAGGAGCAGCTGACTTTACAGGACGATACGCTCGAAAGCTACAAAGCGGGACTGTTGAAAGTGAAGCAGGAGGACCTGCTGATCCAAAAGATGCGCGAGGGCGTTCTTGCGGATATCACGGTCTCCGAAGAAGAGGCGCGCGAGAAGTTTGAAGCGGATCTTGCCGAGCAGAAGGCGGCTTTTGACGCGGATAAATCGAAGTTCGCATCCGCGCAGTACGACTACGACAAAGGCACCGGCCTGCCGCCGCTGTACGTGCCGAAGGGCATCACGCGCGTCAAGCATATTCTGGTAAACGACCTCGATACGGCCAATGAGGTGTTGGACAAGCTTCGCGCGGGAGAGGATTTCGACGCGCTCGTCGTGCAGTACAACATCGATTCCGGCATGACCACCGAGCCGTACAGGAGCAGGGGCTACATCGTATACGAAGGCGCAAACTACTACGATGAGTTCCTGCAAGCCGCGTTGGCGCTGGAGAATGTGGGCGATCTTTCCGAACCCGTAAAGACGGCGGGCGGATACCATGTTCTGCTGTTGTACGAAAAGCTGGAGCCGAAAACGTATACGTACGCGGAGATGCGCGACACGTATCGGGACAACATGATTGCGCTGGCGCGCAACGCCCGTTACGACAAGCTGCTGCAAAGCTGGGCCGGCGCAGGCAATGTAATCAAGTATACGCAGCGGATTGCGGATATTTATTGACAGGAGGATGCGAATGCGTGCACAGGATATACCCGGATTGGTGATTGGGATTTACCGCATATACGACCCTGTTACGGGGGAATCTTTCGTGGGATTCTCGCGCAACATCGAAGGCACGTTAAAACGCTTCCGTTTTGAACTGCCCCTGAACGCCTGCTCGTATAAGGCGCTGCAGAAGTTTTGGAACGAACGCAAGGGCAACGTGCTGATGGAAACGCTGGAGGAGTTTTCACCGCCGGCGGATATGGACGACTTCGCCCTGAGCGAGCATCTGGAACAGATGATGTACGCGCAGCAAAAGAGACTGGGCGAGAACACAAAACTGGTGCAGATGCCCGTACAGTGCTGACAGGAACGCGAGAACCGCCGTGAAAGGCGGTTCTTTTTTTGCGATATGCTTTTTATGTCCGGCCGCACCGCGGCGTCTATGCGGCGCGCGGCGGGAGAAGACATATTGATTGATCGCGGAAACTGGTATATAATAGCGTTAGCACTCCGACGGAAAGAGTGCTAATACAGAAATGGATGCAAGGTGATTATTGTGGCAATACAGGCGTTTCAGACGGAATCCAAGCGTATTCTGGATCTGATGATTCATTCGATTTACACGCACAAAGAGATTTTCCTCAGGGAACTGATCTCGAACGCGAGCGACGCGATCGACAAGCTTTACTATCGATCTTTGCAGGAAGGCACGGCGGGGAAGAGCAGAGAGGACTTTGTGATCTCCATCGCGGCGGACAAGACCGCGCGTACGCTCACGGTAGCGGACAACGGCTGCGGCATGAGCAAGGAGGACTTGGAAAAGAATCTCGGCACGATCGCGAACAGCGGCACGCTGCGCTTCAAAAACGAGAACGACATTCCGGACGACATGGACGTCATCGGTCAGTTCGGCGTCGGCTTTTATGCGGCGTTCATGGTTGCGCAGAAGGTGACGGTGGTTTCGCGCGCGTACGGCGCCGAGGAAGCCTGGCAGTGGGAGTCGGAGGGCTCGGAGGGATATACCGTCACACCCGCCGAAAAGGCGGAGGAGGGCACGCGAATCACGCTGCTGATGAAGGAGAACACGGAAGAGGAGAATTACGATTCGTTTTTGGATCAATACCGCATCGCGGGGATCGTCAAGAAGTATTCCGACTATATCCGCTATCCGATCCGCATGACGATGGAACGCAGCCGCCTGAAGGAAGGCAGCGAAAGCGAGTACGAGACCTATTACGAGGAAGAGACGCTCAATTCCATGACCCCGCTGTGGCGGCGCAGCAAGAGCGAACTGACCAAGGAGGATTACGAGCGGTTCTATCGGGACACGTATTACGATTTCGACCCGCCCGCGCACGTGATCCACATGCGCGCGGAGGGCACCGTGTCGTATACGGCGCTGCTGTTCGTGCCGAAGAAAACGCCGCCGGGATATTACACGAAGGAATTTGAAAAAGGGCTCCAGCTCTATTCCAACGGCGTGCTGATCATGGATAAATGCGCCGACCTGCTGCCGGATTATTTCGGGTTCGTGAAGGGACTGGTCGATTCGCCGGACCTTTCGCTGAATATCTCGCGTGAAATGCTCCAGCACGACCGGCAGCTGAAGACGATCGCTTCCAACATCGAAAAGAAGATCAAAAACGAGCTGATGCAGATGCTGCTCAACGAGCGGGAAACGTACGAGGAATTCTTTAAGGGCTTCGGACTGCAGCTCAAATACGGCGTTTATACGGGCTTTGGCGCCAACAAGGACCTTTTGCAGGATCTTTTGCTGTTCCACTCGATGAAGCAGAACAAAATGGTCACGCTCAAGGAATACCGCGACGCCATGCCGGAAGCGCAGCAGAAAATATACTACGCCTGCGGCGAAAACGTGACCCGAATCGGGCAGATGCCACAGCTCGAGCTGCTGCGTGAAAAGGGTTACGACGTGCTGTTTTTCACGGACGAGCTCGACGAGTTTACGGCGCAGATGCTCTTCCAGTACGATGAAAAGCCGTTCCAGTCCATCTCCTCGGGCGATCTGGGACTGGAGAGCGAGGAAGAGAAGAGGGAAGTGCAGGAACACAGCGAGCAGAACAAGGAACTTCTGGAACAGCTCAAGAAGGCGCTCGACGGGAAGGTCAAGGACGTGCGCCTCTCCGCGCGCTTAAAGACGCATCCGGTGTGCCTGAGCACGGATGGCGCGGTGTCCATCGAGATGGAAAAAGTGCTGAACGCGATGCCCGGCGACAACAAGATCAAAGCCGAGCGCGTGCTGGAACTCAATCCCGAGCATGAAATGTTTGCGGCGCTGTGCAGGATCTACGAGAAGGAGCCAGAAAAGCTCGGGCGCTACGCGGACATCCTGTACACGCAGGCGCAGCTGATCGAGGGCATTCTGCCGGACGATCCGGTGGCGTATACGAACGCCATTTGCGAGCTGCTCGCAGCCAACAGCTGATCGGAAGCGGAAAACGCAAAAAAGCGGCCGCACGGATGATATCCGCGCGGCCGTTCGTATTTCGGGTTTGCTCTCAGCGCAGCGCGCCGGGATATTTTTCGCGCAGGATGCGCGCGAGCTCGTACGGCGTTTCCTGGTAGACAAAGTAGTTGAGCCAGTTGCCGAACAGGAGATTGCCGTGCGCGCGCCAAGTGATGCGCGGCGGCTTCATCATGTCGTCGTCGGGATAATAATTGCAAGGCAGGTCTATGGGCCGTCCGGCCTCCAGGTCACGCCGGTATTCGCCGTCCAACGTGTCCCGATCGTATTCGCTGTGGCCGGTGACGAACACCCTGCTGCCGTCCTTGCTGGCGGCCAGGTACAGCCCCGCCTGATCGGACACGGCCAGCACGTCCAGCTGCGGATGCCTGAGCACGTCGTCCAGGCTGATGTCGGTATGCCGGCTGTGCGGCGCGTAGAAGACGTCGTCAAATCCGCGCACGAGCTTGTGGTTGGGCTGCAGGACCTTATGCGGGAACACGCCGAAAAGCTTGCTGGAAAGCGCTTTCTTCTGGATACCGTAATGATAGTACAACGCGGCCTGCGCCGCCCAGCAAATGTAGAGCGTGGAAAAGACGTGCGTGCTCGCCCAGTCCATGATGCGCTTGAGCTCGTCCCAATACAGCACGTTTTCAAAATCCAGCTTTTCTACCGGCGCGCCCGTAACGATCAATCCGTCAAAGGTTTCGTCCAGAACGTCGTCGAATGTGCGGTAGAACGCTTCCAGGTGCGTATGATCCGTATTCTTGGAAGCGTAGGTCGCCGTGTGCAGGAGCGTGACTTCCACCTGCAGAGGCGTGTTGCCGATCATGCGCAGAAGCTGCGTTTCCGTGGCAATCTTCGTGGGCATCAGGTTGAGGATCGCGATGCGCAGCGGCCGGATATCCTGTACGATGGCGCGCTGCTGTGTCATGACGAAGATGTTTTCTGAATTGAGCACTTGTACGGCAGGCAGACCGTCCGGTATTCTGACTGGCATGTAATCCCCTCCTGTCTGTTTTGAGCGTTTGCTCATTTGTTTCAAATAAAAAGCCTGCCTCGTATTGCGAGACAGGACCGATACCTGAGATACCGCTCAGCGCGGCTGTCGCAACACGAAAGTCAGTGCGGAACGGCGCATCGCTCCGCACATAGGCATCATCATGTTGCTTACATTCCTGCGCATGGCCGCTCTCCCTTCCTCCGTAGTCAGACGCTAGCATATTACATGAAAACGGTACATCTGTCAAGGACATTTTTTGAGCGTACACGCCATACAATTCAGTAACATTGTGTGGGGAGGCATGAAAATTGCGTATTTTCGTTTTGAAAGGGAAAACGCTGATATTGGCGGCCGTCGCGGCGGCGATCGCGGTGGCACTGCTGTTGGTGGCGCTGGGAATCGGCGGAAAGGAGAGCGAAAGCGAGGCGGGACGAAGCGCGAGCGCGCGCGTGAACGCGGAGGAGAACTACGAACTGGAAGTGCTGGCGGGAAAGCAGCGGGAACTGCCGATCTACAGTGTGGCGCGCAGCGACAACAGGATCGCGCTCACGATCGACGCTGCGTGGAGCGACGATAAAACGTCGTTTATCCTGGACGAACTGGACCGGCAGGGAGTCAAAGCGACGTTTTTCCTGTGCGGGGTATGGGTGGACGCTTATCCCGAGCACGTCAGGGAGATCGTGGAACGCGGGCACGAGCTGGGGAATCACACGCAGACGCATCCGCATATGAACAAGCTTTCCGCGGACGGCATCGCAGGCGAGCTGAAAGCGCTCGACGATCATGTCGAAGCGATCACCGGGAAGCGATCGGTACTGTTCCGCGCGCCGTTCGGAGAGTACAACGATCTCGTCGTGACGAGCGCGCGCGCGCTCGGGTATGAGTCCATACAGTGGTCGGTGGACACGCAGGACTGGAAGAAGGGGCGCAGCGCACAGACCATACTCGACACGGTGTTTTCCAAGCTGAGCTCCGGCGCGATCATACTGTGCCACAACAACGGCTACACCATCGAGGAATACCTGCCAGCGTTGATCACGCGGGCAAAGGAACTGGGATATGAATTCGTCACCGTCGGCGAACTGCTGCTGGAAGGAGATACCGTGATCGACGTAAACGGCGTACAGAAAAAGGTATAAAACGCGCAGGCCGGAAGCATAAAAAGAAGCGGCTCCTGTTATCGCGGGAGCCGCTTCTTCGGTGTGCGGAAATCAGTGGTGACGGCGCAGCCGACGTTCACGGCGGCGGACATAGACCAGCGTGAGGATCGTGCTGGACAGGGCAAACAGAGTGAACACCAGCAGCAGGAGCTTGGACAGATCGCTTGTGATGAACTCCATTGCGGGGTTGACGCGGTCAATAAAACAGAAGACAAGGAACATACCTGCAAGTACGATACACGGGTAAGAAAGAATTTTGATCCATCGACGCATAGTTATCCTATCTCCTTGATGAAAATAATATCGCTGATTTTGCGGCCGCCGCCTGCGGGCTGGCTGATGAGGCCTTCCGAAGAAGCCATGATGGCCGATTGCCCGCCGTCGAGGTTGTACGCGCTCGCGCAGCCGAGATCACTGAAGAGGAGCGAAAGCTGCGCCAGCGTCATGCCCGAGGAATAGCCGTGCTGGCGGCCGTCGACGACGACGAAACAATAGTGTCCCGGTTCATAATACCCGATCGCGCAGCGCGGGTTTTCCGTTTTGATGCTGCTGCGGAAACTGGATATCGCGCTGCCGTCCGCCAGCAGGGCGGGACCGAAATCCCACGCCTGATACGCGCCGGCGTCAATGGCCTCATCGAGGGAAAACTCCTTTTCCGAATAGGTGCGCATGACGCCGTCCCAATACAGCACGCAGACGTCGCCCGAAACCGCGTCGCGGTATACGTCGCCGTTCCGGATGACGAGACTGCGGCTTCTGGTGCCGTAGTAGTCGCCGGATATGGCGACGAGAGCTCCGTTCTCTTTGGCCATGTCGGTCACGTGCGCGGAGAAATTACGTCCGAACGTATCCTTAGCGAACGCGGTCTGCAGGTTCTGGATATTGCGAATCCATATATCCGCGATGTAGCATACGCTTCCGCCGCGCTGCATGCGGTATACATTCAGCTTCACCTGATCGCTCATGTGTGTATAGACGATTTCGCCGTCTATCGCCATCGGCTCGACGGCTGAAAACGCGGCCGAAAAGTCACCCACGGGCGCAGGTTCGGGAACGGGCGTAGGGGTAGGCTCCGGCTCCGGTTCCGGCACATCGCCGACATTCGGCTGCGGCGTGACGGAGGGCGCGGGCGTAGCGCTTATGGCCGCGGGAGTGGGAACGCTGGGCGTCGGAGGGGCAATATGCTTGATGGGCTGACCGCCGGCAGACGGAAGTACATGGTGAAAAAACGCAAACACGCAGAGCGCTGCGCCTAAAGCCAGTATCGTAAGCAATACGACAAGCCAGCCGGGAAGAAGTTTCGGTGTGTGTTGCCTCATGAGCTACCTCACTGGGATGAAACAAAATCATACAACAGTCACAATGCGTGTATTATATCACAAACCGCACGTATGAAACACTGGATTTTTTGGACATAAGAAAGTAAAATATATAAAAGTGTTATGATTTGTCGACGCGCGCAAGCGGGTTTACGATAGGAGAAAAAGATGGAAAGGACGTATTTGGTTCTTCCCGTGTATGAGCCTGAAACATCCATGATGGAGCTGGTGCACGCATTAAAGGAACATTTTGCGATCATTGTGGTGGATGACGGCAGCTCATATGACAAAAAAGAACTGTTTAATCAGTTGGAACCGATGTGCATGGCAGTGCTGCACCACGAGAAAAATCGCGGAAAAGGTGCAGCGCTGAAAACTGCGTTTTCATATTTGATCGATCACGATTGTCACGGATGCGGGATAACGGCAGATTCTGATGGCCAGCATCGCATAGAGGATATCCTTCGAATCGAAGAAGAAATGCACAAGACGCCGGATACCGTAATTCTGGGGATGCGCGATTTTGCCGAAATGCCGCCTCGATCGAAGTTCGGGAACACGCTTTCCGGCTGGGCGTTCCGCCTGGGGACAGGCCTGAAGGTCCACGACACGCAGACGGGACTTCGCGGCCTTCCCGAGTCGATCTGGGGAAAGCTCCTGGAGGTGGAAGGCGAAAGATACGAATACGAGATGAACGTGCTTTTGAATCTCAAGACCTGGCAGATGCCCTTCCGGGAAATCATGATCCAGACGGTCTATACCGACAGCAACCGTTCGTCGCATTTCAGGCCGCTGCGGGACGGGTTGCGCGTCTTTTCGCGCATCATCAAATTTTGCGGCTCTTCGCTGGTCTGCACGCTGGTCGATTACGCGCTCTATTCGCTTTTTTCGCTTTTTCTCGCGCCGCTTTGGAGCTATATATTCGCACGCGTCATCAGCGCTTCTTTGAATTATCAGCTTTCGCGCCGCTTGGTCTTTCACGGCGCGCCATCCGTCAAAAGCGGGCTGCAGTACGCGCTGCTTGTCGTGATTGTGATGGCCATCGGTTCGTTGGCGGTGAACGGATTTGCCTTGCTCGGCATCAACCATTTCCTCGTGAAGCTCGTAGTGGATACGGCGCTGTTCTTCATGAATTATTTCGTTCAGAAAAAAATCATCTTCAAAAGAAAAGCAGGGAAACTGTCGGAATAAGCGCGGCGTCGGGCCATATGCGCGCCCGCAAAACATCGATCGTAAGCGCGGCACGTGCCCAGTGCTTGCGATAATGGTTCGTTTGCCCTATAATCGAGTTGAGACAAATGTTGGGTGAAGAGAGGATTGTTTTTTGAAAACCAGCGATTTTTACTACGAACTGCCTCAGGAGCTGATCGCGCAGACGCCTGCAAAGGAAAGGGATCAGGCGCGGCTGCTCGCGTACGACAGGGCGAGCGGAGAGATGCGCGACGATGTTTTTAAGAACATCACGCAGTATCTGCGGCCTACGGATGTGCTGGTGCGAAATACCACGAAGGTCATTCCCGCGCGGCTGCATGCGCAGCGGGAAAGTACCGGCGGGAAGATGGAATTTCTGCTGTTAAAGCCCTTGGAGGGCGACCGCTGGGAATGCCTCGCGAGGCCCGGACGGCGCGCGCGGGTATCGGATATATTCGCTGTCAGCGATGAATTGCGCGTGCGCGTAGAGGGAAGGACGGAGGACGGAAACTGCATCGTCACTCTGCTTTACGACGGCATTCTGCAGGAGATCCTCGACCGCGTCGGCGAGGTGCCCCTGCCGCCGTATATCAAATGCATGGCGGACCGCGACCGCTACCAGACCGTGTATGCAAAGCAGCGCGGCTCTGCTGCGGCGCCGACGGCCGGCTTTCATTTTACGCCGCAGCTGCTCGATGAGATCGAGCGGATGGGCGTTAAGATCGTGGACGTGCTGCTGCATGTGGGCTTGGGGACATTCCGCCCCGTGAGCGCGGAAACCGTCGAAGAGCACGTGATGCACGCGGAATACTACGAGGTGTCCGAAGCGGCGGCCGCCAGGATCAATGCGGGACGCGAAAGGGGCGGACGCATCGTCTGCGTTGGCACGACTTCCTGCAGGACCCTTGAGAGCGTGACGGACGAAAAGGGGATCGTACACGCCGGCTCGGGCTGGACGAATATTTTTATTACGCCCGGGTACCGCTTCCGCGCGGTGGACGCGCTCATCACCAATTTTCATCTGCCCGAATCGACGCTGCTGATGCTCGTCAGCGCCCTGTGCGGCAGGGAAGAGATTCTGCGCCTGTATCATCACGCGGTGGAAGAAAGATACCGCTTCTTCAGCTTTGGGGACGCGATGTTTATCGCATAGAGGAAACTATGGCTGTTACTTATGAACTGATCAAAACCTGCAAACAGTCCGGCGCGCGGCTGGGACGGCTGCATACGCCCCACGGCGTGATCGAAACGCCGTGTTTTATGCCCGTCGGCACGCAGGCGACCGTGAAGGCGATGCTGCCGCGCGATCTGGAAGCGGTCGGCGCGCAGATCGTATTGGCGAACACCTATCATCTTTATCTGCGCCCCGGGCACGCGCTGGTCGCGGAAGCCGGCGGACTGCACAGGTTCATGGGCTGGGACCGGCCGATCCTTACGGACAGCGGCGGGTTTCAGGTGTTCAGCCTCGCAAAGCTGAACGAGATAACGGAAGACGGCGTCTGGTTCCGCTCGCACATGGACGGCAGCAGGCACTTCTTTTCGCCCGAGCTGGTCATGGAGATTGAGCAGGCGCTCGGCGCGGATATCGTGATGTGCTTTGACGAATGCGCGCCGTATCCGAGCGATTACGAGTACACGAAAAAAGCGATGGAACGCACGCACCGCTGGGCGCAGAGATGCAGGGACGTGCACCATAGGCCCGATCAGGCGCTGTTCGGGATCGTGCAGGGCGGGATGTATTTCGACCTGCGCAGGGAGAGCGTGGAAACGCTGACCGATATGGATTTTCCCGGCTACGGCATAGGCGGGCTTTCGGTAGGCGAACCGAAGCCGATGATGTATGAAATGCTGGAGTACATCACGCCGCTGATGCCGAAGGATAAGCCGCGGTACCTGATGGGCGTGGGCAGCCCCGACTGCCTGATCGAAGGCGTGATCCGCGGCGTGGATATGTTCGACTGCGTGCTGCAGACGCGCATCGCCCGAAACGGGCTGGCGCTGACGCGGTTCGGAAAGCGCATGCTGCGAAACAAGGAGTTTGAGCGGGATTTTGCGCCGATCGAAGAGGGCTGCGGCTGTTATACGTGCCGGAATTTCTCCCGCGCGTACATCCGGCATCTGATCAAAGCGAAGGAAATACTGTCCGCACAGCTCATTACGATACACAACCTGCACTTTACGCTCGAACTGATGCGCGAGATCCGGCAGGCGATCCTGGAAGACCGGCTGCTGGACTTAAGGCGCGAATGGAAGGAAAGAGGCGGGATGGATTGACGGAGGAACGCGTGTTCGTGACACATTCCGAAGAGGAAACGGAGCTGCTGGCAAGGAAGATGGCGAAGGTTCTGTTTCCCGGAGCGTTCATCGCGCTCAACGGCGAATTGGGAGCGGGGAAGACCGCCTTCGTGCGCGCGCTCGCGCAGGGCATGGGAATCGATCGGGTGAGCAGCCCGTCGTTCGTGATCGTGCAGGAGTACGACGCGCTGCTGCCACTGTTCCATTTTGACGTGTACCGCCTGTCGGACAGCGGCGAGCTGTACGACATCGGATTCGCGGATTATCAGGCGCGCGGCGGCGTCATATGCATGGAATGGCCGGAGCGCGTTGCGGACGTCCTGCCGGAGGAACGGCTCGACGTTTGGATCGAAGGCAGCGGCGAGCAGGAAAGGAAGATCACGTTCCGCGCCTGCGGAGAAAAGCACGGTGCGCTGTTGGCGCCGCTATTGGAGAAGGAAGCATGAAGATACTCGGGATCGAGACCTCATCCGGCGTGCTGGGCGCGGCGCTGATGGAAGACGGCGCGCTGTGTGCGGAATATACGCTGAACAATACTTTGCAGCATTCCCAGTCGCTGATGCCGGCTGTGGAACGCTTGCTTGATGAGGCGGGCTGGCAGGTGAAGGATATCGATCGGATCGCGGTCGATATCGGGCCGGGGTCGTTTACGGGCGTGCGCATCGGCACGAGCGCCGCGAACGCGATCTGTTACGCCGTGGGCATTCCCGCCGTGGGCGTTCCCTCGCTCGAGATCCTGTATGAAAATGTCCGCGCTTACCAAAAGCGCGTCTGCGCGCTGATCGACGCGCGAAACGGCAACGTTTACGCGGCGCAGTACGAAAACGGGATGTGCGTAAGGGAGCCGGAAGCCGCCGTGCTGGATGAATACATAAATTCCCTGCCGCCCGAAACGCTTTTTGTGGGCGACGGGGCGGAGGCGTACCGCGAACGAATCGCGGAGCTTGTGCCCGGCGCGCAGTTCGCCGAGGCGGAAATGAATCTGTGCCGCGCGGGCGCGCTGTGCGTGATCGCGGACCGACGCGGAAAAGACGCGGACGGGGAAAAGGAAAACGACGCTGCGGCCGTACTGCCGCTGTACCTCAGGCCTTCGCAGGCGGAGCGGCTCTTTCAGGAGCGTCAGGGGAAGTAGCATGCCATTTTGGGAACAGACGGTCTGTCGGGAGATGACGAACGCCGACATACAGGCCGTGCATACAATTGAAGTGGAAAGTTTCCGCTCGCCGTGGTCGGCGCATGCGCTGCGCGGGGAGCTCAAAAATAAGCTCGCGCATTATCTGGTGATGGAGCATGAGGGTACGATCATAGGCTACGCGGGCATGTGGATCATGTTCGATGAAGCGCACGTCACGAATATCGCGATTGCCCCGCCGTACCGCAATCAGCGCTGCGGCCGCCGGCTGCTTTTGAAAATGATGGCGTGGGCCGCCTCGCTCGGCGCCGAACGCATGACGCTGGAGGTGCGGGAAACGAACGAACACGCGCAGCGCCTGTACGCAAAATGCGATTTCGAAGTGCAGGGAAGACGTCCGCGCTACTACATCGACACGGGCGAAGCGGCGCTGATCATGTGGAACGACGACATCGCCGCCACGCTGGACAGAGAGAAAATGACGCGCTGACAGTTCTGTCACTTGTGCGCAAAGGTGGATTTAGCATATAATAGAAAGGATTGTTGGGAAGCGTTGTTTGTGCCGGCCGGCAACAGGAATATTCATTGCGACGTGCGCGGGGAAGGTTCTCCGGTGCTGCTATTGCACGGCTGGGGAGCGAACATCGAAGCGATGCTTCCGATCGCCAACTGCGTGGCCGCGATGGGGAAAAAAGCAATCACGCCGGAATTCCCGGGATTCGGGGAGAGCGCCGCGCCGGACGAAGTGTGGGGCGTACCCGAGTACGCGGACTGCATCCGCAAACTGATGGATCAGCTGGGGATTACCGGCGCAGACGTCGTATGCCATTCGTTCGGGGGCCGCGTGGCGATCTGGCTCGCGAGCCATGAGCCGCAGCTCTTTCGGCGGATCGTGCTCGTGGACGCCGCGGGCGTGCGCCCTAAGCGCGGCTGGCGCTACTACGTGCGCACCTATCGATACAAGCTCGGCAAGCGCATGGCGCGGGTCCGTTGGATCGACGCGCGGTTGCACCTCAGCGAGCGCCGGCAGCAGGCCGGATCGGCGGACTATCGCGCGCTCAGCGGCGTGATGCGCGGCACGTTTGTAAAGGTCGTCAACCAGGATCTGTCGAACCGGCTGCCGCTCATCAAAAACCCGACTCTGCTGATCTGGGGCGAGGACGATCGGGATACGCCGCTGTACATGGCGCAGATCATGGAAAAGAAGATTCCGGACTGCGGACTGGTGACGTTTTCCGGCGCGGGACATTTTTCCTATGCGGATCAGTATCCGCGGTTCTGCGCGGTGCTGCAATCGTTTTTGAAGGACTGACAATAGGGGGCAAACGTTTTGGAAACGGTAATCAATATCGTATACGCGGTGGTGATGGCGCTGGCGGCGGTGTATGCTTCGTTAAAGTTCCTGCATATGCTGCAGCTGGAAAGCTATCAGGGCAAGATGTACCTGAAATGGCTTTGGCGCGCGGGCAAAGCGGATTGGCTGCTGCTGGTGTTTTTCGGCCTGATCTCGCTGGTGCTGCGCGTCGGGTACGTCCTGTTTGCCGTATCGATACCCACGCTTGCGAATATCCTGTGGTACGCGGCGGACATCGTGTACGTGCTGCTGCTGGTGCTTTACGGCGTCACGACGCAAAAACGCCCCGCCAAAAAGAAACTGCAGTTTACGGGACGCATGATACGGATGATGGTGCTGCTGGCGATCATCTGCGTGCTGTTCCACTTCGCATTCTTCGCCCGCTTCGACATATCCACGTGGGGCGGCTTCCTGCTGATGAACATCATAAGGTATCTGCCGATGTTCCTGCTGCCGCTGTTCGTGCTGCTCGCCTACGGGATCATGCTGCCGGTGGAAAACGGCATCAAGCGGTACTATTTTCGGGACGCGCAGAAAAAGCTCGCCGCGCGTAAGGACGTCATCCGTATCGGAATCACGGGGAGCTTCGGAAAGACCAGCACCAAGTTCGCGCTGGGAACCATGCTCTCAAAGGCGTATCCCGTGCTGGTGACCCCCGCGAGCTACAATACGCCCATGGGCGTCACGCGCGTGATCAGAGAGCAGCTCACTGACGAGCATCGCGCGTTCGTCGCGGAGATGGGCGCGCGCTATACGGGAGACATCGCTACGCTGTGCGACCTCGTGCATCCGCAGTACGGCATCATAACCGCCGTGGGGAAGCAGCATATGGAGACGTTCCGCACCTATGAGAACCTCATCTCCACAAAGGCGGAGCTGCTGCGCGCGATTCCGGAGGACGGCGCGGCGTTTATCAACGGCGACAACGAGGACTGCCGCGGGATGTTCGATGCGTGCATGCTGAAAAACAAATTCCTTTTCGGCATCGACGGCGAAGGATTGTACATGCGCGCTGCGGATATCCGCGCGAATGCGCAGGGCAGCCGTTTCACCCTTCAGACGCAGGACGGCGAATCGGTCGAGTGTACGACCGTGCTGCTGGGCAAGCACAACATCCTGAACATCACGGGCGCGGCCGCGCTCGCGCATTATCTGGGCGTATCCATGCAGCAGATCGCCGAAGCGATCGCGGAACTAACGCCCACCGAGCACCGCTTACAGCTGATACCCGGCGAGGTGACGGTGATCGACGACGCGTTCAACGCGAACCCGGCGGGCACGAAAGCGGCGCTGGAGGTGCTTTCGATGTTCCCCGGGAAGAAGATCGTCGTTACGCCGGGAATGGTGGAACTGGGAGAGGAAGAGGACGCGCTCAACGAGGCGTTCGGACGCGATATGGCCGCCGTGGCGGACGTGGTGTTCCTGGTGGGGAAATCGCATGTGGAGCCGATCCGGAAGGGCATGCTGGAGGCGGGATTTAACCCCGACTGCATCGTGCAGGCGGATGACCTTAACCAGGTGACGGAGAAATTGCCGCAGTACACGCAGGCGGGCTGCGTGGTGCTGTTTGAAAATGACTTGCCCGACAATTATAATGAATAACAGACAGGGGGGATTGCTGTATGATCAAGCTGGGCGTGATATTCGGCAGCCGCAGCGTTGAGCATGACGTGTCGATCGTTTCCGGACTGCAGCTGCTGGAAAATGTGGACAAGAGCATGTTCGATGCGTTTCCGATTTATATTTCCAAAGAGGGAGAATGGTTTGTGGGAGAGCCGCTGCGCTCCGTCAAAACCTATCAGCCCTTTGATCCGGACACAAAGGGCCTGAGCAGGGTGCTCCTGGCGCCTATACCCGGACGCAACGCGCTGTATTCCGCCACGGAGAATACGGGCGGACTGTTCAAAAAAAGCGCGAAAATTGCCGATATTGACTGCGCAATTCTCGCGTTGCACGGGATGCACGGGGAGGACGGCACGGTGCAGGGGCTGCTGGAGCTCGCGGATATCCCCTACACCAGCGCCGGCGTGATCGGCTCTTCCGTAGGGATGGATAAGATCGTCATGAAGGCGCTGTTCCAGGGAATGGGACTTCCGGTCCTGCCGGCCAAGTATTTTTACAGGAGCGATTGGCAGGACGATCCGGAACGCGTGCTGTACGAGGCGAGCTCGATCGGCTTTCCTTTGTTCGTAAAGCCCGCGAACCTCGGTTCCAGTATCGGCATCAGCCGCGCTACGGATAAGCTTTCCCTGCGTGCGGCGATGGACGTTGCGGCGAGCTATGACAGGCGCATCATCGTCGAAAGGGGCATCGATCATCCGCGCGAGGTGAACTGCGCGTGCCTGGGGTTTGGCGCTTCCTGCATGGCCTCCGTGTGCGAGCAGCCGATCTCCACGGACGAATTGCTTTCGTTTGATAAAAAATACCTCGAAAACCCCTCCGGCAAGGGCATGAAATCGCTGGCGCGCACCGTGCCCGCGCCGATCTCGGACGAAATGACGAAGCGCATCCAGCAGATGACCTGCGATATATTCCGCATGCTCGAATGCAAGGGCGTTGTGCGAATCGACTACATGATCGACGACGCGTCGCAGGAGCTGTATGTGAACGAGATCAACACCATTCCGGGCTCGCTGGCGTACTACCTGTTTGAACCGCTCGGCATCCCCTATAAGGAACTCATCAACCGGATGGTGGAATATGCCTTTATGAGCTACGCGCAGAAAAAGGAATCGGTGTTCGCGTACGACTCGGATATTCTGAAAAAAGCGGGATTTGGCGCCAAGGGCGCAAAACAATCATAAACGATGGGGAGAAAAACAAATGAGTCTTTACAGCGAATGGACGGAAATGCTGCAGGCAGATCGCACGCCCGCGCAGGCAAAGGAATTTAAGCGCGAATACTTCGACAAGGAAACGCAGGTCTACAAGCGCCTGCTTGCCGATCACGACAAGGTGTGCGAAGGGACGCTGGGCGATCTTGCGGATCAGTTCGACATGGATCCCGTCGTGTTTACGGGCTTTATGGACGGCGTCAATACGAGCCTGAAAAAAGAATACGATCTGGACAGCCTGAAGATCACGACGAAGATCGGTCTGGACATAGACTGGGAAAAACTGTATTTTAACATGCACGACGCGAAGGCGAGCTGGCTCTATTCGCTTCCCGAATGGGACGGCGTGCTTACTGAGGAAAAGCGCAAAGAGATCACCAGAGAATACCGCGCGTCCAAAATGTTCGTTAAGACCGAGAATGTCGGAAGGAACGATCCGTGCCCGTGCGGGAGCGGAAGGAAGTACAAAAAATGTTGCGGGAAACAAAATTGAATATTTTGGAATACCATTGACACAAGATATAATATCTGTTAAAATACAAAACTGTCGACAACGTCCGGGCGATGCCGAAGTGCCGTAAAATAAGCTCGGCATCGTCAGTTCAGCCGACGAAGTATGCAAGCCTGCGCCTGTAGCTCAGCAGGATAGAGCAACGGCCTTCTAAGCCGTGGGCCCCGGGTTCGAATCCCTGCAGGCGCGCCAATTTTAATTAAATTATGGTGGGTATAGTTCAGTTGGTTAGAATGCCAGATTGTGGCTCTGGAGGTCATGGGTTCGAGTCCCATTACCCACCCCAATGAACTGAATGATGCGGACGATGGGGTGTAGCCAAGTGGTAAGGCACGGGACTTTGACTCCCGCATCCGTCGGTTCAAATCCGGCCACCCCAGCCATTTTTTCATTTTTTTAAGGTTATGACC
>JAEEGL016501537.1_pt1 | contig 16453 bp, 15 predicted proteins | sample 9134231 | NCBI WGS metagenome assembly JAEEGL01 (sample SAMN16246548, study PRJNA631951) | gut metagenome | biome: gut microbiome; feature: rumen; material: fiber-attached | host: Bos | place: Iran: Karaj | collected 2018-10
CGCGGCGGACAGGTCGGGCTTCTGCATGCTCTTGTGACCCTTGCTGCTCCAACAAACGGCACAACTGCTTATGACATGTATAACGATCCGGATTTTGACACTGATGCGATCCCGGTCTCACGAAGGGACCTCTTCTGGGGTAATTTTTTCAGCAACCGCAAGACCGCTGAACCGGACGGCCGCTCGCTAGTTGATTATGCCGCCTATGACATGCACATAGATAATGCGCTTGCTCTGAATCAATATATCAGCACTTTTCCCCAGATCTATTATTTTGCCTTTCCGTGCAGTGCAAGCGAAGCATCTCCAAACGGAGCGCAGCAACCGATCCGTCCGATCATGGAGCCGATGTTCTGCTGCACCTCTGTACGTATGGGGGTCTATACAGGCAGAACAGCCGGCGGTATATGCATTGATGAGCGATGGCAGGAAAATGACGGTCTTGTTAATACGATTTCAGCTGGGGCACCGTTTGGAACACCATACAAAGATTATGATCCGAATCGAATCGAGCCGGGGATCTGGCAGGTAATGCCCGTGCATCGCGGAGATCATATGTCTCTGCAGGGAGGAATGATGAAGAGACACAACATCCGACCATTCTATATTGAACTGCTTAAAACGATCGACTCCCTCTCTCCCGATTGAGAAATGCTAGCTGAAACAAAATGACCCTGTGCAGAAATAATCTGCACAGGGTCATTTTGTTTCCAATACAATCTCTTTTTTGACACGTTCCCATTCTCTCCTTCAGCGCCTATAACTATTCTTTCCGAAAAAGGTATTGACAATCAGAAATAATGTGTTATTGTATTAATTGCTTAGTACATTAACACAAAGGAGGACCGACGGAATGGAATGGGTTTTTCGAGAAAATCTGCCCATCTACTCCCAGCTGGTGGAACGGATCAAGCTGGGAATCGTTTCCGGTGAACTTCCGCCCGGAAGCAGACTCAGCTCCGTACGCGATCTTGCAATGGAAGCAGGCGTCAACCCGAATACCATGCAGCGCGCCCTACAGGAGCTGGAACGAGAAGGTCTTGTTTATTCTCAGAGGACTTCAGGAAGATTTGTGACGGAGGAGATCCCTATGATCGAGGAATGTAAAAAAGCACTCGCCCGCAATCAGCTGGAAAGCTTTCTCACAGCAATGAAAGAGCTGGGATTTGATCGTAAAGAAATAATCGCATTGCTGAAGGAGGAGATGTGAATGGCTATTCTGGAATGTAAAGAGCTGTCTAAGCGGTTTGGAAGCAACCAGGCGCTGGACAAAGTGGACCTGTCTCTGGAAGCAGGCCGTGTAATCGGTCTTCTCGGTCCGAACGGCAGCGGGAAGACTACCCTGATCAAACTGGCAAACGGTCTCCTGACACCTACTTCCGGTAAGATCCTGATTGACGGAAAAAAGCCCGGAAAAGCCACAAAAGCAATCGTTTCCTATCTTCCGGACCGGGAGTATCTTCCGGAATGGATGACCGCACGGCAAGTCATGGATTTCTTTGAAGACTTTTATCCTGATTTCCAGCGCAGCAAAGCACAGGAAATGCTTACTCAACTCGGCATCAGTGCAAATATGCGCATCAAGCAGATGTCCAAAGGAACACGCGAAAAAGTTCAGCTGATCCTTGTGATGAGCCGCCAGGCCAGGCTCTATCTGCTCGATGAACCAATCGGAGGTGTAGATCCGGCGACCAGGGATTTTATCCTTGAAACCATCATCCGCAACTATAATCCGGAAGCCGCCGTACTGATCTCCACTCATCTGATTAGTGACGTAGAGCAGGTGCTCGACGATGTATTGTTTATTCAGAACGGCCGCGTGATGCTGCAATCCACTGTGGACGAGATCCGTGAGGAACACGGCAAGAGCGTAGACCAGTATTTCAGGGAGGTATTCAAATGTTAGGAAAACTGCTGAAGCACGAGTTCCGTGCAACAGGACGTATCATGCTGCCGGTATACGGCGCCATTCTAATCCTTGCCCTGCTGGCCAATCTTTCGATCCGTCTGATCGACAAGGGGGTGGGGACCCTCCTTCAGATTTTTGCCTTTTTGATCATAGCGGTATTTACAATCGCAATCATTGCGGCGGGGATACTGACCCTGGTACTGATCATCCGCAGATTCTACAGTAATTATCTCCGGAACGAAGGCTATCTGATGCATACCCTTCCGGTGAATGTACACGGATTGGTCTGGAGTAAAGTAATCGCTGCCTGTATCTGGTTTTTCGCCACTTTTCTGGTGATTTTTCTGGTTCTCTCGCTGACCGGCCTTATTCAGTCAGGCACAAATCTGAGTGATGTATTTGCGGAGTTTCCAAGCTGGAAAGAAATCACGGCATCCCTGAAGGATGCGGGCATCCGCAGCGGTGATATCATACTGTTTATCACGGAAGCGCTCCTCGGTACTCTTCTCGCCGGTCTGACGACCTGCCTTCATTTCTACGCAGCCATGTCACTGGGACACATGTTTTCAAAAGATAAGATCCTGCTTTCCATCGTTATTTTCGTAGCCATCAGCATCATTCTCAGTTTCGCTTCAACGGGTTATGGTATTCTCCGTCTGCAGGCTTTTGAACATCCGTTAGGCACTCTGGATGAATTCACGGAAAAAATCCGCTTCGTACACAGAGTGATTGGAGAAGGACTCTTCATTGTAGCCATCCGGGCTGCTCTTCTGTACCTTGCCACTGTGTTCGGGTTGAAGAAGGGCCTGAATCTTGCATGATACGGAAGATTATTCTCCATCTGAATTCGTAACCCATATGTGCAAAAAGAGATCCGCTTATGCGGATCTCTTTTGTATTTCCAAACTGATTATTTGTTCAGCGCTTCGTTCACAGCAACTGCTACTGCAACAGTCGCACCGACCATCGGGTTGTTGCCCATACCGAGGAAGCCCATCATCTCCACGTGCGCAGGGACGGAGGAAGAGCCGGCAAACTGTGCATCAGAGTGCATACGGCCCATGGTATCGGTCATACCATAGGAAGCGGGGCCGGCAGCCATGTTGTCCGGATGGAGCGTACGGCCTGTGCCGCCGCCGGAAGCCACGGAGAAGTATTTCTTTCCCTGCTCTACACACTCTTTTTTATATGTTCCGGCGACAGGATGCTGAAAACGGGTCGGGTTGGTGGAGTTTCCGGTGATGGAAACGTCTACGCCCTCTTTGTGCATGATGGCTACGCCTTCACGGACATCATCCGCGCCGTAGCAGCGCACATTGGCACGCTCGCCTTCTGAATAGCGGATTTCCTTCACAACATTCAGTTCGCCGGTGAAATAATCGAACTGGGTCTGAACATAGGTAAAGCCATTGATGCGGGAGATAATCTGGGCAGCATCCTTTCCAAGGCCGTTCAGGATGACGCGCAGCGGTTCCTTTCGAGCCTTATTGGCATTCTTTACAATACCGATGGCGCCTTCTGCAGCAGCAAAGGACTCATGACCTGCGAGGAATGCAAAGCACTTGGTATCATCGCTGAGAAGCATGGCACCGAGGTTTCCATGGCCAAGGCCGACCTTACGGTCTTCCGCGACAGAACCGTCCAGGCAGAAGCTCTGGAGACCAACACCAATGAGTTTTGCAGCTTCTGCAGCAGTTTTTGCACCGGCCTTAATGGCGATAGCTGCACCTACACAGTAGGCCCAGCGCACATTTTCAAAGCAGATAGGCTGAATTCCAGCGGCGATCTCATAAGGATCGAATCCCTTTTCCTTGCAGAGCTCTCTGCATTCTTCAACAGAGCCAAGTCCGTACTGAGCGAGGACACCGTTGATTTTATCGATTCTTCTGTCGTAATTTTCAAACAGAGCCATTCTATTGTCCTCCTTCTCTTATTCCTGACGGGGATCGATGTACTTGACAGCAGCATCGAACTGTCCGTAATGACCGGTGGCTTTCTTCATTGCTTCGTTCGCATCGTCACCCTTCTTTATGAAGTCCATCATTTTGCCGAGGGAAACAAATTCATACCCGATGATCTCGTTATCGCCGTTGAGTGCAATACGGGTGACATAGCCTTCCGTAAGTTCGAGGTAACGGGGTCCCTTCTCACGAGTGGCAAACATTGTGCCGACCTGAGAACGCAGTCCTTTACCAAGATCTTCCAGTGAAGCACCGACAGCAAGTCCATCTTCGGAGAAGGCAGACTGCGTGCGGCCATATACGATCTGGAGGAAGAGTTCACGCATGGCAGTGTTGATCGCATCGCAGACAAGGTCGGTATTGAGTGCCTCAAGGATGGTCTTTCCGATAAGAATCTCAGAAGCCATAGCAGCAGAATGCGTCATGCCGGAGCAGCCGAGCGTCTCAACAAGAGCTTCTTCGATTACGCCGTTCTTCACGTTCAGCGTGAGCTTGCATGCTCCCTGCTGCGGAGCGCACCAGCCGACACCATGGGTGAAGCCGGAAATATCGGAAAGTTCTTTTGCCTGGACCCATTTGCCTTCTTCAGGAATGGGGGCCGGACCGTGATACGCACCCTTGGCGACCGGGCACATATTTTTTACTTCGGTGGTATAAGTCATATCGTTTTCCCTTCCATAATAATATTATGCTATTTATGAGGATCGCCGCCCGGCAGAAGCAGGCGGAAATGCATACAGGGCATTTTACCACAACAATTTGCGTCCCGTCAATTAAGCCGGGCAAAAAACTGTGTGTAATTCAAGGTGTTTCTTTCAGCGGAGATTAAAAAATGTGTCCTTTCCGGGATAGCTGGCGGCGTCGAAAAGTTCCTCCTCGATACGGAGAAGCTGATTGTATTTAGCCACACGATCGGTCCGAGACGGCGCCCCGGTCTTGATCTGTCCGGCGTTTACTGCAACAGAAAGATCCGCCAGAGTCGTATCCTCAGTTTCACCGGAGCGATGTGACACAATTGCTGCATAGCCGGCCCGGTTCGCCGTTTGTATGGCATCCAGGGTCTCTGTAAGCGTTCCGATCTGGTTCACCTTTATGAGGACAGCATTTGCAGCACCGAGGCGAATCCCTTTCCTGACGCGTGAAACATTTGTCACAAAAAGATCATCCCCCACGAGCTGGATCCGTTTTCCAAGACGTTCCGTAAGCCTTACCCAGCCATCCCAGTCGTCTTCTCCCAGTCCGTCTTCAATCGAAATAATGGGATAGCGTTCCACAAGGTCTTCCCACATATCGATCATTTCATCGGAAGTCAGGACCGTTCCCCGTTTTGGAAGGTGATATTTCCCGTCTGTCTTATCATACCAGTCGGAAACTGCCGCGTCCATTGCGATGGTGAAATCCTCGCCAGGTTTGTATCCTGCCTTTTCTATTGCGGTGACCAGAGCTTTGAGTGCATCCTCATCACTCTCCAGATCTGGGGCATAGCCTCCTTCATCCCCGACTCCGGAGGGAGGGACGACCTTTTTGAGCGTGTGGAAAACCTCTGCACACATACGAAGCGCCTCATGAAAGCTCGAAGCCCCGACAGGCATGATCATGAATTCCTGAATGTCGACGCTGTTGGAAGCATGGGCCCCTCCGTTGAGCACATTCATCATGGGAACCGGAAGTGTTTTGGCGTTCACACCACCGATATAGTTATAAAGACTGCTCCCGGTCGCTTTTGAAGCCGCTTTTGCCACAGCAAGAGAAACGCCGAGAATGGCATTGGCGCCAAGACGCGTCTTGTTAGGGGTACCGTCCAGTTCGATGAGAAGCCGATCGATACCCGGCTGATCCAGAGCATTAAGTCCAACAAGGGCCTCTGCAATCTCCCCGTTCACGTTCTCAACGGCTGTCAATACTCCTTTCCCGCCAAAACGTTCCAGGTCTCCGTCACGGAGTTCGCATGCCTCGTATGCACCTGTTGAAGCTCCCGAAGGAACCGCTGCGCGTCCGACCGTTCCCTCGTCCAGGGTAACCTCCACTTCTACAGTTGGGTTGCCGCGGGAATCGAGGATCTCCCGTGCCATCACATCCACAATCTCATAATAATCCTTCATGATTTCAAATCCTCCCTTTGCAGAATGAAAGCGCGGACCGCGGAAAAGCGGTCCGCGGACAGTGCGGGATACCGGGAATCAGCGGATCAGAGAGACTCCCGTCATTTCAGCCGGCTGGGAAAGCCCCATAAGTGAAAGGATAGTCGGGGCGATGTCTGCGAGTCTGCCGTTATTCAGTACGATCCCCTGCTTGCAAACTACGAACGGGACCGGGTTTGTTGTGTGCGCAGTGTTAACCTTGCCATTCTCGTCAAACATACAATCGGCATTTCCATGGTCCGCAGTGACAAGCAGGACAAGATCATCGTGCTTCGCCGTTTCTTCCATCACTTTGCCAATGCAAGCATCGATAGTTTCCACCGCTTTCACTGCCGCTTCCATAACACCGGTGTGACCGACCATATCGCAGTTTGCAAAATTACAGACGATGAGATCGTATTTGTTGGAGCGGATCGCCTCGACAAGTTTGTCTGCCACCTTATAAGCGCTCATCTCAGGAATGAGATCATAGGTCGGGAATTCCTTCGGTGAAGGCACAAGACAGCGATCTTCACCCTCGGACTGTTTTTCCACGCCGCCATTGAAGAAGAATGTGACATGGGCATACTTTTCTGTTTCAGCCACACGGAACTGCTTAAGTCCCTGCGCACTGATATAGTCTCCCAAGGTATTCTCAATGACCTCGGGAGGATATGCAATCGGCAGTGTCAGCGCTTCATCATACTGGGCTGTGCAGACATAGGAGAGCGGAAAGACTTTTTTCTTCCGTACGAATCCATCAAAATCCGGCAGATTCAACGCCCAGGTCATCTCTCTGGCCCGATCGGGGCGGAAATTCATGAATATGACGCTGTCGCCTTCATTGATCGTTCCATCTTTGCATACAACAACCGGCTTTACGAATTCATCCGTAACATCCGCTTCATAGCTCGCCATAACCGCATGTACTGGATCCGGATCATAAATACCTTCTCCGCATACGATGGCATTATATCCTTCTTCAACACGATCCCAGCGTTTGTCGCGGTCCATGCCATAAAAGCGGCCCTGGATCGTAGCGATCCGGGCATTGCCGAGTTCCCTGCATTTCCTGTCAAGCTGCTCGACAAAGCCTGCGCCGCTCTTCGGATCCACATCTCTCCCGTCAAGAAAACAATGGACAAATACTTTTTCTATGCCGCGCTTTTTTGCCATATCCAGGATTCCGAAGATATGGTTGATATGGCTGTGAACACCGCCATCGGAGAGAAGTCCCAGAACATGCAGGTTCTTACCGTTTGAAAGGGCATCGCTCATAGCCTTATTGTAGGCTTTATTCTCGAAGAACTTCCCGTTTTCGATCTCCATAGTCATCTTCGGAAGGATCTGGAAAACAACCCGACCGGCGCCAATATTGGTATGGCCAACTTCGGAATTGCCCATCTGCCCTTCCGGAAGTCCGACATCCAAACCGGAAGCATTCAGCTGGGATTTCGGGTTTTCTGAGAGAAGTCTGTCCAGGTTGGGAGTCTTGGCAACATAGATGGCATTTCCCGATGAGGGAGGCGCAATGCCGAAGCCGTCAAGAATGACTAGAACCGCTTTCTTATCCATAATTATTCCTCGGCGGTCGCTTTGACAATGACAGAAAAATCAACCGGCTTAAGTGAAGCTCCACCGATCAGTCCACCGTCGATATCCGGCTGGGCAAGCAGTTCCGCTGCATTTTTTGCATTCATGCTTCCGCCGTAGAGAATGCTGACGGTACGCGCTACTCTCGCCCCATAGATCTTGCGTATCACGGTACGAATGGATTCACATACTTCTTCAGCCTGTTCCGCAGTAGCGGTCTTGCCAGTTCCAATCGCCCAAATGGGTTCATAGGCAATGACGCAACGCCGGACTTTTGCCGCGTCAATTCCGTTCAGTGCAGCTTTAACCTGATAGGCAACATATTCCATCGTAAGATCCATCTCACGCTGCTCCAGGCTCTCACCCACACAGATGATAGGAATGATGTTCTTTTCCAGAAGAGCTTTTGCCTTTGCATTGATCAGCATATCATCTTCGCCGTGATACTGCCGGCGTTCAGAATGCCCGACAATGCAGTATTTTGCACCTGCATCCGCGAGCTGGGAAGCGGAAATCTCACCCGTGTATGCGCCTTTCTCATACTTGGAAACATCCTGTCCGCCCGCAGCGATCTTCAGCTCCTTGCCATACTTGACCATGGCAGGAATCATTACGGCAGGCGTGCAGAGGACGACTTCACAGGATTTGCTTTTGCCCATGTTTTCCTTGAGAGACTCAATAAAAGGTCTGACCTCTGAAGAAAGCATGTTCATTTTCCAGTTGCCGGCGATAATGGCTTTGCGATATCTTTTGTTCATTGTGTATTTACCTCTGTCAATCTATTTATTCTCACTATCCTAACGGACGGATAAACTATATTAAATTATCAATACAGCCAGAATTCTTACTTGTCGAGCAGGCAGGCAACGCCCGGAAGCTCCTTGCCTTCGAGGAATTCAAGAGACGCTCCGCCGCCAGTGGAGATATGCGTGATCTTATCGGCAAAGCCGAGTTTTTCAACCGCTGCAGCGCTGTCGCCGCCGCCGACGATGGTGATCGCACCGGATTCAGCAAGTGCCTTTGCCATGGCTTTTGTCCCGTTTGCAAATGCATCAAATTCAAAAACACCCATCGGTCCGTTCCATACGATGGTCCCGGCTCCCGAAACAGCATTGGAAAAGAGTTCAACCGTCTTGGGTCCGATATCCATCCCCATCAGGTCGGCAGGAATATCTCCCTCGCAGAGAACAGGCTCTGCATCTGCAGAAAATTCAGCCGCGCAGAAATTATCAACCGGGAGCAGGAACTGAACGCCTTTTTCCGCTGCCTTCTGAATCATTTCGTTTGCGTAATCAATGCGATCAGACTCAAGCAGGGACTTGCCAACCTCAAAGCCTTGAGCTTTCTTGAAGGTATAGGCCATACCACCGCCGATAATGATGGTGTCTGCTTTTTCAAGAAGATTGTTAATAACAGCAATCTTATCCGAGACTTTCGCTCCTCCGAGAACAGCCACGAAGGGACGCTTCGGATCATCGAGCGCCTTACCCATGATGGAGAGTTCCTTATCAACAAGAAGCCCGGAATATGCAGGCAGATAGCTGGCCACGCCTGCTGTGGAGGCATGAGCTCTGTGGACCGTGCCGAACGCATCGGAAACAAAAATATCCGCCATATCGGCAAGCTCTTTTGCAAAAGCAGGGTCGTTCTTTGTCTCCCCTTTGTTGAAACGGAGGTTTTCAAGCAGCATGATCTGTCCGGGCTGCAGAGCAGCAGCCTTCGCCTTGGCATCTTCACCAACCGTATCGGCGGCAAAAATCACTTCCTGATCAAGCAGTTCACTCAAGCGTTTTGCCACAGGAGCAAGTGTTAGTTTGCGCAGGGATTTCTCCCAGGATTCGCGGGTAACATCTGCTTCATTCTTGCCTTTTTCGACCTGCTTTTTCACATAGCTTTCGAAGGTTGCGACAGGTTTTCCCAGATGTGAGCAGGCAATCACAGCAGCACCATTTTCAAGAAGATAGCGGATTGTGGGCAACGCTGCCACAATGCGCTTATCGCTGGTAATCTCACCGGTCACCTTGTCCTGAGGGACGTTGAAATCACAGCGCAGAAGAACCTTTTTCCCGGCAACGGGAGCATCGTATACTGTTTTTTTGCTGTAGTTCATACTATATCCTCCATTTTTAGTATTTCTTATTCACTATATCCGTCCATGGACCCTTTTTTCAGAAGTCCGGGAAAATGCTGCTGCCGAAGCGACTCATAGGCCAGTATCGCAACGGAATTGGACAGATTCAGGCTTCTTGCTTCACTTACCATAGGGATCCTGATGCAACGGTCATGGTATTTCTCAAGCAGTTCCGCCGGAAGGCCTTTGGTTTCCTTGCCGAACATCAATGTCACCTCTCCCGAGAGGTCAACTTCGGAATAAGCCCGAGGTGCTTTCGTGGTGGCCAGAAAGAGGTTTTGATCACCATGACATTCAAAATACTCTTCAAGGTTTTCATAGACAGTAATATCGACCAGAAACCAATAATCCAGTCCGCACCGTCTGACCATTTTATCGGAAATATCAAAACCAAGCGGTTTGATCAGATGGAGTCTTGCACCGGTGGCTGCACAGGTCCTTGCAATCGCACCTGTATTATGCGGGATCTCCGGTTCAACGAGAACTATATCAAGCATTTTCAAAGTCCGTCCGAACAGAAAGATTCACAGAATTCGCCACCAAATATTTTAGCACTATTGTGTTTAATTTCACAACCTTTTTTTCTCTCTATCCTCATTTCTTGCATAATCCACAAATAGGGTCTATAATCAAGCCGATATATTTGTGTTACTTTGTCATTCTTCATAGTTGAACACACATGCAGTGATTTCTTTTTATGCGATTTGTTTAAAACAATTCTTCCCCTTCAGGGTCGATCCGGTGTCAATCATGGAATACATATGCAACGACTGTCCGCGGCAATGCGGAGTACTTCGAAACGACATCTCTCCTTCAGGTTTCTGCCGCTCCTATGCCTCTCCCTGTGTGGTACGGGCTGCTCCTCATTATGGAGAGGAACCGTGCATCAGCGGATCACGCGGTTCCGGGACGATCTTTTTTTCCGGATGCAGTCTCGGCTGCGTCTACTGCCAGAACTATCCGATCAGCCGAGGTGCCATCGGCAGGATGCTTTCTCCCTCTCAGCTTCGGGACGTCATCCTGCGTCTGGCTGATACCGGTGTGCACAATATCAGCCTTGTAACAGCATCCCACCATGTCCGCGCCGTCTGTGAAGCACTTTCCTTAGCACAGCTCAAGATCCCAGTAGTGTGGAACAGTTCCGGGTATGAATGCGTCGAAACCCTGAAGATGCTCGAAGGGCTCGTGCAGATCTATCTGCCGGATCTGAAATACCTTCATCAGGAACCGGCTAAGAAGTATTCCTTTGCGCCAGACTATCCATCCATGGCGAAAAACGCCATCCGCGAGATGTTCCGCCAGACCGGAAATTATGTGATGAACAGTGACGGGCTCCTCCAGCGCGGTGTTCTGATCCGCCATCTTATTCTTCCGGGGCAGGAACAGAACACAATGGACTGCATTGATTTTGTTGCGGAATCCTTCCCTGCAGACAGCGTTCTCTTCTCCCTGATGAGCCAGTACACTCCCCTCGGCCCTCTGGAAGGTTATCCGGAACTGGCAAATCCAATCGGAGCAGACCTGAGCGAATGGATGAACGATTACATGCTCCGGCGAGGAATCCAAAACGGATACTGGCAAGAACCGTCTTCTGCAACGGAAGAGTTCCTTCCCGCCTTTGACGGGACCGGTGTTTAGGAAAAAAGAAGTTGACAGCACTTCTTGATTCGATAATAATGGGATCATAATTATCATACATAATATTTTAATAATTTTTATATCGGGGGAATGAAAAATGACGTATAGTGATATTCATAAGGCAGCCGCTGATCAGGTTGGCCCGTTCTGCAAAAACTGTCCTGTCTGCAACGGTCGCGCCTGCGCCAATTCCATGCCGGGTCCCGGCTGCAAGCCTCCAGGGAACGTAGCCGCCCGCAACTATGAAAAATGGCAGGAGATTTCTGTTAATATGGACACTCTCTGCCCCAATGCCGATCCGGATATCTGCTTCACTCTTTTCGGCCATGCTTTTTCCGCTCCGGTTTTCGCCGCTCCCATAGGCGCACTTGATATGCACTATGGCCCCAAATACAAAGATCAGCAATATAATTCCATTCTTGTAAAAGCCGCTGCAGACTATGGCGTCGCTGCATTCACCGGCGACGGCGTTGATCCCGAAATCATGAAATCCGCCGTACAGGATATGATCAAATGCGGAGGCATCGGTATTCCCACTATCAAGCCGTGGAACAAAGAGTTTGTATTTGAAAAGCTGGATATTCTCAATCAAAACGGCATTTTCGCCGCTGCCATGGACATTGACGGGGCAGGACTTCCTTTCTTGAAAGCCATGAACCCGAACGCCGGCAGCAAATCTGTCGAGGAAATGCGTGAGATCGTGGAATACGCTAAAATGCCCTTTATCATCAAGGGCATCATGACGGTAAAAGGTGCGCTCAAGGCTGTTGATGCCGGTGCCGCAGCAATCGTAGTGTCCAATCACGGGGGACGCGTGCAAGGAGGTGTTCCCTCCACTTGTGAAGTTCTTCCTGCCATTGCGGAAGCTGTGAAGGGAAAGATCACCATCTTTGTTGATGGCGGGATCCGCTCAGGTGTTGACGTTTTCCGTGCAATCGCGATGGGTGCCGATGCTGTTCTGATCGGAAGACCCGTCCTCAATGCGATCTACGGAAGCGCAGAGGAAGGTTTTCCCCTGTACATGGACAAAATTACATCGGAACTTCGTGACACGATGCGTATGTGCGGCGCTGCCTCGCTGAAAGAGATTGACAAAGACAAAATCTTCTGCAGCTGACTGCAGAAGAGAAAATCCCCGGTCTTTCGTGACAGAACAGCTGTCCGAAAGACCGGGGATTTTTTATCCTTATTTGTGCAGGAAGGAGGCCTTTTATGCCCGGGCCGCATCCGAAAATACGGAGCTCGTCGCCTCATCTTCGTACTGCCGTGTGTAGAGACGTCTGTAATAGCCATCCTGCTTCAGGAGTTCTTCGTGTTTCCCCTGCTCCACGATCTTCCCGTCTTTCACCACGAGGATGATATCCGCATTCTTTACCGTGGAAAGCCGGTGCGCGATCACGATGGAGGTCCGGCCTGCGATTACTTTGTCGATTGCGCTTTGAATCTGCTGCTCGGTGATCGTATCCACCGAGGCAGTTGCTTCATCAAGCACCAGGATACGCGGATCGGAAACGATCGCACGCGCGAAAGAAATCAGCTGCTTCTCTCCGGTGGAAAGAAGATCTCCCCCTTCGCCCACATCGCTGTCCAGTCCTTTTTCCATGCGGTCGATGATCTTTTCCGCGGAAACGAGCTTGAGTGCCTCCCGGATCTGTTCATCTGTGGCATTCGGATTTCCGTATTTCAGATTATCGCGGATCGTGCCGGAGAAAAGATGCGGGGTCTGCAGCACATAGCCGATGGCAGAGTGCAGCCACAGCTGCGAACGGTCACGCGCATCGCGTCCGTCAATCAAGATCTCGCCTTTTGTTGGCTCAAAGAATCGGCAGATCAGGTTGACAATGGTGGATTTGCCTGCGCCGGTCTCCCCCACGACGGCCACGTTCGTGCCAAAGGGGATGCGGAGGCTAAAGTTCTCAAGAACATACTCATCGCCGTCGGGATACATGAAGTCCACATCCCGAAACTCGATGTCTCCCTTTATCGGTTCCCAGTTCTCCTTCTTCGGGCTGAAACTGTCGCCGTATTTCTCAATGACCTCCGGCCGGTCCACGACATCGGGCACCGTCTCCACAAGCCGGGTATAGCGTTCGATGTTGACCTGTGTGGTGATGAAGTCGGAGATGATATCGATGATCCAGCGGATAGGCTCCATAATCCCCTCGGCATAGGACATGAACATGGAGAACGTGCCGATCTCACTTTCGGCAATATATCCGCCTCGCCAGAGCACGATGGCGACCGCCAGCGAGGAGGCCATGTTCATCGTGACCGCGAAAGCCCCGCGGATGCGGGCTGCATGGATACTGCGTTTCCGCATCTCGGAGGTGTCCTTTTTGAAATCGTCCGCCACACGATCCTCGATGACCATGGATTTGATGGTCTTCGCACCGGTGATACCCTCGTTGAAGTTGCCGGTAATGCGCGAGTTGATCTCACGGACGCTGCGGTTCACCTGGATCAGCTTTTTCTGGAAGAAGCTGAAGAAAAGTACGATCAGCGGCAGGATCGTCATGACCAGCAGGGCCAGCTTTGTGTTGATGACCAGCATCACTGCGAGCGCACCGACGAGATAGGTCATATGCCAGACCCCGTCAATCAGCGTCCATGAGAAAAGGGTCCCGATGCGGCCGGTGTCACTGATCAGACGTGCATGGATATACCCGACGCTGTTCTGGTTGAAATAGGAGAACGAGAGCGTCTGCAGATGCTCAAAGGCCTTGTTGCGCATGTCGCGGTCGAGCCAGACTTCCACGCGCGTGGCCATGGTGCAGGAAAAATAGTTGTTGAAAGCCGAGAATAGGATCGCGAACACATAAAGCACGATATAACCCGGCAATGTATCCAGTGTGCCTTCAGCAACATAATGGTTCAGAGCATAGCGCCGGAAGAGTGGCAGTGCGATATCGACCAGACCAGTCGCCAGTCCGCAGATGAGCATCAGTGCGATTGCGCGCCGGTACTTCTTCAGGAAGGGCAGCACCTTGCCGATGCCGAAGAACTTCAGAGAGACATTGGCTTCATTCTCGTTCATACCGCCGCCTCCTTTGACCCGGACTGAATCTCGCTGATCTGCTGGTAGATGCCTCCGGAGCGGCAGAGTTCCTCATGGGTCCCCTGCTCCACGATGCGGCCTCCGTCGAGCACCAGGATCAGATCCGCTTTTGAAAGTGTCGTGATACGGTGTGAAATCAGAATGATACTTGCAGAGCCGAATCTCGCTTCCAGTGCCATGCGTATTTTTGCATCCGTTTCTGTATCCACAGCGGAGAGAGAATCATCAAAAACCATAATAGGCACCTTCTGCGTCAGCATCCGGGCAATGGCTGCTCTCTGCTTCTGGCCTCCGGAAAGTGTGACTCCCCGCTCTCCGACAAATGTTTCATACCCTTTCGTGAAGCTCTCAATCGTTTCATCCAGACAGGCGGCACGGGCTGCCTCGCGGATCTCTTCCATGGAGATCGACGGAGATGCGATGGAGAGATTGTCCTGCAAAGTACGGGAGAAGAGGAAAGGTTCCTGCAGCACCATACCAATATTGCTGCGAAGCCAGTCCGTTTCGATTTCCCGGATATCTGTCCCCCCAACGGATATGGTGCCGGAATCCTCAGGCAGCTCATACATCTTGTCCAGCAGGAGCATAAGCGTGGATTTTCCGCTTCCGGTGCCTCCGAGTATGCCGAGCGTGCTGCCCGCTTTCATCGTGAAGGAAATGTTGTGGAGAATCTCCGGGCATCCCTCATAGCTGAAGCTGACGTTGTCAAACACAATGTCACCGTCCATGGGAGGCCTCAGGGCATTCGGCCGATCTTTTTCCTCTTCGGAGCTCATGATATAGTTGATACGGTCAATGGAAACACCCGCCTTGCTCATCTCCGAGATCATGCGCCCGAGCATGCGAATGGGCCATACCAGCATGGAGTTGTAAGAAATAAATGCGATGTATTCACCCGCGGTCATAGTGCCACGGATGCAGAATATCGCACCGAACACGACTACCAGCAGCACTTCGATACCGGAAAGCACATCCTGCGAACTCCAATAGAAGCTCATTGTGCTCGCGAGTTTGGCCCAGCGGCCGGTATAGTAATCGTTGTGTGCCTCAAAGCGGTCACGCTCATAGCGCTCGCGGCCGAAGGCACGAACCACGCGGACACCGGTCAGGTTTTCCTGCGCCATAGTGGAAAGGATCCCTTCGTTCTCGTCGCATTCCCGAAATCCCCTGGATATCTTTTCATGGAAAATCAAGGAATAGACGATAATAAACGGTACCGGGATCATTGCGATCAGCGTGAGCCTCACATCCATGCGGGCCATAAAAATGATTGCAAGGATCAGCATGATCACGATCCGGAACACACTCGTCAACTGCTCGGAGATGAAATTCCGCATCGTGTCGAGGTCAGAGGTACACCGCTGGATAATGTCTCCAGTGTGGTTTTTCATATGCCATGCATACGGCAGGCGCTCGATGTGCGTGAACAGTGAGTCCCGCATAGTCTTTACCAGGGTTTCCGTGGCAGCAGTATTTGATACACGGAAAGAATACTGCATGGCTGTGCGCACCATGGCAACCAGTACGAGGCCAAGCGCCATGATCCACAAATGCTTTCCGAGATAGGCAAAGCCTCCGAAACGATCAACGAGCCGCATGACAGACGGGCTGAAATTCGAGGGTTTTCCCCCGATCGCATTATCCACCGCAGCGCGGATAATCTGCGGCCCGATCATATCTGCCAGCGAAGAGACAGCTGCCGAGAAGATGCTTACGATAAACAGCAGACGGCTTCCGTGCAGGAAACTCCAGATCAGCGCAGCTGAGCTGTTTTTATTTTTTTTGCCTTTTTCTTTTTTATTCATAGCCAGGTAAGTGTACCATCAAAATGCCTGCCTTGCAAGAAGAAACACGCAGGTGCATGGAAACGGAGCCATGGATAAACCATGACTCCGTTATGATCCAACGTCTAACAGTAAAACGTTTTACTTTTTGGCAAGTCCCTTCTGACGGGCATATTCTGCGGCGCCAAGCGCTCCCATCAGCTGCGGGTCCGTCTTCAGGTTCACGACCTTCAGCTTCAGCACGTGCTCGATCGCTTCCTTC
>JAEEGL016524670.1_pt1 | contig 16453 bp, 12 predicted proteins | sample 9134231 | NCBI WGS metagenome assembly JAEEGL01 (sample SAMN16246548, study PRJNA631951) | gut metagenome | biome: gut microbiome; feature: rumen; material: fiber-attached | host: Bos | place: Iran: Karaj | collected 2018-10
CTAAGGATGTGAGTTCAAAGTATACCAGGAGAAATGAGACCGAATATAACAGGATCGCATCGTACATAGCGGATATCGTATCGGGGAAGGAAGGCAATTATATGGTCTTTTTCCCATCGCACGCTTTTCTAAATGAGGTTATAAGGGCTTATGAAATGAATTATTCCGACGAGGCTGTCACGATACTTGTCCAGAAGCCTGTTATGAGTGAGGAAGAAAGGGAAGAGTTCCTTTTGAATTTCACGAAGGATAAGGGTGATGCGGAGGATAAGCCTCTTCTTCCTTCGGATGAGTTATGCGCAAAGGCAGGTGGCACGATAGTCGGTTTTTGCGTTCTCGGGGGGATTTTTGCCGAAGGGATCGATCTTAAGAATGACAGCCTGATAGGTGCGATCATTGTAGGTACCGGGCTTCCTATGGTCAGCAATGAAAAGAGGATACTTAAGGATGCATATTCGGATGCTGGGCTTGACGGTTTCGACTACGCATACAGGTATCCCGGAATGAATAAGGTGATGCAGGCGGCGGGACGTGTCATAAGAACGGTCGATGATGTGGGTATAGTAGCTCTCCTTGATGAGAGATTTCTCCTTCCGGAGTATTCAAGGATGTTTCCGCGGGAATGGAAGAGACATGAGCGTATGTCTCTTTCCACGGCATCCGAAAAGGTGAGCGAGTTTTGGGATCTGTTTTGAGTATAAATTTGTTGAAATGTCATACAATTTAAGATATAATTAATTTATAATTGTATCATTTGTTCACAAATGTAATAAATTGGGCGAATTGGCAAAGGGTATGGTACAGGGATGCCTTTTGTAACATGAGCATCAGGGGGTGGCAGAATGGATAAACAGCAGAACAGGAATAAGACAAAGGGCAGAACTGACAACGCGGGCAGGGCGGCAAAAGCTTCAAGAGTGAATACCGCAGCCGGAAAACCGGCCGGCAGGGCGAAGAAGCATGCGGACGACAGCAAAACATCATTTATCAATTCTATCTGTTTTAAGATAATGATATTGGTCATATGTTCGGTTGTGGTAGCTGTTATGTGCGTAATGCTTATAACAATGTCGAGATTCCAGAAGGAAATGATCAGTCAGCTCAGTACGCAGATACTCTACATGGCGGTAACCGAGAGGGATGTTGTAGATGCTGAAACGGGAGGCGTTACCCAGACCGTTTCCAGATACGCGGAGCTTCTTGATACAGTTTCCATTGAGGGATATGATACAACAAAGGTTATGCTTATAACCGGCGAAGGACTTATCAAATACAGCCAGGATGCGGCAGAAGCCGGAGCACCGGTCACTGCCCCGGAATTAACGGCGCTTCTGAGTGGTTCGGAAGACGGTATAATCACTTATGATGACGGAAAAGGTGAGAAGATTGCCGGCCATGCCATGCTGAAGGTTGGATATCTCCTTGTGTGTGAGGTTTCCAAATCGGAGATAGCCGAAAAGGTTGCTCCCATCAGAAACCTTGCCACAATGATATCGGTGATAGTTATCATAGTAAGTGCATTTCTTGCATATGTAATAAGTGTAATGATAGTTAAGCCTATCGGAATTCTTAATGAGGTCATAATAAGAACCTCCAAGTTCAACTTTGTTAAGAGCAAGAGGGCAGACCAGCTGTGTAACAGAAAGGACGAGACCGGAGCAATGGCAAGGGCTGTCGTTCTGATGCGGGCCAATCTGGCGAAGATCGTAGGTAATATCGAGGATGCAAGTACAAGGATCGACGGTAATGTCAACCAGCTGCAGAATGTAACCAATGTAGTTAATACCATGTGTACCGATAACTCGGCTACGACCGAGCAGCTGGCAGCAGGCATGGAAGAAACCGCAGCAACGACTGAGAGCATCTATGCAAATATCGGTTATATGCAGAACGGTGCAAAGGATATTACCGCACTGTCGGAGAAGGGTGATGAGCTCAGTATCGAGGTTATGGACAGGGCCAATTCCCTTAGGGACAAGACTGTTGATGCGACCCGAAGGACCCAGGAAACGTACAATTCGGTTAAGGTTCGTTCCGCTAACGCGATAGAAGACAGCAAGGCTGTAAGCAAGATCAATGAACTTACGGATGCGATCATGTCGATTTCGTCACAGACCAGTCTTTTGGCTCTTAATGCAAGTATCGAGGCTGCAAGAGCGGGAGAAGCGGGTCGTGGTTTTTCGGTTGTTGCTACCGAGATAGGACATCTTGCTGAACAGACTTCGAAATCGGTTACCGATATCAACAGTATTGTCGGTGAGGTAAATGCGGCGGTTGCGAACATGACAGCCTGCCTTGAGGAAATGACTGATTTCCTTGAACATACGGTTCTTACCGATTATGCCGAGTTTGCCGAAGTAAGTGAACAGTACAGCTCGGATGCAATGGAATTCAAGCGCAGTATGAATGATGTCCATGAATCTATCGTTAATCTGGCGGATTCGATCGCAAAGATTTCGGATGCAATGTCCGGCATCACTTCTACCGTCGGGGAGTCAACACTCGGCGTTACCGATATTGCCGACAAGACCGAGGATATGGTTTCAAGAACTTCCGAGACCAACAATCTGGTGGAAGAGAGCCTGCAGTGTGTAGAACAGCTTAAATCCATAGTTGGTGAATTCACCATCGAGTAGATCTTATAAAGTTTTGATTGCCCCAAGTCCCATGACTTACGTGAATATGTATGTCATGGGACTTTTGGTGTGTCACGGATGTATCTTTTTTTCTGCTTAATTGAATTTCTTTTTGGTTTATGGTAGTGTAATAAAAATAAAAGGTAACTATTAAAAGTTTTGTGCTGTTCTGAATAGTTACAAAAAAGGAGTGTGAATATGAAAAAGGTATATATTGACGGAAGTGCCGGTACTACCGGACTTAGGATAAACGAAAGGTTTGCGGACAGGGATGATGTGGAGATCCTTCACATTCCTGAGGAACTGAGGAAGGATAATGACGAGAGAGCCGGATACTTAAATGAGGCGGATATTGCGTTCCTCTGTCTTCCGGATGATGCTTCGAGAGAGGCTGTGTCTTTTATAAAGCCTGATAATGACAGGACGGTCGTGATAGATACTTCAACAGCTCACAGGACATTACCGGAGTGGGCATATGGTCTGCCCGAACTGTCGGATGAGTTCAGAAATAAGATAAGGAACAGCAGAAGGATTGCGGTTCCGGGATGTTATGCTTCAGGATTTATCATGATGGTTTATCCTCTGATCAAAGAGGGGATCATAGGAACTGATTATCCGGTCTGTGTCAGTGCGCTGTCGGGATACAGCGGAGCCGGGAAGAAAGCAATAGAAGTATATGAGGGTGCGGATAAGCCCGCTGATTTCAATGCCCCGAGACAATATGCGCTTTCACAGCAGCATAAGCATCTTAAGGAGATGAAGGCAATATGCGGTCTTGACAGAGAGCCAATGTTTGTTCCGGTGGTGGATGACTATTACAGCGGTATGCTGGTGACGCTGCCTTTGTATCCGCATCTTTGCAGGAAAAAGTTAAAGCCTGAAGAACTTCGCGATATATTGGCCGCTTTTTATGAGGGTGAGAGATTCATAAAGGTAATGCCTTTCGGCAGTGAAGCCGAAACGAATGGCTTCCTGTCCGCATCCGACATGAGCGGAAGGGATGACGCTGAGATATTTGTGACAGGCAATGATGATAGGCTTCTTGTCAATGCAAGCTTTGACAACCTTGGAAAGGGCGCATCGGGAGCGGCAATACAGTGTATGAATATCATACTCGGATGTGATGAGGCCAAGGGGCTGAACATTTGAGTGATTTTTGTTGAATTGAGGTAAATAAGCAATGAAGATTGATCTTTTCAGTATAGGGCCGTTTACGATCCATGGATATGGATTGATGATAGGTCTGGGTTTTATGATAGCTGTAGTGTTTTGCGGTTACAGAACAAAGAAGCTGGGACTGTCGGAGGATCATTTTACCAATCTTGCGATATGTCTGCTTGTTTTTGGTTTCATGGGAGGAAAGCTTCTGTACATATTGGTTAACATAAAACAGTTTTTCAAAACGCCTTTGCAGCTTCTGGGTTCGGAGGGGTTTGTTGTTTACGGTGGTATCATAGTCGGAATACTTTCGATATTTATATATTGTAAGATTAAGAAGATTTCTTTTCTGTCCTACATGGATATGATGAGTATGGCGGTTGTTATAACGCAGGGTTTTGGTCGTATCGGATGCTTTATGGCCGGATGCTGCTATGGAAGGCATACTGATTCATGGTTTGGAGTTGTATTTCCGGAGGGCTGTCTTGCTCCGGCAGGTGTGAAGCTTATTCCGACCCAGCTTCTTTCGGCGGCTTTTGATCTGGCAGTGGGAGTATTTCTTATTGCGATAACAAGACGTGTTAAATACAGGGGGGCGGTTTCGGGGTATTACCTTATGCTTTACGGCGTGGGACGTTTCATCATTGAGTTTTTCCGCGGAGATGCGGAAAGAGGAAGTATCGGAGGTCTGTCCACATCGCAGTTCATTTCGATCTTTATGATCATCTTTGCGGCGGGCTATTTATATGTTGTTTATAAGAAGAAGATCCCTACGGAATATGTGAGCCTTAAAACAGAAATTATTTTATAGGTCCTATTTTTCTGTAATATCTGAACACTGCCTTACCGAGTATCTTGTCTTCCATAACGAAGGGGTGTACCCAAAACCTTGAATCTGCTGACTGATTTCTGTTATCACCCATCATAAAATATCCTCCGGCGGGTACTGTGACGGGTCCGTAATCACCTATCGGATCTACGGTAACATACGGTTCATCGAGCGGGGTGGAGCTTCCGTCTATATATACCTTGCCGTCCTTAACCTCAACCGTTTCTCCGGGAAGACCTATGACACGCTTGATGAAGAGCTGTTTCTCGTCATCGGGGAACCTGAATATTACGATATCTCCGCGTTCGGGTCCCTCTTTTCCGTATGCCAGACGGTTCCCGAAGATACGATCGCCTGTCATAATTGTCGTTTCCATGGAAGCGGACGGGATAACTGCATTTACAATAAGAAAGGTGTTTATCACAACTGCTACGACAACAGCAATCTCCAGTATCAGGATCCATTCCATGATCTCGCGTTTGACCTCGGCTTTGGTCATCTTTGTTTGTTTTTTTGTAGTATCGTTGTTTTCAGACATATATCTACCTTTATATTACCATCAATCCCTAAAGGACTGGCTTCGCGTCGCAAGCTTGCGGTGTTGACAGGCTTTCGACCCTTTGATCAAAAATTCTGCGTATTTTTCGCTGTATCGGCTTCCGCCGATTGACTATCATTCCCCATTATAGTACAATCGAGAACGGATTACAATACATATCAGAGGGTGCTTTATGCAATTTACTTCATTGCCTTTTCTTATATTCTTCCCTGTTGTTGTATTGATTTATTTCGTAATACCGCACAGGTTCAGGTATTTGTGGCTGCTGTTCTGCAGCTATTTTTTCTATGCCTGTCAGGATGGGTCCGCAACGGTACTGCTTATGGTATCGACAGTGATCACATGGTCGGCGGGAAGGCTTGTTTATAAGGCCGATTCGGTATGGATGAAGAATCTGTATGTGGGCATGGGCTTTTTCCTCAATCTGATCATCCTTCTTTATTTTAAGTATTCGGGTGCCGTGGCTGCGCTGTTTGGGATGGGGACAGGCTTCAGTCTTCTTCTCCCGGCCGGGATATCTTTCTATACCTTTCAGTCGCTTACTTATATAATGGACTGTTACAGGGAGGAAGTTAAGCCGCAGAACAATCTGCTTAAGTATGCACTGTTTGTGTCGTTTTTCCCATGTATACTTTCGGGTCCGATAGAAAGAGCAAAGAATCTTCTGCCTCAGATAGATGAAGAGCATAAATGGGACAGTATCCGGGCGAAGGAAGGTCTTTTTCTGATGCTTTGGGGAGCTTTTCTTAAGCTTGTGATAGTTTCAAGGCTTGAAATACTGACGGATTATGTGTATTCGGGAAAGGGACCGGCTTTGAATGCGGATAGTATACAGACGGGAGGCATTCAGGCCGGAGGGTTATGCGGGATACCCATGATCATAGCCATGTTTGCTTACAGTTTTCTGATATATTGTGATTTCGCGGGATATTCGTTTATGGCGGTCGGAGCAGCGAGAGTAATGGGTTTTAATGTAATGAGAAACTTCCGGCAGCCGTACCTTTCCGTATCGGTTGCGGATTTCTGGAGAAGATGGCACATCTCACTGTCTACCTGGTTCAGGGACTACCTGTATATACCTCTCGGAGGAAGCAGGAGGGGAACACTTAAGCGTTATCTTAATATAATGATAGTGTTTGCGGTCAGCGGGATATGGCACGGAGCTACCATGAACTTCCTTATCTGGGGACTGCTGTACGGCATATACCAGGTGATCGGATATGCGGCACGTCCTTTAAAAGACAAGGCTTCTGCAGTGTTCCGCCTTAACAGGCATACGGCTGTCAAACGGTTACTCTGCAATGCTTTTACCTTTGTTCTTGTGAGTGTGACCTGGATTTTTTTCAGATCCGCAAATGTCCTGACGGCTGTTGATGAGATCGGAAGGACATTCAGGGGAATAAGGGTGTCGGAGCTGTTTGACGGAACACTTACAAGGCTCGGCCTTGGAACAATGAACCTGTTATTTGTTGTGGCGGCTCTGGTGATTCTGATTCTGGTTGACATAATGTGCGAGAAAAAGAACAAAGAGGTTTTTTCGCTTATGGATAATACACCTGCAGGGATAAGGTGGTGTGTCTATTATCTTCTTATGGTCATGATCCTGTTCTCATGTAATTTATCCACACAGGAATTCTTATATCAGGGGTTCTGAGGGTATGAAGAGTGTAAAGAGCTTTGTTGTAAAGTGCATACTGGCAGCAATTCCGTTTGTCATCGTTGTAGGATATACCTGGCTGTTCCCGTTTGGCTACATGGATGAGGAATTTCCTTCGTGGCATTACACCAAACAGGTGCAGGATGGACGCACATCTGTGCCGGATGCGGGGAATGCCTGCCTTGTACTGGGCGATTCAAGAGCCATGGCTGATATCGTTCCCAAGATGATGGGTGACAATTATGTAAACCTTGGCATCGGTGGTGCGACATCCGTGGAGATGTACTATTCACTTTTGCATTATATAAGGAATAATGGAACTCCGGAGCGCGTGTTTATAATGTTTGCGCCTTTTCACTATTCCTATATGGATAATTACGAAACGCGTACTTTATATTTTCACCATCTCTCCTTTTGGGAGGCTATGGAGGTGTATCACCGGGCAGTGATGTTTGAGCAGAATGCAAAAGGCAGTTCTGTGTCGGGAATGCTTCCCGCTTCCGGGGATAAGGATGAGGATGCTGTCCTGTCTGATACATTTAAGAGTATTGACAGGAATGACATGTTAGGTATATATTTAAGGTCGCCGTCGGTTTATATGCCTGCACTGATCAATTCAAGGGCGTTCATGAGATACGGAACCAATCAGGGTCTGTACAGGGAACAGCTTGAGACGAGAGGGCATGCGCTTTACGGGACTGCCGACGGATGTGATGATCTTAATTATGAGGCAAACTATGAGCATATGAAGCAGGATGTCGATCACAGGATCATTACCTATTATTTCGAAAAACTGCTGAAGCTGTGCGAAGACAATGGTATAGATACCTGCGTTTTACAGGCTCCGATGAACGAAGCCTCATACAATTCACTGAAGCCTGGTTTCTCAGAGGAATACATAAGTTATGTTTCGGCCATAGCAAGGTCCCATACGGGGATAAGCTTCGAAACGGAGATCCCGTGCTATGAAAACAGGTATTTTGGTGATTCTTCGCACCTGAACGAAAAGGGTGCAAAGGTGTATACCGAAGAGGTTATAAGCAAGTATATAAGATAAAGCATTTAAAAAAATACAAAAACTTGTGTATTTTTACAGTGACTTATACAAGTTTTTGTGTTACAATACCGTAAGTAGTGTATTACTTGTAATATTTGTAGTACAGATGTAGGGATATAATAAGGGAGGCATTACATAATGAAGAAAAGAACATTGAGTCTGATGCTTGCACTGACAATGGTGCTTGCGTTTACAGGATGCGGCAAGGAAGATGAAGAACCCCCGGTTGAGCCCGAGAGCTCGGATGCACCGGTAATATCGATCGTAACGGATGACCAGTCGGAACCTACGGTAGATATTTCAGCGGATGCGGCGGCAGCTGATGATGATGAAGTCCGCGAAGGAATGTACAGAAGTGAGCTTACCAATGAATGGATCGATGAGGCACTTAAGGATCAGCGTCCGATCGCGGTAATGATCGATAATGAGAAGACAGCACTTCCTCATTACGGCGTATCTCAGTCGGATGTGGTTTATGAAATGACAAACAGTACAGCCAATGACGGAGTAACCCGTCTGATGGTTTTGTTTAAGGATTACAACAGCATTAAACAGATAGGAAGTATACGAAGCGTAAGACCTACAAACCTTCAGATATGCCCCGAGTGGAATGCGGTTATATGTCACGACGGCGGTCCTTTCTACATTGATGATTACATGGCCAAGGACTTTGTTGAGAACTTCAGCGGAACCTTCTCCCGTGTAAACAACGGTAAATCAAGGGAATTTACCGAGTATATCCTTGAGGGTGATATTGATAAGAATTTTGCATCACACCCGAAATATTCAAAGACTTATAACGACTATCATTCGGAAGATCCTCATTATCAGTTCACTTCGGCTAGCAAGCCCAACGATCTGAGCCAGTATGATGATGCCAAGAGTGCAACTCACATCCAGATGCCTTATAAGCACAACAAGCCTTATCTTGATTATGATGCGGAGGCAGGGGTGTATAAGTATTCCGAGTATGGAACGGCACATGTCGATCCCGGTAACAATAACGAGCAGCTTACATTTAAGAACCTGCTCATCCAGAACTGCCGTTACGTACAGTTCGATGCAAACGGATACATGATGTTCCACTCGATCGACTTCAACCGTGACGGATATTATATCACAAACGGTAAGGCAATTCCGGTCACCTGGTCCAAAGAGGATGAATTGTCAGCAACAAGATATTATGATAAGGATGGCGAAGAGATCGTTCTTAATACAGGAAGAACCTATGTTGCATTGGTGCCTGATGATATCTGGAGCGGATTGACTATCGAATAAGTCATGATCATTATCTCCCCCAAGCGCATATGGCGTTTGGGGGATTTTTACGAGTGAGGTAAGTGGATGTCGATTGGCAGAAATGATTGGATCATAAGGATGATAGCGGGGGGGATCGTATGCATCGTTTCTCTTTGCGGATGTGATCTGATGCCCGCGGGTAACAGCAAGGCAGATCAGGGCATGGAGCTTGTCGTCGAACAGGATTATGCAGGTGCTCTCAGTGATTTTGATGCTGCGATCAGTGAAGGTGAGGACATCCGTCAGGCTTACAGGGGGAAGGGTATCGCCCTGATGGGGCAGGGGCGTTATGAGGAAGCGGTTGAAGCTTTTGAAAAGGCGCTTAAGAGTTCAAACGGTCTTGTTAAGAGGATTGATTATGATATAAACTATTATCTGGCCATGGCCGAATTTAAGAATGGGAATCCGGACAGAGCACTTGAAATATACAATGCGATTTTGGATCTTGACGACAAGCAGGCACAGGCATACTATCTCAGAGGCAATGTTGAACTCAATATGTCGGACAGGGAAGAGGCTCTTAACGATTTCAACAGAGCCGTTGAACTTAAGGACAATGATTACGATCTTTATATATGTATATATGAAGCTCTTGCGGCCGCAGGATACAAGTCCGACGGTGAAGCATATATAAACAGGGCTCTTGAAAAGAACGGAAAGATGACGGATTACCAGTCGGGATTGTTCAGTTATTACCTGGGTAATTATGATGATGCCAGGAATTCCCTTGAAAAGGCACGCGAGAAGAACGAAACCGCACAGCTTGTCTTATATCTTGGAAGATCTTACGCGGCTCTGGGCGATCTGAATTACGCTGCGACACTGTATACGGAGTATCTGGGGAAGAAGCCTGATGCAGCTGTGTACAATGAACTGGGGCTCATATATCTTAAACAGAAGGATTATGACAATGCACTGCTGTCATTTGGGAACGGAAAGGAGTTAAACGATCCCTCATACCTTCAGAGCCTTATGTTTAATGAAGTAGTGGCATATGAGTATAAGCTTGACTTCAAGACGGCGGCCGGATTGATGAAGGAATATCTCGATAAATATCCTGCTGATGAAAATGCGCAGAGGGAATATGTGTTTCTGAGTACCCGATAGAAATTTTTTTGAGTATAAAATAAATAATTTTTTTTGTATAATATGCACAATTGACCTGCAAAGTCAACATGAATTTGACTATCATGACGTCATTGCCTCCCCTTTTGATTTCGACAAGTGGGAGGTGTTTTTGACCTTAAAATACCTGTCAAAGTGGTTGACATAAAAAACACAATATATTGTGTTTGTATCAAAAATGCCACATTATATCTTGTGTTCAAGCGTTGACTTTTAATACCCCGGGTGCTATACTTTTCTCAGTCGCGGTTTTGACTGATTTGGATTAACTGCGGTTCTTTTTTTCACCATTTATACGATTAAAGGGGAATTAAGGATGAAGTTTTTTAGCACACAAAGGGGAGGGATTTAATTAATGTTCAGTGTTGTTAAGAGGGATGGTCAGGTTGCCGATTTTAACCTGAATAAGATCAGTGATGCGATCATGAAGGCATTTGATGCCTGTGAGAAGCAGTACAACAATGATATGATCGATCTGCTTGCACTGCGGGTTACATCTGATTTTCAACCTAAGATTTCAAATGACAGGATCAATATCGAGGATGTTCAGGACAGCGTTGAGACGGTACTTGAGCAGGCCGGCTACACCGAGGTGGCCAAGTCCTACATATTATACCGTAAGCAGCGCGAGAAGATGAGGAACATGAAATCAACAATCCTCGACTACAAGGATGTGGTTAACAGCTATGTTAAGGTAGAGGACTGGCGTGTTAAGGAGAACTCAACGGTTACCTATTCCGTAGGCGGCCTCATACTTAACAATTCCGGTGCAGTTACCGCCAATTACTGGCTGTCTGAGATATACGACCAGGAGATATCCGATGCACACCGTAATGCGGATATCCATATTCATGATCTCGGTATGCTTACCGGATACTGTGCAGGTTGGTCGCTTAAGCAGCTTATACAGGAAGGACTCGGAGGAATAAGGGGTAAGATAACATCTGCTCCTGCGGCTCATCTTTCCGTACTCTGCAATCAGATGGTTAATTTCCTCGGAATAATGCAGAATGAGTGGGCCGGAGCTCAGGCATTCTCGTCATTTGACACCTATCTTGCTCCTTTTGTCAAGGTAGACAACCTTACATATCATGAAGTTAAGAAGTGTATAGAGAGCTTTGTTTACGGTGTTAATACACCCAGCCGCTGGGGAACACAGGCACCTTTCTCCAATATAACTCTTGACTGGACCGTTCCCGACGATCTTGCGGAGCTTCAGGCGATCGTCGGCGGTAAGGAGATGGGCTTTAAGTATAAGGACTGCAAGGCCGAGATGGATATGATCAATAAGGCATTCATCGAGACCATGATCGAGGGTGATGCCAACGGACGCGGTTTCCAGTATCCTATCCCCACCTATTCGATCACTTCGGATTTCGACTGGTCGGATACGGAGAATAACAGGCTCTTGTTTGAGATGACTGCCAAATACGGTACACCGTATTTCTCCAATTATATAAACAGCGATATGCAGCCTTCGGATGTAAGGAGTATGTGCTGCCGTCTGCGTCTCGACCTTCGTGAGCTTCGCAAGAAGACCGGCGGATTCTTCGGATCGGGTGAGAGTACGGGTTCGGTTGGTGTTGTTACGATCAATATGCCCAGGATCGCTTATCTTGCTGCCAACAAGGATGATTTCTATAAGAGGCTTAACAGACTCATGGATCTGTCCGCAAGGAGCCTTAAGATAAAGAGAGGTGTTATCAGCAAGCTGCTTGATGAGGGATTGTATCCTTATACCAAGAGATATCTCGGCAACTTCGACAATCATTTTTCAACCATAGGACTTGTGGGAATGAATGAGGTCGGACTTAATGCCAACTGGTTAAGGGCTGACATGACCGATAAGAGAACCCAGGAGTTTACCAAGGAGGTTCTTAATCATATGAGGAACCGTCTGTCCGACTATCAGGAGCAGTACGGTGATCTGTATAACCTTGAGGCTACTCCGGCCGAGAGTACTGCTTACAGGCTTGCCAAGCACGATAAGAAGAGATGGCCCAACATTAAGACGGCAGGTAATCCCGGAGATACCCCTTATTATACCAACAGCTCACATCTGCCTGTTGATTACACACCGGATATCTTCGACGCGCTTGATATACAGGACGATCTCCAGACCCTGTATACTTCGGGAACAGTATTCCACGCCTTCCTTGGCGAGAAGCTTCCCGACTGGAAGGCAGCGGCTTCACTGGTTCGTAAGATCGCGCAGAATTACAAGCTTCCGTATTACACCATGTCACCCACATATTCGGTATGTAAGGAGCACGGTTATCTGTCAGGTGAGCAGAAGACCTGTCCTCACTGCGGTGCCGTTACAGAGGTATACAGCCGTATAACGGGATATTACAGGCCGGTACAGAACTGGAATGATGGTAAGGCTCAGGAATACAAGAACAGGGTAGTATATGATATAGACAATTCATCGCTTAAGAGACCTACTGCCACAGTGGTCAAGCTCTCGGGCATCAGTCCCGACGGGAGCAAGAATGTAAGCGTTGAACCCGCTAACATCAAGTATCTGTTTACAACAAAGACCTGCCCCAACTGTAAGCTGGCGAAGGAGATCCTCAGGAATGAGAAGTACGTTGTAATAGATGCCGAGGAAAATATCGAACTGGCAAGGAAGTATGGCATCATGCAGGCACCTACGCTGGTTGAGGTTAACGGCGACAGTGTCAGGAAGTATGCTAATGTGTCAAATATAAAGAAGTATGCGGATGAGCATTCACCGCTTGCGGTAGTATAAGCAGTAAGAGGATGTATTTTACATATATGTGCCAATGAGGATTATTCCCATTGGCACATTTTTAAAGGAGGCATGCTATGATCAACAAACTTATTGAAAATATCAAAAATACAAATGCACCGATAGTTGTGGGACTGGATCCTATGATGAAGTTCATACCGGAGCATATTAAGAAGGCTGCGTTTGAGGAATACGGCGAGACACTGGAGGGTGCGGCAGAGGCGATATGGCAGTTCAATAAGGGGATCGTGGATGCCGTATATGATCTGATACCTGCAGTTAAGCCTCAGATAGCAATGTATGAACAGTTCGGACTCCCCGGACTTACCGCTTTTAAGAAGACAGTCGACTACTGCAAGGAAAAGGATCTGGTTGTAATAGGTGATATCAAGAGAGGTGATATAGGTTCCACTTCCGAAGCCTATGCCGTAGGACATCTTGGCAAGGTCACGGTCGGCACGAAATCATATTACGGCTTTGATGAGGATTTCGTTACCGTAAATCCCTATCTTGGTTCTGACGGGGTTAATCCGTTCATAAATGTCTGCCGTGAAGAAAAGAAGGGCATCTTCGTACTGGTTAAAACATCCAATCCAAGCAGCGGTGAATTCCAGGACCGTAAGCTCTCTGATGCGGATAACAGGCCCCTTTATGAGATCGTCGGTGAACAGGTGGCGAAATGGGGAAGTGAATGCATGGGAGATGAGTACAGCTACGTGGGAGCCGTTGTGGGTGCGACCTATCCCGAACAGGGTAAGATATTAAGGGAGCTTATGCCAAAGGCATATATACTTGTGCCGGGTTACGGCGCACAGGGCGGCAAGGGTGCCGATCTTAAGCACTTCTTCAATAAGGACGGACTTGGAGCGATTGTGAATTCCTCAAGAGGAATAATCGCAGCCTATACAAATGACAGATATTGCAAATACGGTGAGAAGAACTATGCCGATGCATCACGTGCCGCAGTCATCGACATGAGAAAGGATATAAGTGAGAACGCGCTCTGATAGCAATCTGTTAAGAGTATTCATAACCTTAGCTCTTCCGACCGTTTTTGAGCAGCTTCTTTCCACACTTCTTCAGTATGTGGACACGGCGATGGTAGGGCACCTGGGGGCAGAAGCAACTGCCTCCATTTCTTTGAGCGCAACCTACAGCTGGTTTTTCGGAAGCATCACAGGTGCGATAGGTATGGGGTTTCTTTCCTATGTTGCAAGGGCAATAGGAGAGAAGAATGAATACAATATAAAGCATGCCATGGGAATGGCTCTTGTGAGTGCGACGGTTCTTGGGGCCGTACTTACCGTTATTACGGAAGCAATAGCACCGTTCATACCGGTATGGATGGGGGCGGACAGGGCGATATGGCGTACGGGGACCCTGTATTATCAGATAGTAAACATCCCGATGGTACTGAGGTCATGCCTGTTTATGCTTGCATCCGTTATACGGGCTACCGGAGATTCCAAAACACCGATGAAGATAAACCTGTCGGTTAATATTATGAATATAGGTCTTAACTATCTTTTTATCTATGTGCTTTCATACGGGGCCATAGGTGCGGGAATAGCAACGGCCATATCCTACGGGATCGGAGGAATGCTTATCCTCATCGCATTTGCAAAGAATCCCTATGTTACGCTTACAAAGGAGTATCTCAGACCTGAGAAAAGGGTACTTACGGAGGCTCTTGCCATCGGAATACCTGCGATGATGGCAAGGATGATATCCTGTCTCGGCCATATAGTGGCAACCAGCTTTGTTTCTGCAATGGGTACGGTAGTTTTTGCGGCTCACTCGATAGCGATAACCGGTGAGCAGCTGTTCTACATACCCGGATACGGCATGCAGGCAGCTACATCAACGCTGGTCGGAAATGCCGTGGGTGAGAAGGATGAAGCCAAGAAATGGGCCGTGTCGAGGATATCGCTTTCCATAATCATAGGGGTAATGCTTGTGAGCGGGACCCTGCTGTTCGTGTTTGCCGGTCCGGTAATGTCATTGTTCACCCATGATCCGGGAGTCATAGAGATCGGTACGGTACTGCTGAGGATAGTGGCGTTCACCGAGCCCCTGTACGGCGCATATATAGTGATGGAGGGTATATATATCGGACTTGGCCGTACTAAGGTGCCGATGTTCATCGAACTGATAGGACACTGGGGAATAAGGATAGTGAGTGCGTACATAGTCATCAATTACTATGGCGGCGGGATACGTGAGTACTGGTACTGCATGATAGCGGACAATATCAGCAAGGCGCTGCTGCTTGCGGCAGGTTTGATCATCATTCGCAGGAGTGGGAAGTGAGGCGGGGATATTCTTAGTTACCTGCCTGTACACAGAAAGGGATGAAACGGGTAACCGTCCTGTTTCAGGTGAAAAATGTCAGCATACAAGTGTATATATGAAGGCGGTATGGGTGAGATTGAAGAGAAGAAGTCACGCTTCATCTGCCATGTGAAGCCGGTAGAGACCGAGGAGGAAGCCACTGCCTTCATTAATGAGAAGAAAAAGGAATACTGGGACGCAAGGCACAACTGTTCCGCGTTCGTGATCGGTAAGAACGCAGAGCTTACGCGATGTTCGGATGACGGGGAGCCTGCGGGAACGGCAGGCCGTCCCATGCTTGAGGTACTCCTGAATGAGGAAATAAGAAATGTTGCGGTAGTTGTTACCAGGTACTTCGGCGGTGTCCTTTTAGGTACGGGAGGACTGGTAAGGGCATATCAGGCTGCGGTCAAGGCAGGACTTGAAGCAAGCAGCATCATAGAGAAGCAGGAAGGGATAAAGGGTAGCCTCTGTGTTGATTATACGACCGTAGGCAAGCTGCAGTATGTATTTGAAAAGAACGGATATACGGTGCTTGAATCGAAATATGAGGAGAGCGTGACTTTTATACTTCTGATACCAAAGGAAGAGTGGGATGCAGCGGTAAAGATGATAACCGAAGCAACGATGGGCAGGGTTGAGCTAAAAAAAGAGGAGGAGTGCATATACGGCACAGTGGCCGGCAGGGCAGTGGTTTTCTGATATCTGTCAGTAAATGAAATAGATAATTTCGCTCACTATAAGTCATACTGAAAGAATGACCTGTTGATTAATTGCAAGTTATGGTTGTAAAACAAGAAGTATTCCTGTAAAATACATGAGGATTTGTCACTGTTCAGAACACGACTTTGCGAATGGGGTTCTGAATAGGTGCGAAGATTTAAGAATATTATACGAGGATGAATAATTATGTTAACCAAGAGAGAGGATATAAGAAATATTGCGATAATAGCGCATGTAGATCACGGCAAGACGACGCTTGTTGATGAGCTTTTGAAGCAGAGCGGTGTTTTCAGGGAAAATCAGGAGGTTGCCGAACGTGTAATGGAC
>JAEEGL016919243.1_pt1 | contig 16453 bp, 11 predicted proteins | sample 9134231 | NCBI WGS metagenome assembly JAEEGL01 (sample SAMN16246548, study PRJNA631951) | gut metagenome | biome: gut microbiome; feature: rumen; material: fiber-attached | host: Bos | place: Iran: Karaj | collected 2018-10
AGAAAGCAAGTTATAGACCGTGTACAGACCCTTGATTCACGGTCTCTGACCAAATTGCTGTTCTTCATAGACAACAACAATTTCATTGAGGACGATGATGACGATGTTGTTATCGACCTTGACTTCCCTACCCCACAGACGCCGGAAGAGGCAAGGAAGGAAATTGAAGAAATCGAGGAGGAAATCAGGCAGGGAAAATACCTTACTCTTGACGAATTCATTGCGCACACTAACAAAAAACTGAGCGAATATGGAAATCACCTTATCTGATAAGTTCAGGGAGAGATGGGATGATTATCTCGATTATTGTGCATTGAACTATGGCAAAGCACTCGCTGAAAAAAAGAGCCAAACATTGTTCAAAATCCTCAATGGAATATTGGCATTTCCCGAAAGCAATCGCATAGAACCATTATTAAAAGGTATGGACAAAGTGTACCGTGCTGTGAATTTCGACAAGATTTTCAGAATCATTTACACCGTTAACGACGATAAAATAATCATCGAAAACCTTTGGAACACCAAAATGAGCCCTAACAAATTAAAGAAAGACATATAAATCCCTTATTTGTCACCATCCTTCTTTTCACCCTTAGCCCCGCCTAAGGCGTCTGAAGTCATTTTTGCACCGCCGTCTGTGAGAATGTTGGCGTATTTGTCGGGAGCGGCGCCGAGGGGGACGCTGATGTCGCTCTGGAGGATGCTCACGAAACTGTCGTTGGCACGCTGGACAATCTCTTCGTAATTGACGCGGAATTTCTTTTCCGCCTGGGTGTGACCATATTCGTCGGGGCTGTCGTCGGCAATGTCATAAACGCCACACCTGCCTTGATACAAGTCGTATTCTTTTTTGAGCGCCTCGCTGATTGTGCGGTACTTGACCCAAAATTCGAGATTCCTGTACAACTTGTCGTTGGACGAAAACCACGCCGCAGCGGCTGAAATTGCAGCTACAATAAAATTGTCGAGGTTGCCAAACCACTTGGGCAGACTGCCTTCGCTCCAGATGGTATTGCCAAGAAAAATCATAAACAACGAGAAAACGGATACAGAAAGGCTCAATATCATCACCAACTTTTGGATGAAGTAATATTTCTTTTTGAACGACGACGCGCTGTCGCTGAAATACTTTTGCGAACGGTGATAACGGTTGTTGAGGAAATTTTCCGTGGTGGAAAAATCCTTGCGCACACGATCCTTGTCTTGAGCATCTTTTTCGGCCTGCTTTTTCGCAAGTTTAAGACGCTTTTTGTAAGCGCGGTCGTTTTCCGGCAAATCGCGCACAAAGCCCAAAAACTTTTTCAAAACGGCAATCTGACCATCTGGATAGGTGTCAATGACTGATACGTCGCACTGTTTGGCGATGTATTTTTTCCTGAAATCTTCAATCAAAGACCTGTCGTCCTTCGAAAACTCATCTGTATATTGCAAATAACAATCTACGGCGTAAGGTCTGCCCTCGCCGCACTCCTTGACTATTTCGTCGAACCTCGTGAAAATATTTCTTGCCATATCCGTTATGATTAGTTATCAACGCCAAAGATAATCAATCTTACCGACAATGCAAAAAAAATTCAATCAAAAAATGATTTGCGATTTTTTATCGGATTCAATTTCAACCCAAACCTTCAGATTGCGCAAAAAAATCTCCTACCAAATCTCTGAAACCAACTACATCACTCAAATAAGCATGGGAGCATTCGCCGGCACGCCAATTGCCACCTGGTTCACAAACATTGTGGAAGCGGAAGAATAAATTCACCTAAGGAGGCGGCAGCTAATCCTCCTTCCTCCTCGGCGTGAAAAACTTCACGAAGCTCCGCCACAACTCTCCAAAGGTGTCGAACTCCTTGCGATAAGTGAGTCCGACACCTTGTTTATAATGTGCCTCGCTGAGTTCGTCGTCGTTGGCTTTGTTGAAGACATTGAGAGTCATGGAGCCGGATTTGTTGAGCTTGACGTCCACTTCCACCTCGCCGACGACATTGTTTGTGCGCTGGTTTGCGCCGGCGGCATTGCTCTCGCCGCCTACGCCGAGGTTTGTGGTCACGGAAACGCGGTCATCAAAAAGTTGAGTTGAGACTGCAACATCAAGTTCGTCCGACTGAGTATCGTTGCCTATCTGGTAATTGACACCCACATTCACCTTGTCGGTGACGTCCGAAAGCCAGTGGTTGATTTTGTTGCTGACAATCTCACCAGGGTTGATGTCGGAGAACATTGAATTTTCGCTGCTCCTCAAGCCCGGCAACGGCTGAAACTGATTGAGCAACAGCAATGAAAACATCTGCTTGTTGATATTGCCCTCGTCAAGATTGTCGAGCTGACCTTGCGCCACGTCTGAATTGTCCTCCACCTTCACGCCAAACGAAATATCGGGCGTGAGGAGGTTGCCGCGCATCTTCAGGAGGCACTGCACGGGCACTTTCTTGTCGCGGTAACGGTCGTCCACCATCAGGTTGTAGAGGCTCACTTTCCTGAGTCGATACATCGCTTGAAGATCCACAATTGCGTCCATCGGGTCGCCGTTCCAACGGAGAGTGCCGCCCTTGACGACCTCAAATTTTTTGCTCAGCACCGTGCCCATCGAAAACATATAAATACCTTTTTCCACCGACAATGTGCCGTACATATTGAAGTCGCCGCCGCTCGTGACGTTGAGCTTGAGGTTGCCGGCTGCGGAGGCTTTCAGGTAGTTGCTGGAATTGGCGTCGAGCAGAGCCTGCACCTCGGCGTCGGGCGTCACCTCGAGGTTGAAGTTCATGCGGATGTCGGAGAGGTCGGCCTGCTGGCGGTGGATTTCCACGGTGTCTTCCGGCGACTTGAAGTGGATGAACTTGAAATCGTTGCTAACCTCGCTCGCACCATACAAAGGCAGGAATACCTGTGTATTTTTTTCGGTCTTCACCTTGGCGTCAATATTAATCATTCGCGTGGGGTCGCCGGTGATGCTCACGTTGCCCGATGCAAACGCCTTGCCCCAGAACGCCGAACTGTCGGTCTGCTTGGCGTCCAAAAGCGTGAAATTCTTGAGCTGGAGGTTAATATTCATCTTGAAATTGTCAAAATTGTTGTGATTGATGACGCCTTCAAGGTACGCCACGCCAGCCTTGCCCGAAAGGAGCTTCACTTTTTCGAGGGTGATTTTTTGATTGTCAAAAGTGATGTTGAGCGAATTTTGGATGGTGTACTTCACGCCGAGGTAGTCGATGTGGAAGTAGCCGCCCTTGAGCTTGAGGTTGCTCTCGATTTTTGGACTGTCGAGCTTGCCGGTAATCTTGGTGATGCCGTCGAGGAATTGGGTGCTCGGCACTTTGAGATAGTTTTGGAACAATGGGCGCAACACCCTGGACGGCAGGTTGCCGATGTCGAAGGTAAAGTCAATCTCCTGACTTTTGAGGTCAACGTTGCCCGAGCCGTGGAGATTCTTTTTCTGCATCTTCGACAGCGTGTAGAAGTCGAGCACGAGCATCGAGTCTGCGGGTTGGAATCCTATCTCCGCAGAGAACGGACCAAGGTTTACGTCATTGATTTTCAGGGTGTCAATCTTGTTGTAAACCTCCACCAAAGGCAACGCGCCGTACAAGTTGGAGAGCGATACGTGACCAGTGGAGTGCCCGGAGATGGAATTGTTGCCTATAAAATAATTGAACAACGAGAGGTCAAAATCCTGCAATTCCACGTCCACCTTGTCGTCGGGCGAATTGCTGATGTTGCCGTTGATGGCAAGCAATTGACGTCCATTGCGCAGCAGGAAGTCCTTGATGGACACGGCGTTGGAATCCACGGTGACGGACGAATGGGGGATGTCCCACTTGGCGCCCATCACATAAAACATCGATTGGTAAAATTCGGTCTTCAACAATGGGAAATGCCCCTCGATGTCGTGCGGAGCCACCACAAAATTGCCGACGAGCGAGCCTTCGTTGCGGAGTTCCGACGAATTGTTCCATACAAACGAAAAACTTGCCGTGTCGTGGTTGGCGAGGACGTCGAAGTCGGGCTGCTTGAGCTTTACGTCGCCGATTGTGACGGTGTCGCTGTGCATATTGAACTCAAAATTGTCGTCAAAAATCCTCGCCATCACATTGAGGCTGTCCACATTGTAATCCTGATAAGCAAAATGGTCAGTGCGGAGGTTGACCCACGAATTGCGCTGACGGGTATTGAAACCACCATTAATAACGGTGTGGTTGCTGATGCGCAACTCGGGCATCATAAAATTGGTGAGCCTGTCCATATCTTTGAACGTCACCGTAAATTCAAACCTGTTGCCAAGATATTGCTTGAAGTCGGGGTCGTTGTAGTCGATGACGCCAGGACGCGACGGACGGCGGCGAGTCCTCACCTCGGATTCGCCCTTGTAATCCAACGACGGGAATACAACGTAAACAAAATTGGACAGTATCGCCGTCACCTGCGAGGTCAGCAAACGCCCCTCAAAATCGGCGTCCACAAAATCAGACCTGAACACCATCCGCCGCGTCGGGATGCTGCTTATGTAGTAGTCAATGTATGCATCGAGGTTCAGATGCTTGAGTTTCAGGATTTTGCTGTCTTTTTCAAATTCCAATGGCGACGTCATCCGCACCGTGCCGTTGATATTGTCGGGCGAATTGCCGGTCATCTTCGCCGAAAGGCTGAATTTCAGCTTGTCAATAGTGTCGTTGAGGATGTGCGTGGCGTGGAGGTCGGCGTGGTTGACATCGAGGTCAAAATCGTACTTGCCCGCGCCCGACACATCCACAGAGCCGAGAAAATCGATGTCGAGATGCGGATCCTTGATGGCGAGCAGTCCGTTGAACGAATTTTGGGTGAAACTGCCGTTGATGGTGATATTGCGGTAATAATAACGCATCAGCCCCACAGAATCCACAGTGCCGTCCACATTGCCGTCTATGCGTCCCGAATCCATCAAGCGCACATTCACCTTGGCGTCGGTGGTGAGGCGTCCGAGGGTCTGCGGGTCGCTTGCAATCACGCCGAGGTCGAGTCCGTGCGCCTTGATGCCGCCATTGATATTATAACTGCTGTCAATGCGCCGACAAGCCACGTCGCCAATGATGTTGCCAAGCCGCGTGCCGAGCGTCCACTTGACATTGCAATTGTTGGTGTAGCCCGACGCCCGCGCTGTGAGGTCCATGCTGCCAAATTCGTCCAGGAAATCAGGCAGCGGCACCATCGGCACGGTGTCGTGGGGCGCGTGGATGGATGCAATGTCGTAACTATTGAACCTCAGCCGCCCGATATTGACATCAAAATACAAATGCTTGACATCCGGCAGACCCTTCACCCGCGCGTCGGCAAGCAGCTGCGTCGCCTCGCCGATGCCAAGGTCGAGACCGGTGATTTTCATATCGGCGACAGAACCTTGCAACTTGAGAGAGAGCGACGGCGTGAGTCCGTAGCCAGCAATGTCAGGCACGAAGTACGCCACATCGTCGAGCCCGACCACAGAGCCTTTTTTGACGGCGACGTCCATGGCAACGCTGTCCACAAAATTAGAAAAGGCGTCAAGTCCGTTATAGCTAAAATTGACACGTTCGGCGTCAAAATCCGTGTCGGAGCATTGTAGGGACAATTCCGTGAGCGCAAGCCCCTTGTCGGAAAAGTTGGCCTGCACCTTGAGGTTGTTGAGTCGGAATCCGCACTCGTCGTATGCACGCAGGGTGTCGATGCGGGCGAGTGCCATTAGGTTTTTGTCGTTGGCAATTACATTATGCGCGTGCAGGTGGATGTCGCGCAGACGGATGTCCCCAAAATCAAACGCGCCGGGATGGTGTGCGTCAGGCTTTGTGGAGTAGATGAAATTGGCGTTGCAGAGCTTGAGTTTTGCGACCTGAATGTCATAGACCGCAGGCTCTGAATCTTCGTCAGGCTCGTCGTCCTCCTCTTCTTTGCCCGAGGACAGGAAACTGTAATTGAACGTGCTGTCATTCAATGCGTAGAGCTTGACGGTGAGCGAATCAATTGAGAGTTCGTCGAGGTCGTAGGTATTGCCACCAATATTGAAAAAAACAACCTTCGCCCGCAATTTGCCAAGGTGCAGCAGGGTGTCGCCCTCGCTGTCGCGCATCAAGATGCCCTCCACAGCAATCCTGCGGCTAAACACATTGAAAAAAAAATGCGAAATCCTCACCTCGGTGCCAAACTTTTCAGTCAGGTAAGCCGAGGCGTGAGAATTGATGAAACGTTGGACGGGTGCGCACGCAAAAAAAAGAGTAAGCAGCACCACCACCAGCAACGGCAGCAGCACCACTCCCAACAAAATGCGCCTGGCATATCTCTTTTTATCTTTTTTTGTCTCCAACGAGTGTTTGTGTAATTTTTTTTCAAAACAAAGTACAAAGAAACACAATTTTTACGTTATAAAAGCAGAAAAAAGTGAAAAAATTGTTTGGCGGTTTCAAAAATTATTGCTAATATTGTGCGAATTTTGTATATGGCGATTTTTTAACCGACACAAAATCAATACGTTCATACAACAAAACTATATTAAATAACAAATTAACAAAACCAAAGCGATTATGAAAAAAGTATTTGGACTTCTGATTGTGTTGTTTGCATTCAGCCTCACCTGCGCAGCACAGATCGAAGAAGAAGAGGCGCAGCTTTTTGGCTACACCCGCAGCATGTCTGAGAGCAAGATGCTCAATATCGGCAAAATTGGCAAGGATGTTATCACCAAGGAGATTGTAATTGAGAATGCAAAGCCCAACAGTATGAAGATCATCGGCTTCATCCTTCCCACCGGCATTTCCGCTATGTCGATGCAGAAGAATATCGAGGATTTCGGCAGGGGCCGCGTTAAGATTACCATCGATCCCTCCATTGCCGACAGCATCAGCGACGAGGTGATTATCATCAACGTCGTTTATCTCGACCGCAAGGGCAAGGAAGTAGAGCTCGCTCAACTGCCCTACAAGCTCGTAGCCGAGTAGCAGGGAGCGCAGGTTGTCAAGCCTGCCCGCACACACAATAAATAACTAACATAAAGAAGTAGGTCATGGACAACTTTGGTACATGGTGGGAAAGTCTGAGCGGCATTTACCGTTTCTTCTGGACCACAAGCGTCATAACAACGTTGGTATTCATCGTAATGGTGATACTCAGCATCATGGACGGCGACAGCGATGCCGACGCCGATGCGGATTTTGATTCCGACGGAGACGCGGGTGGCGATGCCGACATGGGCGGCGGAATGATGTCGTACATACTGAGTTTCAAGACGTTGATGGCATTCATGCTTGGCGCGTCGTGGACAGGTCTCTCCGCATTGTATCAAGGATGGTCGATATTTGCCATCGCGCTCATCAGCATCCTCTCTGGCGTGCTGATGATGGCGCTGATGGCTTTTTTGTTGTCAATGTTCGTAAAACTCCAGCACGACTCCACTCTCGACATGGGCCACACTATAGGCGCACAGGGCGTGGCTTACGTGACGATACCGGCAAGCGGCGGCGCGGGCGGTCAGGTGGAGATCTTGGTCAACAATTCTTACAAGACTTTTGAAGCCATCACCGACGAACCCATCCCGATAGCCACCGAAGAGCCGATAATCGTGGCTGACCTACTCGAAGGCAACGTACTTTTGGTAAGGAGGGCAAGACCGCTGGAAGGCGCGGAGCAGGAGCAGCAACTGCCATTGGAATAATGATAAATTTATTAACATAATCATCATCAAAAATCATAATCTAAACCTATAAGAATATGGAAACATTCTTTGTCTTAATCGTAATCGCCGTAGTGATTACTGTGGTGATAATCTCTTGGTTTGTAAAGAGATACAAAAGATGTCCCTCTGACAAGATCCTCGTTGTGTTTGGCAAGGTGGGCAAGAATCAGACCGGCGACCGCACAGCCAAATGTATCCACGGCGGCGCGGCTTTCGTTTGGCCTATCATCCAGGATTTCGACTACCTGGACCTGACCCCCATTCCAATCACGGTCGATCTTAAGAATGCGCTCTCCAAGCAGAACATCCGTGTCAACGTGCCCTGCCGCTTCATGGTCGGCATCAGCACAGAGCCGGGCGTGATGACCAACGCAGCAGAGCGTCTTCTCGGACTCAACCTCAAGACCATCCACGACCTCGCATCCGACATCATCATCGGTCAGCTCCGCGTCGTGATTGCAACGATGCAGATTGAGGAAATCAACAGCGACCGCGAAAAATTCCTCGTCAACGTATCCGGCGCAGTAGAGCACGAATTGAAGAAGATTGGTCTGAAACTCATCAACGTAAACGTAACCGACATCACCGACGAAAACGGCTACATCGACGCACTCGGCAAGGAAGCCACCGCAGGCGCCAAGAACGACGCTCTCCGCATGGTGGCAGAGAAGGAGAAGGAAGGTGCAATCGGTCAGGCAAACGCCCGCAAGGAGCAGCGCATCCAGGTGGCCGCCGCCAATTCCGAAGCCCAGATCGGTGAGGCCGACGCTCAGATGAAACAGCGCATCCAGGTTGCCAAGGCTGATTCCGAGGCACAGATTGGTGAGGCTGACGCAAAGATGCGCAAGCGTATCCAAGTCGCCAAAGCCGACTCCGAGGCTGTCGAGGGCGAAAACAACGCCAAGATTACAGTCGCAAACTCCAACGCCGACCGCCGTAAGGCTGAGGCAGAGGCTGAAAGGATAGCAATGTCGGCGGAGAAAATCAACGAAGCCGAGACACTCCGCGCATCCTACGAAGCACAGAAAAACGCCGAGCTCGCCCGTGCCGAGAAGAAAAAGGCAACTCAGGCCGCCGACGTCATCGTGCCCGCAGAGATTGACAAGCGACGCATCGAAATCGAGGCTGAAGCCGAGGCAGAGCGCATCCGCCGCATCGCCAAAGGTAACGCCGACTCCATCTACTACGAAATGGAGGCAAAGGCAAAAGGTATGATGGAGATGTTGCAGAAGCAGGCCGAAGGTTTCAACTCCCTCGTACGCTCCGCCGGCAACAATCCCAACGACGCCGTAAAGATGATGATTGCCGACAAGATCACCGAAATCGTCAAGATGCAGACCGAAGCCGTTCAGAACCTCAAGATCGACAAGGTGACTGTCTGGGATTCGATGAGCGGCGGTAAATCCAGCACAGCCAACTTCCTCTCAGGAATGTTGGGCAGCCTTCCCCCGCTCAACGACATCTTCAAGAGCGCAGGTCTCGAGCTCCCCGACTACCTCAAGGGCAAGAAAACCGACGAACCCGCAGCCAAAGCCGAAGAAGTGACGGCAGAGCCTGTGGCAGCCCCCGAGGATGAAGAGGAGGCAAAAGCGTAACGACATCCCAAAACTCTGACATACACAAGGTTGGCGCAAGGGCAATTCCTTGCAGCCAACCTTTATTTTTTGCAAACCAATTATTTATTTCAAAAAAATTTCATTTAGATATCATTTTTGCACGATTTTAGTAACAACGAAATGAAAATATTCATATATTTGTGTTTTGAAAAATACAACAATACAGGAAAACCAAAAAATCAAATAGAAAATGACAAAAACTAAAACTATTCAAGCTAAAATATTACACAGGGTGATTCCTGCTGTAGCCATCATAATGCTGCTCTTTACGATAACAACCACTTGGAAACAAAATTCGGAGCAGACCGAAAGCATGGAAAAACACCAGGAGGAACTCGCCGAAAGGGTTTCGATGGAAGTAGCCACCAAAATCGAGACACTTATGATAGAGCTGCAATGGAGCGCAAGCCAGAAGGCGTTGCAGACCATGGACCCTGAACAATACGACGAGCCGCTATCGCAGTTTTTTGAAGACAATACCGACGACTTCGCCCTCATGTTCGTCATACATCCCGACGGCACATATTATGTGGCTGACAAGGGTTTCCAATCGGCTACCCTCGTTGACCGCAAATATTTTGGCGAGATTATGCGCGACCACAAGGAGTTTGCAATGACCAGCCCCGACGTTTCCAAATCCACCGGGCAGATGAAATACACCCTCGCCGTGCCGATCAAAAACGCATCTGGCAACATCGTGGGCGCACTTGCCGCCAACGTTAAGCTCTCGACACTCTCCGACATCATCAATTCCGTCAAGTCAAACGACAAGACCATCCACATAATGTGCGACGAAAAAGCCAACATCATCGCCTCCAAAGACCCCAAGGAAGTGATGAAGGTGAACATTGCCGAGGCATCGCAGACTACATTTGAAGGACTCGACGAAATAGGCGCCGCCATCAAAAACAAGACGGCAATCACCAAGTACATCACCGACAACGCCTCGGGCAACAGGTATTATTCGATGAATTTCGAGCTCAAAAACACTCCGGGCTGGTACATCGTCTCGGCTGTCAGCGACGAAGATTTGAGGTCGGCGGTCATGGAAGTCATCGTGTCGATGGTATGTTTTACGATAATTGTAAGCCTTATCATCTTCTTTATCATCAATATCACCCTCTCAAGGCAGCTCACCAAGCCGCTCCAAAAGCTCTCTAAATCCATCAAGGGAGTCACCGACGGCTACTTACACCAAAGTTTTGACCACCAGTCAAACGACGAAATCGGACAGATAACCGAAGACATGCGCACCATGTGCGAAAAACTCACCGAAATCGCCGAGACCATCAAGATGGGCGCCGACACGCTCGCTATGTCGAGCGACATGGTGAAGGATTCGTCCAAACAGCTCTCTGACGGCACATCGTCGCAGGCGTCGGGCATCGAGGAGCTTTCTGCCACAATGGAAGAGATGAGCGGCAACATCGAGCAAAACACCCACAACGCCGAGATGACCTGCAAGGTCTCCGAGGAGGCTACCAAAAAGTTCAGCGAGGTGGTTGTCAATATCGACAATGTATTGCAGACCAACAAGGAGATTTCGCAAAAGATATCCATCATCAACGACGTGGCATATCAGACCAACATCCTCGCGCTCAATGCGGCAGTGGAGGCGGCTCGCGCCGGCGAATACGGCAAGGGATTTGCAGTAGTTGCAAGTGAGGTGCGCAAGCTCGCCGAAAATTCCAAACGCGCCGCCGACGCCATCATCGACGTCACGCGACAAGGTCTCAAAAATTCGATGGACGCCAACGAAGTGATGCAGGATGCGCTCCCCAAAGTCAAAAAGACAGCGGAGCTCATCAACGAAATCACCACGGCAAGTGTGGAGCAGAATTCAGGCGCAATGCAGATCAACGAAGTAATCCAACGCCTCAACAGCGTGGTGCAGGCTAATGCAAACTCGGCGTCGATGCTCTCGCAGAGCGCGGACGACCTCGCCACACAGGCGGAAAACCTGCGCAACATCACCGCGTTCTTCAAAGACAATTAAACGGATTAAAGTGTATTATCTATATAGTTTGTGTAAATAGAGCAAAAAAGCCGGCAACACGTAAAGTATTGCCGGCTTTTTAATTTATTTATTGATTTATTGAATTCTCAATTCTCAATTTTCAATTGTCAACTGTCAATTGTCAACTGTCAATTGTCAACTGTCAATTGTCAATTAGAACGCCGCGTTCTTCGGTGTCCTCGGGAAAGGAATCACGTCGCGGATGTTCTGCATGCCAGTTACAAACAGAATCAGACGCTCAAAACCGAGACCGAATCCAGCGTGGGGACAAGTACCAAACTTGCGGGTCTCCAAGTACCACTCGTAGCCGTCGAGCTTCATATCGAGCTCCTTCATACGGTTGGTGAGCTTGTCGTAATCTGCCTCGCGCACCGAACCGCCGATGATTTCGCCGATGTACGGGAAGAGCACGTCTGTACCCTGCACGGTCTTGTTGTCCTCGTTGATTTTCATATAGAACGACTTGATTTCCTTCGGATAGTCGGTCATGATGACAGGACGCTTGAAATGCTCCTCCACCAAGTAACGCTCGTGCTCCGATGCAAAATCCACGCCCCAATATACCGGGAACTCGAACTTCTTGCCGTTTTTGATAGCCTCTTCGAGAATCTTGACGCCCTCTGTGTAAGGCAGACGTACAAAATCCTCCTTCAAGACGCCTTCAAGACGCTCAATCAAGCCCTTGTCAATCATCTTGTTGAGGAACTCGAGGTCGTCCTTGCAATTGTCAAGAGCCCACTTTACGCAATATTTGATGAACTCTTCTTCCAAATCCATCAAATCCTTCAAGTCGTAGAACGCCATCTCCGGCTCAATCATCCAAAACTCTGCCAAGTGGCGGGGAGTGTTGGAATTTTCAGCGCGGAATGTAGGACCGAAGGTGTAGATTGCGCCCAATGCAGTGGCTGCAAGTTCGCCTTCAAGCTGTCCCGATACGGTGAGCGAAGTCTGTGCGCCAAAGAAGTCCTGCGAATAATCGACGTTGCCGTCCTCAGTCTTGGGCGGATTTTTCATATCGAGTGTTGTCACCTGGAACATCTGACCTGCGCCCTCGCAGTCGCTTGCCGTGATGAGCGGCGAGTTCCAATAGTAGAAGCCGTGCTCGTGGAAGAATGTGTGGATGGCAACAGCCATGTTATGACGGATTCTGAACACCGCGCCAAAAGTGTTGGTGCGCATGCGCAGGTTGGCGTGTTCACGCAAAAATTCCATCGAATGACCCTTCTTCTGCAATGGGTAGTCGTCGCCGCAACGGCCGTACACCTCGATTGACTTGGCTTGTATTTCAACGCTCTGCTCCGCGCCCTGGCTCTTCACCATCACGCCCTCCACGTTGAGGCACGCGCCGGTGGTGATGTCCTTGAGCAGACCCTCGTCAAACTTGTCAACGTCCACCACAATCTGTACATTCTTGATTGTAGAGCCGTCGTTCAACGCTATGAAGTTGACAGCCTTGCTGCCGCGCTTGGTGCGCACCCAGCCTTTCACATTGACATCTGCGCCATAATCTTCGCGCTTGAGAAGGTCTTTAACTTTTGTCCTTTCCATTATTTTTGTTCTTGAGAAAAACTTTTTTTAATTATTTTGCAAAGATAACACTTTTTTTATTTCCAACTAATAGAAAAAATACGTAAATTGCAAAAAATTTCGAGACCATGAAACCAGACGAATACACACAGGCCACAGACAGCATCGACGCTGTCAAGCAGATACGCCTCGGACACACCGACGAGGGGCTTGCGATGCTTGAGACGTCGGATGTAAGCTCCACCATCAGAAACCTCGCGAAGGCGGAGGTGGCGTATTGGCGCGAAGATTACAAAAACGCAATGTATTACGACGAACATTCGTTGACCGACGATTACTACTGGACCAATCCGCTCGCAGTGCCGCACCATCTGCGGGCATACGTCTATGCCGCCCAAAATATCGGCAGCATCAGCCGTGCCAAGGAATTTCTCGATTATTACATCGCGCAGCAGCACAAAAGGTACACCGCAGGATACATCGCCCCGTTCAACGACATCTATAAAAACGCAATGCGCCGCCTCGACGGCAAGCCGGGCAAGGACGAGCCGGTGGAGATTGCCATCTATAATGAGAGCAATGCGCCGAGCAAGTTCATATTCTATGGCGAGGACGACACGACGTCACCCCAAGTGGCGGAGGGCATCAGCAAGATACTCAGCATTATGTGGAACAAAGTGCCAACTATGCCCATCCTCGACCTTTACGAAAAATACGCCCACAACATCACCCTCGATGACAACCACATAATGGCGGCGCGCACTTACATCAAGATTGGCGACAACGAGCATTTTGAAAAAGCAATACTCAGGCTCTTCTCCAATTGGAAGCCAAGCGACAAATTTGAGGTGATGCCGATGAAACTTTTTGTTTTTCATGACATTGCATCCAACCTGAGCAGCTCCTTCAAAAACCGACTCCTCGCAATGGACAAGGGCAATTGATGCAGCCTCAATTGACAGCCACAATTGAGATAAACAATTGACATAAACAATTGCAGCAATCCAATCATACATAACCCAATCATACATAATACAATCGTACACAAACCAAACGTACACAAGACAACCCAAGACAAAAAAAGCCGGAGACCTCACGTCACCGGCTTAATTATTTTATATGTGTGTTATGCGGTCTGCCCGACCGCCATACATTGCTATGCGAATGCAGTGTGCATCAGCCAGAAGCAGAGCGCACCGGCGAAATAGCCAATCAACGCGAGCCAGCTGATATGCTTGAGATACCATACAAATTCAATATTCTCCAATCCCATTGCAGCTACACCTGCCGCGCTGCCGACGATGAGGATGCTGCCGCCTGTACCAGCCGCGTATGCGAGCAACTGCCAGAATGTGCCGTCAAGACACATGTCCACCGACGCCGGATCCAAGCTGTACATACCCATGGAACCTGCAACGAGCGGCACATTGTCAACGATGGACGAAAGCACGCCAATTGTCAAGCCGACGCCGTAAGAATTCTTGTTGAAGGCGGTGTCGAGCAATTTCGACATCGACGCCAAATGACCGGACGACTGCAATGCAGCAACAGCCGTCAAGATGCCGAGGAAAAACAGAATTGTAGGAGTGTCAACACTCGTAAGAATCTCGATAACAGAATTTTCCTTGTGGTCACCGAGTTTGTGGTGGATGATGTCGGTGATGAGCCAGAAGAGGCCAAGCACCAAAATCATACCCATATAGGGCGGAAGGTGAAGCACAGTTTTCAAAACCGGAACCATCAGGAGCGACATGATGCCCCACACAAGGCAAAACATCGGCAAGTTGCCTTCCCTTTGTTTGTCAGCAAGGAGCTTTGCATCCGACTTCGGAGCTTCGAGGTCGCCCTTGAGCGTGAAGCCAAGTACAATGAGAGGAATTATCATAGAAATCAACGACGGCACAATGAGCATTGCCACCACCTTGGCGGCAGTTATGTAACCGCCAATCCAAAGCATAATTGTTGTAACATCGCCAATCGGAGACCACGCGCCGCCCGCATTAGCAGCCAGCACAATCATGCCGGCATACGTCCAACGCAGATGCCGGTCTGCCACAAGCTTGTTTAGAAGCGTTACCATCACAATTGTAGTAGTCAGGTTGTCGAGCACCGCCGACATGAAGAATGTGATGCCGCTTAGCATCCACAGGAGCTTCATCTTGTTTCGGGTGGTTATTTTGTCGGTGATGATGTTGAATCCATTGTGCTTGTCGATGATGGCAACGATGGTCATTGCACCGAGCAGGAAAAACAGTGTCTCCGACGCCTCACCCAAGTGGTGAATGCTCATATTCTTGAAGAGGAAACTGCTTACCATATCATTGGCCTCCACATTGTCGGCGTTTTTCTCCTGATACTCCACCCACTCTGCTTTGTTGGGATAGTCATCCGCCGTAACAATGGCATCCTTGCCAATCACAAATAGAATCCACATTAACGCTCCAAGCATTAAGGCTGTGGCAGCCTTGTCAATTTTAAGTTGATGTTCAAGGGCAATGCAAGCATACCCTATGACAAAAACTATTATCATTAAGACAAACATGATTTGATTACTGTTATTTTTATGATTTTGTGTTTAATTTGAGTGCGAAATTAACAATTATTTTTGAGAATGAAAAACATATTGTTATTAAAATTTGATTAAAAAAAAAGCCAGCCCCTCCGCTTTTGGTCAACATTGGAGGAACTGACCTTGAATTGTATCGAAAAGGAATTAATAATTATACTTCTTCAAATGGTGTAAGGTTAATCTTGAGACCTGTATCCACCATATAATCCATGATGTCGTCGTTCATGTCGACGTCATCGGGGGTGTAGTACCATGTCACGGTCACGCTGCCGCCGTTGTTCTCAATCTCCCTGAGTTCCTTGAGTATGGCGAGCAACCACTTTGACGTGCTTGTATTGTAGTACGTGAGCGAGAATATAAATACGATCTTGTCGTGAGTCCTGCCGTATTCCTTCACCCACTCCACAAGCGGCTGGTAAAAACTGCCCGTCTCTTCCATAAAAGACTCCCCACTTATCTCGCAAACGCCGGATTGCTCCACGAAGTCCACGGTAGGCTGTATGTAGCAGTCCTTATTGCCCGAAATGTGAATGTCTTCCATCTTTTCCGCTGTAATCTTAATTGGTTCTTTTTATAATACTTTTTCCTGTAGCCCCGGCTTCTGGTGCGCCTGGGGCAACCGCATATCCATCTCTGCCCGTCCTTATGCTGTTAGAACGGGATGATGTTGATATTGAGGCCGGTATCAATCATATAGTCCTCGATGTCCTCCTCCATGTCGGAGTCGTTTTCGTCGTAGTGCCAGTTGACAGTCACGTCGCCGCCCTCGTCCTCATAATCCTTGAGAACGTTGAGCAGGTCGAGGATGCAACGCGAGGTGCTCGTATTGAAGTATGTCAGCTTGATCAGGAACGCAATCGGCTTCTTGATCTTCGTGGTGTATTCTTCAAGCCAATCGATGAGCGGCTTGTAGAATTCCTGCGTGTCCTCGAGGAACGACTCCCCTGAGAGCTCACAGATGCCGGTCTTCGCGTTGAAGTTGACCGAAGGTGTGAAAAAGTTTTTGTGTGAACCTTCTATCACAATATCTTCCAATTCCATATTCGACT
>JAEEGL011418139.1_pt1 | contig 16452 bp, 14 predicted proteins | sample 9134231 | NCBI WGS metagenome assembly JAEEGL01 (sample SAMN16246548, study PRJNA631951) | gut metagenome | biome: gut microbiome; feature: rumen; material: fiber-attached | host: Bos | place: Iran: Karaj | collected 2018-10
GTCGATCGCCACATATCCGCCTTCGGAAGTAAGATATTCTAAATCGTTTTCAAAATTGCCTTTGTCAGATTCGTAACAGATATGATAAGGGCAATTTTTATATTTCTTTAAAAGGTTATAGACCACGGAGTCTTTGTCCTTGGGACATACCAATTCAATACAGTAGGAATCCTTCTCCATAAAACATATATCCACCTTACGGAATTCATCGTATTTGACATCCTGTAAAATACTGAATCCAAGGGCTTTGAAACTTTCGATGGCGGGGGATATTTTTTTGACTAAATAGCCGATATGGTGTATTCTCAATGTATTCATAAATCTAATCCTTTGAATTAAAAAGAAAGGTGGTTGCCAATGGGTGCAACGGTCACATCCTTCTATTTTTTATGCTTTTTACTGGCACTTTTAATTATATATTATGTAGTACCCAAACGTTTCCAGTGGTTGATTTTACTGCTTTTCAGTATAGCATACTATCTTCTTTCGGGGAACGGCATTTTGATCGTATATCCCGTCATGGCTTCCTTCGTGGCGTTTGCGGGTGCATACCTTATAGAGGGCGCGGGCGAAGATGAAGGCAAAAGGAAGCTTTTTTTTGCAATAAGCCTGCTTCTTTTGACAGGTTCTTTATTTGTATTAAAATACGTAAACTTCATTATAAATACCGTTAACGGCATAGTCGGATGGTTTTCGCCCGATAAGGCTCCTGTCCTTCCTACCACTTCGTTTTTGATCCCTCTCGGAATATCGTTTTATACGTTCAGTATCCTGGGATACCTTATAGATGTATATAATAAGATAGCCAAAGCCGAGAAGAACTTCTTTAAGTTTTTATCATTCGGTATGTATTTTCCGATGATTTTATCGGGTCCCATCATGAAATACAGGGAGGATGCTTCCCAGTTATATGTTCCCCACAAGCTTGAATATAAGAATATAACCTTCGGAGCCCAGAGGATGCTCTGGGGCTTCTTTAAGACCATAGTCATATCCGAAAGGATGAGGATGGTCGTGGATACCGTCTATAACGCTCCCGGTGAGTATCACGGAATATATATCATATTTGCAACCGTGTGTTATGCATTCCAGCTTTATACCAATTTCTCCGGAGCCATGGATATAGTTTTGGGGATATCATGTATGCTCGGCCTTTCAATGCCGGAGAACTTTAAAACACCGTTTTTTTCCAAGAATATTTCGGAATACTGGAGAAGATGGCATATCACATTGGGAGTATGGATGAAGGACTATGTCTTTTATCCTCTGTTGAGGACAAAGTGGATAGGTGATCTTCAGACCTCGTTAAAGAACAGACTCGGAAAGAAGAAGGGCAAACAGCTTACCACCTTCATTGCCATGTTCATATTGTGGTTCACGGTCGGCGTATGGCACGGGGGTGACTGGAAGTATGTAATAGGTTCGGGCCTTTTACACTGGTTTTATATAGTAACAGGTGAAATCTTAACGCCTCCGTTTGCGAAGCTGATGGACAGACTCCATATAGATCCCAAGGCTAAATGGGTAGAAGGCATACGAATGGTAAGAACCTTTATCCTTGTAAATATAGGCTTTATCTTCTTCAGAGCCAACAGCTTCTTTGATGCTGTCCTTTTGATAAAGAACATTTTTGTTTCATTCGATGCTTCATCTTTCTTTACAGGCGGAGTGTTTAACCTGGGACTTGATGTCATAGAAGCAGTTATAGCTTTGACCTCGCTCGCTATCCTTATTGCGGTATCGGCAATGCAGGATAAGGGAGTAAAGGTGAGAGAAAAAATAGCCGGATTTAAACTTCCGGTAAGATGGATCATCTGGTATGCACTTTTATTCTATACGATATTACTGGGGTATTACGGCCCCGGATTCTCCGCAGCGGAATTTATTTACCAGGGATTCTAAAATTAAATCGTAAATTAATTTGCGGAGCGCAAAACGCCCGTAGATACGATGTATAAATAACACTTAGGAGAGAAAATGAGCAAAAAAGAGGTACTGCGCCTTGTCATTTTCAACTTAATATTTGTTTTTATCCTTATGTGCCTGACATATATCATAAGGACAAACGGGGATACGAAGGATATTTTCACGGGCTTTTATGCCCAGAAGAATAATACCGTGGATGTGGTCATGATAGGCTCAAGTCCGGTCTATCCGTTCTATTCTTCACCCAAGATATATAAAGATACGGGTATTACGGCTTATCCGTTATCCTCCAATGTTCAGCGTCCCAAGGCCATGATCCCTCTTATAAAGGAAGCCGAAAAGTCGCAGAATCCGAAACTTTATGTTTTAGAGATGAGGATGTTTACCTTTGAAGAAGGAAGGATGTTCGAGAACATGGCCTTCGCCAGAGGTGTTACCGATAATATGAAGTATTCATTCAACAGGATCGCGACCATAAACAGGCTTATACCTTCCAGGAAGGAAATGGAGCTTAGGATGCAGGATGATATAAATAAGGATCAGCCCGAAGATTCCTATGAGGACAGGTATACATACTATTTTGATATATTTAAATATCATTCAAACTGGAAGACACTTGTGCTCAAAGACCAGTTAAGATCGGTATTTTATAATAAGAAAAATCCCCTGATGGGTTTTGTCATCCGGGATGAGGTAGGTCCCCTTTTAGATGAAGAGATCCCGAATACAGGATATGCTCTTCCTTCAAAAGATGATGTCATGCCGATCCCCGCGGAGCAGGAAGAGAGGCTCTATGAACTTTTGGATTACCTTAAGGAAAACGATATTAAGGCTTTATTCATAGTTTCTCCTTACAATGTTACCGAAGAACAGATGAAGATGTTTAATTATATAACACCTATTATTGAATCATACGGTTTTACCTTTGATAATATGAATGATAAATATGACGAGATCGGAATTGATTTTAAGACGGATTATTATGATTACGGCGGTCACGTCAATTTAAAGGGTGCCGAGAAATGTACGGAGCATCTTGAGGTACTTTTAAAACAGTTTGATCTTCCCGACCACAGAGGTGACAATAGATTTACAGCCTACGATGAAGCTGCCGGGCTCTATGAAGATAAATCCGCAGAGGCTTTATCCCGGATCGAAGATCATATTAAAAATGAAACCTATGCCGAAAGGTAATTGACAAGAAAACGTTTTCCAAATATATTAATATTTATGTAAAAGTATTTATATCTGTGTAAAAGGGTTGAACGGGGTATAATGATCTGATTGTGAGGGTTTACTATGCAAAGAGCATGCGGAGTTTTACTACCTATATTTTCACTTCCCGGCAAGTACGGAATAGGTTGCTTCTCAAAGGAAGCCTATGATTTTGTGGATTTTTTAAAAAAAGCCGGACAGACCTACTGGCAGATACTGCCTCTTGGCCCCACAAGCTACGGGGATTCTCCCTATCAGGCTTTTTCCACATTCGCCGGCAACCCCTATTTTATCGATCTTGATGAGCTTATTGATAAAAAGCTCCTTACACGTAAGGAGTGCGATGCCGTTAATTGGGGATATGATATCAAAGACCCGGTTAACGACTATATCAATTATGAAGCTTTATATCTTAACAGATTCCGTCTTTTGAAAAAAGCATATAAAAAGAGTAACATCTCATCCGATAAGTCGTTTGTTTCTTTTTGCAAAAAGAATGCCAAATGGCTTGATGACTATGCCCTTTATATGGCACTTAAGGATGCCCATGGTTCCGTCAGCTACCTTGAATGGGAGGAGGACATAAGGCTTCGCAAAAAGGATGCTCTTTTAAAATGGCAGGATAAGCTTAAGGATGAGATCGGATTTTACAGATACATCCAGTACCTTTTTTATACACAGTGGCACAGACTTAAGGACTATGCCAATAAAAACGGTATTAAGATAGTGGGAGATATTCCCATCTACGTTTCTTTGGACAGTGCGGACACCTGGGCCAATCCCAAATTGTTTCAGTTAAAACAGGACGGCTTCCCCGAGCGTGTGGCAGGTTGCCCTCCCGATTATTTCGCCAAGGACGGCCAGCTGTGGGGTAATCCTTTATATGACTGGGATTATCATAAAAAGACAGGCTATAAGTGGTGGATAGAACGCTTCAGAGCCTGCTTCGACATGTATGATATCGTGAGAGTCGATCACTTCAGAGGTTTCGACGCTTACTACAGCATTCCGGCTGAAGATAAGAATGCCAAAAGGGGTAAGTGGGTCAAAGGCCCGGGCTTCGATCTTTTTAAGACCGTAGGTGAGAGCTTTAAGACCATGCCCGTGATCGCGGAGGATCTTGGGTTTATCACTCCTTCCGTCAAAAGACTTATCAAAAAGTGCGGTTATCCCGGCATGAAGATCATGCAGTACGGCTTCGGAGTGGAGGAATCATCCGAGCATGCTCCGCATAATTATGATAAAAATCTTGTAATTTATACCGGTACGCACGATAATGATACCATTACGGCCTGGTTTAACAAGGGCATTAAAAAGAAAGAAAAAGACTATATTCGAAAATACATGAACTTCAAAGGGAACAGGGATGTTGCCATGCGTTTTATCATAAGCGGTTTATCTTCCGTTGCCGATACTGCGATATTCCCCATCCAGGATTATCTGGGACTTGGAAATGAGGCCAAGATCAATACTCCCTCCACTCTCGGAGATAACTGGAAGTGGAGATTGAAGGAAAATGTGCTTGACGACGCTCTGGCGCTGAAGATGTACGATCTTGCCCTAACTTACAGAAGAATACCCGGACTCTTTAAAGAAGAAGGTTAGCGGAGACGGAAATTAATATGGGAAACGGATTGATTCGTTTATTTGTAAAGGATTATGAAAATGTAAAGAACCCCAAGGTACGGGACAGGTACGGAATGTTTGCCGGCATCGTGGGGATCATCTGCAATCTTTTCTTAACAGGGTTCAAAATAGCCACCGGACTTATCACCGGAACCATGTCCATAGTGGGCGATTCCGTTAATAATCTGTCCGACGCGCTTTCATCCATCATTACCCTCATAGGATTTAAACTGTCCGGCAAGGAGGCCGATAAGGACCATCCGTACGGACACGGGAGAATAGAATATCTGACCGGACTGACTGTGGCAGTGGCTGTAATAGCCATTGCCATTGGTCTGATAAAGACGTCGATAGAGACGATCATCCATCCCGGCCGGATGGACGTTGATTTAATCACAGTCGTTATCTTGATAGTGGCCATCATAATCAAGATATGGATGTCTCTTTTCTATACCAATGTGGCCAACCGTATAGATTCTTCAGCCATGAGAGCTACGGCTTCCGATTCCAAGTCGGATTCGATAACCACGGCCGTGGCACTTTTTGCGGTGATCATTAAACTCATCTTTGATGTAAATATCGACGGATATGCGGGCTTTGTAGTTGCTTTGTTTGTCATTAAGGCCGGAATCGAGGCTGCCAAAGATAACATCGAACCTCTTTTGGGTTCGGGCCCCAAAGAAGAGATAGCCGAAACCCTTATGGAGATCGCATTGAGCCACGAGGAAGTCAAGGGAGTTCATGATATCAGATATCATGATTACGGACCGGCCAGGAGCATAGCTTCCATGCATGTGGAGATTCCCAAGGAAGTGGGTATGGTAAGAGCCCATGAAGTGGTCGATATGATAGAAAACGAGATAGAGCACAGGCACCTGGCGGGGGAGATAACCATACACGTGGATCCGATAATATCCGATGATCCCGAACTTGATGAACTCAGGGAATGGACAACGGATATTCTGAATAAGTATGATCCCATAATTACGATGCACGATTTCAGGCTTATACACGAAGTCGATCTTACTTACGTTTTGTTCGAACTTGAGGTTCCGTACGGATTTGAACGCAAGGATGAAGATATCAGGGAGTATATCATCGGAAGATTCAAAGAAACTTATCCCGAATTTAAGGTAATAGTTGTTGCAATAGACAAGGCGTAATTGGTATTATATATAAAACTTGGACTTCGAGAGGCAGATCATGGGTAAAGAGATCGAACGGAAATTTTTAATTAAAGATATGCCGGACTTATCTAAGTATGAGTTCAAACGCCTTGAGCAGGGGTATCTTTGTACCGATCCCACCATCAGGGTCAGAAAAGAAGACGATTCTTACTACATGACCTACAAGGGAAGAGGCAGGATAGAAAAAGAAGAATATAATCTTGATTTAACAAAAGAAGCCTACGAGACCCTTATAGCGAAGTCCGAAGGCAATATAATATCCAAAACCAGATATCTTATTCCCATAGGCAAAAGCTCTAAGGGAAACGATCTGACAGCGGAACTGGATGTTTTCGATGCACCGTTTGCGCCTTTGCGCTTCCTGGAGGTAGAGTTTTTATCTATGGAAGAGGCAAATGATTTTATAACACCTGATTGGTTTGGCGAAGACGTCACCGACAACACCGAGTATTACAATTCTACTATGTCCAAAAAAGTCTTTTAAGGTTATCACTAAGGGGAGGAGAACCGTCATGGAGAAATTCAAGGCATTTTTAAAGAAGAAGGATATAGAAATATCCTTAAAAAGGTACGGCATTGACGCGTTAAGCGCTATGGCGCAGGGTCTTTTTTGCTCACTGCTCATAGGAACGATAATAAACACGCTCGGTACGCAGTTTAAGATATCATTCCTTCAAAACCCGGTCGCAACCATAGGCGGAGCGGATTATACCGTGGGAGGCCTGGCAAGCGCCATGAGCGGTCCGGCCATGGCCGTAGCTATAGGATATGCATTAAAGTGCCCGCCTCTTGTATTGTTTTCACTGGTATCCGTTGGTTTTGCTTCCAATGCTCTGGGCGGCGCCGGCGGACCTTTGGCTGTATTGTTCATAGCCATCATAGCTTCCGAGATCGGTAAAGCCATTTCAAAAGAAACCAAAATAGATATCCTGGTAACTCCGCTCGTGACCATAGGAGTCGGAGTGGCATTATCCGCATGGTGGGCTCCCGCCATCGGCAAGGCTGCCAGCCAGGTCGGCAAGCTTATCATGTGGGCGACGGATCTTCAGCCTTTCTTAATGGGCATCCTTGTATCCGTTATAGTCGGTATAGCGCTCACACTTCCCATATCTTCGGCAGCCATTTGCGCAGCTTTATCCCTGACGGGCTTGGCCGGAGGAGCGGCAGTAGCCGGTTGCTCGGCGCAAATGATCGGCTTCGCCGTTATGTCATTTAAAGAAAATAAATGGGGCGGACTCATTTCACAGGGAATAGGAACTTCCATGCTTCAGATGGGTAATATCGTCAAGAACCCGAGGATATGGATAGCTCCTATCGTAACTTCGGCCATTACGGGGCCTTTGGCCACATGCTTCTTTAAGCTTAATATGAATGGAACTCCCGTATCTTCAGGTATGGGAACCTGCGGTCTGGTTGGCCAGATCGGTGTGTATACCGGTTGGGTTAATGACGTATCCTCGGGTGCCAAGGCAGCCATCACATCCTTTGACTGGATAGGCCTTATCCTTATATCGTTTGTGCTTCCCGCAGTTTTATGTCCTTTGATACACATGATCGTCAAAAAACTCGGTTGGGCAAAGGACGGAGATCTAAAGCTTAATTAGTGCCGCAATATAATTTATTGAATCCGCGTAATCAATATGCTATACTTTCTTCGTTATTGTGTTCAAAAATGTGTAAAGATTAGGAGAAAACAATGGAAAATTTTTTGACGAAGGTCGCAGCTGTTAATGATGTTGTTAACAGTTTCGCGTGGGGATGGTTCGCCTTGATTTTATTGCTCGGTACAGGCGTTGTCTGTACAGTGATCACTAAATGTTTTCAGATAAGCCACCTTCCTCACTGGTGGAAGAAGACCATAGGATCGGTACTTAAGAAGGATACACATAAGAAGCTCGGCAAGGCTTCCGGCTCTGTATCTCAGTTCCAGGCTCTGTGTACTGCACTTGCAGCAACCATAGGAACGGGTAATATCGCCGGTGTGGCCGCAGCCATATGCGTTGGTGGTCCCGGAGCCGTTTTCTGGATGTGGGTAGCAGCTTTCCTCGGAATGATGACTAATTTCTCGGAGAATGTTCTGGGTATCTACTTCAGAAGAAAAAATGCTGACGGAGAATGGTCCGGCGGTGCCATGTATTACTTAAAGGACGGACTCGGTTCTTACAAGGGCATGAAGCATGTCGGCGGAGTATTGGCAGTTATCTTCTCGTGCTTTGCTGTCCTTGCTTCGTTCGGTATCGGAAACATGGGTCAGATCAATAAGATCACCCTTAACATCGAATCTGCATTTTTTGGTAATATGGAAGCCCCGATGCTCGGAGGAGTATCAATAGTTAACTGGATCATAGGTATAATACTTATGCTCATCGGCGGATTTATCATAATCGGCGGTTTACAGAGGATCGCTTCCTTCGCCGAAAGAGTTGTTCCTTTCATGGCAGTATTATATGTTATCGGTGCTTTGATCATCATGTTCTTCCATTTGGGAAGCCTGGGACCGATGTTTGTTTCAATATTTAAATTCGCATTTATTCCGAGAGCTGTAGCCGGCGGTGTTACGGGCTCGGTTATCAAGATGATACTTGACGGACCCGTGAAGAACGGATGTAAGAGAGGCGTCTTCTCCAATGAAGCCGGCCTTGGTTCTTCGGTTATGGTTCATTCGAATTCGAATGTCAAGGAGCCCGTTAAGCAGGGACTTTGGGGAATATTTGAAGTATTCGCCGATACAATGATCGTTTGTACGATGACAGCCATCGTTGTACTTTCATCAGGAGCCATTGACCTCGAGACGGGTCTTTGTGCCGAAGGCACGAATGATGCTACCTTGGTTGCTCAGGCATTCGGTAATATCTTCGGACGCCCCGGTGAGTGGTTCGTCGCTTTGGCAGTTTTACTGTTCGCATTTACCACTGTAATGGGCTGGTCACACTACGGCTCGAAGGCTGTTGAATACTTATTCGGCATCAAGGGTGTTAAGATCTACAAGGTCATCTTCGTACTCATGATGGTATCGGGTGCTGTCCTTACGTCTTCACTGGCCTGGGATATTTCCGATACGTTTAACGGACTTATGATGATCCCCAACCTTATCGGTGTGCTTTCACTCACACCTTTGGTTATCAAGATCACCAAAAACTATGTGGATCGTAGGATCAAGGGCAAGGATATAGAGCCCATCCTTTCTTATGACAAGGCAATTCAGGAAGAATATGCACCTTTGGTTAAGCAGGGAGAAGAATAATCTTTGAATTTTGCGGGGCGACTTGTTTTATTGGCAAGCGCCCCTTTTTATTTGCGCCGGGCGCAGTAGCATGGCACGGTAATTTGTGATATACTTAATCGGTTAAAGTTTACATTCTTAAGGAAAGGTAGAAAAATGGCAAATATTATTTCTGATGAAACCATTGAATATGTAGGTATTCTTGCCAAACTTGAACTTTCGGACGAAGAAAAGGAAAAAGCCAAGTCCGATATGGGCAGGATGCTGGATTATATCGATAAATTGGGAGAACTTGATACCGATGGGGTGGAGCCCATGAGTCATGTCTTTCCCGTTCAAAATGTGTTCAGGGAAGATGTGGTCATAAACGGTAACGACAGAGAAAACATTATTAAAAATGCCCCCGGTCAAAAGGACGGCATGTTTGAAGTTCCCAAGACATTTGATTAAATTATGCAAAAGGTGGATTCGTAATGAACATTCTGGATTATACGGCTGTAGAACTTTCCAAAGCCATTAAAAATAAAGAAGTGACCGTTGAAGAAGCTCTCAGGGCTTCCTTCGAGCAGATCAAAAAATGTGATAAGACCATAAACGCATTCGTGACTTTGAATGAAGAGGAGGCTTATAAAGAGGCCGCCGAGATTCAAAAGAAGATCGATGACGGCACATTGACAGGTCCTTTGGCGGGTGTACCCGTAGCTATCAAGGACAATATGTGTACCGAGGGTCTTCTTACGACCTGTTCTTCAAAGATATTATATAATTTCATTCCCACATTCACATCCGAGGCGGTACTTAATCTTAAGAAGGCAGGTGCCGTGATCATCGGAAAGACCAATATGGATGAATTCGCAATGGGTTCCACATGCGAAACTTCGTATTTCGGACCGACCAAAAACCCCAGAAACCCCGAGCATGTACCCGGAGGTTCGTCAGGAGGTTCGGCTGCGGCCGTGGCTGCCAATGAGTGCTTCTATTCACTGGGCTCCGATACCGGAGGTTCTATAAGACAGCCCGCTTCATATTGCGGTGTTGTAGGAATGAAACCCACATACGGCAGAGTATCAAGATACGGCCTTATCGCATACGGATCTTCGCTCGATCAGATAGGCCCTTTGTGCAAGGATGTTACGGACTGTGCTACCATCATGGAAGCCATCTGTTCTCATGATGTCAAGGATTCAACCTCGGTTGAAAGAGACGATAACGATTTTACCAAGGCTTTGGTGGATGATGTTAAGGGATTAAAGATCGGTATTCCCAGAGATTATTTCGGAGAAGGCCTTGATAAGGATGTTAAGGATGCCATATTAAAGGCAGTGGATGTTCTTAAAGATAAGGGGGCCATTGTCGAGGAATTCGATTTAAGCCTTGTAGAATATGCGATCCCCACTTACTATACGATAGCAGCCGCTGAGGCGTCATCAAACCTCGAAAGATTCGACGGTATCAAGTACGGATACAGGACCGAAGAATACAATGGTTTACATAACATGTACAAGAAATCACGTTCCGAAGGATTCGGAGCTGAAGTCAAAAGAAGGATCATGCTCGGAAGCTTCGTATTAAGCTCCGGTTATTATGATGCATATTACCTTAAGGCGTTGAAGGTTAAGGCTCTTATCAAGAAGGCCTTTGATGATGCCTTTAAGAAGTATGATGTGATAATAGGTCCCGCAGCTCCCACGACGGCTCCCAAGCTCGGAGAGAGCTTAAGCGACCCCATCGCCATGTATCTTTCGGATATATATACCATATCGGTTAATCTGGCCGGACTTCCGGGTTTATGTATGCCCTGCGGTGAGGATAAGAACAATCTTCCCATCGGTCTTCAGATAATAGCCGATACATTTAACGAAAAGAAGATAATAAATGCAGCATATGCTTACGAATGCGCTACCGGAGTGTACACCAAGAAGCATTCCGCAAGCGGAAAGGACGGTGAATAAGATGAGTAAGAATTACGAAACCGTCATCGGACTTGAGGTTCATGTTGAACTGGCTACCAAGACCAAGATATTCTGCGGCTGTTCAACGGAATTCGGAGGAGAGCCCAATACACATACATGTCCGGTATGTACCGGTATGCCGGGTTCACTGCCCGTATTGAACAAGAAGGTTTTGGAATATGCGGTAGCAGTCGGACTGGCTACCAATTGTGATATCACCAAATACTGTAAGTTCGACAGAAAGAATTATTTCTACCCCGATAACCCGCAGAACTACCAGATATCACAGCTTTATCTGCCTATCTGCCGTAACGGCCATGTTACCGTTACTACCGATAAAGGCACCAAGGATATAGGCATACATGAGATCCATATGGAAGAGGATGCCGGTAAGCTCATTCATGATGAATGGGATGACTGCTCATATGTCGATTACAACAGATCGGGAGTACCTTTGATAGAGATAGTATCGGAGCCCGATATGCGTTCCGCCGATGAGGTCATAGCTTACCTTGAAACATTAAAGATGATAGTTCAGTATCTGGGAGCTTCCGATTGTAAGCTTCAGGAAGGTTCCATGAGAGCGGACGTTAATCTCTCGATAAGAGAAGTGGGTTCAACCGAGTACGGTACCCGTACCGAGATGAAGAACCTTAACTCGTTCAAGGCCATAAGACGTGCCATTGAAGGCGAGACCGAGCGTCAGATAGATATTATCGAGGCCGGGGGCCAAGTGGTGCAGGAGACAAGGCGTTGGGATGATAATGCCGGCGAATCCTATGCCATGAGATCCAAGGAGGATGCTCAGGATTACAGATATTTCCCGGATCCGGATCTCGTACCCATCCTTCTTTCGGATGAATATCTTGAAAAGATCAAAAACGATCAGCCTGAATTCAGAAATGAAAAGATGGCAAGATATAAAGAAGAGTACGGTATACCCGATTATGATATAGAGATCATCACGGGATCCAAGAAGATGGCAGACATTTTTGAAGAAACCGTTTCTTTGGGTGCCGATCCCAAGAAGGTATCCAACTACCTTATGGGAGAGACCATGAGAATATTGAAGGAGAAAGAACTCGATCCTCAGGATATCAGTTTCTCACCCGAAGCTTTAGCCAAGCTTATCAAGCTTCAGGAATCCAAGGCCATAAACGGAACGGTGGCCAAGGAAGTGTTCGAGGTACTCTTCTTCGAAGACATAGATCCCGAAAAATATGTTGAGGAAAAGGGATTAAAGACAGTAAACGATGAAGGTGCATTAAGAAAGACCGTAGAAGAAGTGATCGCCAACAACCCTCAGTCCGTAGCCGATTATAAGTCGGGTAAGGAAAAAGCCATAGGCTTTTTGGTAGGACAGACCATGAAGGCAATGAAGGGCAAGGCTGATCCCGGGGCTGTCAATGCACTGTTAAAGGAGCTTTTATGAGAATAGGAACAGGATATGACGTTCATAAACTCGTTGAAGGGCGTCCTCTTATAATAGGAGGAGTTACGATCCCCTATGAAAAAGGTCTTTTGGGTCATTCCGATGCGGATGTTTTGCTTCATGCCATATCCGATGCTTTATTGGGAGCAGCGGCTTTGGGAGATATAGGCAAGCATTTTCCGGATACGGATCCAAAATATAAGGGTATAGACTCCATGATCCTTTTAAAGAAGGTCGGAGAATTACTTGAAGAGCATCTGTATTTTATAGAGAACATAGATGCCACGATCATAGCACAGATGCCCAAGATGAGACCTTATATCGAAGATATGCGAAAGAATATAGCCGACTGTTTGGGACTTGATATAGATCAGGTAAATGTTAAGGCCACAACGGAAGAGGGCTTGGGCTTTACCGGCTCGGGTGAAGGAATATCTTCACAGGCTGTGTGTCTTTTGACATCCCCCATGAATATGACGGCACAGAATATAACGGAAACTTCAGGCTTCGCGGGTTGTCCCTCGTGCCCTATGTCAGAAAGATAAGCTTGAAACAAAAGGAGTAATAAAAATGAAGATCTATAATTCTCTTACCAAGAAGGTTGAAGAATTTGTTCCGCATACACCGGGCAAGGTAGCCATGTACACCTGCGGCCCTACCGTATATCATTTCGCCCATATCGGAAATTTAAGAAGCTATCTTATGGAAGATGTTCTGGAGAAGCTTTTGAGATTTTCGGGCTATGATGTCAAAAGAGTCATGAACATCACGGATGTCGGCCATTTGTCGTCAGACGCTGATACAGGTGAGGACAAGATGGTAAAGGGCGCTCAAAGAGAGCATAAGACGGTTATGGAGATCGCTAAGTACTATACCGATGCTTTCTTTTTGGATTGCAAAAAGCTCAACATCAAGACCCCCGATGTGGTGGAGCCAGCGACCAACTGCATCCCCGAATTCATCAATATGATAGAGGACCTTCTTGAAAAAGGCTATGCATATAAAGCGGGAGAAAACGTGTATTTCGATACCTCCAAGCTTAAAAACTACTATGTTTTCGGCAATCAGAACGAAGACGAGCTCATGGTAGGTGTTCGTGACGATGTTACCGAAGATACGAATAAAAGAAATAAGAATGACTTCGTGCTCTGGTTTACCAAATCCAAGTTTGAGGATCAGGCACTGAAGTGGAAAAGCCCCTGGGGCGTGGGTTACCCGGGCTGGCATATAGAGTGCTCGTGCATCGGAGTGAAGCACCTGGGAGAATATATGGACATCCACTGCGGAGGCGTGGACAACATGTTCCCTCATCATACCAATGAGATCGCTCAGTCTGAGAGCTTCCTGGGTCACAAGTGGTGCTCATACTGGTTCCATGTTCATCATCTTAATGATGAGACCGGTAAGATGAGTAAGTCCAAGGGCGAATTCCTCACGGTTTCGCTTCTTGAAGAAAAAGGCTACGATCCTCTGGCATACAGGCTTTTCGCCCTGCAGTCACACTATCGTAAGCCCCTTACCTTCTCGTATGAGAATCTTGACCAGGTAGCGGGAGCTTATAAGAAGTTAAAGAAGAAGATAGCTTCTATTCCCGAAGAAGGCACTTTGGATGAAGCTTTAGTAAAAGAATACCACGATAAGTTCGCCGAGGCTGTCGGAAACGACGTTAATACTGCCATGGGTCTTACACTCTTATATGATGTTATAAAGGGTGATCTTAACGGCAATACCAAAAGAGCCATCATCAAAGACTTCGATTACGTTCTGGGACTTGACCTTTTGTCGGGTGCCGAAGGTGAGGCTGCATCGGAAGAAGACGGCGAACTTGCCGCATTCGTATTATCCAAGATCGAGGAAAGGAAGAATGCCAAGAAGGATAAGGACTTCGCTAAAGCCGATGCCATTAGGGCAGAGCTTCTGGATAAGGGCATCGTTCTTGAAGATACAAGAGAAGGAACCAAATGGCACAAGGCTTAGACATATTTGACCAATTAAAGAAAAGCTTCGATATCAAGGATGTGGACATAAGGACGTATTCCCCGCTGTCACTTGCCTTCATCGGAGATGCCATATACGACCTTATAGTAAGAAGCGTTGTGGTGGCCAAAGGCAATACATCCAACAACAGGCTTCACAACGAGGCCACACAGTTTGTCTCAGCCAGGGCGCAGGCCCGCATCGTCGATAAGATAATGGATGATCTTTCGGAAGAAGAGCTTATGATATTCAGAAGAGGCAAGAATGCCAAACCCTCTTCGACCGCCAAGAATGCTTCACCGGCCGAATACCATAAGGCGACGGGCTTCGAGGCACTTCTCGGTTACCTTTATCTTAAAGGAGAGTTTGAAAGAGTAAGTGAACTTACCCGCAAGGGTATGGAAATAATGGAAAGAAACGATAAAGATGAATGAATCATTGATAGAAGGAAGAAATCCGGTCATAGAAGCCCTTCGCGCGGGCAAGGAGATCGACAGGCTCTTCGTGCTTGACGGCTGTCAGGACGGACCGGTGATGACAATTAAAAGAGAAGCCAAGAAAAAGGGCGTCCAAATGAAGTTCGTCAATAAGGACAGGTTAGACTCCATGTCCGAGACGGGCAACCATCAGGGAGTGATAGCCTACGTTGCGGCTTACGAATATGCTGAGATTGAAGATATGTTTGCGCTGGCGCAAAAAAAGAATGAGCCTCCGTTCTTCATCCTCCTGGATGAGATCGAAGATCCCCATAATCTGGGAGCCATAATAAGAACGGCTAATCTCGCAGGGGCTCACGGAGTCATCATTCCGAAAAACAGAGCTGTGGGGCTGACGGCCACCGTGGCACGTACCTCAGCCGGGGCTTTGAATTATACGCCGGTAGCGAAGGTTACCAATCTGGCCAATACCATAGAGGATCTTAAGAAACAGGGCATGTGGTTTGTCTGTGCCGATATGGACGGCGAGAGCATGTATGACTTAAATCTTACGGGTTCGATAGGTTTGGTCATCGGTAATGAGGGATCCGGAGTCGGACGCCTTATCAAGGAAAAGTGTGATATGGTCGCCGCTATACCGATGAAAGGAGATATAGATTCTTTGAATGCATCCGTGGCTACGGGTGTTCTTGCGTACGAAATAGTAAGACAAAGACTTAAGAAATGAAAAAAGCAATAAATGTGATATTAATGCTCACTGCCATGGTTCTTGTGATGATCCTGGCAGTGTGTATTAATAAGGTGGTAAAAAATCAAAAAGATAAAAAGTGGGAAGAAGAAAGAGTGGTAAGGACTGTGGAGGTAAGCGCTCTGACCGAAGCTCACGAAGAAGAAATAAAAGAGATCTCTCAAAAATCCAAAGAAGAGATCGAAAGCTACATAGAAGAAAATGCCTATGTGGATGAGGAAGAGGAAATATTTCCCGAAGATATAGTGATATACGACCCGTGGGCGGGGGATATCATATCGGAAGATATATCCGGCAACGAGATCGCGGAAGAAGAGCTTTCGGACATATCGGGAAATGACATCTCGGGTAATGATATTTCCGGAAACGATATTTCCGGGAATGATATATCGGGGAATGATATCTCAGGAAACGATATTTCCGGAAACGACATTTCAGGCAATGATATCTCGGGAAATGATATATCGGGCAACGATATCTCCGGAAACGGTATTTCGGGAAATGACATCTCATCTAATTCGTTATCCGGAGAAGCTGATAATACACTCACTTTAAAGATGAGGCAGAAATTGAGAACTTCATTCGAGGAGACAGATCTTTGGATCAGGGCGGATGAGGATATCATAAGAAGGAGCACGTTAGACTGGTCGGGCAAGAAGATCGCATGTATCGGCGACAGTATAACGGAAGGTGTCAATCTTCCGGAAGGTGAAGAATATGAGCAGTATA
>JAEEGL011909815.1_pt1 | contig 16452 bp, 12 predicted proteins | sample 9134231 | NCBI WGS metagenome assembly JAEEGL01 (sample SAMN16246548, study PRJNA631951) | gut metagenome | biome: gut microbiome; feature: rumen; material: fiber-attached | host: Bos | place: Iran: Karaj | collected 2018-10
CCTTCCGGTAAAATTCCTAACGGAATTTTCCTGCAGGGCGGGCTCGCGGTACTCGCCTTTGCCTTTTAGTCAAAACTCTTACATCGCTGTGCCTTTCGAATCCCTACGCAACCCAAAGCAGTTTCCGTTGCTCCAGGCTTGTCATATAATTAAAAAGCACCACAAGGGTGCTCTTTTAATTATACTGAAGGGGAGGGGTTCGAAGACAAAAAACTGACTATTTTTCCGATATCGGCAAGAAAAATGGCATTTATTTTAATTTATTGCTTGATTTTTTGCCGATAAATCACTATACTATTCGTATAGGGGGATTTTATGGAATATATATCCGTCGCTCAAGCTGCCAAAAAATGGAAAATTTCGGAGAGAAGTGTTCGCAATTATTGTACCAATAATCGCGTTGAAGGTGCTTTTTTGACCGGAAAGACCTGGAATATCCCTAGTGATGCCACCAAACCTTCGCGCAAAAAGAAACTCATTACAACTAAAAATGATGTACTTAGTGTGCTCAAGGCAGAACAAGCATCTAAACAGCATGGTGGCTTTTACCATAAAATCCAAATTGATTTAACTTATAATTCCAATCATATAGAGGGAAGTCGTCTTACGCATGATCAAACGCGTTATATTTTTGAAACTAACACAATTGGAGTAGAAGGAAAATCTGTTAAAGTAGATGATATTGTAGAGACGGCTAATCACTTTAAGTGTATTGATATAATTATCGAAAATGCCAACTATAAGTTGACGGAACATTTCCTTAAAGAATTACACCGCGTACTTAAAAATGGAACATCAGATAGCCGAAAAGATTGGTTTGCTGTAGGAGATTATAAACGTAGGCCTAATGAGGTGGGAAACAAACCTACTGTCGCTCCGGAACAGGTAGCGGCTAAAATGAATACCCTTCTTGCTCAATACAGGAAGAAAGAAAAACATACCCTTGAGGAATTATTGGATTTCCATTATCAATTTGAAGCTATTCATCCTTTCCAAGATGGTAACGGGCGTATCGGACGATTAATTTTATTCAAAGAATGCTTGAAAAATGGGATCGTGCCGTTTATTATTACTGATGATATTAAGTATTATTACTACAAAGGTTTACAAGAATGGCCTTCCAATCATGAACGCTTGCGCGATACCTGTTTATCTGCCCAGGATAAAATGAAAGCCATATTGGATTATTTCAAGATAGATTACTAATGATAATTTATTTCAATAACCGCCTCTATGTAATCATAGGGGCGGTTTTAAAGTGTCCAAAAAGTGTCCAAATTGTGTCCAAAATCTTCCAAAATGAGGCAAATGCAAACAAATAAGACTTCCCAAATGGGAAGTCTTTTCACTGTTTATCATCGATAATTGTCTAAAAACACACGGAAGGGTATGGGTTTCGCCTTCCGGTAAAATTCCTAACGGAATTTTCCTGCAGGCCGGGCTCGCCCTCGCGGTTTTTGCCTTTCGGGCTTACACCCTCAAACAAAAACAACGCTGCGGGCTTCTCATCCCTACGCGATACCAAGCAGTTGGTATCGCTCCATCCTCTAAAAAATTAAGCCCCATAAAGGGGCTAAATTTTTCGGCGTGTGTAGTTTGAGTAGCAAGGTGCTGATTTAGTACAATACAAAATATATATTATTTGGAGATATTGTATGTCTAAATACATTGTTCTGTTAATTGTGCTGTTTGCAGGTATTTTATTGTTTTTGAAAAATTTTCAACCCGTTACACTAGAGGTAAATGGAAAACAATACAAGATTTCGGCTAAAAGGAAGAACCTTATCCAGAAAGCGCAACAGGGAGATATAAAAGCACAGTATGAAATAATTACAGAATATTATCAAGCACTCCCTCGCCCCAAACAATTTATTCCGGAATTGTGTTTTACTTTTACTCAAGAGCTTGCCCAAAAAGAACAAGATTTGGGCGTGTTGACTGAACTGGGAGATCTATACTTTGAAGGGGTTGGTACACCGCGTGATTCAAAGCAAGCCGCCGCTATGTATAAACGGGCAATAGAATTATATGATAATCCAACCCCCGGACTTTATATTCCCGAAAAATCTGCCAAATACAGACAGTTTTTGCAAGATACTCTAAGCAAATATGAAACAGGGAAATAAGTCCTTGCAATAATTACTCCTTGCACACCGAATTGACAAGAACAAGAGTAAATCTTTCACTAATAATCGCAAGTGCACGACTTCCTGCCTAGTCTTGTCAGTATAAAACGAGAATATTTATCAAAACGCGCACAAACCCGCCAAAAACCGCATGCTATCGGTTGTTTATAAAAAAATCCCCGTTGGGGGTTAACCTCTACGGGGATTTATGCTGAAAATCAAAAACTAAAATACGGAAGGGGAGGGATTTCGCCCTACATAAATTTCCTGACGGGAATTTTGTCCGGGCCCGCCCTCGCGGTTTTTGCCTTTCGGGCTTACACCCTCAAACAAAAACAACGCTGCGGGCTTCTCATCCCTACGCGATACCAAGCAGTTGGTATCGCTCCATCCTCCAAAAATTAAGCCCCATAAAGGGGCTAAATTTTTCGGAAGGGGAGGGATTCGAACCCTCGGTAGAGTTGCCCCTACATCAGTTTTCAAGACTGACGCCTTAAACCACTCGGCCACCCTTCCCTACCTATATTTTAGTAATTTTTACGGTTTTTTCCTACGTTTTTGATAGGGCCCAACTGCAAATTTTCGAGCCCCGTATCTTGGGAAAAAAATCAAATCAAAAATTTTTAGAGAGAATTGATAACTTTTACGGAAGCAATTGAGAATCTTCGGTAGATAATTTGAGTTGTACATCAAACCCGGCAGTGTGGGCGGAAGTTTTGTCTTGCCAATACAATACCTGTTGGGGAAAAGTGCCGCCGGTGGCCCAGTCAAATTCGCCCATGATGCTGGTAAAGAACGGCCGCCGTCTGCCGATTAAAAAGTTGGCCGGCATTTTGGCCAAACGTTTGCTGGGATAGAGGGAAACCACAAATGTTTTATCGGCCGGTAGCGGTTTGCTCAACGAAAATAGAGAAGTGTATTGCGAATGGTTGGCTCCGGTATAAACCACAAAGAGGGCTTCGGGGTAGATTTGGCGGTATCTTTGAAGCACTTGGTTGTAGCGTTCGTTGCGCAGACGCATACCCTCCAGCGAAGACCATACGGAAGAAGAGTAAATATTTCCTTCTTTGTCTTTGTATTCAAAAAAGAGGGGATCGTCTTTTACAAAGCTCGGTTCCAATCCTACGGAAATGATACGTTGGTCCAGGGCCGTTTTCCACACTTTTCCAAAAGGATGGGAGGCCGGGTCGTGGTAAGGAGTCCAAATAAAATCTTCGTACAAAAATTCGGAAAATAACAAAATGGTTTGATTCGGGCGTTGGGCGCGCAGCAACTCCAAGAGACGGGACAGTGCCTGTTGAATCTCCGGGAAGCCGTGCATCTCTCCCACAAAAAGGGTATTTACCTGCGACGGAATGTAACTTGCCAACCACTCTATTTTGTTTTTCGGCTGTTTTGCAAGGGCGGCCTGTTCTTTAAGTAGAGGCGCTTGTTGGACCAAACTGTTCAGCGAACCGGACATGCGCTGCTGTTCTTTTTCGGCCAAAAGGTTATTTTGGGTTAAGAAGTATTGGGTCAGCTGTTTGGGCGTTTGTAAATAAGGAACGGAAGGATATAATTGAATGGCAGGGGTCTTAAAAAAAGCGGGAGAAGAAACACTGAGTTTTTTAGTCGGTTGAATTTGGCACATAAACGGGGTTTGTAGGCTTTGTTGAATTTCTTGTGCCTGTTTATAAGAAAGCAATAGGTTTTTTTGTAGGGCTTGGTTTTGGGCGGCTTGCTCTGCAGAGGAGAGTACGGCGGCGGCCGGAGCTTCTAAGGATACATTGCGCCGGGCCATTTCGCGCAAGACAGACGCAGGCAAACGGAACGGCCGCTGTGCCTGTGCCACACCGGCTAACAGGACAGCCACCCCCAGCAGAATTATTTTTTTAGCCCTTATGTCCATATCCTTTCTCTATTCTAATATTTTTGGCATATCTGCGTGTACTTTTAAACGGGCATCAAAGCCGGCCGTACGGGCCAATTCCGGGTCCTCAAAATATAACAAACGTTGCGGAAAAGAAACCGTAAAATTGCTCACAATTTCCAAGGGATCTACCTTGCTGGTAGTACTTAGTTCAATTGTATAGCCGCGTACAACGACTTTCGGGCGTTTATCCGGAAACAAATCCAATACAAAGGAGTTTTCTTTTTTTACGCCTTTTGTCAAAGAATAAGGGGCGTTGTAGAGGGAATGCGCGGCCCCCGTGTAAATAACAAACAACGCATCCGGGGATTCTTCCCGCAGTTGGCGGATGGTTTCAATGAACGAGCGATTACGCATCCGTACCCCTTCCAACGTTCTCCAAAACTCTAGTTTTTGTTTATCACCGTCGGTATCAACGGTGTATAACTTGGTTTTGTCTGTAACTGCCAGGGGGAGTTCCAGCCCTATCACTTCCATATTTAATCGTAGGGCCTCGTCCCATACACCAAAATAAGAATCGAGAAAGAATAAAGAGGCAATGCGTCTTTCCATTTCCGTCATATTTTTTTCTTCAACGGTATATGTAAAAAGGCGGGGTAAAAATTCGGTCAGAACGACGATTTCCCGTTCGGGCTGGGCTTGGCGCAGCTCACGCAACAGTTGTATCATGGCCTCTTTAATTTCCGGAATGTTATGCATTTCTCCCACAAATAAATTTTCAACTTTTTTATCTAAATTTTGTACGACCCATCTCAAGGGGTTTTCGGGTTGTTGAAAATGCAGAGCGGCTTTTTTCAGGGCCGGTAAATCACGGTCAAACCGGGGCCAGACTTTCTTTTCCATACGGGCCAGCTCTCTTTGGTAGAGAAAATTATTGTGGAGTGTCATCCACAGCTGTGCCTTTTTTTTGGTTTGCAGAAAATCGATTTGCGAGCAAACGTTTTCCGCGAGATTTGTCTCCGTATCAACGTCAGCTTTGGCCGCATAGGCCGGCTGCCCGACAATTAACCGGTGGTTTTCATCTATTTGGGTATGCAGGTCTTTTGCTTGTTCATAGGAGTCAAAAGCGCGGCCCGCCAACCTCCAGGAAATTTGAAAGGGGTACAGCCCGGTATTTCCCACGGTCTGCAACCAGGGAATACAAAGGTTGTTTCCTGCCGCTACGGCGCGCTCTACTTGGCGTGCCAGATGGGCAGTTTCCAAGGCAGTGGTTCCCACCGTTTGTGCGTGGGCCACAGTGAAAACGATACAACTTAAAATTAAACTACATATTTTTTTCATTTCTTACTCCTGTTTCATTGTCTGCTCTTTGTCAGTAAAAGTTTTTTGTTTGGCTAATTTTTGTTTTATTTCTTTTGAAAAAGTAACGGGCACCTTAAAGTGCGCATTAAAACCGGCTACTTGGGCCAAATGAGGGTCACTCCAATACAACAGCGGTTGGGGGAAAGACATTTGGTATCCGGTCAGGTCTTCCAGCGTGCCTGTATCTGATGAAACTTGTAAAAAGTTGTTTTCATCTTTTATGATTCTTTTATCCGGGTGCAATATAAATACAAACGATTCGGCCGGGTTTTTCCCGCTGGAAACGGAGAACGGCGCATAATAAAGCGAATGGGCAGAACCGGTGTACACCACGATCAAAGCGTCGGGGTGGAGGGTGCGGTAATCTTCCATGGTTTTCTTCCAGTCGCTGTTACGTTGTAACATTCCTTCCATGGAAGTGCCGAAAGGGGCGATCATGGTCTGCCCCATGTACACATTGTACATTCGCATTTGCATATAATTGCGTAAATCTTTCTGCGACTCTAAACCGATTACTCTCATTTCGTAGCGCACAAATTCGTTCCACATAGCGCGGTAGTCCTGTTGGAAAGAGGGGGGCACGGGGCGTTCGGGGTCGTAGCCTTTGTCCTCTCCGGGCAGACGGATAAATTTGTTTAACTGCCACTCGTAATTTTCCGGTAAAAATTCGGTCAACACAATAATTTCCCGTTCGGGCTGTCTTTCGCGCACGTTTAACAGGAAAGTTTTCACGGCCTCTTGAATTTCCGGTATTTCGTGATGTTCGCCGATAAACAACCATTTTGTTTGCGCTGTTATTTGGCGGGCCACAAAATCCAGCGGGTCTTTGGGTTGTACCAGTTGGTCGGCTTGTTGTTGCAGCAGCGGCAAGTTCTTTTCAAATTCGGGCCAAACTACATTTTGGAAACGGTGCAATTCTCGCATCAGCAAACGGTTGTTGCGGGCTACGGAATAATCGGCCCGTTGTTTGGAATTTTTGAGGAAAGGCGTTTGCGGGTATAATTGTTTTAAGGCCCTTCGTTGAAAGGGCAATACACTTAAAACCGGGGCACCAAAAGGCAACGTAAAAGTTTCAATACATTCATTTTGCAAACGGCACACTTGTTGTATGGACCGGCGGGCGCGCTCGTTTAAAATGGGGGTAACCTGGAACGAATACAACCCTCCCACACTGGGCAGCCAGGGAATGTAAAGAGCGTTTCGCTCGGCGGCGCGGGCCACCTGGCGTGCCAGTTGGGCGGTCTCTAATGCAGTGCTACCCACCGTTTGTGCGGTGGAGCTAAGGCTGCCGAGGAAGAAAGTTAAAATTAGTAAACTGTATTTTTTCATCAATTACTCCACTATTATATTGGCGTCAAATCCGGCAATGTGTGCCAGTTCCGGGTCTTGGAAATATAATAGCTTTTGTGCAAAATCTTCTTTAAAATCCAAACGTTCGTTAAGCGAATGAATGGCCGTGTCCGACGGCTTCTGTGCTTTTATTTCCATCTTCAACACAAATTTATTTTCTTTGGGCAAAGCATCTGCCAGTGCGAACGGATCATTATAACCTACATGTGCGCTGCCGGCATAAACCACCAGTAAAGCGTCGGGGTATTTTTCGCGGTAGGCCTGTATGGTTTTTACAAACTGTTCGTTGCGGTACTTCATGCCGGAAAGTTGCCCGGCAAATCCCTCTGCTTCCCACAGGGCATCTTCGTCTAAGTCGCCTATTTGCTCCGGTTTAATTTCCGTCGTAAATTCAAGGACGCTTGACTCTATATAAGGGTATATGGGTAGCGGTTCCATCCCTATTATTTCCATGTGATGATTAGTAACTATTTTCCAAAGTTTGGTGTAGGGAACACATTCCCCCGGGGCCTCCAGTCCGCTGCGCGGCTGATTTTTGCCCCATACAAAATTTTCGGGTAAGAACTCCGTTAATACAATAATTTTTCGCTTCGGATACTTCATATATAAGGCATGTAAGAAGCGTGCCACCGCATCTTGAACGTGCGGGAAGAAATGTTCTTCTCCCAGCAAAATAGTACTGATATCCGGGCTTAACTGTTTTACCACAAAGCGGATCGGGTCTTTAACGTTTTCCGTTTTTTTGGCTTCTTCCCTAAACCGGGGCAAGAGTTGTTGTGCACGCGGTTGGAGGTATTTTTTGAACCGGCCGGCTTCTTGGGCAAAGAGTGTATTTTCTTGCTTGGCTAAGGCAAGCGCCAATTGCTTTTCCGTCAAAGAGGAAAGATGCGGATAGATAGCACGAACACGGGAAACATCTAAAGCTTTCACATTTAAAACAGGCACGAAAAAGAAACTGTCAAAATTAGGAAAATCTTTGCTTACCTCTCTGGCAGTGGCCAAAGCCTCTTTGGATTGGTGTTTGAGCTGATGGGTAAGCTGAAAGGAATAAAGCCCGGTATCTCCCACCAGACCCAGCCACGGAATACAAAAATTCTTTCCCGCCGCTATGGCACGTTCCACTTGGCGTGCCAACCGGGCAGTTTCCAAAGCAGTGCTGCCCACCGTTTGTGCGGTGGAGCTAAGACTGCCGAGTAAAAAAGTTAAAATTAGTAAACTGTATTTTTTCATTGGTTATTCCCGGGACGCGGAATTCCCAAAACGGGGGCTGTGGCCCGCCGCATCCAATCTTTGTTTCTTTGACGGTGGTTAATGGGCAATTTGATACGGGCGTTATAGCCGGAAAGTTCCGCCAGGCGGGGCGTTTTCCACGCCAGCACCGTCTGCGGAAAATCCAACGAGGGAAGTGTGTACTCCAACGGATCGGTTTGAGGGTCCTGAATGTTATTTTTATCTTCTACCGTTTCGGGAGTCAACCCCAACAGGTACGTGCCCGGCCCGAAGAGTTTTTTCCCCAGTGAGAACGGGTAACTATACAAAAGGTGTCCGGTCCCGGCGTAAATTACAAACAACGCATCTGGGTGTTCTGCCCGTTTTTGTTGCAAAATATTCCACCAAAAATCGTTGCGCAGTCGCATGCCTTCCAGTGTGCACCACGGAGATGTTTTGTCGGTTTCTTCTCCATCAAAAATTTTGATAGTTGACGAATCGCCGTCCACATGCCGGGGCTCTAACCCTATCAACGGAATTTCAAGTTTTTCTATTTTTTCCCATAATTGTGTATAGTAAATTTCATAGGGATAATCGGAAAAACCGCCCAATAAATGACCGAGAGGCCCGTGTTCGGCCGGTAAAAATTCCGTCAATACGATAATTTCCCGTTGTGGAAATTTTTCACGTAATTCTTCTAACAATTTCCCTACGAATGTAGTAATTTCATGGTAACCGTGGTGTTCCCCAATGAGTAAATTTTTTGTATTTTCCGGAATTTGTTCCAACGCCCATGTTAGGGAATCATCCGGTTGCGCCACCGCTTGGGCCTCCTCATAAAATTGCGGAATGGCATCCATGAAAGATGGCCAGAAGTTTTCCCGTTGTTGTTGAATTGATTCTACAAATAAACGGTTCGACTCTGCCAAGAAATAGGACTTAGTCAAAAACGGGCCGACCAGCGGCCTTTGTAAAAAAGGTTTATCCGGATAAACTTTCTCGCCTCGCATGGGGAACAACGGTAACTTAAAGCTGTTATAAGTGGCAGGAGCTCCCAAAAGGGGCGGATAAGGGGCATCTTCCAGAGCGGCTATGGCTTCCTGATAAGAGCTGTGCACACGTTGGCGCAACGCACGTGTCAACTGGGCCGTAGAGAGAGAAGCCGGATTTAACCCTTTCAGGACTCCGTCCGTGCTCACCGTGGCGGCTTTGCGCAAGGCAGCGTTAGAGGTAGTTTCCAGCGCGGCGCGGGCGGCTTGATTAAACTGTGCATGAGCGGCGGTGGTAACCAACAAAATTAAAAATAGCGAGATATATTTTTTCATTCTTTCGGTAACTCCATATCTATAGGTATAGGTAGTTTGTCCAAGCGAATAAATGTAGGCGGCTGCACGCGGACGAAGGCGTCAAACCCGGCGACGGGGGCCAATTCTTTGTCAAACTGTATAAACGCTTGCGGGAAATCCCCAACGCTGTAATGCGCTTTAAGGGGATGCAAATTATCAATTTTTTCTTCAATTTCCTTGCGCTGTTGTTCCGGCGAAGCTGCCAAAGGATGACCTAATGATTTTTCCATTTCTTTATTTTCATTTTCAAAATGTTCCCGCATGCGCTGCCGGGTGGGTTGTAACAACAATACAAATGTTTCTTCCGGTTTGAACCGTGCGGAAATGGAAGCAAATTTGTTGTACATACTGTGTGCGGCCCCCGTATATACGACGAACAAAGCGTCGGGATATTTTTCGCGGTAATGTTGCAACGTTTCCGCAAATTTTTCGTTACGGTATTGAATGCCGGACAGAGAAGTATCCACATTCGTAAGGGCACAACACCAATGGTCCACTACAAACTCTGATTGTATAAAATCCGGCAAGCACATATTTTTGGGTTCCAACCCTACGACGGGAATGTCTTGCTTGAGGGCCTGGTCCCACACCGAAATTAACCCTTTGCTATTAAACCCGGCAATTGTAAACGGAAATGTAAAATCTTCCGGCACTTTGCCTTCCCACTCAAAATCTTGCGGTAAAAATTCCGTAAAGAGAATAATTTTCCGCCCGGGTTGTTGCGTTTGCAGCAACGTCAACAAGCGAATGAGGGCATGTTTCAGTTCATCAAAATAGTGCATCTCTCCCACAAATAGCGTGTTGACTTGCGGAGAAAGCCCCCGTATAAGGGAGGGCAGCGGGTCTTGCATTTGGGGAGTTTCGGCCGCCGCTCGTTCCAATTGGACCAACTTGGAGCGGAACTGTGGCCAAACGTCACTTTTCAAACGTTCAATTTCTTGCACGATTAAGCGGTTTTCTTTGTTGACAAAATACAAAGATAGGTGTTTTCTGGCTTCCAAATACGGTCTGTCTTCGTGAAGCGGCGTTAATTGCCAAGGAACCCCTATCAGCACATCTTTTTGCGGGTAAATAAGGTGGCTTTTGCGGGGAAATTTAACTGTTTGGTGGGCAGCACGTGCCTGTTCCAAAGCTTTTTTGGCCTCGCTTTTTAACTGATGGGTAATTTGGAAAGGATATAAGCCGGAGTCTCCCACCAGATCCATCCACGGAATACAAAAATTCTTTCCCGCCGCTGCGGCGCGCTCTACCCGGCGTGCCAGTTGGGCAGTTTCCAACGCGGTGGTACCCACCGTTTGTGCGTGCACTGCAGGCATGGCCAGTAAAATGGAAAAGAATATAAAATATCTTCTTATTTGCATGTTGTTTCTCCTCAATCTGTACTACGTTTTTGTTTACGGTTCAAATCTACTTCTATTTTCAACCGCGCATCAAACCCGGCAGTCCGGGCCAATTGCGAATTGTTCCAAAATAATAACCGTTGCGGAAACGGAACCGTATAATGGGTTAACAATTCCAGCGGATCGGTAAGGGCGGTTATTCTTTTTTCCGTCCTCCAAGCCAGTTCGGCGGTGTATATAAATTTGTTTGGGCTGAACGCAAACACAAAAGTTTGTTCTGCCGGCAAACGGGAACTTAATGAAAAGGGAGACGTATAATTAAGGTGCCCGTCCCCGGCGTAGATGATAAAAAGGGCGTCGGGGTGTTGTTGGCGGTATTCGTCTAAAATTTTCAACCACATGTTGTTGCGCACTTGCAGCCCTTCCAATCCTTTCCACCAATTGCTTGTTTTGAAAGCGGAAAGAGCTATAGGGATTTTTTGTTCGTGCACGAAAGGGTCTTCCAAGCCTACTACTTGCATATGCAGGCTGTTGGCTTGCTGCCACACAGCGTTAAATTCCGGGAAAATCATTTTTTCCGGTACATCTTGCAAATAGGTATCTTCTTTCCAATGGTAACGGGCCGGTAAAAACTCGGTAAATAAGAAAATTTCGCGTTGCGGTTGTGCCTGACGCAAGTGATGCAAAAATTGGCCTACACTTTCCCGAATTTCCGGGAAGTTATGCGCTTCACCCAGGAGTAGATTTTTAACAGACGGTGCTATTTTTTGAGCGACAAACCCAAGCGGTTCTTGGGGTTGTGTAAAATGACGCGCATTGATTGTTAAAGTTTTAAGATGTTGGCGCAAAGCAGGCCATACCTGGCATTGCATGCGGTGTATTTCTCTTATAAAAAGGCGGTTGTTATGTGCTACTAAAAAATTCTCCGTTTGTTCTTGGGTGGTAAGAAACGTTTGGGGGGCGTAATAATCTTTCATCCACGCATAAACCTCGGTAATATCCGCCCCGCAGGCGGGGAAACCGGCGGGGAAATAGCGGTTGGAAGGGATTTTTTGCATAAGCTTCCAGGCTTGGGTATATGTACGCGCTACCCGGTCGGTCAAAATTTCTTTTACGGCACCGGCTAATTCTTTACTTCCCAGCGCAGAAGTGGCGTGCACTACCGGTTTTAGTTGAGCGTGTGCAACACCGAAGAAGAACAAGGTTAAAAGGAGCGAAAAATATTTTTTCATTTTTTCTCCTCCTTTTCTATTTCCGCAGTTTCACCGACGCGTAAAAAGGCATCAAACCCGGTGATGCGGGCAAATTCTTTATTGTCCCAATAGATGACCGATTGCGGGAAATAACCGGCTGAAAAACAAAGACTCAGCGGCGAGGGAGTCAAAAAGGGCATACCGGTTTTTTCTTGGAACAGTTTTTGCGTGGGCGACAGATAAAGCACAAATGTTTTTTCTTCGGGCAGTTGGGCCGTGAAAGAGAAAGGCGAATTGTAGCCCACATGGCCTTGCCCGGCATAGATTACAAAAAGGGCGTCGGGATATTGTTGGCGGTATTGTTTTAACGTTCGGGCAAATTCTCCGTTGCGGTACTGCGTACCCACCAAAGAAGCATATACCGGCACATGCATTCCCCAAAAAGCGGGACTGCCGGTGGAAAAATAAGATTTAAAATATTTTGTGGTTGAGAAAGTAATCATTGGCTCTAATCCTACAACGGGAATGTTGAGCTGTTGCGCATGATTCCACAAATCGAGCAACCCCTGGGAATTAAAACCGGCCACCCAAAAGGGCTCTTTGCTCCAATCGGGGATTTCACCTTCCCAGAGGAAATTCTGCGGTAAAAATTCCGTAAAGAGAATAATTTCCCGTTGCGGTTGTGTTTGACGCAGTTGGGTCAAAAGTTGGGAAACTCTTTTTTCAATGGCGCTAAAATCGTGCACTTCCCCAATGCCCAGGGTGGTAATGTCCGGGGTGATTTTTTCGGTTATAAACGCTACCGGGTCCAACGGTTGTTGAAGTGCGGCGGCGGTATTTTCCAAATCGTAGAAATGCTCGCGCAATTGCGGCCATACGTGTTCATTTAAGCGCTTTACTTCCTTTGCATAAAGGTTGGTTTCTTTCGCAAGGAGGTAATAAATCATTTGTTTTTTGGTTTGCACATAACTCGGCGCATCCGCCAAAAGAGGTTTCAGCACACGCAGATTTTTTACTTTCAAAGAGGCGGCAACAATGGCCGGAAGACGGCAAGCATGCGGAATGGTTTCCTGCGCTTGTTGGGCTTCACAAAAAGAATCGTAAGATTGCTTGTTTAACTGGGCGGTCAGTTGGAATGAATATAACCCGGTATCACCCACGGTTTGCTTCCAGGGAATATACAAAGGGTTCCCTTTCGCAGCGGCGCGTGCCACTTGGCGGGAGAGATGTGATAACTCGCGCGCGGTGGTACCCACCGTCTGCGCGTGTGCGGTAAAGCTACAAAATAAAATAATTAAGAAAAAATATTTTTTCATGGGTTGTTTTCTTCCATATGAATATGAAATTTTTTCTCCGTTTCCGATTTGGGGCTCTCCAGTTGAATGAATGCATCAAATCCGGCAATTTGAGCCAAAGACGGATCCTGCCAATACAAGAAATTCTGTGGGAAATTTCCTTCCGTGATAAAATCCCTAAGCGGATGCGTGGCCCGGCTTTGTTGCGGCGAAAGATTCAATACCTCCTCCAAACGTTGCCGCGACGGATTAATAATAAGCGTAAACGTTTCTTCTTTTTTCAATTCTCTGGCCAGTGAAAAGGGCGCATTATAAGAAAGGTGACCATCCCCGGCGTAGATAACAAAGAGCGCATGGGGGCGTTTTTCATGCAAAAAGCGTATGGTTTGCATAAATTGTTCGTTGCGGTATTTAAGGCCCAAGGCGGAGGCAAAAAGAGGCCGATACATACCGATATCATTTATGTCGGCCGAATCAAAATAAATTTTTTCGTTGGGGATTTTACAAACGGTCGTAGGTTCCAACCCAGCGACGGGGATATCTTGTTTGTCGGCTTCTTCCCACAAAGGAATGTATCCTTCTCTTTCAAACCCCGGTACATACATGGGAAGCTCTTGGTAATTCTCGGGCACTTGGCCTTTCCAAACAAAGCCTTTCGGCAGAAATTCGGTTAACAAGATAATTTGTTTAGCAGGATATCTTTTGCGCAGATGGCTTAGCAAAGAAGACACCGCTTGCTTTGTCTCCGGGAATCCGTGCAGATCTCCCACCAGCAAAAAGTTGATGGAGGAAGGAATTTCCTGCGCAATAAATTGGAGGGGGTCTTTGGGTTGCTTTAGTGTAGCAGCCAGACGTTCCAAGCGGGGCAAAGCTTCATCAAGTTGTGGCCAAACAGTTTGACGCAAGCGTTCTATATCTTGAATATAGAGTTGGTTTTCCTGTGTAGATACATAACGGGAAATGTCTTTTTTCCGTGTTAAATACGGCACGGCTTCATACAGTGCTTTCGGTACTACCACATGCTTGTGTATATGTAAATCGCTGGCAGGGAAAGTGGCTAAAGCCTTGTGATGAGGGGGGATGGACGCTTTGGCTTGGAGGGCATCACGGCGTGCCTGAGAGGCCTCCCGGGCCAGCTGTCTGGAAAGTTGGAACGAATACAAGCCGGTATCGCCCACGGTTTGCATCCAGGGAATGCAAAAGGCGTTTCCCTCCGCTATGGCACGTTCCACCTGGCGTGCCAACTGGGCGGTTTCCCGCGCGGTGGTACCCACCGTTTGTGCGTGGGCGGCGGCGGTCATCATCAAAATAAAGAATAAGGAAATATATTTTTTCATTCTTTCGGTGTCTCCAAACGAATCAACGCATCTACCCCGGCAATGGGGGCTAATCCCTTATCAAAATAGAGGAAATCCTGCGGAAAATTTCCCACCTGAATAAATTGCCTAATGGGGTGGTACGAATATTGCGCGGTTTCCTTATCTTCTCCCAGTCTTTGAGCTAAACGCTTTACGGAAGGGGATAAAGACAGTACAAATGTTTCCTGCGGTTTGAATTGTGCCGCAACGGAGGAGAACTTGTGGTATTCCACGTGACTTGTTCCCGCATACACTACAAACAGAGCTTCGGGATTATTTTCACGGTACTGTTGCAATGTTTCTACAAATTTTTCATTACGGTATTTAATTCCGGAGGAAGAAATATTGAAGGACCGGGGAGATATGTCCTCATTGAAAACTGAAAGGAAGAACGAACACAATCTCCTGTCCAAACAACTTCGCATGGGTTCCAGCCCTACCGTGGGAATGTTTAATTCTTGGGCTTGTTTCCACACGGCGAGGAAATCGTTATTTTCAAGACCGACTTTTCTGCAACCTGGTTGCCACTTAAAAGAAGAATTTTTTTCTTTCCAAACGAAATCTTTTGGCAGAAATTCGGTGAATAAAATAATGGGGCGGTTAGGCTGTTGCCGGCGCAGTTGGACAAGCAACCGGTTCATAGCCTGTTTAATTTCCGGGTAACCGTGTAACTCTCCCACAAAGAGCGTATTAACGGAAGGGGATAGATGCTGCACAACATAGTGTAGTGGGTCAGCCACCTGAGGCGTGTTGGCAGCCGCTTGTTCCAGTTGTTTGATATTTGAACCGAGTTGAGGCCAAACATGGTTTTTCTGTCGTTCCATTTCTTGTGCGACAAGCCTATTTTCTTGACGGATCAAATAAAGGGAAATATCTCCGACATCTTTCAATTCGGGCCTATCTTGGTACAGCGGCTCTACTTGCCACCCGGACAATACTTGTACGCCCACCGCAGGGGCAATATTGTGAGAAATGTAAGGATAGGTTTCTATTTTGGCGGCGCGTGCCTGCTCCAGCGCTGCTTGAGCCCCACGCTCTAACTGTTGGGAAAGTTGGGCGGCAGATTGACTGGCCACCTGGCGCGCCAGTTGTGCAGTTTCCAGCGCGGGGCCCAACTTCTGCGCGTGTGCGGCGGCCGTCATCAGTAAAATAAAAAATAAGGAAAAGTATTTTTTCATTTTTTCGGTGTCTCCAAATGAATTAACGCATCTACCCCGGCAACGGGGGCCAAGGGTTTACCAAAGAATTGAAATTTTTGCGGGAACTCTCCTGTCCAGATAAAATCTCTGATAGGGTGTCCCAATTCTTCTGCGTAGGCCTCAGACATATTCAGCCTTTTAGCTATACGTTCCACAGATGGGAGTAACTCCAACACAAAGGTTTTTTCCGGTTCAAACTGTGCTGAAACGGAAGCAAACTGGTTATATCCCACATGTCGGCTTCCCGCATATACTACAAACAAAGCGTCCGGGTTCATTCTACGATACGTTCTTAATACTTCCAAAAAATTCTCGTTGCGGTATTTTATGCCGGTAAGGGAAGCGTCAAAAGTGATTTCCTTCTTTTTTACTCTTTCGCTATTCCCCCGCACAAACGACGCACAAAGATCACTGGATAAGCAGCTATATACGGGTTCCAGCCCTACGGAAGGAATGTCCAACTCTTGTGCGTGGTTCCATAACCTGCGGTAATTTTTATCGCAAAACCCGGCTATTTTCAAATCGGAATACCATTTGAAATTAGAGGGCACTTTGCCTTCCCACACAAACCCTTTCGGTAAAAATTCAGTAAATAAAATAATTTTGCGGTTGGGTTGTTGCTCGCGCAACAGTGCAAGTAACCGGGGCATTGTTCGCTGAATTTCCGGAAATTCATGTGTTTCACCCACAAACAGCATATCGACGGAGGAGGGCAAATACTCTGCAACGGTGCTCAACGGATCGGCTACTTGAGGAGTAGTAGCGGCCGCCAGCTCCAGTTGATCCATTTTTTTCCAAAGTTGTGGCCAAACCTGTTCTTCCAAA
>JAEEGL012432117.1_pt1 | contig 16452 bp, 12 predicted proteins | sample 9134231 | NCBI WGS metagenome assembly JAEEGL01 (sample SAMN16246548, study PRJNA631951) | gut metagenome | biome: gut microbiome; feature: rumen; material: fiber-attached | host: Bos | place: Iran: Karaj | collected 2018-10
CGGCTTCGTGGATGCCGGACAATCCTCTCACCCCTCACCTCTCACTCCTCATCTCTTCAAAGGCAAGCGCATCGGTATCGGATATGTTGATGAGGTGACCATCGATGCGCAAGGCCAGTTGCAATATCTAAGACGTGAAAATGGCGACCAAGATCACCAAGGTCGCCATGCACGCATCTCCGTAGGAGATTATAAGATATTACATGTAAAACTCTATGAGTATTAAGAGGAGAACCCGTTAAATCCCCTGATAATCAGCAATCCGAACTGAAGAATACCGACTCGTTGGCTTTTGGTGGCTCGACGGGAACGATGATGTCCTTCATCCATGAGGGCAGTCCTTCGTCGGGATAGGTCTCCAAGTGTTGTTGCCATTCCTCGTCGGTCATGCGGGGAACGTCGATGGGACGTTTGAACTCGCGGTAAGAGAATACGGCACCGCGCATGAGATAAAGCAACCCGTCGATCTCGACCAGCACATAAATCTCATCGGCGGGACCGACAGCCTCGAAGAGAATGCTCTTTTCGAGGTTGTTGTCGGAATTGGCAGTATAGACATCGGCGATGAGCGCCACTTTCTTGTCGGCATCCTGTACTTGATACCAACCGTAAAGCTCCTCGTCGGGTTGCGATAGCAGTTCCAGCGACAACCACTCGTAGTCATCACCGATATGGCGGATGCTTTGGTATTCCATGTCGGTGAGGGCTTGGCCCGCCAGTTCTTTCTTACTGATGTCGAGCAGGAATTTGGCATTGTCCCTCACGGCATCGGTCAGTTTCTTGGTATTTGCCGCATGCAGATCGTAACGGTCCATTACCTTGTCCATGGCGTCGACCAGTTGAACAGCCTTCTCCCAGAAAGCGATGTTCGGTTCTACATATCCCTTGGTGACAGGGTCGGGCAGGGCGTCGCCGCCTCCGCACTCAGCTCCGAACGGCTGTTTGGCATAGAGGATGGCATCATGCTTGAGTTCGGCCCATGAGGCGAGCGAGGCGTTGAGCGTCTTCTTGCCCCAGGCGTCAGTTTTCATGAAGTAGGGCCAGCGATTGTCTTTGGAGGTGTTGAGCACGTTGAGCCAATCTTCCCAGGCATTATACACGCTGGCATCCCAGTGTATAAGTTTCATCTTTCCCTTCATGGCGGTCAACGCAGCGACGAACCCCGGCCATTTCTTGTCGGTGCCCAACTCCTTGATGAGGATGTTTTCAGCCGTAGTGCTTCCCAATGCAGCCATCACATCGAGTCCGCTGGGAACATCGCGTAGGGTTGGCTCATTGTCATAATCCACCGTTTTCAGCAGCACCTCTGCATCGGGTGTATAGCGCTGCGGCATCAGGTTGATTTTCACATGCGAGGTACGCTCGAACACCGGACGTATGCGCGTCTGTGTCTCGCCAATATGATCGACAGCCTTGCGCACGTTTTCCATCTTGTCTTTGTTTTGCACCATGCCGAGGGCGGAGGTGGAGAAATGACGCATAACATCGCTCATTTGCGTGATGGTCACATTGTCAGGTTCGCCGATGAGGAACGTGATGGGTGTAAACACCTCGTCATAGGTCTTCTTTATCTCGGCGTTGCCCGTGACAGTCTCAGCCAACAAGGCGGCACGAACCAACTGGTGATCGATGTCGGTGCCGAAAGGCACGTCTTGCAACCACATCATTGTCTTGAAATAGCGTTTCAGACCGTCTGTGCGGGTGTAATGACCACGCGGACGGAACAGACTGTAGGCAAATTTCACCTTTTTGTATTCGAGGAAATCGGAGTAGCCGTCGGTCTCGTCCATGATGTTGCCCATCTCGTCGGCAGCCATGGCGGCATATTTCGTCGGCACACCTGTGAGCGGTTCACCCTTGATGAGCGCCCGGGCAATGGAAAAATAGGTCATGTTCCATTCAGCGGCCTCGACGATACGCGAGTCGCTGCTGGTAGCCGCCTGCCGGCTCGACTGTTCGTACAATTGGTCGCAGAGGGTGGAAATCTTCTCGCTGAGCATCCCTTCCTCCACGCGCCGTAGCATGCAGTCGAAATAGATATGGAAGAGTTGCAGGTATAGGTCGGTTGTGACAAACGAGGGAAACACCTGATAGGAATTGCGCTCGTAAACCTGGAATAGTTGCTCATGGTCGGCCCTGATGATGCCAAAACCGTTCTTGCCGAGTGCGCTTTTGAGTTTCGGATTCATCTCCGTCAACTGGTAGGGGTTGATGATGTTGTCGGTATTGACGATATTCCCTGCTCCGGCGGTGAAGTTTTTCTTCTTCAGTTCCTCCTCGCGTGCTTTCACACGGTTCATAAACCGTTGCTCGGCGGCAGTGTAGGTGATTTTCCCTTTTTTCTCGTATTGCTTCACTGCGCGGTCGTAGTACCATGAGGTCGATTCAAAGATTTTGCGAAGGTCGCTGCTCGTAAACACATACCCTTTGCGGGCGGGAATGGCATTGCGAAGTACGCGCAGTTCACTGAGCGACAACTTCGAGATGTCCATGTTCAGGTTGAGACCTTTGTCGAGTTTCTCCACATTGATATGTCCTGCACCCGGCAATATCATCGGGGTAGGTTGTGCGGAGGCGCTTGTCACACTTATCAGGGCGAAAAGCAAAAAGAATAGTTTTTTCATATAAAAATGGTTTAGGGTTTAGGGTTGAAGGGTTTAGTGCTCTTGCGCAGACGCTAAGGGTTTAGGGTTGAAGGGTTTAGTGCTCTTGCGCAGACGCTAAGGGGTTAGAATTAGGGTTTAGGTCTATGGTCTTTTGTGACTACTCCCTCCCTTCGGGGAAGGTTGGTGAGGGGGCTTTCAGGGCGTTTGTTAATTCCTTTTCTCCATCTTCCCTGCTTACGTTTTTCAATAGGATGGAGTCGGCACCGAGACCGAAGGGGCGCAAGCGGTGTGTCATCACCACATAGCGGCCGTCGAGGGTGGATTGCAATGTGCGCACCTTGCCGTTGATGAAGCGGAAATCCTCTAAGATGCCGCCCAACTGCGAACCCAGCCACATGGGCCGTACGCGCCCTCCTACATTTTTATAGAGATGTATGCGGCGGCGCAGGTTGGGGTCATGGCGGGTGCGGTTCACCAATCCTACGATGGCATCGTCCTGTCCGTCGCCGTCTACATCGCCCGTCTCCAACCGATACACAGGAAAGCGGATGGCATAGCGGTCAGTATAGTTGCCAGTGGTCAGCGTCAGATAGGTGAGCGAGTCATTGACCCGTTCCAATCCGTAGGTCTGCGCCAAACACACCATGCTTATCAGCCAAGCCGCCAGACACAATGTGCATTTTCTCATACCCCCATTTTAGATTTCGTATTTCCGATTTCTTATAGATCCTCACTGTCCAATGCTGCCCCTTGAATTGATATGGCGCATGCATTCGGCAGCCTCTTCGGGAGTGATGTCGCCTCTTGCCTGCATTTTCCTGACAAGGGCTCTCGCTTCTTCGTCTGTGTTGGGACCAAACGAATTGACAATAGACTCGCCGCTCCTTTGCTGTTGCATCGTTTCGGTTTGTCGAGGTTGAGGCTCTTCTCTTATCTGTACATCTTCCACGGGCGGGGTGGGGGTGTCTTTCTCGATGACAGAAGTATTTGTTCCGGTTTCTGGCTCAGCGGGCTTGGCAGGCTCAGCGGGCTTCTCAATAGGTTGTTCCTGCGGTTCTGTGACCGTATTCGAGGTGCTGTCCGACGGTGATGCTTTTATCTCGGTATCGGCTTTGCCTTTCCCCAAACTGTTAATCAAGGAATAGATGCCAATTCCGAGCAAAATAACCGATACGGCAATCATCCCCCAGCCGATAATCTGTCTGACTCGTGAAGGATTGTTTGACGATTCCACAGCGTCGTTTTGTATTTGCCAATTGCCCATGGTTATCTCGCCTTCAGCCCCTGACGCCATGACGTCGCTGCCACCGTACATCGTCCCGTAAGGATTGCCTCCCATGGGCTGTTGAGGCGGGGGCGGATAACCCGCCGGTTGTTGTGGGGGCATCTGCTGATAACCCGTTGGCTGCTGTGGGGGTTGATGGTCTGTAGGTGGGGGCGGAGGAGCCACAGTGGGCTCTTCTACCTTCATGCCGCACCGACGGCAGAACTTATCTCCGTCGTACATAGCGTTTCCACAATTCTTACAATATGCCATGTGTGATAACAGTTATTGTCCTATGATCATGGGCAGTCTTAGCAGCGAGAGGGTGTATGCTTCTATGATGGACAGTGTTCATGGTCATGCGCCACTCCCATCATATGATCACGTTCAATGTTCAAAGAAACTTCGCGATGTCGGCATCTAAATTCTTAATCTGAGTGGCACTCATCACTACCACGTTGTCGCGGCTGATGATGAAACTGCACGGCACACCGGGAGCGCTGTTCAGGTAGAACATGGAGTTTTTGCCTTCGGTGTCGCGCACGTTAATCCACGGCAACGAGTGGGTCTGCGTTTTCCAGAAATGATCGTCCTGATCGAGCGAAACCTGATAGATTTCAAATCCGCGGTCATGGTATTTGTTGTAAATCTCACGCAGCATCAGGATACGTGCGGGCGATTCATCTGCGGAGAAGAGGTGGAAATCGAGCAGCACCACCTTGCCCTTCAATTCTGTCAGATGACGGATACGGCCAGTGGCATCGGCTAACGGCACATCAATCAGCGTCACCTCAGACACTTTCGAAGAGTCGATTTCAAAGCCCTTGTTTTGTTGCTCTACGATTTTCTTGGTTTTCAGCCCTTCCACGGCGATGGTTTCCAGATTTTGCGACCGGGGCGACTCTGGATAGAATTGTTTCCATGATGTGGCGACGGCCTGGAAAGGCTTCACATCGTCAAGATGGCGCTGCGGGTCAAACACCAGAATATAGGCGTTATTAACCGCGATGCCTTGGAAAAGAGCGAAATATGACGAGGCTTTTAGCGGGTCTTTGTAGATATAGTCGCGGCAAATCTCGGCCTTATAAGTGTTGAGCATACGGAAAATGCTGTCTCCCGGAGCATCGCCTGTGAGCAACGGGTCTTTGGCCACCTGTTGTGCGCGTGCCTGCAAATCCATCTGCTTGATGGTCAATTCCTTGATTTTCTGGCAATTGTCGTTTCCCTCGATGGTGTATCCTTCTGCCATGTTTTTATAATCGGCCTTCACGGTGATGGTCTCGGTGGAATCAACGGCCAGGTTGATGATCTGGTCATAGATACGCAGACGATAGAAATCGGGTGCGTCTTTCGGCGCGATGACGCTGAAATCGAAATGACCAGCCTCGTCGAGTCGCAGCGAGTCGATGACTTTCACCCCTTCGAGCGCCATGTGGTCGAGGTAGAGCATGGAGTCTTTTGCTTGGGTAATCTCACCTGTGATGGTAAAATTGAGACTATTGTCGCATGAGGCGACGAAAAGAGCGGCTACGGCCACTGCCGCACCGTTGATAATTGTTTTGATGATGGTTCTCATTTTAATATGTCGTTGTTTTTGCTGCAAATATACCACCTTTTTTTGACTTGTGCAGCAATCCTGGCGAAAAAATCAGAAAATCACAGGCTGTGGCTCACCTTATCCGGCGTGGAAATCAAATATCCACCATCCTTCTTCATTTTGCGTGGGTTCTATATTACCGCAATAATATTTATCGATGGATGCACTGCCGTACTTCAAATCTCTTTCACTTTGTTGGAGTAGGGGCTTCATTTGTCGTGCACATGCCTCAGCATCGGCCTTGCTCTTAAATGCGATGATGGCACCGTTGTCGGTGTCGAAGTGGAAACTCACATAGCAAGCGTGTGCGTCAGTGGTTTTGTAATTCCACTCTTCAAAGCCCTCCTCGTCTTGCGTTTTGATGACATCTGTCCCTTTTCCGTAGGCGACGATAACCATTTCCATTACTATTCCTTCACTGTCATCAACATCTTTGTCATAGGCAATCCGTTTCATGCCGGTGTGGGAATCTGTTGAAGGGAAGTCTTTTCTGGCCCTTTGGTTGTCATAGGTAGCATTTATCAAGGCTAAGAGTTTGGCGAACTCAGGCACTTTTGCTTGACTCTCAGCCACTTCTTCGGCCTCTTGCTCACTCCTAGAGGATGCTTCAGTGGTTTGCTCCGTCTTGTCGGCCTCGGCCGACGTGTTTTTCTTTTCTTGTTTGTCGCAACTCGCTATGATGGGAATGCTTATCATAAAAGCGACCAATGTTAATAGTTTTTTCATGATTCGTTAATGGTTAAAATGTCAGATGATGAAATGTTTTGTAAATAATCTTTTGCAAATATAAACTATTTATTTCAATCCGGCAACATTATTATCTGAAAACTCTTCCATGTGATATTTTCCGTTTGAATACCTCTGGACTGAGGTAACTAAGGTGTGGTGAGACAGCATCTTAAAATACCTGAAAATCACTGCAAAAGGAAAATAATCACACAAATCTTCGTCAATTCCGTTTTTAATCGCTATCTTTGCACGATTTTTCAAGCGAAAGGCGAATTGCGCCTTTCTGAAGAAGATGTAGTTAAAACAATAAGTATTTTTTTAGATGAACGTTATTACGAAAACAGTTTCTCTGCCTGACGGAAGAACCATCAGCATTGAAACAGGAAAAGTGGCCAAGCAGGCCGACGGTTCTGTTGTGCTCCGTATGGGCAACACCGTGCTGCTCGCCACCGTGTGTGCTGCCAAAGACGCAGTGCCAGGAACAGATTTCATGCCTTTGCAGGTCGATTACAAAGAACAGTACTCCGCTGCCGGACGTTTCCCCGGCGGGTTTACAAAGCGCGAGGGCAAACCGGGTGACAATGAAATTCTCACCTCAAGACTCGTAGACCGCGTGTTGCGGCCTCTCTTCCCCTCCACTTACCATGCTGAGGTCTTCGTCAATGTGATGCTGCTCTCAGCCGATGGTGTTGACCAGCCCGATGCATTGGCAGGCTTTGCCGCTTCAGCCGCTCTGGCTTGTTCAGATATACCTTTTGAATGCCCCATCTCTGAGGTCCGCGTGGCCCGCATCAATGGCGAGTATGTCATTGACCCCACCTTCGAGCAGATGAAAGAAGCCGACATGGACATCATGGTGGGCGCCTCTGCCGAAAACATCATGATGGTGGAAGGCGAAATGAAAGAGGTGAGCGAGCAGGATTTGCTCGGTGCCCTCAAAGCAGCCATGGATGCCATCAAACCCATGTGTGAATTGCAGACCGAACTGTCGAAAGAACTCGGCACCGACGTGAAGCGCGAGTTCGACCATGAGGTGAACGACGAGGCTCTGCGCGAGCAGATGAACAAAGAACTCTATCAGCCGGCATACGACGTGACAAAACAGGCTCTTGAGAAGCATGCACGCGCCGAGGCGTTCGAAAAGATTCTCGCTGACTTCAAAGAGAAATATTTCGCTGAGAAAGAGGCTGCCGAGAGCGCAGAAGACGCTGAGGACGCACTCTCACGCGATGATATCGAGGCCATGATGGACCGCTATTATCACGATGTGATGCGCGATGCCATGCGCCGTTGCATCCTCGACGAGGGTATCCGTCTCGATGGTCGTAAGACCGACGAGATCCGTCCCATCTGGTGCGAGGTAAGCCCGTTGCCCATGCCTCACGGAAGCAGCATCTTCACACGTGGTGAGACACAGTCGCTTACAACTTGTACACTCGGTACAAAACTTGATGAGAAACTCATTGATGACGTGCTCGAGCGCAGTTATCAGCGTTTCCTCCTCCACTATAACTTCCCGCCGTTCTGCACAGGCGAGGCTAAGGCTCAGCGCAGCGTAGGCCGCCGTGAAATCGGTCATGGTCATCTGGCATGGCGCGGTCTGAAGGGTCAGATTCCCGAGGACTTCCCCTATACCGTGCGCCTTGTGTCGCAGATTCTCGAGTCCAACGGTTCCAGTTCAATGGCTACCGTATGTGCCGGCACATTGGCACTGATGGACGCAGGTGTGCCCATGAAGAAACCCGTGAGCGGCATTGCTATGGGTCTGATCAAGAACCCCGGCGAGGACAAATATGCTGTTCTCTCAGACATCCTCGGCGATGAGGACCACTTGGGCGACATGGACTTCAAGACCACCGGCACACGTGACGGTCTGACCGCCACACAGATGGATATCAAGTGCGACGGACTGTCATTCGACATCCTCGAGAAGGCTCTCATGCAGGCTAAAGCCGGACGTGAGCACATTCTCGGTTGTCTGACTGACACCATCGCAGAACCTCGCGCCGACCTCAAACCGCAAGTGCCTCGCATCGTGGCCTTCGACATTCCGAAGGAGTTCATCGGCGCAGTCATCGGCCCGGGCGGTAAAATCATCCAGCAGATGCAGGAGGATACCGGTTCGACCATCACCATCGATGAGGCTGACGGCGTAGGTAAGGTGCAGGTCAGCGCTCCCGACAAGGCGAGCATCGACGCTGCCATCGCCAAGATCAAAGCTATTGTGGCTGTTCCTGAGGTGGGCGAGGTATATGAGGGTACCGTGCGCAGCATCATGCCTTACGGTTGCTTCGTCGAGATACTTCCTGGCAAAGACGGTCTGCTCCACATCTCCGAGATTGACTGGAAACGTCTGGAGACCGTCGAAGAGGCTGGCATCAAAGAGGGCGACAAAATCACTGTCAAACTCCTTGAGATAGATCCGAAGACCGGCAAATACAAACTCTCGCACCGTGTGCTCATCCCGAAACCCGAGGGTTATCAGGAGCGTGAGCGTCGTCCCCGTCCTGAGCGTGGCGAACGTCGTCCCCGCCCCGAGCGCAATGACCGTCCCGAGCGTGGTGGCAACAACGACCGCCGTCCCCGTCCCGAGCGCAATGGCCACCGCGAGCAGCGCAGCGACTATCACGATCCCCTGGCAGAGCGTGAGCCCCGCGACTTCAACGACTCCCTCGACCACAGCACTGACATCGACTAAAGAGTTGAATTCAATATAAATAAAGCAGGCTGAGATTTCTCAGCCTGCTTTATTATATAATAATGCTCGTCATTCTCATTCCGGTCCGATGCTCGATGGTTCGCCGTTGAGGGCGATGCCTTGGTATACGCAGGGAGCGACACCGTCTGACTCCCAAATCCAGGCACCGATGTCCAAAAAGTCATTGAGACCTTTGACGTGTTCTTGTGCGTCAGCCCGGTTGTAATAGCAACCCGGACACTGACGGAACACGGTGCGCCCGTTCTTGTCTTTCGCGCGATAGACATTCGAACCGTCCAGGGCGTCGGGTTGTACAATCATGGCTTTCTTTGCCTCAGCAAGGCTTGAGTATGTACCCACTACCACATAATAGACTTTTTTGTTGGCGCCCGCCACCCGCATGGAACTCTCCTCCAGTCCTGTCAGTTTGGCGAATTTACCATTGACATAGCCTTCTACGCCCTTGTAGCGAACGTTATACCAGTCGCCTGATGAGCCGAGATATTCTGCGCCCTCGCCTCCTGTGAGCAGTTTACCCAGAATGGGAGCCGATGCTTTGGGATATTCGCGGATGTTGAGAAATCCGTCATCAGCGATGGAATAGACCATGGGTTTCGTATTCTTCGCCTGTTTAGAAGCCTTTAGGGTGTTGTCCGTCTCTTTCGGGTCGGCGGTTTCGTCAGCATCGAAGATGTTGCCCTCTTGCGCATCGCCGTCGTCCTTTACATCCTGTTCTTGTTTCACTTCGGCTTGCTTTGAGTCGGCAGCATCGCCATTGTTTTTCGCGTCTTTGCAACCAGTCAGCACCAGTGCCATCGCCATGATGAGTAATGTTTCCTTTTTCATTGTATAAAGAAAGTTTTAGGGTTTATCTGCGACAAAGATAATGTTTTTTTTTAGAAAATGCATATAAACCCTTCGTTTTTTATGTAAAACACCACTCGTCCCTATACCATGGAGGTCGCTCATGGACCATGCGAGAATTGAGCGGGTACTTTCTCATCCTTCCAGACCGAAAGGCTTGACGAATTTAGATTATTTAACAGGCGCCAGTGACGACATTCCAAATAAAAACCCTATTTTTGCATAAAATATGTAAAAATATTAATTTTATTACTATGAAAACAACGCAAGCACAACTTACTGAATCAGAGCGTCTGATGGCTCTTGAAGAACATTATGGCGCACACAACTACCATCCGCTGCCCGTGGTTTTACGCCGTGGCGAGGGCATTTATGTGTGGGATGTGGAAGGGAAGAAATACTTCGATTTTCTCTCCTCCTATTCCGCTGTCAACCAAGGTCACTGTCACCCGCGCATCGTCAAGGCACTGAAAGACCAGGCCGATCTGCTTTGTCTCACTTCGCGCGCCTTCTATAGCGAAGCACTCTGCGAGTATGAGCAGTTCATGCACGAATTTTTCGGCTATGACCGTATCCTGCCGATGAACACCGGTGCCGAGGGTGTGGAGACCGCCTTGAAACTTGCCCGCCGCTGGGGTGCCGTGAAAAAAGGCATTGAAAACGATAAAATCAAGGTCATCTGCTGCGAGGGCAATTTCCACGGCCGCACTGTGACGGTCATTACCATGAGCAATGACCCCAGCAGTTACGACAAATATGGACCGCTCACTCCGGGATTTATCCGTATACCCTATAATGACACCGAGGCATTGGCGAAAGCCCTTGATGAATATGGTGACGAGGTTTGCGCCTTCATCGCCGAACCTATTCAGGGCGAGGCTGGCGTGTTCGTGCCCGACGACGGTTACCTGAAGAAATGTTATGACCTCTGCCATCAGCACAATGTGCTCTTCATCGCCGATGAGGTGCAGACAGGTATCGCTCGCACCGGACGTATGCTTTGTTCGGAGCACGATGGTGTGCGCCCCGACATCGTGGTGCTGGGCAAGGCCCTCGGTGGTGGTGTGCTGCCCGTGTCAGCCTGTCTGGCCGACGACGACATCATGCTCAACATCCGTCCGGGTGAGCACGGCTCGACCTTCGGCGGATTCCCCTTGGCCGCACGTGTGGCAGTCGAGGCGCTCAAGGTCATCCGCGACGAGCATCTAGTGGAGAACGCAGAGGCTATGGGGCGTATCTTCCGTGATGAGATCCGCAAAATCAACTCGCCCTTCATCGTCGAGGTGCGCGGACGAGGTCTGCTCAATGCCATCGTGACCAAACCCGTCAACGGCAAAACGGCATGGGACATCTGCCTGAAGATGAAAGAATACGGTCTGCTGGCCAAACCCACCCATGACGACATCATCCGTTTCGCACCGCCTCTCTGCATCAACGAGCAACAACTCCGCGAAGCCATCGCCATCATTAAGAAAACATTTGAGGAAGGATAGATGCAAACCACCGATCATTTACTCATGGTGCGTCCCGTGCGCTTCGCTTTCAACGAGGAAACGGCCGCCAATAACGCCTTCCAGCAGCGCACCGAGGGCGACGAGGCGTTGATGATACAACAACAGGCTGTGGAGGAGTTCGACCACTACGTCAACCTACTCCGCTCTGCTGGTGTCAACGTCGATGTGTTGCAAGACACGCCCGAACCGTTTACGCCCGATTCTATCTTCCCCAACAACTGTTTCTCCACCCACTGCGATACTATCGAACAGACAGGAGAGACCGTCCGCACACTTGTCATCTATCCCATGTACGCGCAAAACAGACGACTGGAACGCGATAAGTTGCGCACACTGCTCGACACGATGAAATTCGACCGCGTGGTCGACCTCACTTCGTGGGAGAAAGAGGGCAAATACCTTGAAGGCACAGGTTCGCTTATCCTCGACCGCGAACACCATATCGCCTACGCCTGTCGTTCACCCCGCACATCGTCCGAAGTGGTGCGCGAATGGGCCGAGGCGCTTGGATATGATTATTTCCTCTTCGACAGCACTGACGAACAGGGTACACCCGTCTATCACACCAATGTGGTGATGAATGTGGGCACACGCTTCGCTTTCGTTTGCATGGAGAGCATTGCCGACGCACATCAGCGCGAAACGCTCCGCTCCCTCCTCGAGGAACATGACAAAATCGTGGTTGACCTCACCTTCGAACAGATGAACCGCTTCGCTGGTAACATGCTCGAGGTGCGCAATGACCTCAATGAGAAAATCCTCGTCATGAGCACCACAGCACTTGACTCGCTCACCCCCGAACAAGAGAACTTGATACTCCAAGACGGTATGCGCATCGTTCCGGTTGATATCCCTGTCATCGAAAAGGCTGGAGGCGGCAGTGCCCGTTGCATGATTGCTGAAATATATTAAGCCTCACCCTAACCCCTCTCCGAGGAGGCACCCACTCCAACCCTCCCGAGGGAGGGAGTAGTAAGGGGCAAAAGGTTAAAAGCAAGAGTTGTGTCAAGAACACTAAGCCCTAAACCCTCTACCCGAAACCATTAGAGGACTATTGTCTTCACTCCTCTCACTCCTCAATACCTTTCACTCCTCAATACCTTTCACTCCTCAATACCTTTCACTCCTCAAAAAACCTAAACCTAACAATATGAACAACTCAATTATCACATTCCCGCTGCCGGCCAACGAGCCGGTGAAAGGCTATCTGGCCGGCTCGCCAGAACGTATCGCTCTTGAGAAGGAACTCGAGCGCCAAAGTAATACCGTAGTCGATATCCCCATCATCATCGGTGGTAAGGAAATCCGTACCGGCGACACAGGCAAGGTGACTTGTCCGCACGACCACCATCATGTGCTCGCCACTTATCATAAAGTGGGCAAGAAAGAGGTGGAAATGGCCATCGAAGCAGCCATGGAGGCATGGAAAACATGGAGCCGCACACCTTGGACCACTCGTGCCGCCATCGTGATGAAAATGGCAGAACTGCTTGCCACGAAGTACCGCCCCATCATGAATGCCGCCACGATGCTCGGACAAAGCAAGAACTTCTTCCAGGCTGAGATTGACTCCGCCTGCGAGACCATTGATTTCTTCCGCTACAACGTCCACTACGCATCGAAAATATATGCCATGCAACCCAAAGACGGTGTCGCGCAGTTGAATCACACCGAATATCGACCCCTCGAGGGATTCGTACTCGCTGTCACCCCGTTCAACTTCACTTCCATCGCCTCGAATCTCTGCATGACACCCGCCCTGATGGGTAACGTGGCACTGTGGAAACCCTCGACCACAGCACTGCTCTCCAACTACTACCTCATGCAACTTTATAAGGAGGCCGGACTGCCCGACGGCGTAGTCAACTTCCTCCCTGGAAGCGGTGCCCTCATCGGCGAGGTGGCCACACAGTCGAAACATTTCGCCGGCATTCATTTCACCGGCTCTACTGCCACCTTCAAGAGCCTCTGGCAACAAGCCTGCAGCAATCTAGACTGTTATGTGTCTTATCCGCGTCTGGTTGGCGAGACCGGTGGCAAGGACTTTATCTTCGTGCATCCTTCGGCAGACAAGAAAGCCGTGGCCATGGCTGCCTTCTGTGGCGCGTTCGAGTTCCAGGGACAGAAATGTTCGGCGGCTTCGCGCATGTATATCCCGAAGAGCCTCTGGCCCGACGTGCTGGAAGATGTGAAACGCATGACCTCGGAAATCAAGATGGGCGACGTGAAAGACCCGACGAACTTTGTCAATGCCGTCATCGATGAGGCATCGTTTGACAAGTGCAAATCATACATCGATTACGCCAAGGACGCCAAGGACGCGAAAATTGTCATTGGCGGCAACTGCGACAAGTCGAAGGGATGGTTTGTCGAGCCCACCGTTATCGAGACTTCCAATCCCCGCTTCAAATCAATGGAAGAGGAGATTTTCGGTCCCATACTCACCGTTTATCCTTATGATGACGACAAGGTGGACGAGACCGTGCGCCTCTGCGACGAGACATCGCCTTACGGACTGACTGGTGCCGTGTTCGGACGCGATCGCATGGCAGTGGAGCGCATCACCGAGCAACTGAGTTATGCCGCCGGCAACTTCTATATCAATGATAAACCGACGGGAGCCGTGGTGGGCATGCAACCCTTCGGCGGAGCGCGCGCCAGCGGCACCAATGACAAGGCTGGTGGCGAGTTCAACCTCATTCGCTGGATTATCCCGCGTGTCATCAAAGAGACGCTTGTCTCTCCCACTGATTATAGATATACGTATATGAAGTAGAAAAACACCCATCCCTGTCTTCCCCGAGGAGTAATGACTTTTTCTCCTCGAGGAGGGTAGGGTGGGGGCTTATACCATCAACTTATGAACCCCTGTGAAGTAAACGTCACCTCCGAGACCGGACGACTGCGGGCTGTGTTGCTCCATCGGCCGGGCGTGGAGATTGAACGGATGACACCGCTCAACTGCGCCCACGCGCTCTATAGCGACATTCTCGACAAGATGAATGTCGATATCGAATACAACCGTTTCCGAGGCGTGCTCGAACATTGGGCACAGGTGTATTATGTGGAGGATATCCTTCAAGAACTGCTCCGCGACGAGAAAATCAGAGAGCATCTGGTCATGGAGAGTGTATTTAACTATGGTCACCGGCCCATCAAACTCTCTGGCAACACCAACGACCGGCTGGCGGAGGAACTGATGGCCATGGACAATGCCAAATTGGCCCGCGTGCTCATACAAGGGTATGAGAATCCGCAGTGGGAGGGCATCACCGACAACCGCTACCTGCTGGAGCCGCTGTATAACCTGCTCTTCACACGCGACGCCTCATCCGCCATCTACAACCGGGTGCTCATCAACTCGATGAGTTTCGAGGTGCGCGAGCGCGAATCGCTCATCTACGAGGCCATCTTCCGCCATTTCTTTGGTGTGGAGACGATGAACGCCGCAGAATACAGTGCGAAAGCACGGACCGAGGGTGGTGACATCCATATCGCATCACCCGACTTGCTCGTCGTAGGCGAAGGCGTCCGCACCAACGCCAAAGGCATCGAGTATTTGGTGCAGTCGTTCGCCAAAGAGCGTGAACAGTTCAATATCCTTGTGCAGGAACTGCCGCGCGAGCCCGAGTCGTTCATCCATCTCGACATGGTGTTTACCTTCCTAGGCAAGCACCAATGCATGGCGTTTGAGCCGATGCTGCGCAAACAAGGACTCTTTGCGGGCAAGGACACCACCCTCATCACCATCAAGAACGGTAAGATTACCTATCGGCAGGTGAAGGATATCCTTGCCGGGCTGCGCCATCTGGAGTGGGACATTGAACCTGTCTTCGGCGGCGGATATGACCCCTGGATACAACTGCGCGAACAATGGCACAGCGGCGCCAATTTCTTCTCGCTGGGCGACAACAAGGTACTTGGGTACCGCCGCAACGCTTATACCATCGAAGCGCTCGACAAGGCGGGATTTGCAGTGCTACAGGCAAAAGACATCGTCGACGGCAAAGTCAGCATGGACGATTACGAGAAATTCGTGGCCGTCTTCCCCGCCTCCGAACTCCCCCGTGCCGGTGGTGGCGCCCGTTGCATGACCATGCCCATCCTCCGCGATGTAGAATAAAAACGCCCGACCTGGCACCACAAGAATCGCCCCCAAAAGCCTGTAGGACTTTGGGGGCGATTATGAGATACATATCGTGAGTCCGACGAATTCCACAGCGACTTCATGATGAGCGTCATTTTCAATTTTGACAGTGTCGAATTGCGGTGATAATTGCAATTTCTGGAAAAACGTTTGCCTGCTTGAGACAGATTTCATAACTTAGCAAGCGAAAATCCTATAATCCTATTTCATGAAAAGAATTATACCTATCTTCGTATGTCTCGTCATGTGCATGAATGTCATGGCACAACAGCACAATGGTAAAATGACGCTTCAAGCCCGGATGCTGGCTGAAATTCAACAGGCTGACTTGACAAAGACCTCAAGAGCTGCCAAACAGACGATGGAAACAGTCATCAAACTGGATGAGGCGACGGCCGAAACTACAATTGAGCAACTTAAAGCAGCAGGTCTAACCCTTCACTCGCGACTCGGTCAGCAAGTGTCGGCCACCATGCCGCTGAGTGCATGTGAAGAGGTGGAACAGATGCCGGGTGTACTGCGCATAGCCACCCACGAGCTTCTCCCGCGCTTTATGAGCGACGTTACCCGTAAAGAGATACGTTCATCGGAGATAGACGGTGAACAAGGTTTCATCGGCAAGCAGCCATATACCGGCAAGGGCGTCACCATCTGCATGATTGATGCCGGCTTCGATTTCCAACACCCCGCCTTTTATGACGAGCAGGCGACATTGCCGAATTCAGCAGTTATGGCACAGGATTTAACGGTGTGCATTGTCCTACGCTGAGTGCTCCCGGTGTAAATATCGTATCGGCTGTCAGCCACTATTCGATTGAGGCGGGAATGCAAGACGACGATGATGATGACGAAGGCTACGATGATGACGAAGACAACAACGAAGAAAATGACGGTTTCGGCAATGACGAAGACAGCGACAGTGATGACGATGCTGACGACGGTGAAGACGATGACGATGACGGAGATTCTTCCTCCACGCAGTTCCGTGAAGAGATGATGTGGAAAGGTTTCCACTACACGGCTGAAGAGGGTA
>JAEEGL012636026.1_pt1 | contig 16452 bp, 10 predicted proteins | sample 9134231 | NCBI WGS metagenome assembly JAEEGL01 (sample SAMN16246548, study PRJNA631951) | gut metagenome | biome: gut microbiome; feature: rumen; material: fiber-attached | host: Bos | place: Iran: Karaj | collected 2018-10
ATGGTGAGTGCAGCGAGGTAGGTCAGTATCTGGCTATGGCTCGTCAGGCCGACCGCGAGGGCTATCCCGAGATTGCCGAGGCCTTCAAGCGTTACGCTTTCGAAGAGGCTGACCATGCTTCTCGTTTCGCTGAGCTGCTGGGCGAGGTCGTGTGGGACACCAAGACCAATCTGGAGAAGCGCGCTGCTGCCGAGGCCGGTGCTTGCGAGGACAAGTTCCGCATTGCCAAGAACGCCAAGGCTGCTGGTTTCGATGCCATCCACGACACCGTTCACGAAATGGCTAAGGACGAGGCCCGCCATGGTGCCGGCTTCGCAGGACTGCTGAAGCGCTACTTCGGAAAATAATCTAGAACCTCTAGAATCTCTAGATTATCTAGTCCCCTAGACAATAAATCGCGTGAAAAGTCGTTTTATCTATATATGGTAAGACGACTTTTCTTTTTGATATTTGTCGTTGTCGTGATGCTTACGGCTTGCACGGACAACGATTCGTTCAGCAGCAGCCCCGGTAACCGACTGACATTCTCGGAGGATACCGTTCGGTTTGACACGGTGTTTTCCACCGTTCCCTCATCTACCCGGACTTTCTGGGTGCACAACGAATCGAGTGATGGCATTCGCATCGTCACCGCACGACTGGAACGCAGCAACCAAAGCGGTTACCGCGTGAATGTCGATGGCACCTATCTGGACCCTGTTGGCTCCGACTTCGAGGTGCGCAAGGGCGACAGTCTGCTAGTGTTCGTCGAGATTACCACCCGCGAGAATTACGCCGACGAGCCGCAACTGGTGGAGGACAATCTCGTTTTTACGCTGGAGAGCGGTGCCCAGCAGCGTGTCAACCTACGGACGTATAGTTGGGATGCTATCCAGTTGGATAGTCTTGTAGTCCGGCAGGATACGGTGATTGAGACATCGCGGCCCGTCGTCATCTACGGTGATGGCATCAGTGTCGAAGAGAACGCTACGCTAACCATTCGCAATACGTCGCTGTACTTCCACGACGGCGCGGGTATCACGGCCTATGGTAATGTGGTGGCTGAGAATTCACTGTTTCGCGGCGACCGTCTGGACCGTATGTTCGACTATCTGCCTTACGACCGCATCAGCGGTCAGTGGCGCGGCATCGAGCTGCATTCGCACAACGGTGACAACTGCTTCTCCAACTGTGAGATTCGCAATGCTGTTGATGCTTTGATGTGTGACAGTACGTCGCTCTATATGTTTAATACGATTGTGCATAACGCCAGCGGAGAAGGTCTTTTAGCACGCCATTCCGATGTGTATGTCGAGTATTGCCAGTTCAGCAATACCTACGGCGACTGTCTGTCGTTCTATGGTTGTGAGGCCATCGTTGAGCATTCGACGCTGGCGCAGTTCTATCCTTTCTCGGCTAATCGCGGCGCGGCATTGCGTTTTGCCAACACGGAATTGCCGATGGTGCTCGACTGCCGGTGGACGCTGGCGACGGGCTATGCGGACGACGTGGTGATGGGTGAGGTCGTGGAGAATGCCGATTCGCTGTTTGACTATCGCTTTGCCGATTGCTTGCTGCGAACACCCGCCGTCGAGGACTCCCTGCGCTTCGAGCGCGTCATCTGGGAGACACCGAAGGATAGCGTGCAGGGCAAGCAGCACTTCGTCCTCGTGGATGAAGAAAACCTGATTTATGATTTCGCGTTGGATAGCATTTCACCTGCGTTACAGCACGGTATCGGTCGTATTCCCATTCCCGCAGAGCCCGACGTGAATGCCGTCGGACGCCGCACGCTTCCCGCCGGATGGGTTCAGCGTCGGCACATTAGACGGTAGGGACACGTGCTGCACGTCTTCATGTTGTCGGTAGGCAAGAACGGCACATCGGGCGAGAACATTTCCTGAATCTTTGCATCCAGCAGCTCGTTGAAACGCGCTGACACTTCGGCGATGTCGCGGACTGGTTCGCGGCCTAGACAAAGCGTGGGGTCGTAGTCCTCGCCACCGGCATACTGAATGAATAGCAGGGCGGGGGAGACTTTAGCTTGTGGATTGCGAGCTTTCATCTGACGGCTGACGATGTCGGCATAGACGAACGTCTGCAGGTAATAGTCGGAATGTTCGTGGATGTTTTCGGGCTCAAAGATGGCATCGACGTCGGCCAGCGCCTTCAGGCGTTTGCTGCCGGTCTTGTAATCAACGACGCGGATGTACTCGTCGTTGATGAGATCAAGTCGGTCGATGCGACCGCCAATGGAGCGTGGATTGTTGATGATTGATAGCGGGCGCTTGACGTCGTGCTCGAGGCCGAGGATGGTGAAGGGCGCCAGGCGACGGTCAATGGTGATGAGCTGGCGGAGGTAGTGGATGATGACCTCGCGATTGATGAGGTGCAGTCCGCTCTTCGTTGCAAAGGGCATCACCTTGTGGAAGGCCTCGTCAACAGCACGCTCGATTTCAACCTTCGACTTCAATAGGTGGTCGAGCAGCGGCTTGTCAATTTCGCGCGGCAGTTGGCGATAGATGATTTCTGCGGCTTCATGGAAGACGTTACCGAAGATGCGGTTGTCGAGTTCCTGTTCGTCGTCGGGAACGTCGGACTGTTGGATGTCGGCCACATAGCTGTAATAGAACTGCAACGGACAGCGCATGTATTTGGCAATAGCCGTCGGCGAGAGCATCGGGTGTTGCGTGGTGAACTGCGACTGGATGACTTGCATGACGTGTGGCGTCTTGTCAATGGGTGCAGGTTGCCACTTCAATGTTGACTGTCCGGAGAGCAGCGTGTGGAGCGAGATGGTGTGTGGACTCTCGACCATCAGTTGGAGTATGAAACGGCTCATCTCGCCGCGCTGACCATCCTCGGTAGAACTATTGTAGAGGATGGTGATGTCGCCAGCCCGTTGCAACAGGCGATGGAAGTAATAAGCGTAGATGGCCACCTTGTTTTCGACGGTCGTCAGTTCGTAGGCGTGGCGTAGGCTGTGGGGAATAAACGACGAGTCGTTGACGCCTTTCGGCATGTTGCCCTCGTTGCAGGAGAGCAGCAGCACATGGTCGAAGTCGAGGTTGCGCGTCTCCAGCACGCCCATGATCTGAAGGCCTTCGGCGGGTTCGCCGTGGAAGGGGATGCTGGTCTGCTGGATGACTTGCGTGACCAGCCGCTGAAGGGTGGTTTGCGTCACCGTCAGGTCGCCACTGCGCTGCAGGTCGTCGAGACGGTTAACCAATGTATAGGCGCGGAACAGCGACTCCTGAAACATCGGATCGTTGATGTCTGTGCTACCCTTTGTGGCCACCTCGCGCAGAAGTTGTGCCAGGGGTTGCTGGTCATCGCTGACGTATTTGGCATAGGGATGGCGCTGGAAGATGCGGAGGAGGCGAGGCGTACGGCCCTGCAATTGCATATCAAACCAGAGTTGGATGAGCGAGGCGACAGGCGTCTGCGAGAGAGGATAGCCCGTGGTGACATTCACTTTGTCGACCTCGTCGGGCAAGCAGTGGATGACGGTGGGCAGGAGGTTCTCGTTGCAGAGCACGATGGCCGTGCGGCGACCGGCAGCGATGCGGGGGAAGTAACCCGACGGTGACCCGTTGGGAGTGGTGGCATGGAGCCAGGTGCTGACGTAGCGGGCCTGGATATCCTCGGTGGGAGCGGAGATGATGCTAATGTGGCGTTTGTGGCTGAAATTGCCGTAGACGGCTTCCGACGTGGTGTCGAGTTCATTGGGGAAATGTTCGAGGTAACGGTGGATGTACTGTCCGGCCTCGTGATTTTGCATATAATAGTGGTCGAAGTCCCAATAGAAATGAGCCTTGCCCTCCTTTTGCAAGTGGGTGAACAGTTGTTGCTCGACCTTTTGCAGCAGGTTGAAGCCGACGAAGAGGTAGTGGTCGTAAGGGAAAGAGAGGACGTCGGTGGTCGTGTCTGTTGCTGTGGCGCAGCAACATGCTGAATAGACTATCTGGCGGTAGAGGGCGCCCTCGTAGGTTAGGCCTTGAGAGGATAGGCGACGGTTGAAGTCGTGGTAGATGTCAGCGAAGTGACTCCACAGCCGGAGGAAACGCTCCTTCAGTTCGGTGTTATGGTCTTCGGAGAAATTGCTGAAGAATCGGCGAATCATCTCGCGTTGTTCGTCGGTGAGATAGGAAATATCGTCGAGCTCGTGGATGTCACGTAAGTTGGCGAAGACACGGTCGGCGTCGGCCATGTTCTTGTCAATGTCGTCGAAGTCGGTGAGCAGTAGCTGCCCCCAGCCGTAAAATTTATCCAGGCTCTCGTCAGATCCCGTGCAGCGGCAGAACGACTTATGGAGGTCGCAGATGAGCTTGATAGGGTCGGCAACCTGAAGCGGTGACTGCTGACGGAAGAGTTCGCTGATGGTGATGTAGGCAGGGCTCCAAATGGGTTGTTTGGCTATGCGGGCGAGATGGTCGTTGAGGAACAACGATGCACGCTTGTTGGGAAACACCACGGCAACGCGCGACAGGTTGGTGCCATATTTGCGGAGAATGTCTTCGGCGACGTATGCGAGGAAATCTTTCATATCACTTCTTCTACCTTATTAATATATACATACCAGAGCCAGCCCTTGACATTGGACATTCCCATAGAGCGCAGCAGTTGCATGTATTCGCGGACTTGCTCATGGTATTCAGCCTGGGGACGTCCGAATTTGAAATCGACGACGTGAGTTTCGTGTCCGTCAGTCATCACGCGGTCGGGACGACGCTCCTGCATGTTACCCTGACCATCGAGTGTGAGGATGCTACACTCGTTGAATAGTTGCCAGCGGTCGGAGAACCAGTCCTTGATACGTGGGCTTTCGAGCCGCTTACGTAACATGCTGGTGACTTTCTCAGCAGTCACCTCATCGTCGTAGAGCACCCCGTCGCGCTGCAACTGTGCCAGCGCATGTTCGATATCGGCACTGGTATGAATGGTTGAGAACACATTGTGCAACACACTGCCGATTTTAATATAGCTTAGCTCCTGTTGTTCGTCGTCGCCTTCGATAAATTCACGGCTCTTGTTGCTCTGACGGAATTCAGTCTTGACATCAAAGCTCTCGATGGTGACAGACTTGGGAGTGACGGGCTGCAGGAAGACGTTGGCAGTCTTTGTATTCTTTGGTTTCTCGGATTCTACGTAGAGATCACCATAGGTAAACTCGATGGCCGACTCGTTTTCCTCCATTCCCTCCAAAGTGCTGCCGTCAAGTTTGAGATTGGGCAATACGGATTCGATGAGTGCCGAACGGCTGCCTTTGGAATCACGTCGGCCCAGGACAAAGAGGCTTTTGGAGGCTCGCGTGAAAGCGACATAAAGCAGATTGAGGTTGTCGACGGTGTTTTGGAGATGCTCGTCCAAATAGTTCGGTTCGTAAATGGTACCCATCATCTGCTTGCCGCTATAATCGACGGGGACGATGGGCAGGGCGTCGAACGGCGAATCTTTGGGCTGACACCAGAGAATGTCGCTGTGTTCGAGGCGCCAGTCGCAGAAAGAAATGATGACATGGTCGAACTCCAGACCCTTGCTCTTGTGGATGGAGAGGATGCGGATGCCGTCGGTAGCTGTGTTCTGAATGGTCTTGCTACAGATGGTTTCATCCCATTCACGGACAAAGGCATCAATGTCGGTGCTGTTGTCGAGCGTGAACTTGTTCAGCTGGTCGTAGAAGGCACAGACGTAGGCACTTTCATCTTTTAAACGGTCCAGTTGGAAGATATGGAAAAGACGTTCCGTCAGTTCGTAGAGCGGCAGGTGGAGCAGGGCAGCGGTCTGTTGGGTGAAGTCGGGAGGAAGCAGTTCGTCAATAGGACGGTCTTTGATGAACAGCTCGCTCTCGGTAACAGAATTGCCGTGCACGGTGCGCTGGTAGAGTTTTGCGACAGTCGCCTTGGCCAACAGGTCGTCGGGATGGGTAAGCACATGGAGTGCCTGAACGAGCAGGCAGACGCTGACGGAGACATCGAGACGGAAGGCTTCGTCGCTGACAATACTTACCTGAGGCATGTGTCCGGCGAAAAAGTCTGCCACTAAGGGAATACTGCTGTTGGTTCGTACGAGAATGGCTATATTCTGTGGCTTTACTCCTTTGTCGAGAAGCATGGACACCGTATCGGTCAGTTGTTCTAGGGTTTCTGTTTGGTAGTCCTTTGCCGGCAGTAGACGGATGTTGATAAATCCATTCGTCTTCAGCTTTTCCGGGACCTTTTGGGCAACATCGGCATAGGCGTGTTTGAGGAGTTCTGCACCTGATGGATAATTCTCACGCTGTGTTTCATACTCCTGCAGGGCGGCCTCGATGAAGAAGGCGTTATTGAACTCTATGATGCGCCGTTCAGAACGGTAGTTGGTGTCCAGTGGACGAATGTCCATCATCGAATCTGCATGAGGAAATTCTTGGTCGATAGCATTCAAGAGTCGCCAGTCACCTGAGCGCCAACGGTAGATGCTTTGCTTGACGTCGCCGACAATGAGATTCTCGGTGTCGACGTGACTCATACATTCCTGCAGGAGAATCTTGAAGTTCTGCCACTGAACGGTCGATGTGTCCTGGAACTCGTCAATCATCACATGTTCCAGTTGGGTACCAATCTTCTCAAAGATGAACGGGGAGTCGCTATCCTTAATGAGTGAATGGAGCAGTTGCTGAGTATCGCTGAGCAGAAAACGGTTGGCCTCGCTGTTCATCTCACGAACCTTTTGTTCGATGCTCCCAAGCAGACGCAACTGGTTAAGATGTTGCAAGGTCAGGTCAGCGGATTTGTAGAGTTTCCACTGACGGGGCTGTTCGGCTATTGCTTTTTGCAAGATAGGGACGAGCGTGGTGTCTGCCAGGGAATAGATGAAGTCAGCACGTTCGTTTTTCTTGCTACACCATTTGGTCGTATCTTCTATGCAGTCGGTGACGCGTTTGCCCATGATGCCTTCGTCAAACTGACCGTTCTGTAGCTTGATGAAAAAACCAGCCACGCCAGATTTTCCATAAGACAGATCGGTAATGGATATGCCTTCCTGATTGAGAACGTCGAAGAAATGGTCGCCAATTTCTTTCATGTGCTGGAGAGCATCGGAACGAATCTGGCGCATTTGACTCATATAGTTGCTTAAGAAGTCTTTCTGGTTAATCCGTTGCTTTAGTTCGTCGCTCTTTTCTTTATAGAAATCGCGGAAGATGGTGCGTCCAAATTGCTTCACCTGTCCGATAATGTTCCACGAACGGTCGTCACTGATAGTCTCCATAATATATTTCAGCAACCATTGCAGCATGACGTCTGTATGGGTGAGAGAATCAATAAGACGATCGACGGCTTGTTCTTCCACTTGAGTGTCGTTCAGTCCGATGCGAAGGTTAGCAGTCAAGTCCAGTTCACGGGCAAGATTGCGAAGGACACTCTGGAAAAAAGTGTCTATTGTCTCAACACGGAAATAGTTGTAATTGTGTAACAACTGATGAAGGGCTTCACCTGAACGTTGGCTGACTTGAGACTCGGAAAGACCTGTCGCAGCAACAATGTGTTTCAGGTAATCCGATGAATCGGGCAACAGTTTCCATATTCCATAAAGCTGACTGAGAATGCGCATTTTCATCTCTTCCGTCGCTTTGTTGGTAAACGTCACGGCCAAGATAGAACGATAGCTCATCGGATTTTTGACGAGCAGTTTGATGTATTCTGTTGCCAGTGTGAAGGTCTTTCCAGAGCCTGCACTGGCCTTGTAGATTGTTAGTGGCTTTACCATCTTCTAAATAGTTCTACTGTGAATTTGCAGCCGAATTCCTGAATTTTACCTCCGAGCAGATTCGTGAAGACAGCCATGGAGAAATAACGGTTAGTAAATCCGTAGCCCAGTTCGAAATAGGGCCTTGTGTGTTGAATAGACAACGCACTTACATAAAGACGCTCCACTTCAAGGTATCTCCCAACAATAGGAAGATAAGAGAGCAACAACATTGGCGTATCGAATGAGACATGTCCTCTCACATAGTAGTTAGACTGGTTGTACCATGAGCTTCTAAGCAATTGAAATTGTCCGGCCCAGTCGTCTTCCCAGCCCGATGGAAGGTTGTCGTCGTGGAAGTTGGCATAGTCGACGAAGTAATTGGAATTACGTTGTGTATAAAAACCTGCACCACCTCGTAAGTTGAGAATGCGTAAGCTGGGTATATGTTTCAAATAGGATGCGTCAAATTCCCAACGCTGGTAGTCAAGATTTGAGCCGAATACACCTTTGATGCTTTGTTCGAAATTGGCAGTCAGGGTCGGTCCGTTGTGCCAGGGGGTTAGTCTGACGGTTACTGTAGATGCAAAGCTTCGGAATTCCCAATCCATTCCTGCTTCCTTCATGAGTTCTGGATCTAAGGAAACACGTCGGTGGAAGACCAAGCCAGTCATGATTTCCAACCAGTCGTAAGCCACAACGTTGTTGATAGCCTGAATGGACATATCCTTGAAATCAGGCATATTGATAGAATCACCCATAATCTTTTGAAAATCGTCAGCCAACGCACTATTCGAAATGTGGTTGCCGTTGGCCCATGAAATTTCTGCGTAACCGTTACGTTTGGGGTTGTAGGTCATTCGCAAGGGGATCTTGTAGAATATCTGGTTTAGCTTGAAGTTGTAACCGAACTGTGGATTCAGCGTCAGATAGCGGTGAGCATTCCAACTATAGCGGAAACCGAATTTTAGCCTATAGCTGATGCCTCGACTTTTGCTGTAGCCAAAGTAAAGCGGATTTAGCAAAGGTGAAAAACGCATTGTCACTGCGCCGACATCTGTTCTGTTGCCGTTAATGAGGTTATAGCCAATGATGTCCCAACCAATTTTTTTTAACCAATCATTGCCATGATGTTTCTCCTGTAGAGTCGTATCCACTGCTATAGTATCCCCAGTTATAGTATCTACAGCATGTGTATCCACCGTATTGTTTTTTGGGGAGGCATTATTGATGCTGTCATATCGGGCATAAATCTCCTGTTCACGTTGGTTTAGCGGGATTGGGCGCAACTCTTCCATCAGTTCGCGATTCTTCTCGTCATCGAGCGAGTCGGGGAGAGTTCGCGGGCAATCATAGGCAGCAGTAAAAGTTGCTGTAACCTTATTTCCCAGAAAATTGAATGCAGCATCGGTAGTGCAACGCTTAGGAAGCTTTGATTGGGTATCGTTCTCATTCATCTCGGCCGATACTTTGAAAGCGACCATATCAAACTCTCCTTCAAAATCAACTGACTGTAGTCTGCCGGTATTGACATCGACAGTAGCAAAACCTTTCACTAACTGCGTATTATTCTTCTTGGGTGCAAAACGGATGACGGCCATGTTATCTTCCACAAGTCTTATTTTATAATGATAGAAGAAACTGTTGCCCCTATAAAAAGGTGAGAGAATATAGTCGGGATAAAGTTTATCATCGTAGAAATCAGGGGTGCTAAATTCTAATAAGACGGGCATCGCAGTACGCTGTCGGGGAATGGTACCCCATACAACTTGTCTTTTAACGTCGTATTCGTCAACGTCGCGAAAATTAAGTTTGCAATAGGATTCTCCTACATAATGACGGTCGCCCTGGGCAATGACATACATCGTTGGCACAAGGAAAAGCAAGGCATTACGACGGTCCATCCCAAAAGTATAGCGCATATAAACATTCTTCTCTATTCCATGAACGGGAACAGTAAAGTTGCGCCTGTAGTTCCAAACTCGATTTAATATCAACGAGTCGGTATAACTGCGGGCTAAACAAAAACTGGGCATGAGAGTCATCATGCCCAGCATTAGTGTCAATATGCGTAGCTTCTGATTCACGGCCCCAAAAGTACGAAAAAAAAATGGAGCCACAAAACTTTTAGCCTAAATATTTCATTAAGATGCGTGCATTGCCCGAATCACGAAGCTTTGCAATGCTCTTTTCGCGAATCTGACGGACACGCTCACGAGTAAGTCCCAACTGGTCGCCTATCTCTTCAAGTCCCTTTTCGTGGCAACCAATACCGAAACATTCGCGGATAATGGTAATCTCACGTTCTTTCAAAACTTTCTGAAGAACATTGTTCAGTTCGAGTGCCATAGACTCATGGTCAACTTGGCGATCAGTACGTGAATCGTCACCAGATGCCATCACGTCGAGCATACAATTGTCTTCTCCATCCTGGAAAGGTGCGTCAATCGACACATGATGACCGTCAGCCATCATTGACTGCGAAATTTTCTCTTCGTCCAAACTTGTTGCATCACTCAACTCTGAGATGGACGGGTGACGCTGATTCTCCTGCTCAAACTTGTTAATCTCATGATTAATCTTGCTCAATGAACCTACCTGATTGAGAGGCAGACGTACAATACGACTTTGCTCTGCAATAGCTTGCAGGATGCTCTGACGAATCCACCATACTGCGTATGAAATAAATTTGAAGCCTCGAGTCTCATCGAACTTCTGTGCGGCCTTAATCAAGCCAATGTTACCCTCGTCGATTAGGTCAGTCAGCGTCAATCCCTGATGCTGATACTGCTTAGCGACGGATACTACGAATCGCAGATTTGCCGTTACCAGCCTGTCCTTGGCACGCTCGCCCTCAGGACCGCCTTTACGGATTTTCTGAGCCAGTTCAATTTCCTCATCGATACTGATCAGTGGTGCACGACCGATTTCCACCAGATACTTATCCAGTGCTTCACTCGAACGATTCGTAATACTCTTTTGAATCTTTAATTGTCTCATCTAAAAAACTTTCTTAAATTGTCTTAACTCGCTGATAATCAGGAGTATGTGTTTGAATTAGCCTTTAAAAGCGGTGCAAAGTTACGAAAAAAAACGGCTCGTTGTACTCTAACGGGCCGTTTTTTTACTTAAAAAATATTAAAGAGCTTATTTCTTGCTATACATCAATTCCTGTTATTTTCTTCTTCAACTTGTCAACGTAAGCATCAATGGTTGCAATCGCAACGATGTTTAGAACGTCACGTACGGATGCTCCAAAGTCGACAAAGTGGATTGGTTTGTTCAGTCCGACCTGAATAGGACCGATAATCTCAGCATCAGATCCGAGCATCTGCAACATTTTGTAAGATGAACGCGCAGAAGTAAGGTTGGGGAACACGAGCGTGTTCACTTTTTTGCCCTTTAGGCGTGTGAACGGATACTGCTCGTCACGTAAGTCATCATCGAGTGCAAACCCTAATTGCAGTTCACCGTCAATGGGAAGATCGGGATAGCGTTCCTGCATGTAAATAGTGGCATTTTTAACTTTTAGCGCACCTTCACTTTGGCTGCTTCCAAAATTCGAATGGCTAATCATGCCTACCACAGGCTTCTCATTGAAGAACCTAACGCTCTTACTAGCAAGTTTAGCTATATCAATAAGAGCTTCCGTATCAGGATTTTCGTTGACCAGTGTATCAGCAATGTAGAGTGTACCACGGGCAGAATTGATGATGTGCATTGCTGCAAAATGCTTGTACTGTGGACGAATACCAATGACTTCCTTAACAACCTTAATAGTATTCGAATACTTCGTATACAGTCCGGTTAAGAAGGCGTCAGCCTCACCTGTTTCAACCATCATCATTCCGAAATAGTTGCGTTCGAACATCTTGTCGTTTGCTTCCTGAAAAGTGTAGCCATCTCGTTGGCGTTTTTCGGTCAAGATGCGGGCATAACGCTCGCGACGCTCTTGTTCACTGGGATGACGCAGGTTGACAATTTCAATTCCCTCAATATTCAAATCGAGTTTTTGTGCAAGCTTAGCAATGTACTCGTCATTACCCAGCAGAATGGGATGACATATCCCTTCCGCCTTGGCTTGAACAGCAGCTTTCAGCATTGTAGGATGAACAGCTTCTGCGAATACCACTCTTTGTGGGTGGTTTGCTGCTGTAGAATAGATTTTCTGGGTAAGTTTTGTTTCCTGACCCAGCAAAACACTCAAAGATTTCTTGTATTTTTCCCAGTCTGTAATATCCTTGCGTGCAACACCACTGTCTATTGCGGCTTTGGCAACAGCAGCCGATACTTCAGTAATCAGACGTGGGTCAACAGGTTTCGGAATAAAATAATCACGACCGAAACTAAGGTTATTGACCTTATACACGTCGTTTACAACATCGGGCACAGGCTGTTTGGCCAGATCTGCAATAGCGTGAACGGCGGCTAATTTCATTTCTTCATTGATAGCTGTAGCGTGAACGTCCAATGCGCCGCGGAAGATGTATGGGAAACCTATGACATTATTGATTTGGTTCGGATAGTCCGTTCGACCTGTTGACATCAGTACGTCGGGGCGAGCATCCATTGCATCTTCATACGAGATTTCCGGAACAGGATTGGCCAAGGCAAAGATAACCGGGTCTTTGGCCATTGACTTCACCATGTCTTTTGAAAGCACGTTACCTTTGGATAATCCTACGAAAACATCAGCATCTTTGATAGCCTCTTCCAATGTATGTATGTCATTACGATTGGTAGCAAAGAAACGCTTCTGCTCATTCAAGTCCTGACGTTCAACGGAAATAACGCCCTTGGAGTCGAGCATGACAATGTTCTCCTTTTGGGCACCAATAGCCATATATAATTTAGTACACGAGATAGCCGCAGCACCAGCGCCATTAACCACAATACGGACTTTCGCAATGTCTTTTCCTATAACCTCCAATGCGTTCTTTAGTCCTGCAGCAGAGATGATGGCGGTGCCGTGCTGGTCGTCGTGCATCACCGGAATGTCGAGTGTCTTCTTCAAACGTTCCTCAATATAGAAACACTCAGGAGCCTTGATGTCCTCGAGGTTGATACCACCAAAGGTGGGTGCAATCTTCTCTACTGCCTCGCAGAATTTCTCAGGGTCTTTCTCGTCAACTTCAATGTCAAAAACGTCGATTCCGCCATAGATTTTGAAAAGCAGTCCCTTACCCTCCATAACGGGCTTTCCGCTCATGGCACCAATGTCACCCAATCCGAGAACGGCTGTTCCGTTGGATATTACTGCCACCAGATTGCCTTTGTCGGTATATCTATAAGCATCATCAGGATTTTCCTGTATTTCCAAACACGGATAGGCAACTCCAGGGGAGTAAGCCAGTGAGAGGTCTGTTTGTGTACGATACGCTTTAGTTGGTTTTACTTCAATTTTACCAGGCCGGCCTGACTCATGATATTGGAGGGCGGCCTCTTTCGAGATCTTTACCATTTTTATATTATATAAGTTAAGTTGTTTAGAATTCAGTAAACGATAGAGGCATCAGCTGTTTGATGCTGTCTACAATATATACGCATCGCTGGCCGTATAGCAGTATTCGGACAGAGTGATGAAATCGTGTCTCGGTTTCAATGAGTACTTGTCGGCATGTACCGCAAGGACTGACAGGATCCTTTGTGAATTCTCCTTCTTTATTGCGTGCAGCAATGGCCAACATGGTAATAGGCTGGTCAGGGTATTGTGCTCCTGCAGCAAAGATGGCTGAGCGTTCAGCACAAATGCCGGCAGGGAAGGCAGCATTCTCTTGGTTACATCCAATGAAAGTCACTCCGTTTTGGAGTTTCAATGCAGCTCCGACATGGAAATGGGAATAAGGAGAGTATGAACGGTTCGTTCCTTCGATGGCTTGTTCTATCAGTGAACGCTCTTCGGGCGTCAACTCATCCATTTGCGCTTCCAAAATATGGGGTTTTACCTCTATTTCCTTCATAATCTTTCGATTTTTGTTGCAAATTTAATTATTTTTCTCTACTTTTGCAAAATAATTCAGATTTTTATTCATGAAACGAACAATATTTTCACTTTTCTGCCTGTTTTTGGCACTCCAATTGGCCCTTTCTCAGTCAATATCCTGGAATCAACGCTATCAGGATTATTTTGATCAATATAAGGATGTAGCTGTTGAACAGATGTTGAAATACCATATCCCGGCAAGTATCACGCTGGCTCAGGGTGTTCTTGAATCGGGAGCGGGCAGAAGCGAGTTGGCAACCAGAGCCAACAACCATTTTGGAATCAAATGTAACGGATGGACGGGCCGTAAGAGTTATCATGATGATGACGAGCGTAACGAATGCTTCCGTGCATATGATAATGTATATGAAAGCTATCAGGACCATTCGATTTTCCTCACTACGAGCAAGCGTTACAGCAGTCTTTTCCAACTGAAACTGACTGATTATAAAGGATGGGCTAAGGGATTAAAAGCCTGTGGATATGCCACCAGCCCGACGTATGCCACAAAGTTGATAGAGATTATCCAACTCTACAAGCTTTACCAATATGATACTGCCAAAGGATATGATAAATTCCAGACTCAGCAGGTTAAGAATGGCGACCTTCGTCATATCTATGCCTTTAACAAGAACTACTATTTAATAGCTCGTAAGGGTGATACTTTCCGTAGCATAGCAAAAGAGGTGGATGTGTCCTATCGTAAACTTGCCAAATATAATGAACGCAATAAAAATGACAAGTTAGAAGAGGGGGAAATTGTTTGGTTGAAGAAGAAACGCAGTAAGGCTCCGAAAGATTATAAAGGCCGTGTGCATTATGTTAAAGCAGGAGAGTCAATGTATTCTATCTCACAGCGTTACGGAATAAGATTGAAGAAATTATATAAAATAAATAACCTTCCGCCTGACTATCAGATTCGGGTCGGTGAAGCAATAAGGCTCAGATAGTCAGTCTTTCAGGAGATTGTTAAGAAAATTGTCTAAATCACTATCGAGGTCCTTCATCAGTTCTTCGTCAATAATGACGATGTCGTCGTCAACAAGATAGAGCTCTTCCACGTTCTCGTGATCATCGTCTTCCAACACGAAAGAGTAGGGCTTCAGGATTGACATTTCCTCAATCAGTTTCTTTTGCTTGTTCAAGACATTGCGGAGCACTATGGCCACATCACTGTAAAAAGCATCTTCCTTGTTGTCAATCCATTGCTCGACGACACAACGGGTTATTTCCTTGTCATCATCATCGAATGCCGCCAATTCACCCGACTCTTGACTGACTCTCAAATGAATGTCAGTGAGCTGAATGGCCTCTTCCGTTGATGGGAATTTTTCGGCTACTTTGCGTAAGGCTCTCTCTACTTGCTGAAGTGTCTGTTCGTTTGCTTTCATCGTCATTTTGCATTTTAACGTGGCAAAAGTAGAAAAAAAAAGCTGAAATCGCAAACGTTTTCGAGTTTTTTTCAAAAAAACTTAAATAATTGCATCTTTAATTCATATTTTTGTCGTACCTTTGCAATTGCAAACATGAGATTGCAAAACTAATGAGTACTAAAATAAGTCATTCGGGGGTCATAGAACGCATTGAAAAGGATAAGGTGCAAGTACGCATTGTCCAGACTTCTGCTTGTGCAGCCTGTAAAGTCGCCGGCTATTGCAATGCATCAGAATCGAAGGAAAAGATGATTGATGTGTTTTGTGCCGATAGTGCTGTCTACAAACTTGGTCAGCAGGTAGTGGTAAGTGCCTCTGGTGGCGTTGCAGCGCGAGCATTGTTGTGGGGATTCGGATTCCCCTTTGTAGTCCTTGTTGCGGTCTTGGTTGTTGTGTTGTTGCTGACGTCCAATGAGGGGCTTGCAGCGTTATCAGCCTTGGCGGCTCTCATTCCATATTATTTTGTGCTGTGGTTGATGCGTGATAGGATGCGCGAACGGCTTCGCTTTTGGATAGAATCGTAAGGCGCAAATAGAAAGAATAACATTATTAAAACAAATATTTAAAAACAAGTAACTTTATGAATTTCATTTTGATTGCAGTATTAGTGCTGGGTGCCATCGGATTGATTGCTGCCCTTGTACTGTATGTCTGCTCCAAGAAATTCGCTGTCTACGAAGACCCGCGCATTGCTCAGGTTACCGAGCAATTGCCGGGGGCTAATTGTGGCGGTTGTGGATTTGCCGGTTGCGGCGGTTTGGCTGATGCTTTGGTCAAAGGAGCCGATGCTGGCAGCCTTGAGGGACTGATGTGTCCCGTGGGCGGACAAGAAGTGATGGGTAAGGTGGCCGATCTCCTTGGGATGGCCATTGCCAATGGTGAACCCAAGGTTGCTGTCGTGCGTTGTAACGGTACATGTGCTTTGCGCCCGAAGATTGCCGAGTACAGTGGTTTGCGCATATGTGCAGCGATGAACTCCTGTGGTGCCGGTGAGACGGCCTGCGGTTTTGGTTGTCTGGGCTGTGGCGATTGCGTGGCGGCTTGTCAGTTTGATGCCATCCACATGAATCCTGAGACCGGACTTCCTGAGGTTGACGAAGAGAAATGTGTGGCTTGCGGTGCATGTGTAAAAGCTTGTCCGCGCAACATCATCGAGCTCCGCAAGAAGGGTCCGAAGGGTAGGAGAGTGTTTGTCTCCTGCGTCAACAAAGACAAAGGTCCTGTGGCCATGAAGGCTTGTAAGGCTGCTTGTATCGGCTGTGGCAAGTGCGAGAAGGAGTGTAAGTTCGGCGCTATTACCGTCGAGAACAATGTCTGCTACATTGACCA
>JAEEGL013148610.1_pt1 | contig 16452 bp, 10 predicted proteins | sample 9134231 | NCBI WGS metagenome assembly JAEEGL01 (sample SAMN16246548, study PRJNA631951) | gut metagenome | biome: gut microbiome; feature: rumen; material: fiber-attached | host: Bos | place: Iran: Karaj | collected 2018-10
GCTGACGATCTCGTCCCGGCAGGCCCGGAGGATGTTCCCCGTGGGCACGTATTTCCCGCAGATATAGTCGTAGAACCCGTCCATGGCGGTGATCTGCCGCTGCTCCGGCACCACCACCACCGCGTCCACCAGGGCGGAGGGCACGTTGACGCTCCTGGGCAGCATGTGGTTGTTCACGATCCGCGCCACCTGCACGATCACCTTGCCGCCGTTGCGGTGGGTGGCCTGGGCCACGCTGAGGCAGTCCACGCTGGCGGCCTCGTTCTCAAAGGTGATGTTGCCCCGCTCGTCGGCATAGGTGGCCTTCAGAAGGGCGATGTCCACGCTGGGGCTGTCGTACACCAGGCCCAGGTCGTCTCCTTCCCCGGCCAGGTGCACCAGCGTCCGCTTGGAGCGCTCGTTGAGGCGATACTGGCCCACCCGGGGGTCCACGAAAAGGTTGAGCCCGATCTTGGTGAAAAGGCCCTTCTGGCCGCAGGCTGCGGCCCGGATCATGTGGCTCATGACGCCGCCGGGCAGGTTGTAGCCCTCCAGCCGGTTCTCCTGAATGGCCCTGGCCGTGCCGTAGAGGCTGCCGAAAAAGCCGATGACCACGCAGTCGGCCCCGCCCTCGCAGATATAGCCCTCCACGTCGCTGTCCTCCCGCCACTCCGCGAAGCTGAAGGAGCTGTACACCGTCAGGTGCTTCGGGTGCCCGGTGGCCCGGAAGCGGCGGGTGATGGCCTTGTTCAGGTCGATGGGGGAGGCGCAGGCGCCGAAGGAGTTTACCCAGATGGTGTCCCCGTCCTTGATGAGGTCCATCGCCTCATCCATGGTGATGATCTTCTTTTTCATAGCCTTACCTCCGCGCAGCGGGCCGCCTGGGGAAAGAGCGGCCTTTCAGAATATTGGAATATAATATCATGCTCTTTCCCGTTGTCAAGTTTAGGTTGCAAAGAATATGCTTCAGTGATAGAATCAATTAAATCAGCGCATCGGGCGCCGGCGGGGAGGGAGAGAAAATGGCGGAAGCTCTGGTCCTGGAGCTGCTGCGGCGCGGCGGCTGGGGGGAGGATGCCGGTCTTGTGGAGGCCTTTTTCGCCTCGCCGGCCTTTCCGCTGCTGCGGGAAGCCCTGGCAAAGCTCCGGCGGGAGGCGCTGTATATGAGCCACGTGCACGGCGTGGGGCATATCGAGCGCACCATGCTCCACGGAGCCATGCTCGCCGCCGCGGAGCCCCTCAACGGGGAGGATACCCGCCTGCTGCTGGCCATGTGTGCCTACCACGACACCGGCCGCCTCTGCGATTATCTGGACGGGGCCCACGGGGCGCGCAGCGCGGAAAGGCTGGCGTCCCTCACCGGGCTTGCCGGGGAGGAGCTGAAGGAGGCCATGGCGGGGGTGGAGGCCCATTCCCTGGGAGACGGGGCCATGGAGGGCATCCTCGCGCGGTACGCCCCGGCGGACCTGCCCCGCGCCAGGCTGCTGGCCCAGCTTCTGAAGGACGCCGACGGGCTGGACCGGGTCCGCATCCACGACCTGAACGCGGACTACCTTCGCCGTCCCGCCAGCCGGGAACGGGAACGTTTCGCCCTTGCCCTCTTCGAGCGCTACGCTTCGGAGGAAGCCGCCCAGGGCGTGAACGAAGGCGTCGGCGGCTACGATCTGCCCACCATCCACCGGATGAAGGAATTTGTTTCTTCGCTCCTTGCCCGGGGCAAGACCTGCGGAGAAACTGCGCTGCTGACCTGGGAGAGCCTGGGCGGCGGCCGGAGCGGCGGGGCGGCCCCCGGGCCGAAGCCGGAGGAGGACTGCTGCCTGCTGACGGCGGCCCTGGGGTATTTCGACCGGGAACTGGCCGCGGAGGGCAGGAGCCGGGAAGAAAGGGAGGAAAAGCATCGCCGCTTCCGGGAGCGCTTCCGCAGCCAGTACGGGTCCTCGCGCTGCGGCGAGCTCCGGCCGAAGAGCGGCTGCGGCGGCTTCATGGTGGACGGCGTCCTCTTTGCCTGGGAGTTTTATAAGCTTACGGAAGTCTGAACAAACGGAGTGGTTCTTCTTGAAACAGTACAAATGGGCCTTTCAATGGATGGGGCAGGCGAGATTCCGCCTCATCCTGGCCATTATCTTCGACATCACGGGCGTGGGCCTCATGACCCTGGAGCCCTATATCTTCAAGGACATCGTGGACGAGGTCCTCATGCCCCAGAAGTTCGACCGGCTCCTGCCCATGCTGGGCCTCACCCTGGCGGTAGGCCTGGCCTTCTCCGCCTGCCGCTATTTCACCAGCATCCTGGCGGAGCAGGCGGCGGAGACGGCGGTGGTGCGCCTGAAGGGCGCGCTCTTCCGCAAGCTGATGGTGCTGGACACCGGGTATTACCGGGAGAACAAGGCCGGCGACATCATCAACAAGTGCTCCGGCGACGTGGAGGTCATCAGCCGCAGCCTCAGCTTCGTCATTCCCCGCTCGGTGGAATTCGTGCTGATGCTGATCGTGGCCATCACCGTGTTCATGAGCATCAACTGGAAGTATACGCTCATCCTCCTGGTGGTCTCGCCCTTCACGGCCGTGGCCGCCAACGCCATGGGCAAGAAGCTGCATCCCGCATTCAAGAAGGCGAGGAAGCAGCTGTCTAACCTCAACGCGGTGGTGGCGGAGAACATCGACGGGAACCGGGTGGTCAAGGCCTTCGTCCGGGAAGACTACGAGATGGAGAAGTTCCAGAAGGAGAACCGGGGCTACAAGGAGCGCAACCTGGAGGCCGTCATGGTCTGGCTGCGCTACGGGCCCATCATCGACTCCCTGGCCACCATCATCACCGTCATCAACCTGGTGGTGGGCTCCATTCTGGTCATCGTGGGCGTGGATCACGGGGGAATCACCATCGGGCAGCTCACCCTCTTCCTCACCTTTGCCTGGACCCTGAACGAGCCCCTCATGATGATGGGCATGCTGGTGAACGATATCCAGCGCTTCCGGGCCTCCGCGGAAAAGGTACAGGAGCTCTATAACATGGAAGTGAAGATCCGGGAGCCGGAGAAGGACGAGAGCCCCGACGCCGTCCTGGGCCGGGTGGATCTGGACCACGTGAGCCTGCGCTACGGCAGTACCCGGGTGCTGGACGACGTGAACATGCACATCGAGCCCGGCAAGGTCATCGGCATCATGGGCCCCACCGGCTGCGGCAAGTCCACCCTGGTTAACGTCATCGACCGTTTCGTGGACGTGACGGAGGGCAGCGTCTCCATCGACGGGGTGGACGTGCGGAAGTGGGATCTCAAAAAGCTGCGGCGCAGCGTGGGCCTCACCATGCAGGACGTGTTCCTCTTCTCCGACACGGTGGAGTCCAACATCGCCTACGGCGTGCCGGACACCTCCGTGGAGAACGTGCTGGCCTCCGCCGTGATCGCGGACGCGGACGAGTTCATCTCCGGCATGACGGAGAAATACGATACCATCGTGGGGGAGCGGGGCACCGGCCTTTCCGGCGGCCAGAAGCAGCGGGTCTCCCTGGCCCGGGCCATCGCGAAGCACGCCCCGGTGCTGATCCTGGACGACACCACCTCCGCCGTGGACATGGAGACGGAGGAATACATCCAGGAGCACCTGAAGACCATGCCCGACAAGTGCACCACCATCATCATCGCCCAGCGGGTCTCCTCCGTGAAGCACGCCGACTATATCTACATCCTGGACAAGGGCCGCATCATCGAGGAGGGCACCCACCGGGAGCTGATGCTCCGGAAGGGATACTACTACAAGACCTGCGTCATGCAGCACGGCCTGGACGAGGCGGAGACCGACGCCGCCTTCTCCCTTGACGCTCTGCCGGAAGGGGGTGCCGTGTAATGGCGAGAAACAAGTACAACATCGACGAGGAGCTGGACGCGCCGTTCAACTGGCCCCAATTCCGCCGCAGCCTCGTCTACGTGAAGAAATACCGGAAGCAGATCGCGGCCATGTTCGCCCTGGCCATCTGCTCCAGCCTCCTGGCCTTGCTGACGCCCCGCATCCAGGCCTACGTTATCGACAAGCTGATCCCCCAGGGCCACAAGGCCATCGCCTCCATCCTGATCCTGGGCGGCGGCTATTTCCTCATCAACATCGGCACCATCTTCATCAACCGGCGCAAGGGCGTCATCAGCGCCCGCACCAGCCAGAGCATGACCACGGACATGCGCACCGACGTATACGTCCATCTGCAGAAGCTGGGCTTCGATTACTACGACAGCCGGCCCCACGGGAAGATCCTGACCCGCGTCATCAACTACGTGAACAACGTGTCGGACTTCCTCACAAACGGCCTGGTGAACGCCATCCTTGCCCTCATCAACCTGGTCATCATCCTCATCTTCATGCTGACCTTCAGCCCGAAGATGACCCTGGTGGTGCTGGCGGGCCTGCCCATCTTCATCGTTTACGTGGCCCTCACCAAGCCCATGCAGCGGCGCTTCCGGCAGAAGGCAGCCAACAAGCAGTCCAACGTCACGGCCTATCTTTCGGAGAACATCAACGGCGTCCGGGTCACCCAGGCCTTCGCCCGGGAGGACATGAACAGCGGCATCTTCGACGGGCTGCTGAACGAGAACCGGCACTACAAGCTGCGGGCCGCCTACGTCGCCCACGGCATGTATCCCATCGCCGCCATGCTCATGCGCCTGGTGAAATGCGCCATCTATATCGCCGCCGTCTACTGGTTCCGCAAGGACTTCATCCTGGAGGGCGTGGTGCAGATCGGCGCCATCAGCGCCATGGTGAGCTATTCCAACCAGTTCTGGGCTCCCATCATGCAGATCGGCAACATCTACAATCAGCTCATGGACGCCATGAGCTACCTGGAGCGCATATTCCAGGTGCTGGACGAGCCAGTCACCGTGGAGGACAGCAGCGCGGCGAAGGAACTCCCGCCCATCCAGGGGCACGTGCAGTTCGACGACGTGGTCTTCGAGTATGAGAAGGGGATCCCCGTCATCAAGCACGTCTCCTTCGACGTGAAGGCCGGGGAATCCATCGCCCTGGTGGGTCCCACCGGCGCGGGGAAGAGCACCATCGTGAACCTGATCTCCCGGTTCTACAACGTGACGGAGGGCGCCGTGAAGATCGACGGGCACGATCTGCAGTCCGTCACCCTCAATTCCCTGCGCAGGCAGATGGGCGTCATGCAGCAGGATACCTTCATCTTCTCCGGCACCATCATGGACAATATCCGCTACGGGCGGCTGACGGCCACGGACGAGGAATGCATCGCGGCGGCGAAGGCCGTCCACGCCGACGACTTCATCCGGGACACGGAAAACGGCTACGACACGGAGACCAAGGAGCGGGGCGAGGGCCTCTCCGCCGGACAGCGGCAGCTCATCTCCTTCGCCCGGACGCTGCTGAGCGATCCCCGCATCCTGATCCTGGACGAGGCCACTTCCTGCGTGGATACGAACACCGAGCGCCTGGTGCAGGAGGGCATCTCCACCCTGCTGAAGGGGCGCACCTCCTTCATCGTGGCCCACCGGCTCAGCACCATCCGCAACTGCGACCGCATCTTCTACATCCAGGGCGGCGTGATCGCCGAGGAGGGGAGCCACGAGCAGCTGATGGCGAAAAAGGGCCTCTACTACGAGCTTTACACCAGCCAGATCCGCGAGCTTCTGGCCATAAACTGAACGGGATATATAGCTGAAAGACAGAGGACCGTCCGCACCGCAGCCGCGGTACGGACGGTCGCTTTTGCTTACAGCTCCCGCTTGATGCGGGCGATGGCATTCTTCTCCAGGCGGGACACCTGGGCCTGGCTGATGCCGATCTCGGAGGACACCTCCATCTGGGTGCGGCCGTCGCAGAAGCGAAGGGCGAGGATGTGCCGTTCCCGGGGACTGAGCCGGGCGATGGCCTCGTTCAGGGCGATCTGCTCCAGCCAGCTTTCGTCGGTGTTGCGCTCGTCGGAGATCTGATCCATCACATAGACGGCGTCCCCGGCGCTGTTGTAGATCGGCTCATAGAGGCTGAGCGGCTCGGCGATGGCGTCCAGCGCCATCACAACGTCCTCCCGCCGGATGTCCAGCAGGGCCGCGATCTCCTCCACCGTGGGCTCCGTCTGCCGCTCCGCCAGCAGGGCTTCCCGGGCCTGCAGGACGCGGTAGGCCGTGTCCCGCATGCTGCGGCTCACCCGCACGGCGCTGTTGTCCCGGAGATAGCGGCGCACTTCGCCGATGATCATGGGCACGCCGTAGGTGGAAAAGCGGACGTTCTGCCCGACGTCGAAGTTGTCGATGGCTTTGATGAGGCCGATGCAGCCCACCTGGAACAGGTCGTCGCAGCTTTCGCCCTTCTGGCTGCGCCGGGCGGCAAAGCGCTGGATCACGGAGAGGACCAGGCGCAGATTGCCCTCGATCAGGCGGCTGCGAGCCTCCCGGTCGCCCTGCCTGACCCGGCGCAGCAGCGCCTCCGTTTCCTCCGGTGAAAGGACAGGCAGATTCGCCGTGTTGACGCCGCAGATCTCGACCTTTCCCAGCATATCGGCTTCCTCCCGCGGAATATCTCCGCAGAGGGAAGTATGCCCGCCGGGCCGGGGATTTATGATGGAAGAAGCTGTCGATCAAAGGGCGCGGCCGCCGTGCCGAGGCTCAGAACCGGCCGATGTCCATGGCGGCGAAGAAGCCGGAGTGGACCGCGCCGGAGACCTTGCCGGGCTTTTTGCAGTCCCCCGCGGCGGTGATCCGGATGCCCAGAGGGGCAAGCTCCTCATACAGGCCGTCCTCGCTGCGCATGCCCACGGCGTAATACACGCAGTCGCAGGGGAGGGTCACGCTCACGCCGTTCTTTTCATAAACGACGGCGTCCCGGCGGATCTCCCGGCAGCGCGCCCCCGTGATCACCCGGAGCTGCTTTTCCCGCACGGTGTACTGGAGGCCGTATTTGTAGCCGAAGCCCCCGTCCCGGGCGTATTCGTCCTCCATCTCCAGGACGGTGACGTCCCTGCCCAGGTTCCGCAGGTGGAGCCCCGTTTCGACGCCCACCAGACCGCCGCCGACGATCACGATCCTTTCGCCCACGGAGGCCGGGTCCCGGTAGACCGACAGCGCATGGCGGGCGTTTTCCCAGCCGGGGATGAAGCGCGGCTCGATGGGCTTGCTCCCCGCGGCGAGCACGATATCGTCCGGCGCCAGGGCCGCGGCCTCCGAAGCCGTGGCCGTCTTATTCAGCACGATACGGACGCCCGCCTTCTCCGTCTGGGCGATGAGGAAATCCTTGTAGCGGCGCAGGTCGTGCTTCAGGCTGTCGGCGTCGGTGAAGTTCAGGAGGCCGCCCAACCGGCCGGATTTCTCCCACAGGGTCACCTCATGCCCCCTGCGGGCGGCCGTGACCGCGGCGGTCATCCCGGCGGGGCCGCCGCCGATCACCAGGACCCGCTTCGTGTGCTTCGCTCTGCTGACGTCCTCTCCGAAGCCCAGGCGGGCTTCCCGCCCGATCAGGGGATTCACGCTGCAGATCATGTGGCGGGTGAGGTTGTCGCTGTCGCAGCAGCCCAGGCAGCGGATGCAGGGGGTGATGTCCTCCTCGCGCCCGGCGAAGGCCTTTTCCGGGAAATAGGGGTCGGCGATAAGGGCGCGGGACATGGAGACCCCGTCGGCCTTGCCGGAGGCGATGATCTCCTCGGCCTGTTCGGGATAGAGCACCGCGCCCACCGTGTAGACGGGGATCTTTACCCGGCCGTCCCGCTTGATCGCCTCCGAAAGATCCGTGTTGATCCCCAGGGGGCGGAAGGTGGCCGTCATGTTGTTCTGCAGGCCCTCTACGCTGACCTCCACCAGGTCGATGTATTCCTGGGCCTTTTCCAGAAAATAGATCGTGTCCTCCACCGTGAAGCCGCCCTCGGTGCGCTCGGAGCCGCTGACCCTGGCCATCACCGGCTGTTTGGGACCCACCCGCTCCCGCACGGCCCGGAGGATCATCAGGGGGAAGCGCATGCGGTTTTCCAGGCTGCCGCCGAACTCGTCCGTCCGGGTGTTCACGATGGGGGAGAGGAACTGGGCGGGGAGCCAGCCGTGGCCGAAATGGAGGAGCACGGTATCGAAGCCGGCCCAGAGGACGTATTCCGCCGTGTCCGCGTACTGGCGGCACACCTCCTCCATCATTTCCTTCGTCATGGCCTCGGCGAAGACGCCGGGCGCCGTTTCCGCAGCCACCGGGCCCATCGCCCGCCGGGTGTTGTATTCCGGCCGGATCTTCAGCCCGCCGTGGGTCAGCTCCGCGCTGGCGAGGGCGCCGTGCTCATGGATCGCGGCAGAGAGCTCGGCGAAGAGAGGCAGATTATCGCGGGTCTTCTTCATCTCCGGGACGTGGTTCCCGCCGTCGCCCACCGAGACCTCGCCCAGATTCACGATCCCCGCGCCGCCGCGGGCCTTGTGCTCCAGATAGGGCGCGTAATACTCGGTCGGACGGCCGTCCACCGTGTGGAACAGCATATTCGGAGCCGACATGATCCTGTTTTTGAGGAGGATGCCCTTCACCCGAAGGGGACTGAACAAATGGGGGAATCTGGTGTTCATGACGGATCGCCGTCCTTCCGTTCGTGTTCCGGACCGGGAAACGGTCCGGCGAGGCGTCTTCCGGTTTCGGAGCGGCGCCTCCGGGAAACAGGATAGCATACGGGGCGGGGTATTGCAAGAAAAGCCCGCCGTCCGGGCAGCCGGTCGCCGCGCTCCGGCCAAAGGTTGAAATCCGGCGGAAGCTGTGATAAAATCAGTCGTTAATACGGGAGGAGGGATAAGGATGCGAAAGAGAACCGCGGCGCTGATCCTCTGTCTGCTGATCCTGGCCGGCATCGGCACGGCCGCCGCAGCAGGCGGCGCGGACGACCCGCTGCTGTCCCTCAGTTATCTTTACAACACCTATCTGCCCAAACTGCAGGCCCTCTTCGCCCGGGAAACGGAGGAAGGCCTCGGCGGTCTGGCGGAGGATTACCGCGGGCGGCTGGACGCCATCCCCATTTCGGAGGCAACGGCATGGGACCGTGCCGCCTCCCTCACGGCCCTGGCGCTGGAGGACGGGGGCAGCGTCCGTCTCGCCCCCTTCGGGAAATTCGTGCTGTCCGAGGGCAGGGCGCGGCTGCAGGTCGCCGCCGGTGAGGTGCTGGACCTGTCCGAGGGGCGAGTCTGCGCGGACGGGGAGTGGTTGATCCCCGCCCACCGCTATTTTGCCGCAGAGGAGTCGGAGGCGCTCATCCGGGTGTATTCCGCCGCTCTGGGCTTCGTGGACGGATATTACCTGTCGGAGGCATCCGGCAGTTTCGCCGCCGCCGAGCGCTTCCCGGATATCGAAGGGCACTGGGGCCGGGGGAATATCCTGGCGCTGGCGGAGAAGGGCCTGGTCAACGGCATGGAGGAGCATCTCTTCGAGCCGGACCGGAAGGTCACCCGCGCCATGTTCGTGACTATCCTGGGCCGCATGTGCTCGGCCGATCCCGCCGCCGCGGCGGCGACCGATTTTTCGGACGTGGGCCCGGGGGACTGGTTCGCCTCCTACGTGGCCTGGGCCGCCGGATACGGGATCGTGACAGGCTATGACGACGGGACCTTCGCACCGAACCGGGAGATCACCCGGGAGCAGATGGCCCTGATCCTCATCCGCTGCTGCGACGCCTTCGGCTTTGATCTGCCGGAGACGGAGGAAGCCGTGCGCTTCACGGACGAGGCGTCCGTCAGCCCCTGGGCGCTGGACGCCGTGCTGCGGGCCCGGCGGATCGGCCTCATCAACGGCAGGGGAGACGGTTCCTTCGATCCCCTGGGGACGGCGACGCGGGCGGAAATGTGCGCCGTGATCGCGCGTCTCATGGAGAAAACGGAGACCGCCGCGCCCGACGACGGGCCGGAGCCGCCGGAAAAGGACCCGGCGGAGGAGCAGACCCCGGAGGAAGAGGATAAGGACGACCAGGCGAAGGACGAAGAACCGCCGGAAGACGAAACCCCCGACGACCGGGAGGACGAAGACCCCGACAGCCGGACTGACGAGGACGGCCGGGACAACGAGGACGACAGCCGGACTGACGAGGACGACGACTGGGGCGACGAGGACGACTGGGGCGACGAGGACGACGACTGGGGCGACGAAGACGACGATTGGGGCGACGAGGACGACGACTGGTGAGCCGAAAACCCCGAACGGGAAGATAAACGGGAAGTGAAGACGATGACGGTGAAGGAAGAGATCAGCCGCTGGGTGGACGAGCGGCGGCAGGACTATCTCCGGGACGTGGGTAGGCTGGTGGCCGTCCGCAGCGTCGCCGGGGAAGCGAAGGAAGGCATGCCCTTCGGGGAGGGCCCGGCCGCGGCGCTGAAGGAGGCCCTGGCCCTGGCTTCCGGGCTGGGCTTCCGCACGAAGGACTACGACGGCTACGTCATGACGGCGGACCTCCTGGAGGGAGAAGCCGCTTTGGATATCCTGGCCCATCTGGACGTGGTGGGCGAGGGAGACGGTTGGGAGACGGATCCCTATACCGCCGTGGAGAAGGACGGCTGCCTCTACGGCCGGGGCACGGACGACGACAAGGGACCCGCCGTGGCGGCCCTCTACGCCATGGCCTGCGCCCGCGACGTGGCGGGGGACCGGCTGAAGAAAAACACGCGGCTGATCCTGGGCACGGACGAGGAATCCGGTTCCCGGGACATCCGGCGTTATTATTCCCTGGAAAAGAGCGCGCCCTATACCTTCTCGCCGGACGCGGATTTTCCCGTGATCAACACGGAAAAGGGCGGTCTGGCAGGGACGTTCCGCCGGGAATGGGAGCCCTCCGGGGCCCTGCCCCGGGTTTCCGACTTCGACGGGGGATACCGCATCAACGTCCTCCCGGCAGACGCCGCCGCCCGGGTGCTGGGCTTCAGCCCGGAGGAGCTCGCCGCTCTCTGCGGCCCTTTGGCTGAAAAGCTGGGCGTCTCCCTCTCCGTTGCGGAGATCCCCGGCGGCGCGAAGCTCTCGGTCCGGGGCCTCGCGGCCCACGCCTCCACCCCGGAGCTGGGGAACAACGGCATCACCGCCCTCATCGCCCTGCTGAACGCCCTGCCCCTGGCCGAAAGCCCCTCCGCGGAGGCGCTGCGGGCCCTGGGCGGCCTCTTCCCCCACGGGGACGGAGCGGGTCGGGCCCTGGGGATCGCCATGGCGGACGAGCTTTCCGGCCCCCTGACCCTGGCCTTCAGCCTCTTCCGGATGACGGAGACGGGCTGCGCAGGGAGCTTTGACAGCCGGGTCCCCATCTGCGCCGGAGAGGAGAACTGCCGCGCCGTGGCAGCCGAGCGGCTGGAGGCGGCGGGCTTCCGCTTCGAGGGCGTCATGCGTCCGCCCCACCACACGCCGGCGGATTCACCCCTGGTACGGGCCTGCCTGCTGAGCTACGAGACCTTCACCGGCCGGAAGGGCGAATGCCTCTCCATGGGCGGCGGGACCTACGTCCACGATATCCCCGGCGGCATCGCCTTCGGCGCCGCCATGCCCGGCTTCGAATCCAACCTGCACGGGGCTAACGAGCGCATGCGCATCGACGACATGCTCACCGCCATCAAGATCTTCGCCATGGTGATCGTGGAGCTCTGCGCGGAATAAGGGAAAAACGCCGAGGGGCTGCAGCGATTCAGGCTGCAGCCCCTCGATTCATTTCGAGACTTCCGCTCATGGCTCCGTAAAGTGGACGTGGCTGTGGATGTGGTCCTCACAGAAGCAGTGGTAGCCGACGCACTGGGAGCAGTACCGGAACTCCAGCTCCGGGTGGTCCGCATCCGTCCGTCCGCAGACCGCGCATTTCCTTGTGTACGGGCGGTCGGATTGGGCCTTTTCCGCCCGGCGCACGTTCCGGCGGAAGCGGACAGCGGAGCCGCTGCTGCGCATTTTCAGCAGCTTCAGGGAAGCCAGCAGGCTCCCGCCGCAGAACAGGAAGTAGTTGGCGATGGCCACCAGGGGAAGCAGTGTCCGCCCCGTGATCATGCTCAGGATGAAGAGAGCCGCCTCAAACCAGCCCAGCCACTTCACCTTGATGGGGATGAAGAAGAACAGCAGGATCCGGTTCTCCGGCCAGAGTGTGGCGTAAACGAAAAACATGGAGAGGTTGAGGTAGCTGCCCGTCACATAGATGCCGCCGCCCCGGATCAGACCGGCGATCACGGCGAACACGATGTTCAGCGCCATGCCGCAGAGGTAGTAGGCGGTGAACTTGCCCGTGCCCCAGGCCTGCTCCAGGGTGCTGCCGATGAGGTAATAGAAATACAGCTCCAGGACGAGGCCGATGATGCGGCTGGTATTCGGGACGAAGACGAAGGTCACCAGCCGCCAGATTTCGCCCTTCAGCAGCCGGCCGGGGATCAGGCACAGATACCAGACGAGCATCCCCGACCTGTCCATCTGGGAAAAGAGAAAGACCAGCGCGTTGCCGATGATGAGATAGAGCATCAGCCGGGGGATGCCGAACCTGGGATGCTTGTTCAGAAAGCGGTAGAGACCGCGGTTGAATCCGTTCAGAATCTTCATTTGCATTGCCTCCGACGGTCATTCTACATGATTCCGCCCCTTTTGTCCACGGGAGAAGGGGCGGATACTGGCCGGAAACAGAAAATTTACACTTTCCACCGGCTTCCGGCTGTGCTATAATATACTGAATCAATATCAAAGTGGAACTGCGGAGAGGATTATGCCGGAAAAAAGACAGGAAGCGGAGGACCGCGTCGAGGGGAAAAACGCCGTCATGGAGGCCCTCAGGGCCGGGCGATCCCTGGATAAGCTGTACGTCGTCCGCGGGGAGCAGGACAAGGCCGTCCGATTCATCATCCAGAAGGCAAAGGCGGCGGGCGCCGTCGTTTCCGAGGTGGATCGGCGCAAGCTCGACGCCATGAGCGTCACCCACGCCCACCAGGGCGTGATCGCCGTGGCCGCCGTGCGGGAATACGCGTCGGTGGAGGACATCCTGGCCCTGGCGCGGGAGCGGGGAGAGCCGCCCCTGATCGTCGTCCTGGACGAGATCTCCGATCCCCACAACCTGGGCGCCGTCGTCCGCACCGCGGAATGCGCCGGAGCCCACGGGGTCCTCATCCCGAAGCACCGCAGCGCCGGGATCACCGCCGTGGTGGAGAAGACCTCCGCCGGGGCCGTGGAGCACCTTCCCGTCGCCCGGGTGGGGAACCTGGTCTCCGCCCTGGAGAGCCTGAAGGAAGCGGGCGTGTGGGTGTTCGGCACGGCGGCGGACGGGGACCGCGGCCTCTGGCAGGCGGATCTCAAGGGACCGGCCGCCATCGTGATCGGCTCGGAGGGCAGCGGCATGAGCCGCCTCACCCGGGAGACCTGCGATTTCCTTCTGTCCATTCCCCTGCGGGGGAAGGTGTCCTCCCTGAATGCGTCCGCTGCGGCCGCCGTCGTCCTCTACGAGGCGGTCAGGCAGAGAATCGGTTGAGAGAAGGTTCTTTATGTCGGAGCAGAGCCCTGAAAAACTGAATCAGTCGGAAGCGCCTGCCGAGACGTATACGCTGGCCTCCATCCTTTCGGAGTACAAATCCGAGGCCTTCATCCGGAACGAGCGCCGCCTCAGCAAGGAAGAGCTGGAAAAGCGGGCCGACGAGATCATCAACGAGATGAAGCGCAGCGTGGAGGCGGAGATCGCCGGAGAAGAGGCAAAGGAGGAGCCGGAGCCCCCCGAAGCCCCGGCGGACGGCCCCGAAACCGCACCTGCCGAAGAGACGGAAGCGCAAGCCCCGGCGCCGGAGACGGAAGCGCCCGCGCCGGAGAAGGAAGACCCGGCGCCGGAGCCGCCCGGTGAAGTGCCTCAGGCGCCGATTGCGGAACCGGCGGCGGAACCGGAAGCGCCCGGGCCGGAGGAACCCCCTGCCGAAGTCGCCGCGCCGGAGGAGGAGAGCCCGGACAAGCCGGAGCCGATCCCCATCTGGGTGCCCCGGGAGAAGCGGAAGCCGAGAGAACCGGCGCCGCTGCTCCCCGTGGAGGAGGAAGAGGAGCCCGCGCCGCCCGAAGAAGCGGAAGCCCCGCCGGAAGAACCTGCGGCGGGAAAAGGGGAGGCCGCGCCGGAAGAGGCCCCTGGGGAGAACGGGGAAGAAGAAACTGAGGCGGGAGAAGCCCCCGGCCCCGACGAAGCCGACGCGAAGGCGGACGAAGCCGCCCTGCGGCAGCGGCAGCGCCGGGCCGCCCGGGCGGAGCAGGCCCGCCGGAGAAAAAAGCAGCGGGAGGAAAAGACCCGCCGGAGAGAGGAAGCGCGGGAGGAGGCCCGGCGGGAGAAGCCGGAGCCCACACCGGAGGAGGCGCTGCGCCTCTACGCTTCCGGCATCGTCTCCCTGCGCCGGCGGATGACCCCGGCCTTCGCGCTCTGCGCCGTCATGGCCCTTCTGGTCCTTTTGAGCGGCCGCGCCGCGCCGGAGTCCGCCCTCGGTGGGAATACGGCGGTCATCCTCCTGGCGGCCATGCAGCTGGCGGTCATGCTCCTGGGACTGGACGTGCTGGTGCGGGGCGTGACGGATCTGGCTTCCGCCCATCCCAGCTTCGAATCGGTCGTCCTCCTGGCGAACGTCGCCGCCGAGGTGGACGCGGTGCTGATCCTGGCCGGACGAGCCGAGGGGCTGGGGCTGCCCTACTGCGCCCCCGCCGCCGTATCCCTGGCCTTCGCCCTCTGGGGTTCCCTCTGCCGCCGCAGCGCCTTCCGGGACACCGTGAAGGCCATGCGCCTCGCCAGCGTTCCGACGGTGGTCACCGCCGCGCCGGATCTGGCGGAGGAGGGCGTCGTGCTGAACAAGAAGCTGGGCAGCTCCAAAGGCTTCCTCAAAAAGGCCGTCCAGCCGGACCTCCCGGAGCGGGTCTATAAAAAGCTGTCCCCGCCGGTCCTGATCCTGCTGGTGATCCTGGCCCTGGCCGCCGCCTTCCTGTCCGGGACCGGGGCGGTGATCCACTGCCTGGCGGCCCTCAGCTGCGCCGCGGCGGCCCTCACCGCAACCCTGGCCTTCGCCCGGCCCTTCGCCCTTACCGCGAAGAAGCTCACCGGCAACGGCGCGGCCCTGGCGGGCTGGAGCGGCGCGGAGGACATGTCCGGGGCGGTTGGCCTGGTGATCCGGGACCTGGACGTATACCCGGAGAACACCATCATCCTCAACGGCATGAAGGTCCTTTCCGGCGCCCACGTGGAGAAGGTCGTGGCCTACACCGGCAGCGTGATCCTGGCCACCGGCTCCGGCCTCCGGCGGGTCTTCGGGGAGCTGATGCGGCAGTACGCCGCGCCCCTCTACCGGGTGGAGGATTTCGACTGCGGCACGGAGGGCGGCGTGAGCGCCTTCGTGGGCATGGAGCAGGTCCTGGTGGGTACGGGCGCTTACATGAACCTGATGGGCATCCGCGTCCCCGGCAGCGTGGACGTGGGCGGCGCGGTGTATACCGCCATCGACCACGAGCTCTGCGGCGTCTTCATCGTGAATTACCTGCCCCAGGAGCTGGTGCAGAACGCCCTGTTCCGCTTTGAGTCCGGCAAGCTCCGGCCCGTGTACGCCATCCGGGATTTCAATATCAGCCCCGCCATGCTGGTGCAGAAATTCCGCCTGAGCGAGGGGAGCATCGTCTTCCTCCCGCCGGAGGACCGGTACCGGCTCAGCGTGGAGCCCCCGGAGGACCCGGAGCCCGCCGCGCTCCTGAGCCGGGAGGGCCTCTGGCACTATTCCGAGGCCGCCCGGGGCGGCCGCCGGCTCTGGCGGAATACCCGCAGAGCCTTGCTGATGACCCTGCTGGGCGCCGCGCTGGGCGTCGCCATCGTCTTCATCTCCTGCGCCCGCGGCGCTTTCGGCTCCGCTTCTCCCGGCAAGCTGCTCCTGGCCATGCTGCTCTGGGCCCTGGCGACGATGCTGATCGCGGATTCCGCCGAGGGAGACTGACGGGGACCGGGGCATAATTTGAAAAACACTTGTGTTTCGACCGTACTTCGTGTATAATAATTTTCTGTGCAGAACTTCAATAAGGAGAGGAATCAGATGTCAGAGAAAATCCGCAATATATGCCTCCTGGGGCACGGCAGCACCGGCAAGACCAGCCTTGCCGAGAGCATCCTGAACGTGACCGGCATGACCGACCGTCTGGGCAGGGTCGTTGAGGGCAACTCCGTCTGCGACTACGACGCCGAGGAGATCAAGCGCCAGATCAGCATTTCCACCGCCACGGTCTATGACAAGTACAAGGGCACGAAGATCAACATCCTGGATACCCCGGGCTTCTTCGATTTCGCCGGGGAAGTGCAGGAGGCCCTGCGCGTGGCCGACGCCGGCATCATCTGCGTTTCCGCCAAAGACGGGCTGAACGTCGGCGCGGAGAAGTCCTGGAAGTATCTGAAGGAGGCGAACAAGCCCCGCGCCATCTATATTTCCAAGACCGACGAGGAGCATGCGGATTTCGACCGGACCTTCAACCAGCTGCGGGAAAAGTTCGGCAGCACCGTCAGCGCCTTCACCATGCCCGTGGTGGAGA
>JAEEGL015118805.1_pt1 | contig 16452 bp, 23 predicted proteins | sample 9134231 | NCBI WGS metagenome assembly JAEEGL01 (sample SAMN16246548, study PRJNA631951) | gut metagenome | biome: gut microbiome; feature: rumen; material: fiber-attached | host: Bos | place: Iran: Karaj | collected 2018-10
AACATTTCATCACAGTTTTTTATGTTTATGTCATATATTACAGAACCATTATTCCGACAGACATAATCCACTGGATGACCTGTTATTTCGGGTGTTTTGATAGTTCTGCAATAGATACAAGTTGCACAACAATCTTCGATTATAGCGTTATCATTCACGCTGAAAAGATGCCTTTGATGGTTTCCAGTATCTACTTCAATAATGCCATTATTCCATTCGGCTATAGCATTATTCAGAACATCCATATAGTTACCATGTCCTATAGCTGATACATAGGCATGTGATACACATTTGCCACCAAAGCAAGATACGGCAGAAAAGTATCCATCCAAACTGTCAACTCTTACCATAGGCTTAGGTATCCTTCCGCAAAGAGGGCAGGGCTTTAGTTCTCCCTCGATACATTCGTCAAAAGCTCCTTTGATACCAATAAGCTCTGTCGCATTGGGTTTACAGTAATTCTCAATTTTTATCATTGGGTTGCTCCTTTAATAGCTTCTCAAGCGACTTAACCATGCTCTGACGGTGTATAGCTTTCTATCCCTTTGTCATATCTATGATTCGCTTATTCTCGACATCAACGAACATTCCACGATAGACACCATTCAGCATGGTTTCATCTATTCCAAGCATCTTCATCATTGTATTCCTTGTATACATATACTTTCATAAAACTCTTTTCTCCTTTCCACCTTTACTGCTCATCGCATTCCTTAAACCAGTATTTCGGGTATCCTTCAAGTTCTTCATCCGTGATGCCTCCGCGTCTTTCGTCGTTATGACTGTAGTTCTTGAGTATTTTAAGCATACGACGGTTGAATCTCCCTAATTCCTCTCCTTCGAGTTCTCTGATTAAATGCGCCTGCTGCCATTCCGGATATCCAGACTCCTCAAAATCCTCCGAGGGATTCGCATTGAGCAGCAGCGTCCAGCCATCGTCAGAGGTTAGGAAATACACACCTTCTTCCTGTGTCGTTCCCGTGAACACCCAGATATTCCCACCCGTATATATTGCCTCTGCTTCTTTTATGAGGACTTCTCCGCTCATACCTTTACTGCGATCTGTTTCAGCAGTCCTGTCTAAAATCTGCTGTGCGATCTCTGTGAGGTCGCATTCTGTCAGGATCTTGAGCGCGGCATCGAGTCCCCTGCGGTATTCATCCGTTTCAGCCTCGGTGTATTCATAATAAAGGTCTCTGTACATATCATGTGTCGATATGTTGGTATCCAAGAGCAGGTCTGCCATGACATCCGCTGCCGTATCTGCCGTGCATTTAACAAAAGCCTGTTCAATCGTTGTTTTTTCGTCTGTCTTTTCCATGATTATCTCCTTATCTTTTATTCGATTCACGGAACGCCGTACTGTTGCCAAAATGTGCGTTCCACCAGCGCCTTACAGCAGGTACCGCTTCTTCACTTGATAGGCTGAAATGAACCATGACTGCGGCGGATATGTCATTGAGGGTGACATTCCTCTCATACCTGTCCACGAAATCCTCTATATACTTGAATATTCTGTGATTCATCATAAAATCCATGATTTACCCCATTTCTTCCATGTCCTGAAGCCAGCTGGTTGCGCCCAAAGGTCTGTCATGGCTGTCATCATCAATGTATTCCCTTATTTTTCGTTTGTCCGTAATGATCCTGTTCCCTTTAAGCGGGAGTTCGTACTTGGCCGTTGCGCCGGGATGCGAGATGTATAAGGTATCATTTACGATCTCGATGCTCTCAATGTCGATGTACAGGTATATTTTCGACCTCTCCCGTCCGCTGTCCTTATCTTTCCAGATATATAAAAGATTCATCTTGCCATCCATATTGTCATATATTTCCTCGCTTTCTTCCTGATTTTCTGACTCTGTTGTATCTTCGTCATCGTATGGATGATCTTCGTAATATTTCTCCATGCGGTTATAGTATGCCCCGAGTGAATCAAACTCTTCTTTCGTCAAGGCTCCGCATTTATAGTCACTGTACATGCTCATCCCGTTCGCCTCCGTTCTTGTTAACTCAATCCATCTCTTCCGAAGACTTGAGAGTGAGCATCATCAGCCCTTCAGGGTGAAATCTGGTATAGAACTTTCTGCATCCGCGTAATACTCTGTCCTGTTCTTCTTTGGAAAGGCTTGTCAAATTGCCATTCTTCGCAAGACCTGTAATGAACAGTTTTCCGACCAACTCCGGATTGCCGTAAATATCTATCGCGGATATCTTTGGATCGGGTTTCAATAAGCCCTCTTCATCGCAGACGATATTGAAGTTCTTCTCGTCCTTATCTTCGGTGGGTTTTCCTGTCAGTATCTTCCTTTCGGTGAATTCGATCAGCGAGCAGTCGAGCAGCTTGTAGTAACTTTCCAGTTCATCCGAAATCTCTACTACGCTTGCTTTCGCGGCTTCTACAAGGATGCCGGTTATCATTCTCTGTTTTCCCATGTTTCCCTCCTTCCGTTTCGTATGTGCTTTATGGATATAAAAAAGGATATGTTCTTTCTACTTACAATATAGCGCACTATATCTGATTTGTCAAGAGTTTTTATTTTGTTGCCGAAAGGTGTGGTTTAATACTTATGAAGGACCGCAAATCTGCGATTTTCGGGAGGTAATTTATTCGTGCAGGATGAAATGGATGAGATTCGTGACGAACGGTATGACGAATCCCTTGATAAAGACAAAAAGGCTTTTGTGGCGCACTTAGACAACCTCGTGGCAGCAGGTGAAAAACCTGCTGATTCAGACGATGAGGGCAATGAGCCGCCCCGAAGCCGGCGAATACATGAAAAGACCAGTGTAATCATAGGAAACGGCGCAATAATACTGACACTCGCAACAATGGTGATCACCGCTGTTGTTAGTCTTGTGCGCCTTTTTAGCGCATTCATCGATGTTAATGTCGCTTATGCCCGTCCCTCGGTATGGGTTTCTTTGCTGCTTGCTGTCAGCCTTCTGCTGTTTATGATCTCCACGGCATTCGATCCGTGGAATTACGGCATATTAAAGAAACTTTACCTGATAGTCATGGTGGTATTGTTTGGAGTGCTGTGCCTGCAGTTTTACTATTCGCTCGTAAACATGATAGTGGTCCCCTTATTGCTGATACCGAAGCCTAATATATGGGTTACGGCCGCAAAGTGGATGTTCCTTATCAGGTGCCTCACCATCATTCCTACGCTAATTGCTTCAATCCTCACCATCAGAGGGTTGTGCGTGTCAGTATTTGATCCCCTGGCGTATGCTTCTATAGATAATTTCCGTCTGCTCGACCATATTGACCTGCGTAAGAACAAGAAATATCTGTACGATGCAGTCGTGGTAAGACGGCGGAGCAACGGACGCAAGTTTACGATCCGCGAGAACTCACGCTATGAACACATGCTGATAAACGGTGCATCCGGTACCGCAAAGACTTCATCCGTCATCACGCCAATGGCGAACGGCGACTTAAAGAAGAAATGTCTGAACGAGGACATTCTAAAGGAATCCCTTATAGAGATGATGAAGGAAGGCAAGGTCTTTATGAACTCCCGTACATCCGATACGGAGTTCAATGTTGACGCGTTTTCTGTTACCGAGCCTCAGTTTGAGCAGGAACTTAATGATTTAAAGAAGATACATAAGACCATCGGACTTACCATCATGGCTCCCGATGATTCCCTTACGGATGATATATACAGTCTGTGTGTTGCAAAGGGTATCAAATGCAACCGCGTGGATCCTGTCACAAAGGATGGCACTGACGGAGAAAAGAAAGACGGCTTTGTAGCATTCAATCCGCTTTATATCTCACCCAAGACTCCTTCATGGCAGCTCTCGATGGAGATAATAAAGCACGCTACCCTCTTTGCCGATGTGCTTCAGGCTATCCAGGACATGAAAGGTAAATCGGATCCTTACTTCACATCGCTGAACCGATCCGTTACCGTTGCGTTCTCAATCTGTCTTTGTGCTACTTTTGAAAAACTCGACCATCGCCAGCCTACACCGGCCGATGTACAGTATATGGTTAACGATTTCGGACGAATCAAGCCTTACTACGAAGAACTCGTAAGGCTTAACCGCGTCAGCGAGGATGTTTACGGTTTCGTCTGTGACTTTATCTCGAACGACTGTCTTGGTCCGGGACGTGAAAAAATGAATGATCAGGCGCGAGGACTTCGAAACAGTATGAATGAGTTCTTAACCCACCCTCTTATCAAGAGAGTGTTATGCCCGAGCGAGGGTGAGCCCATCATAGATATGGACAAGATGCTTTCCGAAGGTCAGGTAACGGTTGTCAACTTTGCTAAAAAACTCGGCGACACGGACTCAAAAGGTTTCGGTATGTTCTTCCTGCTCTCTTTCCTTGATGCAGTTTACCGCAGGCCGGGCAACGAGAATACACGTATCCCTCATGTACTCTTTATCGATGAGCTGCCCGAGATCATTCATCCGAAACTTGAGTCGGCAATAGCACAGTTCCGTAAATTCCGCTGTTCTATCGTAATGGCTATCCAGTCATTAAAGCAGATGGAAAAGAACGATACGACCAAATACCTTAAAGGAACGTTTATGGAAGGCTGCGCACATCATTTCCTTTTTGGACGATGCTCGACTTCCGAGATGCGCGAGTACGCGGAACTTGCAGGTAAGGAATATGTATCTACCGAGTCTACAAGGGTATCAGAAACGGCACTCTCCCTTGACGATCCGAGCCTTTCCTATTCCGTGACGGAAACCACTCAGGAAAAGGATGTAATGAGTCCTACAAGCATAAGAAACCGCCATTTCCAAGAGATAACGATGTTCTCTGTTGTCAACGGCAATATCATCACTCCGTTTGTCGGAAAGGTAAATTTCCTGAAGCCTTCCGACCGCAATCCGTTAAAACGTGCTCATTATGACTGGGATGCACTCTATTCCGCGTACGGAACGGATTTCGTGGCTCCTGATGAAGAAACGGAGATAAAGATTTCTTCGGGCATTCCGAAAGAAGATGATAATGCAAAGTTCTTCGACCACACTGCTGCTTCGTCCGATAACGGCGTGAATGGTACCGAGACGGGCGCGGAGGCTCCCGTTGAAGAAGTCGCACCCGTTACATCCGGGTACGCCAGTGAAGATAATGAGGAATACAGTGAACTTTAAGAAAGGAGATATATTTATCGATGGGTAAGTACGGAAGTGGGGCGGCCATGAAAGAGGTTATCCGCGTGGAATTCGAGCGCGTGGAAAACATACTCAATACAGTCGAGATTCCCGAAAAGGAAAAGCAGGATATTCTCGATATCGTAAAGGAATTTGCTTATCAGTGGTGTTCGAGCAATGCCGCAGCGTGTGCTATTGAATCAGCATACAAGAGGCTGCATCCTAATGATGAGGATATGCACTCTCTCTGCCAGGAAGTATTGTCAAACGGGATCAGGGAACAGGTATTCAATACCACCTATCCGTTTTCGTAAATCTTTATTGAAAGGGGAAATAAATGATTACATCGCAGAAGATATCCAGCGGCGAGATCAAGGTTGACAGAAGAAGAAAGCCGGGAGGCACAAAAAGGAGCGAACTGTTCCTTGCGATCGAGTTCTGTTTTCTCTTCCTGTTGACTGCTGTGTTGCTGTTGGGTGACTTAACATTGCATCATACGGTTCTGATACATACGTGGCTCGCGGCGGCTTGCTTTGTCATTACCGTACTGCTCTCGGTCTATGCAAAGATATCGACCAGATACAAAGAAGTGACGCTCTGCCTCTTATTGGTTGTGTTCAACGTTGTTATCCCGGTAATAGCGGCACTTGAACAGAACTTCCTATATCTCGGGCTTGTTATAGTCGGATTCTTGAGCGCCCTAGTAGGTTTTGAGACGCAGAAAGCGATCTTATATCCCGCTCTTACCTTCATAGAATACATGCTGCTCTTTGCGGCAGCAGTATTTGCGGGAATGTTCCCGACCATACCTTTTGAACTTATAATGGTTCTCTTTGTTGTCCTTATAAGCGCATTGGTGACGATCCTTATCTATAATTACTATATTCAGATCCTTGCACAGAAGATGCAGGAGAACAATTATCTGGCAGAGGTAAACCGCGAACTGCTCAACCAGAGTAACCGTGATGCCCTTACCGGCCTTATGAACAGAAGACACTACAACAAGGTCATCAAGCGCGTGGTTGCTGCCTTTGACTACTTAAAGACTCCGTTCTCGCTCATTATGCTCGACATAGACCATTTCAAGAGCATCAATGATACATACGGGCATGAGAGCGGCGATATAGCCCTTAAAGAGCTTTCCACAGTGCTTTTAAAGTCAGTCCGAAGCGATGACGTTGTGTGCCGTATGGGTGGCGAGGAATTTGCCATAGTCCTTCAGACCGACATTGACACGGCTGCCCGCCGTGCGGAAGTGATACGTGTTGCCGTCGAGGGACTTAATGTCAAGGAAGTCGGAAAGTTTACCGTCTCATGTGGTGTTGCTACATACCGTGCGGGCATGACCGAAGAAGAGATATATATGAAAGCCGATGCCATGCTCTATGAGGCAAAGAACGGCGGAAGAAATAAAGTCTGTGTGGATTGGAGTGCCTAAAGCCTTATGTTTAACGAAGAAACTTTTAGCGGTACAAGCCCTTTCATATTCCACGAAGGGATGACTCTTGAGCAGGTGGACGGACCTTCCATGAGCGAGGATTTTTTCCGTCAGTGCATGAACACCGGCAGAATAAACCCTTATTCTCAGGCAGTCTTTCGCGAATTGTTTGAATACGGGTTTCTGAACCGCCATATGCTGTCCTGTCTGCTTGATAAAAGTCCTAAATCAGTAAAGGACTGCTTGAACCGTCTGGTAAAGTACGGGTTCGTCAAGCGCTGCTATTTTACCTTCCCTTCCGGGAGCACGCCGGCTTTTTATGTCCTTGCTCCGTCTGTCAGGGAGATCCTTGCAAAGAACTATGTCGGGGACGTGACAAATATTCCCATATTGGACGCTTCTCATGCACTCCGCACCCTTGCGATGAATCAGTTCGCCATAGGGACTTTGCAGTATAAGCAGTATATATCGGATGTTTGGAAGAATTTTAAGATAACCTTTGACAGTTATACGTTCAAACCCGGCTTTGCCGTTACCGTCCATAGCACGGCCGGTGATGTTTCATTCGTTCCGATAGTCGTAAGGAGAACGTTCGAATGGGAAAAGGAGGCTCTTACGAAACTGAAGGTTTTCTTCGGCGCACCCAAAGATCTGCCCTGCCCTATTCCTGTCTGTATCTGCGAGGATCTTGTACATGTTCGCCAGCTGCGCGAGGCGATAGCGACAGAAAATAAGATCAAAGACCTTACCGTTCTCTATTCAACCGATGTTGCTCTTGCGGACGGCAATATATTCAATAAACTGATCATCCATGAAAAGACTTCCGAGGATGGTGATGTAACTTTGGCCGAGGCCGCGTTTAACCTTCTTCCCAAAGAAACGGAGAATGAAGATGGGAAAAATTCTTGACTTTTTTAGATACCCGTTTAACGATGCCGACAATGACAGGCGTGATGGCAGGTCTGTTATTCTGATAATAGTCAGGATAATACTTATCATTGCCATGGTCGTTATACTTATCTGCGTCATACGTGATTATGAGGCTCCGCTGAACACGGATATTGACGAGCGTACTTCTATTGAATATCCGCGTGAATTTGCAGAAAGTTGGCGAGGGAAACTTTGAGGCATTGTATATTGAGGTTATAGGAGGATTTTACAGATGGGCTGTAGGATAAAAGTATCTTCTTATCCGGATACTGTCGTGGTGTTTGATGATAGGATAAGAAAGGATGTTAACGAACTGTATGTTGAGCAGCGCGTGAGGACTGCGTATGCCACATTTACGTTTATCTGCTTTTCTCTTGTCCTCTTTTTAAGTCTCTGGCTTCTTACCGATCCCAAAGACCGCAGCCTTGAGGTTTTTAAGATGCTCTTTGTCATGAACCTGATGCTCTTTCTTATCGTTGTATCGAACCTGATAAGGCTGTATCTTACGAAACGTATGTTATATGAGGTCGGCGAACAGAATTACAGGATCGAGGCTGATGTTATAGACGATATGACCGCAAACGGAAAATGGTTAAGGGATGGCAATGCGGGAATGTTCGCAGAGTTGAAATTAAAGGAATATACAGCCAGAACGCACAGGACTTTTAATCTTAACCGCAATCAATATATCGAATGCTATATCTCGGATCCTGCGTTCCTTCTCTACATCGGGAAATCAACAACGCCGGTCATAGCATATTTCGGTGCTGGCTTCAGACTGTAATGTTATCGGGGAGGTATCTATGAATTACGCTCTTTTGGAAAGTTGGGAGATAACAACAAACAAGGCATTCCTTGCAAACATCATAACTATAGGCAGTAAGGGACTTCCGGAGCGCCATGCTGCGTGGGTTAATGATCTCGCATTAAGAAATGCGATCAAAGCCGTAAAAGGCAGGGAAATGTATTATTACAATCGGCGCGAGACATTCGTTTACGGTTATTATGTAGAGTATTCCATTAAGCAGACGGGCGCTTATGTGGTAGACCGCCTGCTGCCCGAGTCGGAACTGCCTGAACCAGTACCTTTTGCAGTTTCGATGGTCAATCCAAGTGAACCGGATAAGTCTGACAAGGCCCCTTCCGATGAGCCTTGCGAGGAATCCTCTGAAGAACTTACAAGACGCTCCAGACTCAGCCCGCAGATCAGTGTAGGTCATGGTACCATAACTGTGAACACCACTGCCTGTGAGCTTATCAATGATAGTGATATGGCATTTGTCTATGCTTCTCTTCTGACGGACGGCGACAATGTCCTGATACGCTTTAGCAAAGAGCATCAGGAGAGTGCCACGAAGATATCCCGCAGAACAAACGCCAAGGGAGAACTGCTGCCCGGTCTGCAGATACGAAACGCGGGGCTTATACAGAAAGTGTTCAGAAAGATACAGAGCCGTACAGACGGCCCCGTTAAGCATTATTTTGTAGAACTCGATGCAAATGACTGCTCTACACTGAAGGTTATCCGGGATAACTAGGGAGAAAGGATTTTATGTGTGAATTTTGCGATAATCTTAAATATCTGACCAAACAATCACTTGATCCTAACGAGTATCTTGCCTGTGCAAAGTATCTCGATGGTCTTGTTGGTGAACACAAACTCAAACTGATACCCATAGTGGCGTATTCCTGCGCCCTCTCCGATGTAAAGAACCGTCTGAAGAGGAAACAGAAGGATGAACTGCTTATCCATGCGTTCAAGTGCTCCAGTTGCGGAAAAATGTTTAATCTCTATGCGGACACATATCATGGCGGGTGGTCTTTCCAGCCCTCTCCTCTTAACGAACTCCTCAAAGATGTGTGGATTGAAAAAGAGGTCTCTTTCCATGGCGTAAAGTGTAAGGTATCCAGCCGGTTAGGAACATCACACTACCGGCTCATCGCTGTTGACAATGAGCCTGAAGAAGTCATGAGAAAAGACAGGTCATTTACTGAATACTATGAGTGGGGTGCGGTAGCATTTCCTGTAAAATGTGACTGCGGTGAAACTTTCTGGTTTGACGACCGATTGATCGTTGACGGTGACAGATACGAATGCGAATGCCCTAATTGTGGGATAGTGCATACCAGAAAGAAAATGACCTGGTAATCTTTAGAACTTTTCGTCTTTGTTGGTTGCTGCGGTCTAGTATTAACTCTATATTAAAAGAGGCATAGTTTTAATATTGTTTTATAAGTTGAGGAGGAAGAAAGAATGACGGATGTTTATTATGCGGATCTGTTCATTATTAATGGCAAGGGATGCGTTATCATGGGGCATGGCAAGTCTGTAGTGTGCCGTAATCATACTGATGAATCGACAGAAGAAATATCGTCGGACTTTGTGTGCTTTGATATCAATAAGGACGGACGCTTGTGCGCTCTCTCCGGCTATGTCTGCATGATTGCGCCTTTATCGGTGAACCGTGCAAGCGAGGAAAGCATTCCCGTTGATTATTTTATCTATATGCGTGATGAGCGTACGGCAGGTGCTTATAGTGAGGTTCAGGAACTTACAGCTGATGAATTCCGCAATATTGCTGATTTTAATATCACGTTCGGTGTTCAGGGCGTAAAGGAAAGGCGCAGGGAGTTTATTGAACTGATCTCCTCTTCTCCTGATATCAAGTACATCGCAGTTCCGTGGTGTGAAAGCGTTGAGGAAAAAGGCACATTGCTCTTCAACTATCTTAAAGAACAGAAATAATTCAGTGTTTTTAATATGGTTGTCACGTATCTTTTCATAGCTGTTAATGTCGCAGTTTTCTTGTCCCTTCGCTTTAAAATGATCCCGGCAGCAGGAGTTACCCTATCGCTCCTGCTGTTTTTGGAGAGAAACAATATTCCCGGCTCATTACTGCCGGATTTTCACATCTGCACCCACTGCATCTTTTGATGAACATGCTTTCCCTCTACAGTATCGGACGGATCCTCGAACCATGGTTCGGGAGTGCTCTTTTTTGTCTTCTATATCTCCTGACCATGGTAACGGGTGGATTCTTTACGTGTCTGTTCCGCAAAGATGAGCCCGTACAATCGCTAGGAGCCTCTATAGCCGTCTTTGGAGTGTCCGGTGTATATGGTGTTGCTCTGTTTGCATTTGCGGGCGCTGGGACTGGTCTTGCGGAGATAGGGTGTACTCTCCTGTCGCTTGTAGTGATGACCAGGTTCCGCAATATTGATAACCTCGGACACTTGTGCGGTTTTTTCGCGGGAGTGTTCTATGCCCTCATCCTTTGCGGGATGTGTTTGTAGTGTAGGTGACGATATGAGAAATCATAATGAATACCGGATCAGATATGGTCGCATAAAAGAATATGGCAATGGAGTCAGAAGATGCGCTTTGTGTGAGCAGCGGCTTATTAACGGACAGGAAGAATGTCCGAATTGCGGAGCCAGATTGACGGGCATAGATTTTATCGACCATGATGAACCGACACGGCCCGATCCGTATGTTCGTAGGCGTGCAACTTCGGAATCACGGCAGACTTATGGAGGCGATGTCAAAAAAGATGGGCGATACGGTCGCAGACTTATAGTGTTAGCGGTACTATCCATCCTCGTTCTCAGTTTTTCCGGGATTCTTCCTTCAGGGCGAACGGCAGCAGGCGGAAGACTTCGGGCGGGTACGAATAATTCAAATAACGACAACCGGAACATAAGCGCAGTGGTTAATGACTCGAAGATGGATAAAACTGTCTGGTTCGGCATCTGCTGTGAGAATAGCGAGGATTATAGAAAGGCAATCGCTGCATTCATGAAAGATTCAGGATATGAACACGGTGATTTCCATTATACTGCTGACGGATATGTTGTTTGTTCTATCACCAATATCGATGAGAATGATATAGAGGAAGTTCCAGACAAATTTAATGCCTGGTTAAAGAAGAATGGCCGGAATTATAAGATCAAGGTTGAGAAGTTTGCCGTGTTCAGCAGATAGAAAATTTAGAAAATTTATAAGTTATATTTCTTCCTCCGTCCATTTATAGCTATACTCCGCTCTGATACGTTTCGCCGCATCACCAAAAGAGCCCGGCATAAAATGCTGAGCTCTTTGTTTTTAAACTGTTTGAAGAAGTTCGTTCTGGACTTCTTTAACCTCGTCGAGAGGAATGCTACAGAAGTCAGCGATTTCCTCTATACTCTTTCCATTTTTTAACATTCGAGAGATAATCTCTGCCTTGCCTTCGGCACGTCCTTTAAGTCTAGCTTCCGAAGTATAACGTTCCATTATTTCACACATAGCATTTAAACCTCCTTCCGTAGTTTTGAGCCTAGTAACTTCAGCCGATTTTGGGGACTCGCGATCCTGCGCAACCGGCTTCTGAAAGCAGGACTACATATATCCGTGCTATGTAGATTATAAGTTTGATTACATTTTACATTATAGCGTGAAAATGTGAAAAACTCAAGGTCGAAGGGGGCTTCTGCGCAGCACAGATAATTTGCAAACCTAATGCAAGAAAAAGTTGCATTAGCTCTGGCGCCCCCGAAAGTTGCAATAGCTCTGAAAGCAAAGAATATACTCTGTTATTCTTGCAATCCTACCCAATCTATGCTAAGATACTTTATAGATGAATTGTTTTTCTTGTGTTTAGCAGCTGGCGGGTTCAGTTGCTTTTTTTGTAGACTGACAGGGGAAAAATCCTACCCCGAAGGTCTAAAAACGTCTACAGGTTGGACGGAGTATGGCGGTCAAGTAAGACTGCCTTTAAGTACGAAAACTGATGAACTAATTCTTTCGTGGGCTCAGTTTATCATCAATAATCGTTGCGGCGCCAAATATATGAGAGAAGCAAATCTCCCCGAAGCCCTATGTGATAACAATCTGTCAGGAAGATACGATATTGTTGTTGGGCAAATCGCGGACGGAGACGTGACGCAGATTGCTCAGGCCTGTAAACGAGAAACGCGTCCAGTTACATCCGCTGAGGCGCGGAACATGCTCAGCAAGAACTTTGGCATGCAATACTGCTTATGTACTAACAATGCTCTTGCCGAGATAACAAAACAGCCAAGAATTAAGGAAGGAGTGCAATGGCGATGAGAATTTCACCTAAATTGAGAAGAAGCAAGCAATGGTATCGTGATGCCGTTGAAGGATGCCTTGTCGTCCAAGGCATTTCCAAGAGGGATGCTAGAGTTCTAATACGGAAGTACGGGCTAAAGGAACGTCTTAACCTGTATACGAACGAGCAACTCCATTATCCCATTGAAGCGACAGTTAAAGAAATATTGTCGATGTAAAGTCAAAGAGCCCAGCATCAAGTGACGCTGAGCTCTTTGTTTTTAAATTGTTTGAAGAAGTTCGTTCTGGACTTCTTCAACCTCGTCGAGCGGTAAACCACAAGCCTTACTTACGGATTCAGGGGACATGCCGTTTTTTAGCATTGTAAGGATAAGCGATTTGCGCTCTTCGATACGTGCTTCCATAATGTACTTTTTCATAATGTCGCACATAACACCTAACCCTCTTTCCGTAGTCTTTAGTCTTGTAACTTCTGCCGACGCTTTGGGAAATTCGCTAGTTTCTCGCACGTTCCGTACGTTGTAGTGATATTATTCGAACATCATTACAATGTCTGATACATGAATATGCAGTCCCTGTCATAGTGAGGTTTTATTCTGTGGTGCATTCTTCTCTCATCTTCTTCAGGAAGACGCTCGAACCCATACTTAGCATAGTTATCTATCAGAGTCCTTCTTGGTAGAGCAAAGATATACAGAAAAGAAACACCTATGATGCTTGCTGCATCATTTACAATAGGCAGGATAAAATCAGAAAAAATCAATCCTCCTAATCCTTTGTAATCGGGGTGTGCTTCCTTATACGCCCCGTTTACAGCAAAATTAGCAAGCTCAATGCCCGGAAGAGAATCAAACTCAGGACGACCTTCGTCATTGTCGTATTTTTCATTAACTGCGACAATGCCCGCTTTTAATGAAAAATAGCCTACCACGGCATTTGTTGCTTTATCGCGGACTATATATGTCCGCGCTGCACCTATCTCTTCATCATTAAAAGCAGTATCTTTAATATAATCAGCTAAGAATCCGCCTTCCGGATGCGCTGATGTAAAATATTGCAGATCTGCCCAATCTGATTGCGATAAGTGTTCGCAGCAGAGAAAACTATTTTCCATCTTTTCTCAACGCCATGATTTCTTCTTCGCACCGGCGAGCTTCCTGCCTAAGTTTTGTGCGGTCGGGTGGAGTGGTGCTTTTAATAATCTCTAATATTCTGCGCCCTCCCTTACCTTTTAGCGCCCCTATGTTAGGAATGCGATATCCGCCTCGATTCATCATGATCACCTCTTTCATGGCTTTCCTCCTTTCTAATTTAATAAAAACATGTATTAAAACAAGAAAGGAGTGTACGCCCCTCTCTTGATAATACCAACCCTCAAGAGGGGCTTCTCATTCGTTTTTGTAACATACGAGACACCTATGAACAGGTGGCAGTATGTTGCGTGTGTTTTTTATGATTGATTACGAATTCATTATAGCATAAAAAAATGTGATTTTGCAATGAGCGCTCAATAAGTATTCCCTTCAAATCTAATGCAACTTATAGACATTTCAGGTCTAATGCAACATTTACTTGCATTAGGTTTGCAAATTATCTTACTGCATTTTCTTAAAAATTCCTATTGCATTTGATTTAAACCTATGCTATGATTCTTACAGATAGATTGTTTTTATTGTGTTTAGCAGCTGACGCGGGTTCAGTTGCTTTTTTTGTGGACTGACAGGAGGAAAATCCTACTCCGAAGGTCTAAAACGCCCACATGTTGGACGGAGTATGGCGGTCAATTAAGACTGCCTTTTTCATTATTATTTATTTTTTAGGAGGTGCTTAGTTATGGGAAACTATGGTTTAGTTCCCGGCGCTCGTCCCAAGAGCGTCAATGCACAGTGGCCTTGTCCGCTGTGCGGTCATACAGATTGGTGCTGCCGATTTGCACCCGATGATATGACAGATGGAATCTTATACGGTTGTCAGCGTATTACACTCGATAAGGGTGCGAAGTTTACAACCGGCGGCACGACTTATGTCTGTGTCGGAGAAAGTAAAGAGGGGGCAACGGTATTCGAGCCGATTCAGCAGCACGCGTTCAGGCGGCCGAGGTCAAAGTATCTCAAGGGTGAGAATGTTTCTGCTGGCAATTTCCAACCTCAGACGCGCCAGTATGAGATTGAGAAACCGATCGCTGCTCTCCCTGCTGAAGAGTTATCTAAGAGGTACAACGTGATCCTTAATCAGTTATGGTTGGAAAAGGAAGACCGTGAGTATCTCTACTCTGAAGGGTTTACGGAAGAGATGATCAAGAAGTATAAGATCGTCACTTTTCCCGAGCCTGACGGGTACCGCATGAACAATGCGGATTATCATTCTAAACTGCCCTTCCGATCGAGGATCGGAGAGACGGCGGCGCAGCAGTTCGGCGGAACTCTTGAAGGTGTTCCCGGCGCGTACCGCAACTCAAAGGGCAAGTGGACATTTGCCGGTCTCGGCGGGATCTTGTTCCCGATCTTTGATTTCTCGGGAAACATCATTGCGCTGCGTATTCGCGTAAAGCGCAGATGGTACGACGAGAATCACAAAGAGATCACTAAGGAGCAGTTTAAAAAACTCGCTGACGAAGCGAAGGCAAAAGGAGTCCACTACGGCGGGACAGAACTCGGAAAGTATATGTACCTGTCCTCTTATAAAGAGGATGAGGCTGCATTAAAGGACTTCCGTGTTAAAAACCGCTATGATGGTGGCTGCCGTGTAGGTAGCTGTCTGGGCTTTTACCGCCCTATGTCGGGATATACGAAAGGAGTCGTATATGTGACTGAAGGTGAAAAGAAGTCCATCATAACGGCGAACAAACTCAATACCATGTGCATTAACATCCCTGGTGTCGGGTTATGGTCGCTGCTATTTAATGAGGATGCCAACGGCATATCTCCTATCCGACGTCTTATCAAAGACGGCAATAACATTATTGTCGTTGCTTATGATGCCGACAAAGAGATGAACAAGGCGGTTCTTACCTTTGAGGCAGGTCTGTTAGATGCCCTGAAGAAGGAATCGATTATCGTTGGCGTTGCCTCATGGGATATGGAGAAAGGTAAAGGACTTGACGACCTGCTTAATGCGGGTTATAAGCCTTCTTACGAGATCCTTGTCTAAGAGTCTTTTTTGTAGTATAATCTTTTCTAGCGTGAGGAATTAAATCTCACGCTAGAATGCCCTTCTTTGGGAAATGCGCGAGGAGGGTATTCCTCCTTACGATTTATCAATGTTATCAAGGAGGAACATATGCAGAAAGTAGATTGTGTTCGCTATTCTAAGGATGCTAGAAATTTTTTGAAGAAAGCCGACTTAAAACTTAAACAACAAATTAAGGCAGGAATTGATGGGCTGATGAATATACCTGAAGCCGGCGATGTAAAGCCGCTGGCAGGTTATCATGATGGCCGTAAGCGCCTTAGAGTCGGAAAGTATCGTGTGATTTATAGATATGACAAGGGAAGCCTATTGATACTTTTTATTATGGATATAGGCGCTCGTGGCGATATCTACAAGTAGGAGGTGATATGGCAATGTCTACATTAACTGCCCAAACAATTGATTTGATCCAAATGCTTCCAGAAGACGAGCTTCAAACTGTTAATGCTCTACTAAAAATGCTTGTTCGCTCTTGGGATCCGGACTTTTCTAAAGTTACTCCGGCCGAGCGTGAGAAATTGGAGAGAATTGAGCAGGAAATGAATAACGGGGAATATTACTCCGAGGAGGAAGTTTGGAACTAAACATTGTTAAAAAAGAGGACTCATACGCAAAGTCCTCTTTTTCTTCGCCCTATTCTTTTATCCCTGGTTGCACATATCCAAGATCCTGATGCAGATTTCTTTGAATTTCCAGTTCC
>JAEEGL010287597.1_pt1 | contig 16451 bp, 14 predicted proteins | sample 9134231 | NCBI WGS metagenome assembly JAEEGL01 (sample SAMN16246548, study PRJNA631951) | gut metagenome | biome: gut microbiome; feature: rumen; material: fiber-attached | host: Bos | place: Iran: Karaj | collected 2018-10
ACATGCCGGCTTCGGAGGGCTGCGGTTTTTCTCTTTATACCGCGAATCCTCTGGTAGGGGAAGATGAGAAGGAATGCTTCCGTATCATGACAGAGGCCTCGGGAGAGGCTGAGGAAACGGACGAGGAGACCATGGTCTTCGCGGCGGGGATAACGGGCTGCGGACCCGCCTTTGCAGCAATGTTCATTGAGGCTCTCGCCGACGGAGCCGTGGCGGTAGGACTTCCGAGAGATAAGGCTCTTCGCTATGCCGAGGGCATGCTCAAGGGAAGCGCCGAAATGCTGCTGAAAAGCGGTATGCATCCGGCAAAACTGAAAGACAGCGTATGCTCGCCGGGAGGAAGCACCATACAGGGCGTCAGAGCCCTGGAGGAAAGAGGCTTCAGGCAGGCCGTCATGAACGCGGTGATAGCGACCTTCGAAAAGAAGTTCTGATACACAGTTAGATGCAAAAGCCCCTGTCCTTTCGGACAGGGGCCTCTTTTCTTTGTTTCGCTTTAGAGTCCTTTGAGCAGGCATCCGAGGAAGAGGATGACGAAGGCTGCGAGAAGGATGAAGAATGCGTACTGGGATACGAAGGGGATGGCGGCGAATTTGCCGATAAGTCCTACGAGAGCCAGAATGGCCGCAAGTGCGAAGGTTGTTTTCTTGGGTGCGCTTAAGTTGTTCATATAATGCCTCCTTTTTGGATAATAATTACAGATAAATCAGTATATCATAGAATGCCAAAGAATGGAAACTGTTTGTCCTCTCTGTTGCGGCAGAGACCTTCCCTGTGGTATTATCTTCGAGTACGGAAATATACATAACCCAAAGGGGTAAGAAAAGAGGGAAAAATGGTTACGGAAAAAATGTATGACAAGCTCGCGGAGCTTCTCGTTAAAAAGGGCGCCAACGTTCAAAAAGGTCAGCCCGTGGTCATAAACGCATCGGTAAGAGACGCGGCCTTCATCGAAAAGGTGGTAAGATACGCCTACGAGGCCGGCGCGAAGTACGTGTCCGTCGAATGGAACGACAGCAAGATATCAAAGATGGCCTATCAGTATCAGTCGAAGGAGACCCTGGCGGAAATTCCCCAATGGATGTACGACAAGAGAAAGTACCAGCAGGACGGAGGCGTCTGCTATATCTCCGTCGCTTCCGGAAAGCCCGGTGAAATGGTAGACGTGGACGGAGACAAGATAAGGACTGCCAACATGGCGTTCTATTCCAAGATGGCGGACCTTATGACGTATACCATGAACAATGAAGGCCAGTGGACCATAGCGGGAGTTCCTTCCGTGGAATGGGCGAAAGTCGTATTCCCGGATCTGCCGGATGACGAAGCCTTCGAGAAGCTGGGCGACGCCATATTCGCGGTGACCAGGGTCTCGGAGGACAACGATCCCATAGCAGACTGGAACGAGCACGACAAAGAGCTGATTGAGCACGCGAAAAAGCTCAACGAATACAATTTCGAAAAGCTCCACTTCACGAGCGAGCTGGGAACCGATCTTTACGTGGGACTCGTAAAGAATCACATTTGGGTAGGCGGCGGATGCACGACGCCCAAGGGAGTCTATTTCGATCCCAACATGCCCACGGAAGAGGTCTTCTGCATGCCTCTCAAGACGGGAACGAACGGCATAGTATACGCGTCGAAGCCCTTAAGCTACAACGGCAAGGTCATAAAGGATTTCTGGCTCAGGTTCGAAGACGGCAAAGTCACGGACTACGACGCGAAGGAAGAAAAGGAGGCTCTCAAAACCCTTCTCGATTTCGACGAGGGCTCGAGATATCTGGGAGAAGTCGCTTTAGTTCCCTACGATTCCCCGGTCTCCAATTCGGGCATACTCTTCTTCAACACCCTCTACGACGAGAACGCGGCCTGCCACCTGGCTCTGGGAAGACCCTATCCGGAGAACGTTAAGGGAGGCGAAGAGATGAGCAAGGAGGAGCTTGCCGCCTGCGGAGCCAACGACTCCATGCAGCACAACGACTTCATGTTCGGAACGAAGGAAATGGATATAGACGGAATAAAGGAAGACGGAACGGTCGTTCCCGTATTCAGAAAGGGCAATTTCGTCTTTTGATAAGCAGGCCCCGCAGGGGCGTATGATATGAAAACGGGAATTTTATCGGAGTACAGAGGACTCCGCAGAGAACTGTACATACTTTTCATAGGAAGAATGATGACGAACATGGGCTCGATGATTTGGCCCATGTTCACTTTGATACTCAGCAAAAAGCTTGGCCTTTCAGCGGGCACCATTGCTACTTACATGCTCATCTTCAGCATAGTGGCTCTGCCCATGAACCTCATAGGAGGCAAGCTGGCCGACAAATACAGCAAAAAGAACATAATAGTGTTCTGCGACGTGGTGTCGATAGCAAGCTACATCTACTGCAGCATGGTGGAGATCAACTTCAGGGCTATAGTCATATTCGCGGTGGCTTCCCTTTTCCAGACCATAGAGTGGCCGAGCTACGACGCCCTTGTGGCGGATTTCACAACGGGAGCGGACAGGGAAAGGGCATATTCCCTGAGTTACCTCGGAAGCAACCTGGGTCTCGTTCTTTCCCCCAGCATAGGAGGGCTTCTCTTCAACGAGCATCTTAACCTTGCCTTCCTGATCAACGGCATATCCATAGCCGTGAGCACCCTGCTCATAGCCTTCCTCATAAAGGACATACATAAGGAAAAAGACGACAGCGCTGCGGCAATATACGAAAGGGAGATCGATTTCGGTATCTCGCCCTTAAAGTACATACTGGAGCACAGGGTAATACTCATATATATAATCGCCTGCGTATTTGCGAATACGGTCTACGAAATGTGGGACTATCTCATGCCCCTCGATATGGGCATAGTACACGGAGAAAGAGGCGCCGTCCTCTACGGTACCATGACCAGCCTCAACTGCATAGAGGTGGTGCTTCTGACGGCTCTCATCACGAGGCTGTTCAGAAAGGTCAGGGATACGGACAAGATGGTGACGGCGGAGCTTCTGATCCTTTCGGGCTACGCCTTGTTCATGCTTCTTGCGAAGAACATATTCATGTGCTATCTTTCCATATTCATCTTTACGGTGGGAGAGATCTTCAACACCCTGGCGTCATCGCCCTTCCTGACAAGAAGGATACCTTCGTCCCACAGGGGCCGCATCATGTCCGTCATGGGCGTGGCGGTGTCCATGGGAGGAGCGCTCCTCAGGAACGCGGTGGGAAAGGTCTACGACCTTAAGGGCTCCTCCAGCGCCTGGACGCTGGTCCTGGCCTTAGGATTTGCCGAGATCTGCCTTCTGATCCTGATGAAGAATCTGGACAGGAAGGATTACGCGGAGCTTTACGCCGGTCAGGAGAAAGAGTAGGACGTATAAAGGGTACAAACCGGCGGAAACACCGGTTTTTTGATGCCGGGAATATATATAGTGTAAATAAGGGGCGGATAGGATATAATTGAAAGGTAAAGTCAATAAACGATTGATATTTTTAGATAAAGGAGGACCTACATGGGCGAAAGATTCAAAAAACTTACTCTTCTTCATTCCAACGACATGCACGGAGATTTCCTTGCGGAGAACGTGGATGAAAAACTGACCGGCGGAGTATCCATGCTGTCGGGCTACCTGACCAAGTGCCGCAACGAGGACCCCAACGTGCTCTACGCCATAGCGGGAGATATGTTCAGAGGCTCAGTAATAGACAGCGAATTCCAGGGACTGTCCACCATACAGATAGCGAACCTTCTCGCTCCAGACGTGGTGACCCTCGGAAACCATGAAACGGACTACGGCGTTGCCCATCTTCTCTTCCTCGAGAAGCTGGCCACCTTCCCAATCATCAACGCCAACCTCTACATCAAGGGCCTCAACACAAGGCTCTTCCATTCCCATCACATCATCGAGATCGACGGTATGAAGATACTCTTTATAGGTATCATCACCGACGACGTCATTTCTCAGACCAAGGGAGAGAATCTCATAGGCTCCTTCATAGGAATCGAAGACGCGGCCCAGGAGGTGGGAAAGATCTGCAACGCCTACAACGCGACGGACATAGACTTCACCGTGCTCCTCACCCACATAGGCCATGAAGAGGACAAGAAACTTGCCGCGATGCTCGATCCCGACTGGGGAGTAGACGTCATCATAGGCGGGCACTCCCACACCTTCCTTGACGAGCCGGCGGTGGTCAACGGTATACCCATCGTGCAGGCGGGTACGGGAACGGACCAGATAGGAAGATTCGATATAGTCATAGATACGGACAACAACTGCATCTCCTCGTACAAATGGCAGGCGGTTCCCATCGACGCGAGCCACTGCCCGAGGGATCCGAAAATGGAGGAACTCGTGGCCTCTATCAAGGAGAAGACGGATCTCAAATACTCAAAGGTCGTCGCAAACTTCGACAGCGAACTGTCCCATCCCGACAGATGGATGCAGACGGATCTGGGCGGAGTCTTCGCCGACGCCATGCACGACTCCCTTTCCGTGGACATCTTCTTCATGGGTTCGGGCTCTGTGAGAAAGCCCAAACTCGGCCCCATAGTCACCTTCCAGGATTTCACCGAGTGCTATCCCTACGACGGCAAGTCCTACGGAGTGAAGGTCACGGGAGCCCAGCTCAAGAGGATGCTTCTCTTCATCTACAGAGACGAGGCGTGGCTTGGAGACCACACCGAGTTCTATCAGCTCTCGAGAGGCATGCACGTTGTATATTCCAAGTCCCGTCACGAGCTTCTCGAATGCAAGCTCAACGGCGAAGAAGTTCAGGACGACAGGATCTACACCGTCGGGATCCAGGAATATCACTACAACAATCTGCCCGATTTCTTCAACGTAAGCTATGAAGAGGTAAACGCCAACGGCAAGCCCTTCGTGCTCACTACCAGCGACGTACAGACTCTGCTTGAATACTTCGAAAACAACAAGCATCTGGGACTCGAGGTCAGCGGAAGGCTCGAGGTGATCGATTAGACTCAAAAAAATGCTCCGGCTTTTTAGCCGGAGCTCTTTTTTGTTTTCTTTGCTTATCAGTAGTTTTCCGCCCTGAGCTCGAAGTAGCTGCGGGCGTGGTTGCAGGCGGGGCATACCTCGGGAGCCTCCGTTCCCACGACTATGTGGCCGCAGTTCCTGCACTCCCATACCTTTACGCTGCTCTTTTTGAAGACCTCCTGGGCTTCCACGTTCCTGAGCAGGGCTCTGTATCTTTCCTCGTGATGCTTTTCAATGGCTGCTATGAGCCTGAACTTCTTCGCAAGTTCGGGGAAGCCTTCCTCGTCGGCGGTCTTCGCGAAGCCCTCGTACATGTCGGTCCACTCATAGTTTTCTCCGTCGGCTGCAGCGGCGAGGTTTGCCGCCGTATCGCCTATGCCTTCGAGTTCTTTGAACCAGATCTCGGCGTGTTCTTTTTCGTTGTCGGCTGTCTTTGAGAAGATGGCGCTTATCTGCTCAAAGCCTTCCTTCTTCGCCTTTGAAGCGAAATAGGTGTATTTGTTTCTTGCCTGGGATTCGCCCGCAAAGGCTTCCCAGAGATTTTTTTCAGTCTGCGTTCCCGCATATTTATTTGCCATTTCATTACCTCCGCAAATTCTTTGTGCAACTTTTCCGATTCTTCCGTATACATCGATTATATTATCATTCCCGCTATTTCACAAGGCGCCGAAGCCTTTGTTTTTAGGAGAGTAATTCCTTTGGATATGATATAATACAAGATAAAGCAAAAATCTACCGAAAAGAGGAAACAATCAGATGAAGGTAACAAAGGATATCAGCTATATAGGCGTGAACGATCATATCATCGACCTGTTCGAAGGACAGTACGAAGTGCCTCTGGGCATGGCTTACAATTCCTATCTCATAAAGGACGATAAGATCGCGGTAATGGATTCCGTGGACGTTAAATTCACGGAGGAATGGCTGGACAAGGTCTCCGAAGCCCTGGAGGGCAGAAAACCGGACTATCTGGTGGTCCACCACATGGAGCCGGACCACAGCGCGAGCATAGGAGCCTTTATGGACAGGTATCCGGAAGCCGTCATGGTCGCTTCCGCGAAGGCTTTCGTATTCATGAACAATTTCTACGGCAGAGATTTCGAAGGCAGGAAGATCGTCGTTTCAGACGGGTTCGAGCTTTCCTTGGGAAGCCGCAGCCTTCATTTCGTGACGGCGCCCATGGTCCACTGGCCCGAGGTCGTTATGTCCTGGGACGATAAGGACAAGGTGCTCTTTTCCGCCGACGCCTTCGGAAAATTCGGCGCCAATGACGCCTACGACCCGGAGGGCTGGGCTTGCGAGGCAAGGCGCTACTATTTCGGCATAGTGGGCAAATACGGAGCCCAGGTGCAGGCGGTGCTTAAGAAACTCTCGGCCTTCGATATAGAGCACATATGCTCGCTCCACGGACCGGTGCTTTCCGAAGATATAGGATATTACCTTGATATATACAACACCTGGTCTTCCTTCGGCGTTGAAAGCGAGGGAGTGTTCATCGCCTACACCTCCGTCTACGGACACACGAAGGAGGCCGCCGAGCTCCTCGCGAAGCTTCTTGAGGAGAAGGGCTGCCCGAAGGTCGCCATAGCTGACCTTGCGAGGGAGGATATGTTCGAATGCGTAGAGGACGCTTTCAGGCATTCATGTCTGGTCCTTGCCACGACCACCTACAACGGGGATATATTCCCCTTCATGAAGACCTTCATAAACGAGCTTCTGGAAAGAGGATATCAGAAGAGAAAGATTGCCCTAATAGAAAACGGCTCCTGGGCTGCCCAGGCGGCGAAGATAATGAGAAACATGTTCGAGAAGAGCAAGGAGATAACTTTCGCCGAAAACACGGTGAGCATAGTCTCGGCGCTTAGCGATAGAAACAGAGAAGAGCTCGAAGCTCTGGCGGAAGAGCTCTGCGCGGATCTCAGATAGGAGGAGCTTTGCATGATCACCATCAACAGCGGCTGGCAGTTTACTGAAAAGTGGAGCGGTGACTTCCTTGAAGGGAAGGGTGAGTATGAGGAAGTAAGGCTTCCTCACACCAATCTCATGCTCCCCTATCACAACATAGACAGCGAGAGTTATCAGATGCTCTGCGGCTACCGCAAGACCGTAGTAAAAAGCGGCGATATGGAGGGAAAGAGAGTATTCCTGAATTTCGGAGCCGCCGGTCATATCGCGACCCTCTACGTGAACGGAGAGGAAAGGCTCATGCACCGCTGCGGCTATACGGCTTTCGGTACTGAGATCACGGAGGATCTTAAGGACGGAAAGGCGGAGATAGCCGTAAAGCTTGACAGCAGCGAAAATCCGGAAATACCGCCCTTCGGATTCGTCGTCGACTATCTGACCTACGGAGGGCTCTACCGGGGAGCCTGGCTCGAAATAAAGGAAAAATCATATATAAAGGACGTCTTCGTACAGACGCCGGACCTTGAGACCGCCCTCGTGAGTTTCGAGGCGGATGAGGACGAAAAGAGGGAAAGAAGGGTATGTATATGCGACTCTTCGGGAAAAGTCCTGGCGGAGGAGCGGACCTTTGAAAACAGCGTCTGCCTTAAGGTCCCCGAGGCAAGGCCCTGGAGCGTAGACGAGCCCAATCTGCACAGGTGCCGGGTGGAGCTCGAAGGAGGATCTCCCATGGAGGTGACCTTCGGCTTCAGAACGGCTGTGTTCAAGGCCGACGGCTTCTATCTCAACGGAAAGAGGCTCTTCATAAGAGGCCTCGACAGGCATCAGAGCTATCCGTATATAGGGTACGCGGCGACGGATTCCCTTCAGATCGAAGACGCAAGGATACTCAAGGAGGAGCTCTCCTGCAACGCGGTGAGGACCTCCCACTATCCCCAGGCTCAGAGTTTCATGGACGAGTGTGACAGAAGAGGTCTTCTGGTCTTCACCGAGATACCCGGCTGGCAGTACATAGGCGGCGAAGCCTGGAAGAAGCAGGCCATGGATAATACCAGGGAGATGGTCCTTCAGTACAGGAACCATCCGTCCGTCGTGCTCTGGGGAGTCAGGATAAACGAGAGCCAGGACGACGACGAATTCTACAGAGAGACCAACAGGATAGCCCACGAGCTCGATCCTTCCCGCCAGACCTCGGGAGTGAGATATCTGACCAAGAGCAGCTGCCTCGAGGACGTGTACGCCTTCAACGATTTCTCCCATACGGGAGCCAATCCCGGCGTGCAGCCCAAGAAGCAGGTGGTAAGGCCCGAAGATATGGGCAAGGCCCTCCTCATAAGCGAGTGCAACGGGCACATGTTCCCAACCAAGTCCTTCGACAAATGGGAGGTAAGGCAGGACCACGCCCTAAGACACGCCAGGGTTTTAAACGACGCCATGGCGGACGGAGAGCATACGGGTCTTTTCGCTTGGTGCATGTTCGATTATCCTACCCACAAAGACTTCGGCTCCGGAGACCGCATCTGCTACCACGGAGTCATGGACGGCTTCAGAAACCCCAAAATCGCCGCAGCCCTGTGGGCGAGCCAGGGAGATAATGAAAACGTTCTCGAGATAAGCTCGGGAATGGATATAGGGGACTACCCGGCCGGCCAGATCGGAACGGCCTACGCCTTCTCCAACGCGGACAGCGTGAAACTCTACAAGAACGGACAGTTCGTCACGGAGCTTTCCACGAGGCCCTATGGGGCTCTTCCCCACAGCCCCCTTGCCGTCGACGACGTCATAGGCGAGCTTCTAAGGACCAACGAGGGCTTTACGGGAAGGAAGGAAAAGCTCATACACGACTGCCTGGTCGCGGCAAAGAAATACGGCATAAATGACATGCCGCTTAAATACAAGCTCATGCTTGGCTGGGCCATGATCAGATTCGGAATGAAGTATTCCGAAGGAGTGGAGCTCTACGGAAAATATGTGGGAGACTGGGGCGGTGCCGCCACGGTCTGGAGGTTCGAGGGAATAAAGGACGGCAAGACGGTTTCCGTAAAAGAACTCTCTCCGGACGTTAAGATGCATCTTGAGACCAGAGTCTCGAAGAAGGAGCTTTCGGAGGGCGATACCTACGATATGGCCGCAGTGAGGGTGAGACTGCGCAACTCCTACGGCAACGTCCAAAGCTACGTACAGCTTCCGGTCTTCTTCGAAGCGTCGGGAGCCATAGAGATAGCCGGGCCTTCCGTCTCAACGCTGGAAGGCGGTATGAGCGGCTGCTACGTAAGGACAAAGGGAGAAAGAGGAGAAGGAAGGCTCTTTGTATCCTGCGAAGGCTGCGAAAGAGTCGAAATAGAATTCACTGTAATATGAGCGGAAAAAGAAAAGAACAACTGAAGGTCACGGTCCTGGGCTGCAGGGGTTCTGTCCCCGTGAGCAGCGAGGAAACGAGGATATACGGAGGCTCCACCTCCTCCTACAGGGTCGATGCGGGCTCTGAGATAATATATCTGGACGCCGGCAGCGGCCTGAGCGCTGAAAGGCTAAAGAAAGGCAGCGAGGTGACCATACTTCTTTCCCACTGGCATACGGATCATCTGGTGGGTCTTGGGATGTTCCTACAGGCAAACGACGTAAAGGCCGAGATCTACGGACCCGCGACAAACGACGCTGAGGCCGAAGAACTCCTCGACAGGCTCTATTCGCCGCCTCTTTGGCCCGTGAGAATGGGATCTTTGGGAGCGAAGGTAAAAGCCCTGCCGAGGGCGATGAAACTTGGAGACGCGTATATAAGCACGGCGGAAGGAGACCATCCCAACGGCTGCAGGATAATCAGGATAGACTGCAGAGGAAGGTCCCTCGTCTACGCGACGGACTTTGAGCCGGACGAGCTTTCGGAAGAGAGGCTTGTGAAGATCTCCGAGGGCGCCGACCTTCTCATGTACGACGGCCAGTATACCAAGGCCGAGGCAAAGAAGTTCAGGGGCTTCGGCCATTCCACGGCGGAAAAGGGACTGGAGATAAAGAAAAAGAGCGGAGCGGGAAGGCTCGTTCTAATACACCACGGAGCGGGCAGGACCGACGCGCAGCTTGACCGCATGGAAGCAAAGATAAGAGCCAAGGATACGGAGGCCTGGTTCGCGAGGCAGGGAGACGAGCTCTTCAGCATAAACCACGAAGGGGTGAAGGCCTCCAGCATAGAGGAGATAGAAAAGCTCACCGACGCTGCGAACTGAAATACAGTTGCGAACTTACAAAAAATGTCTTGACATATTTGTTGCGAAAGACTAAAGTAAATGCAATTAAATAATTATTGCCTGTGAGAAAGAGTAGTAAACTGCAGGGCTGAACTTATAGCTAGCCGCGGACGGTGGAAGCGCGGCAGGGAGGCAGCGGTCGAATGGACTTTTGAGGCATACTGAATGAGAGGCCTTGGTTGATGGACCGTAGGCAATTCGGGTGGCACCGCAGAGATTACCGTCTTTGTCCCGTTGAATTTTCCGGGACAAAGGCGTTTTTATTTCCCCGGAAATCTCATCCAATATTTCAGGAAAGCCGCGGGAAGCGGCGAAAAGAGAAAAGAGGTTTCAAAAATGAAAAGGATCATCGCATTACTGATCGCATTGACGCTGGTCTTCAGCCTTGCAGCCTGCGGCGGCAAGAAGGAGGAAAAGGGAGTTAAGATAGGAGTTCTTCAGTTCGCTCCCCACGCGTCTCTTGACAACTGCGCAAGCGGAATAATGAAGGCTCTCGGCGACAGGGGCTACGTAGACGGCCAGAACGGCTGCGTCATAGAGTTCATCAACGGCCAGGGAGAGGGCGAGACCAACCAGCTGGCAGCCCAGAACTTCGTGAACAAGGGCTACGACATAATAATCGCTATTGCCACTCCTTCCGCGGTCCCCTGCTACGCGGCCGCAAAGGAAGCCGGCATTCCCGTAGTATTCTCCGCGGTTTCCGATCCTGTGGGAGCGGGCCTCGTGCAGAGCGCCGAAAATCCGCAGACCGGAGCCACAGGCACCAGCGACAGCCTGAACTACACTGCCCAGCTCGAGCTCATTAGAGCCTTCCAGCCCGAGGCAAATACCATAGGCATACTTTATACGACATCCGAGGCCAATTCCCTTGCCCAGCTCAAAAAATACCAGGAGCTTGCGGGAAACTACGGCTTTGAGATAAAGGCCCGGGGAATCACCGACGCCAGCGAGGTCGCAAGCGGCATAGCGAGCCTCATCGCGGACGGCATAGACTGCCTCTGCAACCTTACGGACAACAACGTGGTAAACAACTTCTCGGTTGTGACGGCGGCGACGGATCCCGCGGGGATACCCTGCTACGGTTCAGAAGAGGAGCAGGTGGCAAGATACGGCTGCGTCGCGTCGGAGACCCTCGACTACGTGGCTCTTGGATACCAAACGGGTCTTATGGCGGCTGACATCCTCGGAGGAGCCGACGTAAAGACAACCGCGGTATATATAGTATCCGACTCGGAGCCCGTATATTCCCTTGAAAATATGGCCAAGTTCGGACTTTCTCTTCCGGACGCCTACAAGGATGCGAGAGAAGTGAAATGACCGGCAGGTAAGGACAGACAATGAATATATTTTTAAGCCTTGCCGAGACCGTGCTTAAGGAAGGCCTTATCTACGGTATCATGGCGATGGGCGTATACGTAACGTACAAAATACTGAACTTCCCGGATCTTTCGGTGGACGGCACATTCCCCTTGGGGGCATGTGTCGCCGCCGCATGTATAAGCAAGGGGATGGACCCCTGGCTTGCCTGCCTTGCGGCAATACTTGCAGGAGCTTTTGCAGGCTGCGTAACGGGGCTTCTTCACGTAAAGCTCGGAATAACCGATCTTCTTTCGGGAATACTGGTAATGACCGCAATGTGGTCTGTAAACCTGATCATAACGGGAGGGTCTGCTATCCTTCAGTTCTTCAACAAGCCAACGGTCTTCACCAAGGGACTTGTGAAGCTCCTGCCCAAGGGCCTTTATTCCCACAGGCAGCTTCTCCTCATACTGCTCATAGCTATTGCCGTGAGGCTGGCTCTCGGGTGGTACCTTTCGACAAAGAACGGACTTCTGCTTCGTGCCGCGGGCAACAACCAGCAGTACGTCACCAATCTCGGAAAGGATCCGGGAACTATGAAGATAATAGGGCTGTCCCTCGGAAATGCCTGCACCGCTTTTGCGGGCTGCATACTGGCGCAGATGAACGAGAACGCCGACATCAACTCGGGCAAGGGCATGGTAGTCATGGCTCTCGCCTCGGTAATAATAGGTCTCGCAGTGTTCAGGAAGCTTTCCTTCATGCGCTTCGTGACCATGGCGGTCCTCGGCTCCGTCATATACAAGGCCTGCCTTATGGCGGCTCTTCAGCTGGGACTGCCAAACAGCTATCTCAAACTCCTCATGGCGGTGCTTCTTACTGCCGCCATAGTATCGGAAAAGTTCGGGAAAGGAGGAAAGACCAATGGCTGAAACTCTCATAGGACTCGAGCACATAGACCTCACCTTCAACCCCGGCACCGTGAACGAAACGGCGCTTTTCCGCGACTTCAATTTCAAGGTCGACAAAGGGGAGTTCGTCTCCGTGGTCGGCTCCAACGGTTCCGGTAAAACGACCATGCTCAACCTCATATGCGGAACGCTTCTTCCGGAAAGCGGAAGGGTAACTCTTGAGGGAAAGGACATAACGCATATGCCCGAATACAGGAGGGCGAGAAGGATAGGCAGGGTGTTCCAGGATCCCGCCAAAGGGACCTGCCCCGAGCTGACCATACTCGAAAATCTCGCTCTTGCGGACAACAAGGGCGGACTGTACGGTCTTTCCGGCGGAGTCAACAGGTCAAAGCTCGGCTATTACAAAGATCTGGTTTCCCAGCTTCACTTAAGGCTCGAGGACAAGATGGACACCAAGGTCGGCGCCCTTTCCGGAGGCCAGCGCCAGGCTCTGGCACTGATCATTTCGACCATGACGCCCATAGATCTTCTGATCCTCGACGAGCACACGGCGGCTCTTGACCCCCAGTCCTCGGAGACGGTCATGGAGCTTACCCTTGACGTCATAGAAAAGAAAAAGCTTACGGCCCTCATGGTGACCCACAACCTGCGCTACGCCGTGGAATACGGCACGAGGCTCGTCATGATGCACGACGGAGCGGCGGTCATCGACAGCTACGGAAAGGACAAATCCGCATACAGGATAGAGGATCTTCTCAAGACCTTCAACGAGATATCCATAGAGTGCGGAAATTGACAAGGACGCCCTCCCCGTATTATTATTTCATATACAGATATATCGAAAACATAGGTGAAAAAATGGATTTAAGAAAAGGGCTGTCTTTTACAGCATTCGGATTTTTATTCGTACTCGTTAATTTCAATCTTACCGCGGGAGCGAGAACAGTCAACGTCATGCCTGAATTCGTCGGCTGGCTGCTTCTTACCCTGGCTATAGACAAGCTTGGAAAGTATACGGAAAACAGACGCTATCTCAAGGTCATGGCTTTGGTACTCCTCGTATATACAGCCGCCGAGTGGGTGCTGAACATCACCAATCCGGGACTGAACCTGAGCATATTCAGAACGGTCGCGAACGTTCTTGTGGCAGTATTCGACTTCGTGATCTTCCTCTCCCTTGAGGAGATAGCAAGAGACTTCGGATCCCCCCGCGAGTCTTCCGTAAGGACCTTAAGGATCATGATGCTCGTGCTGAACATTGCAATAGTTGCCATCGTTCTCCTTTACAACGTATTAAAACTCGAGTTAAAACTCGAGAGCTTCGCGCTTCTGTTCACGGTCCTTGGAGTCGTAGCCTTGGTGGCGGCCATCGTATCGCTGTTCGTCATCTTCAAGCTCAGATCTGACGTAAACGCCAGTCTCGACGCTGCTGCGGAAGAAGCGAAAGAAACACCGGAAGCGGAATAGGAAAAACCGCAGATTTATTTATAGAGATCAAAGCCCGCGGAAATCCCGGGCTTTTTTGGAAGGAATATGAGAATAACAGGTGCCGAGGTTTTCACGGAAAACCACGTATTTGAAAAAAGAGATCTGTGCATATGCGGCGAGCGCATCGCTGAAAGTCCGGGAGACGGGGAAGTCTTCGACGCGTCCGGACTTCTTGCCGTGCCCGCTTTCGTCGATGTGCACCTTCACGGAGCCGCGGGAGCGGATTTTTGCGACGGCAGCAGGGAGGCTATAAAGAAAATAGCGGCTTACGAAGCTTCGAGGGGAGTCCTTGTCGTCTGCCCTGCGACCATGACCATGCCGAAGGAAAGGACTCTGAAGGTCCTGTCGGCGCTTGCTTCATACAGGAGCGGAGAAGGAGCCTCCGTGATAGGCATAAACCTCGAAGGACCCTTCATAAACCCGAGGCGCTGCGGAGCCCAGGATCCGGGATGGACATTGCCCTTCAGCGGAGAGCTTTTCGAAGAATTTCAAAGAGCCGCAGGAGGAAAGATAAAGCTTCTCGATCTGGCGCCGGAGTGCATGGAGGATATGGAGGACATAGGCAGGTATTCAGGAGGGGTGAGTATTTCTCTCGCTCACACGGACTGCTCCTATGAGGCGGCAGCAAAGGCCTTTTCCCTTGGAGCAAATCATCTGACTCACTGCTTTAACGCCATGCCCGGCATAGGGCACAGGGCTCCGGGTCCTATTCCGGCGACCGCAGAGGCAAGGGCCTATGCGGAGATAATTGCGGACGGGGTGCATCTCCATCCGGCGGCCGTAAGACTTGCCTACAGGCTCTTCGGAGAGGACAGGATCGTGCTCGTATCGGACAGCATGAGAGCGACGGGAATGCCCGAAGGCAGCTACGAACTGGGCGGACAGAAGGTCACGGTCAGAGGGAATAGAGCTTTTCTTGAAGGAGACGAAAACGTCATAGCCGGCAGCGTGACGGATCTTTACGGCTGTTTCAGAAAGGCTGTGGAGATGGGAGTCCCTCTGGAAGCGGCCTTAAGGAGCGCATCGGAAAACCCGGCGAGAAGCATAGGCATTGAAAGTGACTTTGGAACTCTTAAGGAGGGCTCCTTTGCCAACGTGCTGCTTCTTGACAGGGAACTTAATATAGTAAAGATAATCAATAAAGGTTTTATGACCGGAGCAAATACTGTATAATGAATACAATTTGTTTGAGGAATATCGTTCCGGATGCAGCGATACAGGAGGTATTTTATGTATAAACTTTGGAATCAGCTCGATGAGCTCAAGAAAATGAAGTGGGTGGAACTCTCCCACAGGATGAACAACGACAGCCCCTACTGGAGCGGAATGCCCGAAGGCTCCGTGGAGCTCGGCAACGTCATTTTCGACTGGGGCAACCCCATGCTCGAATGCCAGATCCAGCAGTTCAAGTTCCCGGGACAGTTCGGAACCCATATCGATTTCCCGGCTCACTTCTGCAAGACCGGTAAGTTCGCGGAAAGCTTCGTAAGCAAGGATCTTGCTCTGCCCCTTTGCGTCATAGACATATCAGCAAAGGTCAAGGAATGCCAGACCTACTGCGTAACGGTGGAAGATATCAAGGAATACGAAGCGAAATTCGGAGAGATCCCCGAAGGAGCGTTCGTGGCTCTGCGTACAGACTGGTACGTGAACTGGCCCGATATGGACGCCATGTCCGGTATAGCGGAAGACGGAAGCGAGAACTTCCCCGGCTGGTCTTTAGAAGCTATAAAGTACATCTACGAGGTAAGACACGCGGCGGCCAACGGTCACGAGACCCTCGACACCGACGGTTCCGCGGAAACGGCAAAGCACGAAGACCTGGCCTGCGAGAGATACGTTCTCGACCACGGTCATCTCCAAGTAGAGCTTCTCTGCAATCTGGACAAGGTCCCTCAGGCGGGAGCCATCGTCATAGGCACCTGGGCGAACTTCGAGCACGCCAACGGACTTCCCTGCAGAATATTCGCGATCTGCGAAGAATAATAATGACTAAATCAGAAGAACAGGGCGATCCGTTCGCCCTGTTTTCTTGACTTTAGACAAAAATCCCGGCGATCTCTCGCCGGGATATGAGTATAGTCTTGGGGCTGCTCAGCTTCTTTCCATTTAGTATCAGAATACCGAGAGCATGAAACCTATGGCATATACAAAGCCTGCCCTCTGCGCTTCGGGAACGAAGAACAGAGCCTGCTCTAAAGCTTTCGGCCCATCGGGGCATTTTTAAAGATGACTTGACAGAAACACCTTATGCGAAACTTGATCAGATTTGCAACCCTTTTGCAATACTCTCGCAATACCTGTATACTGGCGCAAATTGCGATTAAACCCATACTGCACTATTGGTTTAATCGAATATTAGTGTTATCATCCGTTCGAAAAGGTGGTGGAGACAGTATGTATCTGAGAAGAGATATAGAAAGAGTTTTGTTGAAAAAATGTCGCCGCACTCTCGTGACTTCAGTCATGAGTTAGGCGACAAATATACTCACGCAGCCTCTTGAACATTTGTTCTTTTAGTGGTATAATGATCATAGAAATCAAGAACAGGCAAAGAGCATCGAATGGAGGCAGCTGCTTTGGAATTGTACTCGACTTACAAGACAATGATCACTGATAAGA
>JAEEGL010670839.1_pt1 | contig 16451 bp, 10 predicted proteins | sample 9134231 | NCBI WGS metagenome assembly JAEEGL01 (sample SAMN16246548, study PRJNA631951) | gut metagenome | biome: gut microbiome; feature: rumen; material: fiber-attached | host: Bos | place: Iran: Karaj | collected 2018-10
ATAAATTAATATTATCATCATCTCTATTAAAATAAAAATTTATTATAATTAATTATTTTATATATTTATAATTAATACTTTGTTATTTTTAAAAAAAAATATTTTTAAGAAATATCTAAAGAAGAAATTTTTTCACTTTCAATATTATCATTTAAATTACTATGATTACTTATTTCTTCTTTAATTTCACTTATAATTGAAATTTCTTTTTCATTATTATCAAAATAATTTCTAAATTTAATCGGTTCAATATTATGACAACTTTTTCTTCCTTTAATATGAAATTTAATCTTATGTAATTTATCATTTATATTTCCTTTTTGAGTAGTAATTTTAGAATCAATATCACTCGAATTATCACTAATTATTTTTTTAAAATGATTATTTAATCTTTTACGATTAAATAAATTATTAATTTCTTCATCTCTACTATAAAAAAAATTTTTAAAAATATTCGATTCATTTACAATATTAATATAATATTCTTTATTATTATGAAATATACTTTCATCATCTTCTTGATTAACATATTTAATATTAAAATTATCATTATTTTCATTAATATGAAAAGGTGATTTAATTTCTTTTTTTTCAATTTTTTTCCAATTAACATCTTTTAAAAAATCATGTTCTTTAATTTCATAAATTCCATTATAACCTAATCTCAAATTAGGTTTTCTTTTTAATAACAAATTAACAAAATTACAAATAGAAAAATCAAAAAATAAATTATTATTTAAATCATTTTTTTTAACTTTAATTTCTTTACATAAAATATTTTCTTTAATGTCATTTCTATTTTTACCATTAAAAGGCCTTTTACCAAAAATTAATTCATAAATTATAATACCAACTGCGAAATAATCAACAGTAAAATTATGATTTTTTTTTAAAAATACTTCAGGCGCCATATAACAAGGAGTCCCACTTGAAAATAATATTTTTTTTCCTTTAATATATTCACAACTTATTCCAAAATCAGTTAAGTGAATATAACCATTTATATCAAATACTAAATTTTCTGGTTTAATATCTCTATGTATAATATTATTATTATATAAATATTCTAAACTTAATATTAAATTTGATATTAGAAATTTTATTTCTTTTTCTGAATATTTTTTCTTTTTTGATATGTGATATCTTAAATCTCCTCCTGGTAAATAATCTAATATTATATATAAATATTCTTTGTTTTGAAATGCGTAATACATATTTGATATTAATGGATAGTTTAATTTTGATAAAAATTTTTTTTCGTTTAATATTGATTTCATTGATTTTTTTATATATATTTTTGCTTTGTTCATTTCTTTCATTGCATATATTTTGTTATTATTTCCTTTTTTATATTCTACTTTCCATACTTTTCCAAATCCTCCTTTTCCTATTGGATATAGTTTTTTAAAGTTATTTATAGTTATTTCTATTTTTTTTAAAAAATTGTTTTTTTTTTCAGGTTATATTAATTATTTTTTTACTATATTCTTCTTTTTTCATGGGCTCTGTGTAAGTACAATTGCCCATTTTTTATTAATTCATTATTATTATTATTGTATATTTTTAAAATATTGTATAATATTTAAAAATATTGAATGTTTTTAATTTAATTTAAAAAATTTTTTAATAAATCTATTTTATAATGATATTAAATAAAATATAGTATTCTCATTTAATTATGTTAAAAAAAATAAAAAAAGTAAAAATTAATATTTTCTTAAAAGAAAATACTATAAATACATTATAATAACTTTTAAAACAATTTAATCATTTTATTTAAATGAAAAAGAATATTAATGATTTATTATATAATATAATAAATTTAATAATTAAAAGTAAATTAAAAATTTCCAATATGTTTTATTTTGATTTTATTTTTAGAATATAATTGTTTCATAAAGTAAAATAAAAAGGATATTATATAATCAAAAAAAATATATAAAAAGGAATTTTTTAAAATCAAAAATATTACTAAAATAAAAATAAATATAAATAAATAAATATTGTCATATGGATTCAGAAATAAATAAAGCATCAATTGAAGATATAAATGAAAGTAAATAAAAAAAATTAAATTTAAGTTTCTAGTAGTCTAATAAAGAAAAATCATTTAAATACAGATTCAAATACAAGTTTGTTTGAATTAAAGGAATTAACTGATATAGAAAATCAAACAATAAATAAATATAAAAAATTTAACACTGAAATAGAAAAATCAAAAAAAAAAAAAAAACAAAATTATAAAATACCATTATCAAATTTATTAAATTCAAAATTTAAAATTAACACTTCAAAAAATTCTATTAATTCATATACTGACATTAAAAAAAAACAAAATTCAATGAAAAGAAGAAGTTCAATTTTATTACTAGCAAGTTCAAATATGGCAAATAAAAAAAAGAAAGTAATAGAAAATATTACACCAGGACAATTAGATAAAATATTAAAAGAATCAAGAAAAAAATCGGATATAGGAAAATTATTAAATTTAATGAAATTTATTGATATTATAATGGCAATTTTAGTGTCTGCAAATATAATTTTTTCACTTTTAGAAAATGAATTATTTTATAAAGAAACAAAACAATTTTTAAATGATTATTTTTCAAATAAAGAAAATAAAGAATTAACAATAGAAATATATAAAAAATGTGAAGAAAGAAAAATAACAAATAAAGAAAATTTTTTACGTTATATAAATTTATTAATAGTAATATCATTATTAATATTTAATTACATTCATTATAAATTAAAACTAAAACTTCAAATAAAACAATTTTTAATATCAGAAAAAGATACTTTAATATCAACAGGTAAATGGAAATTTTTTATATTAGAAACATTAATATTAATAATATTTAATCCACCAAATTTAAATTTTTTTTTTACAGGAACAATGGAAAATTATATTTTTGCCTTTTCATTAGGAGGATTAATTTGTATAGAAACAATGTTTAAAAGTTACATAATAATAAGATTATATACATATTTTTCAAAATATATGACAGACACAGCGAAATATTTATGTAATGATTCAAAGACTAATTCAGGTATACATTTTTCATTAAAATGTGAATTAAAAAATCGACCTTATACAATATTATTTATAATATTAATATCAACTGTTATTATTTTAGGTTTTTCTTTAAGAAATTTTGAATATTTTTCAATACCAAAAAATTTTATTTATGGAACTTATAAAGGAGAAGGAAATGATCAAGATTATTTAAAAGATTTAATTAATTCAATTTGGATGACTATAATTACAATGACTACAGTTGGTTATGGAGATTTTTTTCCTAGTGAAAATTATGGAAGATTAATTTGTATTTTATCTTATTTAATTGGATGTGTTTTAGTATCTTTAACTGTTGTTTCTTTAGCAATTATTAGTGAGTTTTCTGAAAGAGAAAAAAATTGTTATTCTATTATTAAAAAATTAAATGCTGATAAAAATGTTTTTTTAAAAGCTGCTCAAGTTATTAGTTCTATTTGTCTTTTGAGATTAAAATTTATGGAAAAAAAATGTAGTTTAAGTGAGAGATTTGTTTATATTATGAAATTAAAACAAGATATTAATGTTTTTAAAAATGATTTTAAAATTGCTTCTCATATGAATTTACCTATTGAGCAAACTTTTAAAATTATTTTTACACAAATTAATGAAAATTATGATAAAATTTGTAATAATATTATTATGTTGGAAAATATTAATTTAATTGCAGATAATATTAATAAAAGTCAGAAAGAATGTATTAAAAAAATTAGAAAAATACAAAAAAGACAAAAAAAAATTGGAGATTATTTAGTTGAGTATAATAATCAAATATGTAAACAATCATATTCTATATTTACATTTTCTCCTTCTAGAGTTAAAATAAGAGAAAGTAAGTAAAATGTAAAATTATATTTTGATATATTATTTATAATGTTTTAATATTGAAGTTATATATATTTATTATATTTTATTTTAATTTATTATAAATAATGTTAAAATAAAAAAGAAAAAAACGGTAAAAAAAAGTTTTTTTTATTAAAATAAAATAAATATATAAATCAAATAATAAAAAAAAAAAAATATATCCTATAATTACATAATTTACATAAACAAAAAAATAAAAAATAAAAAAAAAAATAAAAATTTATAATTAAAAAAATCAATGTCTTCTGAATTAAAAGACTCAGAAAAAAAACCAGTATCTTTATTAAAAAATGAGAGTCAACATAAAAAAGAAACGTCACATGAAAAAAAAGTAAAATTAATAGAAGAAGAGAAAAAAGATGATGAAAAAGAGATAAAAATTCCAAAAAAAATACCAAAAGATCCTTTATTTAATATTCCAGTTCAATCAAAAAGACATAATTCAGTATTTAATCCAACTACATTAAATTTTAGTAAAAAATTTAATTTTTTTAATGAACAAAATTATGTTGAAATAATTGATGAAAAAGGAAATATTAAAAAAGAAAAAATTAAATATTCAGAAAAAGAAAATAAAGAATTTAAAGAAAAAAGAAAAAAAAATTTAAATGGAGAATTTAAAATGGCACTTGAATTTCATGATAAAATTAAAGAAGAAGATGATGATGAACAAGAAGATGAGACTATTAATAATACTATTAAAAATCAATTTGCAAGTCAATTAAGAAAATTAGATGGTCCTGTTATTAAACATAAGGAAAAAAAAGAAAATTAAAAAAAAATTTGATATTTTTTAGTTTTTTTTAAACTTTTTTTTTTTTTTTCCTTCTTTTTTTTTTACTTTTTTACTTTTTTTATTTTTTTTTATGGAAGAATATTTTTTAAAGTTGTTTAATTGGAATTTATTATTATTATTTTTTATTGTTAAAATCTAAAATTTTTTTTTAATTTTTTTTTATTATATTTTTTATTATTATAATTTTGTTTATAATTTTTGTTTATAAATAAAAAAATGAAATGGGATGTTAATTTTTATGATAAAATAATTAATGAAGGAAATTATGATGAAATTATATATAATTTAAATGAAGGTAATGTAATTGTAAATGTACCTCCACATAAAAAACATAAAACTTGTTTATTAAATAATAAAAAAGATTATGATTATAATAAAGATACAAATGTAATATTTAATAAAGATAGTTTTGATTATTATTATTATAAAGATAAAATAAATAAAATAGAAAAAAATAAAAAATATGAAGGTTTAGATTATATTGATAGAAATAGAATATATAATAAAATTAATAAAATAAAAGAACCAATAATAAAAAAAGAAATTGAAGAAGAAAAAGATTATAATGATATTAATTATCAAAAGAAAAAAGAATATTATAAAAAAATGATAGGAGAAAATGTAATGGATAATATAGAAGATTTATCAAAAGAAAATTATGAAAAAAATATTAATAATAATGAAGAAAATAAAATTGAAGATTTAGATGAATTAAATAATAAAATATTACATAGTAAAATAAAAGGTAATTATAATTATCCTAGTTTTATTATTTGTAAAAAACATTCAAAATATCCTTTTAATGTTGAAAGTCAAGATCCAAAATTATATAAAAAAGGAACATTGAATACAAATATAATTCCAGCAGGAAAATCAACAAGAAGTTCTCCTTTAAATCTCTTTTCAGAATAAAAAATTTATTTAAAAAAAATAATTTTTTATTTTTTTTTTAATTTAATTTTTTTAAATATTAAAACTAGAAATTTAAATATTATTTAAAAATTAAATTCTATTTATAATAAAAAACAAAAATATAAAAAAACTATTTTTTCTTAAATTTCATTTCATAAAATTCTTTTAAAGTCATTTGTTCTTTAATATCACAATTAAAAGTACTTAAACTTTCAATTAATCTTTTATTAGTAATAACATGAGTAGTAAGAATAATAAATTTAATATATTTTAATTCTTTATTTAAATATCTAATAGAAGCGATTTCTCCATAAGTAATTCCTCCAATAAAAACAAGTAAAATAAAACTTTTTTCTTTAACATTTAAAATTTCTTTTTCATTTTCAGGAAAAAAAGTTTCTCCTGGTAAATCATTTAAAGTATATTTTATATTATTCCATCCATTTTTAACACAATTTTCAATTAATTTTATTGTAATTGGTGAATATCCAGCATAAGAATAAGAAACATCATTTGGTTCCATAAAATTAACTTTATCTGATATTAAATTTAAACCTTTATTTGCTTTATAATAAAAATATTGTCTATCTTCTTTTTTTAAAATATTCATTTTTTCTAAATTTTTCCATAAAAAAATTTCTTGATAACCAAAAATATTAAAATAATCTCTTTTAAAATCATCATAAAATTTCATTTTAATACCACTTTGTGTTAAACTTTCTAAACATAATAATCTTAAAAGTAATTCTTTATTTATTTTTTGTCCCATTAAATTATCATAAAAATTATGTAATTCATTTGATAATTCACCAACTAATAATCCTTGTTCAAACATTAATGATAATCTATATAAAGGTGATTTTTGTTGATTTGATATATAATCTGCAATATTTATTGAATTTGTTAATGATTCTCTTTCTTCTTTCATTAATTTTACTCTTTCTAATCCTATTTGAATTTTTGTTAAATCTGTTATTTTTTTTCCTTCTTCTAATATTTTACTATGAAGTTGAAGTCTTTGTGGTAAAAAAATACGAATTTTATTAAATGAATAATCTTTTATCATTGAATATAATTTATTTTGATTACTTAAATCTATTTTTATTGTTTCTTTTTTTGAATCTTTTTCTAATAATTTTGGTGAGACTTTTATATTATTTAAATTAATATTAAAATATTCATCAATCATTCCTTCAAATGTACTTTGAGTACAAAATGGAGTAATAAAATCAATATCTCTATCAATAAAAATAGAAGCTAAAATTTCAGAATCTGTTTCAAATGGTGATTTGTCTTCATCTTTTTCTAATAAATCATATAATTTTTTACTTAAATTACCTTTTAAATATTTATATTTTATTTTACCAAAAACAGTTTGAAATTTTATTATAACTCTACTTAAAATAGATAAACAATTATAATTTTCATTAATATAAATATCTCTTATTGTATTATTTTCTTCTAGTGACATTAAATCATAATCAAGTGTAAAAATATCCATATTTAAATTATGTATTTTAATATATAAATTATATTTATACGTTTTAATATTAATTTGACATTCATTATCAATTTTAGGAATAAATATTATATGATACATTGTTTGATTATTATTTAATTTTGTTGATTCATTATTTTCTATTATTGAAAATATTTCTTTTAAAAAATTTATTTTTCCTGGTATTAAAAAAATCATTATTTCTGAATCTATTGAAACTTCTTTTCCTAATTTGAATATTTCTTTTTTTACTTGTTCATTAATTAATAATGATATATCATTAATAAAAAAACTTAATTTTGGAATTAAAGAATTTTCTAATACTAATCTTTTTTCAACTTTTGGTAAATTATGAATTATATTTATTAAACTTTTTTGAATATGTTCTTTAAATATTGATATATCAATTGGTTCTATTGGATTTTCTTCTGATGGTTGAATAAAATCTTCCATATATTTTTTTTTAGAAATAAAAAAAATTAATTTTATTTTAAATTAATATTATTTAATATAAATAAATTATAAATTAATATTTATATTATTACATTTTTATTTTTATATTATGTATTTTTTTACCAATTTTTTTATATTACTTTTTCATTTCTGGAAATAAACAATTTATAAAGTGTTTTAATGTTTTTATTGAATATCTTTCTTTTAATAAATATTTTCTTTTAAATATTTTTATTTTTTCTAATTCTTTTCTTTCCCATTCATAAATTTCAAATATAAAATTTTTAGAAAATTTTTTCATTATTTTAATCATATCTTTTTTACCAGAATATATTATTTCACTTAAAGAATGAATACATTGAATATATACTTTTTCATTTATACTTTTTTCAACATATAATTTATATTTTAATATATTTATTACTAATAATAATTTATTTGAAATATTATTTATTTGAGAAGAATTATTTTTTATAAAATTTGATATTTTTTCATTCTTTTCTTTTTCTATTAATCTCATTTTTACTTGTGAATAAAATGAAAAAATTTTTTTCTTTTTTTTAAATATAATATAATCTAAAATTATAAAACCTAAAATTTTCTTTTGTTGTTCTGATAAAGATTTCTTAGAATTTTGAATAAAAATTTTTCCTACAATTAAAAGTAAAGAGATAAGTATTGAAAATAAAGCTCTATATTTCAAAATAATTGAAATATAATCTACTTTTTCATTATTATTATCAAAATTTATTTTTGGACACTTATTTTCTTCAAAAAAACCAAAGTATGAAAAGTTATTCATTTAATTAATAAAATTCATAATTATATGAAAAAAAAAAAAATAAATTATTTTACAATTTTATATTAAAAAAACTCCATATAATAATCATATTTAATCAAATCAAAAACAAAAAAATAACATATCAAAAAAAAAAACAAAAAATAAAAGAAAACAAAAAAAATAATAAATAAAATAACTTCTAAAAAGCTTTTCTAAACTAAAAATAAAAAAACAAAAATAAAAAAAAAGAAAAAAGAAAAATATAAAATATAAAATATAATAAGAAAAGAATTTATAACCTTAAATAAATTAAAGAGAACTTTTTCTTCTATTCTCATATTCTTCACTTTCATCATAATCTTCATCTTCTTCTTCTTCATTATCAAACATGGCTTGTAATTTTCCAATATAAGAATTATATTTAATTTTTTTTCTTTTTGGTTTATAAATTTTTTCTTCTTCAGTTTCTTCTTCTTCATCTTCTGGAATAGAAATACAAAATTCATGTTCGTCTTTATAAACACAAGAAATATAATTTTCATCTATTAATATATTTTCTTTTTTAAAAGGAATTAAAATTGATTTTGGTTTTATATTATTTTTTAATATTTTTTCATATTCTTTTATATCTCTTTCTTTAAATTCTGTTATTTTTTTTGTTTTTGGATTTAATATATTTAATTTTGTTATTTTTTCATTTTCATTATAATTTATTTGTATGTTTAAATCTGTGTTTATTTCTATATGTTTTGATTTGTTTTTTTGCATTTCTGCTTTTTTAATTATTTGATTTAATATTTCATCTTCTAATTCTTCTTCTTCTTCTTCTTTTGTTTTTTTTTCTTTTGTTATTTCATTTTTTAAATTTTCTTTTTCTAAATCTTTTTTTTGGGAAATATTATTATTATTTTCATTATTATTATTATTATTAATTTTATCATTATTATTATTATTATTGTTATTATTGTTATTTATATTTTTATTAGAGTTAGTTTTGTTTTTATTATTTGATTTGATATTTTTATTTTGGATATTTGTAATTATTGTTTTTGAATTTGAAATATTTGTTTTAATTTGAGATGGATTTTTTTTTTCATTTTGATTATTTTTTTTAACTAATAATTCTCTTGAAGATGAACTTTTTTGAGGGAAAATTTTTTTATTATCTTTTTGATTATTATTTATTGGATTATTATTTTTATTTCTTGATTCTTTTTCAGGAGAATTTCTTGCTATTGGTGTTGGGAATCTTTTATTTGAAGTATTATTATTATTCTTTAAACTATTTTTTAACTTTTCATTTTGTTTTGGAGGATTTTTATTTATTATTAATACTTTTTTATCTTTTGAATTATTTTTATTATTGTGATTATTATTATTAATATTATTTTTTATATTATTATCAGTATTATTTTTATTAGATATATCATTATTTTTAACAGTAATATTATTATTATTTTTAATTGATTTATTATTATTTTTAACTGTTATATTATTATTATTTTTAATATTTGGAATTTTTTTATTTAAATCATTAGAAGGTCTAATTTCTCTACTTGAATTTAAACTCTTAGTTCTTAATTCTTTATTATTATTTAAACTTTCTAAATTTTTAATTGAAGGTATTTTATTATTAGTTAAACTTAGAGTAGTTTTTATATTTATATTGTTATTATTTAATAATATATTATTTTTATCATTTTTATTTTCTGAATTAATATTTTTTTCTTTTATTTTTATATCATCTATATCTTTATCTTTTTCTATTGTATTATATTTTTTTTCTATTTCATTATTATTATCATCTATTAATATATTTTCTTCATTTTGAATTTCATTATTCTCTTCATTACTTTGAATTATATTTTCAATTATATTTTCTTTATTGTTATTTTCATTTTCTTTATTATTATCATATATTATTTCTTCTTCATTAATTTTATCTTCATTATTATTTTCAATTTTATTATCATTTATATTATTTTCATTAATATTTTCATTTTCAATTTTATATTCAATTTCATTATTTTCATTATTATTATTTTCATTATTTTCATTTTTTTCTTTATTTAAATTCTCTTCATTTTCATTTTTTTTTTCATTTATTTCATTTTCATTATCAGTTTTACTATAATTAATACTATCTTTATTATAAATATCATCATCTTTACTTTGAGTTTCATAATTATCAATATTAATATTTTTACTTTCATTTAAACTTTTACTAGTTTTTTCATTAACATTTTCTTTATTATAATTAAAATCATTATTAAAAACCATATTTTTATCATCAAAACTAGCCATTTTTTTTTTTTTTTGATATAATAAATCATTTTTCAAATTTTCAATATCAATTTTTGAATTTTTATAAGAATCATTATCACAATTTTCTAAATTAAAAGCTTTAATTAAATCATCTGCAATATCACTTAAATTATCATCATATTCATCTGAATTTTTAATTGAATTTCTTTTTTTTTCTTTTAACTTTTCTTTATCTTTATTTTTTTTTTTACTTGCATTTCCATTAATTTGAATTGAAACTTTTCCTACATTATAATCAGAAAAAGTTGTTTGATTTAATCCTGGTGTAAAAGTAATATTTGCAACATTAATTTCTTGAAAAAAATTATTTTTTTTAATATTTTGATTTTTTAAATTTTGATTTTGTATATTATTATTATTTATATTTATATTATTATAATTAATATTATTATTATTATTGTTATTATTATTTTGAATTGTATTCATATTATAAATATATTTTGGATAATTATAATTTTCTTTTTCTCTATTTATTATGTTATTATTATTGAAATTATTATTTCTTCTTATATAATTTTTATCTTCTGAAATTCTTTTTGTTTTTTCTTGATGAAAAGCATTTAAAATCCTATCTTTATCATTATATAAATCATAATTATCAAAACTATATTTTTGATAATTAAGTGAACTTTTATTATTTTTATTATTATCAATTATTCTTTGAGGCCTTAATTTATTCTTTATTCTTTTTAATCTTTCTATTTTTTCATCTAAATATTTATTTAATTGACTTTCTCTATAACTTTCTATATAATTTTTATCATAATTTTTAAAAGTATTTTCAGTATTATAATTATAATATACATTATAATCATTTATAGGTCTTCTAAAAGATTCTTCTCTTTTATTTGTATTTTGGATTAACCATTTCCATTCCATTTTAAAATTATAAATTTAATTAATTTTAATTAAAATAGTAGAATTTATTTTATTAATTATAAAATAATCTTTAATATTTTGAAAATATATAAGAACAAACAAAATATTATAATTTATAAAAGAAATAAATGATTGTTGGTCATTATAAATAAAATATAATAATTTTAGCTAAAATAATTATTTTTATTCAATAAATATTATTAATTCATTTTTAGAAGAAAAAATATTAATGTATAAGCCTAAATATTTAAATATAATATAATTAAAATTTTATTTTTTATTTGTTTTTATTTACTTTAATATACATTTTTATTATTAATATATATAATCTATTATAATTCTAATACAATTTTGATTGAATGTAAAATATTTTTTATTTTCAATTGTTATTGTTATTTGGGTTTATTTCATTGGAAAAAGTAACTTTCTTTAATATTCTTATTGGATTTTTTTTTACTAATTTTATTTTTCTTGATGGAAATACAATTTTATTTTCTAATGACTTAAATGAATTTAAATTATTAGATTTTTCATTATCAAATGAAAAAGTTTTTTTATGTAAAACATTATGTAAATGTTTTGATAAATTACTAAAATGATTTTTATCTTTTAAATGATGAATAAAAATTTTTCTATTTGAACGATTTGAATTATCTCTTTTTAATGTTTTATAATTGATAAAATAATATTGATAATATTTTTTATTATTTTTTAAAAAATTTAAATCATTTTGATTAATAGTTTTATAAATTTGAGAAGAACTTTTAACTTTTTTCTTATATTTCTCTTGATAATTTCTAGATTTATTTTCTTGAAAATAATTTGATTCAGTATTATTTGGACTAAATAAATTAAATTTTTTTCTTTTTAAAGAAGTTAATTTTGGAAGAGTAGTCATAAATAAATTTTTTCTTTTTGAATTTTTAGAATCTTTTGAATTACTACTTAAAACATTTCTTTTATAAGACTCATCTAAAATATTATTATTTGAATCAGATTTTACAGAATTTAATGAATTTTTAATATAAGAAATAGTAGAATTTGTAAATTTTATAATATTTAAATTATTATTTCTTTGAAAATAAATTCCATTTAATCCTAATCTTTCTTTTGGTAAAATTGACATTAAATCAATTAATTTCTTATATAATGATTGATATTTAAAAAAAGCACCATATTCATATCTTTTATTTTTTTTTTTCATATTCATTTTATAAAAAAATAACATACTTTAACATAAATTAATTAATAAAAAAATAAAAATAAAAAAAAATAAAAAAAACTATTTTTTTATTTATTTAAATTATCTAATGTTCTATAACAAGCAACACAATATCTTCTTCTTCTAAATAAACATGAAGACATAATACAAATTATATTTTTACATTTATGACATTTAATAATTTTACATTCATCATCAGGATTTTTTTGTAAAGATTGTCCTTTATTTTGTGTATAACAAAAATAACAAATTTGAGTATAACACTTTTTATTAAAACATTTTTTTATACATTTATCACAACTTAATTTAATACAAATTGAACATTTAATTAAACAATTTTCACAATAAAAATATTGTTTAATTTCATTTTTTTCGTTTTTTTCATTTTTTTCATTTTCATAATTATGATTTGAATCATTTGAGCAAAGTTTTGAACATCTATTACAAATTATTTTTTTACATTTATTACATTCTCTTGTACAATTAAAAGTAACATGACAATTTGAACAAGTTTTTTTTAATATTTCATTTTTTTTTTTTTCTTTTTTTTTTAATTTTATATCTTCTATTTTATTATTTCCTAAATCTAATTCAGGATTTATATTTTTTTTATTTAATAAAATATTATTAATAAGTAATTTTTCAAATTCATTTTTTTTTTCTTGACAATCAAATTTATCACTTAATTCAAGTCTAAATCTATCTTTAAATGTTATAATATTTAAATTAATATTTTCTTCATTTTCATTTAATTCAGTAAGTTTTTTTCCAATTAAAAAAACTTCTGAATCTAATTTAATAATTTCATTTATTAATTTTTTTTTTCTAATTTCTTTTTCATTTTCTATATCTTTATATTCAATAATTAATTCACTTTCAATAAAAGACTGTTTATCTTTAATTAAATTAATAATTTCATCAATTTTTTCTTTTAAATTTCTAATAAAAACTTTCATTTTATTTACATAATCTCTAAAATTTATATTTAAAGTTTTTTCATATTCTGAAATTAATTTATTATAATGTCTAAATAATCCAATAAAATCATTTTCATATACACATTTATGATTAATATCATCATTAATTAAATCAATTAAACAATTAGAACATTTTTTAATTTCTCCAACACAATTTTTATTTCTTTGATGAAAATTTAAACAATTATCACAATCAATAAAATTATTTTTTTGACATTTAATAATATGTTTTTCAATTTCATTTAAAAAAACTAATTGTTTACAAATATAACATTCAATTTTATTTTTTTCACAATTAATAATTAAATGATTAACTTTCTCAATAAAAATAATATTTTCAGAACATTTTTCACATTTTATTTTTCTATAATTACAATGTTCTTCATGAATTTTTATTTCTTTTAATAAAATATTTGCATTACATCCATTTTCAATAAATTTACAATTAACTTTTATTAAATTTATTTGATGATTTATTATTGAATTTTTTATTTCTAAAATATTAAAAGGATTACATCTCATTGGACAATCATTTGATTTTTTTTTCCATTCTTCAATACATTCTTTACAAAATATTGTATGACATTTTGTACACATATAAGGATTTAAGGGAATCATATTATCAATTGGACATTCTAATGAATCTAATAAAAGAATTTCTTCTGGATTTGATATTTCATTTTTTTCTATTTTTAATTTTTCCATTTTTTAAAAAATTTTTTTTAATTTAAAATGGTTATTTTTGTAATTTTTTTTTAAATTAAATATTAATTTTATTTTTTTGTTTATATATATTAACTTTGAAATAAATATATATCTTACTAATTTAATTATATTAATTACTAATAATTTGATAAAATTGTTCATATAATTTTTCTGAACAATTATCTTTTATAAATATTTTAATATCTTCAATTTGAAATTTTAAATTATTAAATGAAGTTTCGAGATTTTTAATTTTTTCTTTTTGTAAATTAATTAATTTTTCTTTTGCTAAATTTTCATTTTTAAAAGATTCACATTCTTCAATTAAAAGTTCAATATCTAATTTTGCAGATTTAAGTGAATTTTTAGTTAATTCAAATTCATGATTATCAAATTGTAATTTATCTAATTTTTCATATAATAAATCAATAGTTTCATAAGTTTTTAAATTCTTTGAAGATGAATTATCTAAAATCATTTCTAATTCTTTTTTATATGAATTTAGATAATTATCTAAAATTTCTTTCAAAGATTTTTCTGATGATAATTCTAATTTTTTATTTATTAAATTTATATTTAATTCATTTATTAATGATTGAAAATCATTAATTAAATTTTTACATTTTGAATTTAAATCTTCATTATCTTCTTGATTTAAATTATCATTTTTATTATTAATTTTCTTTTCTAACATATCTTTTAAAATTTTATTTTCATTTAATAATTTATCAAATAAAATTTGATTACTTTCAAAATTAGAAATTTTTAATTTTAAATTTAAATTTTCTTTTTTTAATTTTTCATTTTCATTAATTAATTCTTTTCTTTCATTTAATTTTTTTTCTAAAATAATATTTTCATTTTTCAAATTATTAAATTCTTTTTTCAAATTATCATTTTCAATTTTAATATTTTCAATCTCTAAATATTTTTTTTTAAAACTTAATCTTTCACTATCAATTTTCATAATTTGTAACTTTAAATTCTTACATTCATTTTTATAATAATCATCTCTTTCCATACTAATTTCATTAGTAGAATCATTATCATCAGAATCAATAAAATTATCAATTTCATTATTAAAATTATCAATTTTTTTATTATTCATCATATGACTTAAAATAATTTCTTTTTTTGAAATTTCCATAACTTTCAATTCAGGTTTAATTTCTTTATATTCTTTAACAAAATCATCATTTAAAATATCATCTAAAGATAATCTTTCATTAGGATTAATTTTTAATATTTTTTCGATTAAATTTTTAGCTTTAAAATTAATATTTTTTGGCCAATTAATTTTACCTTTAATAATATTTTTAAATCTATCATTATTATTATTTGCAGAAAAAGGAGAATAATTACATATCATTTCAAATAATAAAACACCAATTGACCAAATATCAATTTTTTCATCATAAAACTCTTTTTTAATAATTTCTGGGGCAACATATTCTGGAGTACCACAAAATGTATTAATTTGTTCATTATTATTATAATGAGTGGCCCAACCATAATCACATAATTTAATTCTTAAATTATTATCTAATAATAAATTTTCTGGTTTAATATCTCTATGAATAATATTTAATGAATGTAAATATTTTACTATTGAAATTGTTTCTCTTAAAAATTGAATTATTGTTTCATTATTTAATTTATTTTTTTTCATATATGAGAATAAATTTCCATTATTTGCATATTCCATTATCATATAAATTTTTTTATCATCTTCAAAATGATTTACTAATTTTATACGATGAGGATGATGTATTTTATACATTATTGATAATTCTTTATTTAATTGTTTTATTAATTTTTGTTCAATTATATCTCTTTTATTTGATATTTTTATACAATATTCTTTTTTTGTATTTATATGAATTACTTTCCATACTTTACCAAATGCACCATTTCCAATTGGCTTATTTCCTATTAATTCAAAGTCATTTTCTATACATTCTCTCTCTAATCCTAATTCAAC
>JAEEGL010193817.1_pt1 | contig 16450 bp, 11 predicted proteins | sample 9134231 | NCBI WGS metagenome assembly JAEEGL01 (sample SAMN16246548, study PRJNA631951) | gut metagenome | biome: gut microbiome; feature: rumen; material: fiber-attached | host: Bos | place: Iran: Karaj | collected 2018-10
ATTATTACGCATGAGAAGAAAAAACGAGATAGTTGTGCTGCTGGCCTGGTGCGCCGCGTTGCTTGTGGTGGCCGGCTGTGGCGGCCGTAGCCGTGGCGGTGTCGCGGCGGGCGAGGCGAAGGACAGCACGAAGGCGACGAAGGTGGAATTTTATGTGGAGAACTCGGGCAGCATGTACGGTTACGTGCAGGGCGGCACGCAGTTTAAGGACGTATTGGAACACCTGCTGGTGATGTCGAAGGAGACGTACGGTCAGCCGGGCATACAGTTTATCAATGCCAAGGTGGTGCCGACGGGCTTGGGCGATGATGTGGAGAACTTCTGCCTGCGGCTGAATCCGGTGACGATGAAGCAGGGCAACACCTCTTCGAGCAATATCAACAGTATCTTTTCGCAGATTTTGGAGCGCACGGACGACCATACGGTGTCGGTGCTCTTCTCCGACTGCATCTATTCGGTGCAGAAGGGCAATGCGCTGGAGTATCTGAACCATCAGAAGAATCAGACGCAGCGGGCCTTCATGGATGCCATTGGCAAGCATGGCGGCGACCTGGCGCTGGTGATGCTGCAGTGCAAGTCGGTGTTTAACGGCTTCTATTTCGATATGCTCGACCAGCCGCTGAAATACTATGGTTTCCGCCCGTATTTCGTGGTCATCATGGGCGAAACGGCCCGCGTGCGTGACTTCTGCAACCGTATAGAACTGGACGAGGACCATGTGAACGGTTTGTTGCACAAGTATATGGTCAGTTCGCAGAACACGACGCTGGACCAGGACAATGCCTGTGTGCTGACCTCGGATTTCAGCAATGTGCGCCGTATCATCCCGAGCCGCGGAATGTTGGGTATCGACCGTCTGGACCTTTCGGGCCGCGAGGTGGACTCGCTCTATTTCTCGGTGGCTGTGGATGCCAACCGGCTGTTTACCGACGAGAGCTATCTGAAGGATACGGCGAACTATGAGACGTCGCCCGCCGGGTTGCGTGTGGTCCGTGTGGACCGCGTGACTCCCGAAGGTTCGGCCTACGGCGACTGTGCGGCCGCCGGGCTGGAGAACCCGTATTATCTGACGTTGCAGACGCCCAATGAGGCTATCGGCGGCAAGATAGGCGTGAACCTCAAGTACCGTCTGCCGGAATGGATAGCGTTGAGCAGTACAACGAATGACGTGAAGCGGGTGCCGCCCTTCTATGTGACGTTTGGCATAGACCACATGATGCGCGGCATCAACGATGCCTTCCTGGCCAAGAACGAGGGCAAGGGCATCTTCCATCTGGACTTTGTGATTAACCGCACGGGCCGCAGTTCGTCGTTCCCCACGGGACTGGTGGTGATTGCGCTGATACTGGCGGCCATTGTGGGAATAAGTATTAAAATGAAACGGTAAAGAAACAGATATGAACGAATTTTGCGCCAATTTCTACGAATTGTGGCATTATTACGATTTGGGCGATTTCTCGCGCTACATGTATGAATCGGGAGCCTATCCCGCGGTGTTCTATGTGATGCTGGCTTTCATAGTGGTGCCTCTGGTGCTCTACTATGTGGTGATAGACCATATTCAGCTGGCCCGCTGGTGGAAGTGGCTGGTGATGGTGTTTGTCTGCTCGCTGGCCTGTGCCATAGTGGGGGCATTGATGGGCAACGCCACGGTGGACCAGTATCTGATAGAGAAAAACATTCACCACACGTCGATCGTCGATACGGCAGTGGTCAGCTTTGGCCTCATCGTGTTTGCCTGGACGGCGGTCCTGAGTTTTGTTGCTTCCCTGTTGTTTCAACATCTGAGCGTGAAGTCGCGCAGAATCCCATTCTAACGTATTATGAGTAAACTGTATATTTTTGGTATCGGCGGCACGGGTGCCCGTGTGCTCAAGTCGCTGACCATGCTGTTGGCAGCCGGTGTGAAACTGGCCGATACCGATGCCGTGGTGCCTGTGATTATAGATGCAGACCAGTCGAACGGCGACCTGACCCGCACGGTGGATTTGCTGAACCTGTATAAGAAGTTGCGTGGCAGTCTGACGTTCAACGAAGACAGCCGCAACACGTTCTTCCGCACCGAAGTGGATGACCAGGACACCAATTTCCGAGTGCCTATATCGAACGAGGTCAATAAGAGTTTTGGCGATTACATCCGCTATAACCAGTTGGACCGGGCCAATCAGGCCCTCGTCAGCCTGTTGTTCTCAAAGCGCAATCTTCAGGCGGAAATGAACGTGGGTTTCAAAGGCAATCCCAACATGGGCAGCGTGGTGCTCAACAATTTCCAGAGCGATGACTTGGGCGGCACGTCGATGAAGCAGCTGATGGCAAATTTCCAAGAAGACGACCGCATCTTTATCATCAGTTCCATCTTCGGCGGTACGGGTGCAGCCGGATTCCCCTTGTTGCTGAAAACATTCCGCTCGGCACAGGTGGAGGACTTCCCCTCAGCCGCTTTCCTTCAAAAGGCCCGTATCGGCGCCATCACGGTGCTGCCTTACTTCGGCTTAGAAGACCGCGAGGACAGCAGCATCAATGCCGCCACATTCCTGTCGAAGGCCAAGTCGGCCCTGACGTATTATATCAACAATCTGGACATCGACGCCCTGTATTACATCGGCGATAATCTGAAAAGTAACTATCACAATTGTGAAGGCGGCCGTTACCAGGAAAACAATGCCCATTTCGTGGAATTGGCCGCCGCGCTGTCGGTAGTGGATTTTGTGGGACTGAAGTTCGACGGAACGAAGGTGTACAAGGAATATGCCACTAAGGAAGACGCCGACCCGCTGACATTCCCCCTGCTTTCAGAGCAAACACAGCAGACGGTGCGTTTGCCGTTGACGCAATTCTTCCTATTCAGTCAGCTTTATAAAACGCGAATTAACGATGCCCTTACGTACGCCTGGGCCAAGGACCGCCACTATCAGAAAGCGATGCTCAAGGGCGAACCCTACAAAACGCTGTTGCAAATTTTTGAAGCGTTCAATCTTTGGCTGGGCGAGATGGCAGGCAATGTGCGCAGTTTCCAACCGTTTAATCTGAAGATAGCCCCTCACGACCTGTTGCAATCCGTCAATGGCGTGAAAGCCTTGTCGGGCGGTTTCCTGAGCCGGACATTCGGTCACGACAAAGGCTATTATGCCATGCTTGACGAGATGGAAAAAGTTGCCGTCAAGTTGCCCCGGACACTTTCGGGCGAGGACTATTTCATGAGTGTATTCTCGGAGGCTACCCGTCAATTTATTAACCATAAAAAGATTTAGTCATGCCACACGTATTTCGATTTCACGAAGGAAATGCCTCACTGAACGGGTGGGATCTCTCACAACAATATGATGAAAAGTCCATAGCTGCTATCAGCGACCCAGCCGGTGGTGCCGCCAGTTTGCCCATCACGTCAATACCCTCTCCGTTTGCCAACTTTGAACTGGTGCGCAGTGCCTTCGATGCCGTGACGCGCAATGCGGAGGTGGGCTTGACGGGTGTGACCATTTATCATAAGCTAGTATCGTATGCCTTGGACGTGCTCGAGATATTTTACAATTACCGCCGTTTTCAGGATCACTACGAAATCATCGAATGGTCGCGCAACGACCTGAAGCACCTGAAGAACAATCCACTCTTCCACCAGTTGGGCCGTACCTTGGAGCTCTATATGGAACAGGATGCCGAAGGTTTCAACTTCGGAGAGGTGGACACTATTTATCTGCTGAACTGTCTGGACGGTCCGGAGCCTCTTAACATCGTTGGGGCCACTTCACCCACATCGCTGTGTGTGGCTTCGGCAAACAAGTTGGACTATGTGACGACCTATCTGACCAACCACCGCGCTTTCGACGAGTCACCGGGCAGTTTCAAGGCACTCCATGAGCGCAGCGATGACTTCATTTATTATGTATGGCTTCTTTCGCGCCAACCTCGTTTTAATGTTGTTTTCCGTGAAGTTTACGACTACATACAAGCCTGCTTTGCACAGATTGGCGACAGTGGGCTGAAGCAGCGTTTGGTGTCATCGCACCCCGAGGACTACCAGTCGCAGTTTGAACAATTGGCCCTGGCCGCCGATAACCGTGTGTCGGTACTTCGCAACCTGCCCTTGCATGTCAAAGGCGATGCGGCCGAGCACATAGCAGCCCACAGCGACTTTCGTATCAGGGCTTCCAAATCGGTAAACGGCCGTTTGCCCTTGGTGCTCCCTACGGATACGTACACCGAGAGCGATACATTCTACACTTTCGGCCCTTGGCTCAAAGGCAATGTTGCTCCGCTCTTTGTGGCTACTCAGGACATAGACAAGCGTGAATTGCCTTTTGACGGCACCCATTATCCATTCTTGACGCCGGCCGATGTGTTCCAGCCATATCTCGTTCGATTGCCTTATCCCGTCAGTGCTGACAATTTCTTTAGCGGTTGGACTGATTCGAAAGATTACGCCTTCATGCTTCCACTTAAACGCACCGTGTTGGATTATTTGTCACTGTCCGACTTGCAGGGCATGACAACGGAAGTGCATCCTCATCCCGTCTTTCATATTGAGACCCTTGCCGGAGGCAGCGCGCGAGCTACATTCCGCATTCCCATTCAGCGCGGCAAGTACATTACGTTTGAGCGCATCTACTACAATTCGCCGGAGATGCTGCCCGATGCCTCGCGCAATGTCGGTGTCATCAGAGAGTGTGCCTGCGACCTTTACTTATATCCTTTCTTCCGTTTCCGTGGCATCAAGGCCGCACAGCGAGTTGCCCTGATCGACGCAGAAATGTCTGCATCGGTCAATAGCTATGAATTAGCCTTCTACGACGAACAGACAACTGCACCCAAGGCTTTTGCTTGTTCCACCAGAGCAAACAAAGACAATGGCGACCCGTTGACTACAAAATATTACAGCGGTGAGGAAGATTACGACTACATTCTGTTCTCTGCCGTCGGCTCTCCCGTAGAAGCATTGATAGTTCCCCTGCGCCGTGAACTGGCCCAAGGAAACAAACAGGTGGATGTAGCCGTCGATTTCGGTACGACCAATACCCATGTTGAGTATAAGGTGGACGGACAGATTTATCCGTTCGAGATTACGGGTTCCGATGTGCAGTCCATGCCGCTTCACGATTATCTGTATCCCGGTATTGAAACTATTATAGGCGAGCACGACCTGGACTATTTTTTCGATATCCCCAATCAGGAATTCGTTCCCTTGCACATCGGTGGCGAGCGCAATGTGCATTTCCCCACAAGAACGGCCATGTGTCGGCCACGCACAGCTTCCGGCATTACTGGAAAACTGACCAGTTTGGCCGATGTTGCCATAGGTTTCCACTACGAGCGCTACGTTGAGTCCAACCATAACGAGACGGTAACCAATCTCAAGTGGACCGGTGCAGAGCACGCCAATCTCATGGAAGCTTTCTTTGAAGAACTGTTGTTGCTTATCCGCAATAAAGTTCTTTCGCTCGGTGGTGCACTCGAAAGGACCGGCATCACGTGGTTCTATCCTGTCAGCATGTTGCCCTATCAGCGCAGTCAGCTCACTTCGATTTGGAACACCCGTGCTGCCGCCATTATCAGTCCGCAGTGCCGCATGCAGTGCATCACTGAAAGTCTGGCACCATATTATTACTACAAGAACACCTGTGGCGTAACCTCGGCAGTCCGTCCGGTGGTCTCGATGGATATCGGTGGCGAGACGACCGATTTTGTCGTGTATAATGAAAACCGTCCCCTTGCCCTGTCGTCAGTCCGTTTTGCCGGCAACAGTCTCTTTGGTGATTTCTATGGCACCGACATCTCGCGCAACGGATTCGTGCAGCGTTATGAGGAGCGTGTCTTGCAAGCCATATCGGCATATCCCGGTGTGCGCAGCAGCTACGAAAAAATCCGTCGTACAGGCCAGTCTGCCGATGTCATTTCGTTCATGTTCTCCTTGCAGAACCATCCTCAGATGGCCGGACAGGACGCTTCATTGTCCCAATGGCTCAGCCGCGACTACGACATGAAGTTTGTATTGTTGCTGTTCTACATAGCCCAGCTCTACTATGCGGCTCAATTGCTTAAAGCACGTGGCATCGGTTCGCCCGCATATCTCACCGTGAGCGGCACGGCATCGAAACTGCTTTCGGCCATTGGAGAGGACGACAACCTGCAGCGCCTCACACAAATCGTTTTCAACCGTATTCTTTCTGATGACGGACGCGTGGAACTGCGCCGGGTGGACAACCCCAAGGTCATTACCTGCAAGGGTGGGTTAGACCTGCGCCCCGAAGATATGAATGTCGACGCCGACAGTCTCAAAACCGTCTTTAGCGGTTCGCCCTCGTTCGATGCCGGTGAGAAGACATTCTCATCTGTCACCCGTGAAGTGCAGGGCGAAGTCTTGGAGTCTTACAAAGCATTTGTTGATTTCTTCCTCGGCCTGGATGCCGTCATTTCATTCCAGAATTATTTTGGCGTGCCTTCCAACCGCTTCCCGCGATATCGCGAGATTCTGCTGACCAAGGCTGACGAATACTTGGCAACCATGCTTGATGAGCGCGGCCACGAGGCTTCGCGCCAAGAGCAGAACCCCAGAGTCGGCGATGCTCTCTTCTTCTACCCTGTCTGCGGAGCCATCAATGCCCTGGGCTATGCCATAGCTGTCGAATGCGTGTAAGTATTGATGATATATCGAAATTGAATTAGAAAAAAGAAATAAATATGAATACAGCTTTAATTCTCTCCCTTGCGGCCATTGGTGTGGCTGTAGTGCTTTTTATCCTGCTGCTGGTGCAGAATCACAAAATAACCGCCCTGCGCGAGGCTCTCGACGATGCTACCTACGACCTGCAGGCAGCACAGCAGCATTTCCACGACGCTTTGCCTGCTGAGGTGCTGACCCGGCAGGAAGTGCAGCTGCTCATCAATGAGGAAGTGTCGCGCAATGTCCAGGCCATAGCCAACGCTCAAGCCGAGGCGGCCGCCAATGCCTATCTCACCGACCCGGTCGTAGAGTCTCCCAAGGTCATTTACTTCGGCCGCCCGTCGGCGGAACGCATGTTCGACGACGAGCGCAAGACGCTCGAACCATACGAAACCAGCTACTACCGTTTCACGCTGCTTAAGGATGAGCCGGAACAGGCTGTCATCGACTTCTGTCCCACACGACAGGGAGCCATCAAAGCTCTCGACAACCGTGTAAAGACCATTGAACCGGCATGCCAACTGGTGGTCAACGGAGAAAAGCCGCAGACCTACCGTCAGGTGGCCCAGGGCTCGGCCGTGCTGAAAAACGGTTTTTGGACCGTACTCAAGAAAGTGGAAGTCGTTTACGAATAAATCAGTCAAATGGACAACTCTCAACTCTCAACGCCCAATGCTCAACTCAAGGAACTCACGGCCGTCATGGCGCGTCTTGATGCGTTCCTGGAGCAGGCCGATGCCCGCAAGGCTCTGATTAAATCAACCGGCGATGTCGATGCGGCGCTCAATACGGCCGTAGGACAGTTACGCGAAAGTGTGGCGCGTCAAATCGCTTCCATACGCGAAACCTCCGTGCGCCTTGATGCTGCCATGAAGGATATGATGCAGGGACTAACCGCCAGCATGCGGGAGCAGTTGCAACAGTTGCAGGCCACGGAGCACGCCGTGCAGAAACTCAACCAACTGGACAAACTCGCCGATGTGGTGGCTGCCTTGGCCGAGATGAAAAAGATACAACTGACGCAGAACAACCAGATAAACTGGGAGGTGGCCAACCTCACGGAAATAGTTACTAAAGCCCAGAAACAGGCTCAGCAACCGGCTGCGCCGGGTCTTGGTGTCAAGGGCTGGCAGGTGAAACTTTTTATGTTCATCGTCGGGCTGTGTGCTGTTGTCTCCACTCTCGTGGTCCTTTACAAATGGCTGTCATAGCACCATAGTGTGGCCTTGATGACCGCCACGATGTCGGCAGAGTCTATCACACTGTCGCCATTCACGTCGGCTTTCTTGTCACCGTCGGGCATTTCCTTAATCACGGCCACAATGTCCGCCGAGTCCACCGTGCCATCGCGGTTGACATCGGCAGGGTTTCCGATCGTTAGTAATCAGAATATCGCTGTAAATATAGAATAAGAACAATTAATAAACGTAGTCATTCCCTTTATTTTTTTATCTTACTTTCCCCCAACAAGTAGGTAATTCCAGCCGGGCAAGATCATCCGGAGATTCTGGAAAGTCTGGAAATGGACGACGAAAACGCATTTGCCCGTGACGAAAACGGAGATAGGCGCGACTATCTCCGTTTTCGTCGCCGGAAGAGCCGCCGGGGCCGCGCCAACGGGCGGAATACTTAATAGTAGTGGGGAACACGAAGGCTTTTACTATTTTTTGAGTATTGCAAAGGCCAAAGATAACGTCTAATTTTGCATCGTGAAATAATATATAAATAGGAGAAGACGATGAACAACGTTTATAAATGGCTTTTGGCCGCCGCCCTGTGCGGGCCGGCGGTTGCAGTTCAGGCCGATGAGCCTAAAGCAAACGGAACGAAACAGAGTGGGGTGGAGAAGGTGCTGAGCCGGCTGTCGGTGGGCGGCTACGGCGAAGTGGCCTATACGCGCAACTTCTACAGCGACAACCAATACCGCTACCGCAATCCGAAGAAGTATAAGGACGACCCGTCGAACGGCCGCTTCGACATACCGCATGCCGTAATCTATCTGAACTACGATTTCGGCAAGGGTTGGAAGATGGGTTCCGAGATTGAGTTTGAACACACCGGAACGGGCAGTGCCATCGAAATAGAGGCCGACGAGGGCGGCGAATACGAGCACGAGATAGAGAAAGGCGGCGAGGTGGAACTGGAGCAGTTCTGGATAGAAAAGACCTTTGCGTCTTGGGCCAACCTGCGCCTGGGCCACATCGTGGTGCCCGTAGGGCTGAACAATGCGCACCATGAACCGCTCAATTTCTTTACCGTCTATCGCCCCGAAGGCGAAAACACCATACTGCCCAGCACATGGCACGACACGGGCATGAGTTTCTGGGGTGTGAGCGGCCGGTTCCGCTACGAGGCCCAGGTGGTGGCCGGCCTGAACGCCATGCTGTTCAGCCGCGACGGGTGGGCGCACAGTGCCGCCGGCTCGGCCTATGAATTCAAGCCGGCCAACAAGTATGGCTTTGCCGTGCGCGGCGACTGGTATGCCGCCCAAGGACTGCGCATCGGGCTGAGCGGCTATGCCGGACAGGCCATGCACAACACCTATCCCAACGAAATGGAAGGCAGCGGAAAGACCTACGACAAGGTGAAGGCCAATGTGCTCATCGGTTCTGTGGACATGACGCTGAACCGCTGGAACTGGATTGTGCGCGGCCAGGCCGACTACGGCTACATCTCAGACACGCCGCTGCTGAATGCCGCCAAACTGAATGCGCCGAAGTCGTCGCCCTACAACAAGACGTCGGTGGGCAAGAACGCCGTCAGCCTGGGCGTGGAAGCTGGCTACGACGTGTTCTCGCAGATAACGAAACTGCGCGACGACCGACAGAAACTCTATGTGTTCGGCCGCTATGAATACTACAATTCCTATGTTCCCACCCACGGCCAGGCGAATTATGATTTTACCAAACGTTCCTGCATTGCAGCCGGCGTGAACTATTACCCCGTGCCGCAAGTGGCCGTGAAAGCCCACTGGTCGAACCGACTGCTCAAGTCGCAGTACAACAACGAACCGTCCATCAATCTGGGCGTGGCTTACCAGGGATTTTTCCTTTGAGATTAACTGACATGTAAAACAATAAACTATCCAAACAACGAAGAAATGAAAAGAATGTTTAAGTATGCCCTGCTGTTTGTAGCAGCTATGGTGCTGACGACGGGAATGACGTCGTGCAGCGACAGTGACGATGACAATGCTGATCGCGTGAAAGAGCAGAACGAAACTCTGGAAGCCGTGACCCGGCAGTATCTGAACGCCGTGGTGTACCCCACGTACACCGGTCTGGCCAACAGTGCCGACGAATTGTACAATCTGATTTTCGCTCTGAAGACAAAAGTGAACGGCGGCCAGTCCGCCACGCAGAGCGAGGTGGACGCTATCTGTGCGAAATATAAGGAAGCCCGCAAGTATTGGGAACAGAGCGAAGCCTTCCTGTTCGGTGCCGCCACCGACTTCGATATCGACCCGTGGATAGACACGTGGCCCCTGGAAGTGGATATATTGGCCAAGGACCTGAACGATGAAACCATTGTCGGCCGTCTGGACCAGGCCGCCAAGGACGGTAATGTGGCCTTCGTGACACCGGAGAACCGCGGCTTCCACGGCATAGAGTTCATCTTCTTCCGCGACGGGAAAAACCGTGACGTGGCTATCTTCAACAATGATGTTGTGGAGAACTATACATACAAGGGCGAGGAATACTTCAAGGGCATGGAAGTGACCGGAAAAGAAGAACTGGCCTTTGCTGCCGCCGTGGCCGCCGACCTGCGCGACAAGGTGTTCCAACTGGAAGTGGCCTGGGTTGGCACTACGGCCACAAAAGCCCATGTGGACCGCGTCAACGTGTGCAAGAAAGAAAAGGCAGCCGACAACTACGAGACCTTGGCCAAGAGCGGTCTGGCCTATGGCGCCGACCTGCTGAACGTGGGCACGGGCAAGAGCTACAACACATGGAAGAAAGTGATGGAAACCATCTTCGTGGGCGGATGCTCCAACATCTGTGCTGAGGTGGCCGACCAAAAGATGGGCCAGGCTTACCGTGCTGCTGTGGGCAAACCCGAAACACGTGAGGACGAAGAAACGGGTGAATTGGTGGAGGACGACCCCAACTATATCGAATCGCCCTACAGCTACAATTCCTTCACCGACTTCAAGGACAACATCGTGAGCATCAAGAACAGTCTTTACGGAAATGTGGAGAAAAACACTTGGGAAGCAAATTCCATCATGGCTTATCTGAGAACATATTTGCCCGAGCAGGCCAATGAACTGCAGAGCAAACTGGTCTCGGCCCTGGCTGCCTTGGACAAGTGTTTGGCTGCCAAACAGGCCTTCGTGCAAAACCCCGGTGCCACCTACGTTAAGGATGCTATGGACGAGATTACGGAACTGGACGACTATCTGAACGAGGTTTCACGTGAATTGCTCAAGAACTAAACACACATGAACTGCAGAACAATGAAACGAATTGGCATTTACTCATTGATGTTGGCTTGCCTGAGTCTCTCCTTCGGACTGTCGGCCTGCTCTGACGACGACCCTAAGGTGATAAGCACCACAGGCGAGGACGACTACAAGTATGTCGGTCAGAAAGTGGGCAACTTCCTGGCTGAAGAATGGTATCCCGGCGGAGAACTGGGAACGACGGAAAACACGGCAGCCGGTTGTTATGAGGACGAAACACCGGCCATCGAGGACGCCGATCTGATGCCGGCCTTCTTGCGTGGCGAAATGTTGTTCGAGCACGATTTCACATCAAACAGCACCGCCTCGTTCGGCGGTCTCGGCCCTGCTTATGTCCGCACCTCCTGCATCGCTTGTCATCCGGGCTATGGTCACGGCAAGCGTGTGGAGAGTTACTTGGCCGATTTCCGCGGCAACGGCTATCTGCTGGTGGCCTATCATCCCGTGGACGGCAAGAACAGTGACGACGGCCCCTACATCAGCGAAGTGACCGGTATGCCTCAGACGAAAGCCACCTATCCGTTCCTTCCGCCCATTGACGAGTCGCAGATAGACCTGAAGTGGCTCACGCTTGACAAGATGGAGAGCGGCTTGCCCATGACTTTCCCCGATGGAGAGAAATACGAATTGATTTATCCGGAACTGAACATTCCCGTTGAGGCTTTCAACACCGATCCGAAACCCTCAAATCTGGCCTTCCGTCTGGAATCGACCATCGGATTGTATGGCACGGGCTTGCTGGATGCCATTCCTGAAGACTCTTTGAAGGCGCAATACCAGAAGACGGCCGCCTACTTTAAGAATGCCGGTATGAACGTGAGCGATTATGTTAATCCGAACTTCTGGGATGCTGCTGCCAACGATTGGGCTGCCGGTGCCTGGTACACTCTGGCCGACGGCACGAAGCGCATCAAGCGTTTCACTTATGCCATGACCCGTGCTTCGTTGCAGGACGGCGCTGGAGCCAATGCCATGTGGAACATTCCCAACGTGAGCCGCAGCGACCGCCCGAAACTCTACAGCACCACGGCTTGGGCCACGGCCATGTCGAAAAACAGTGATGTGATTGCCAAGATTAAGGCCGATCCTAATTCGCCTTACTACAACGACGGTACGGACGAAGGCATTGCTGCTGCCGTGAAGACGCTGCTCGACCCGAACACCAATCAGTTTGATAACGAATACCACAATTTCAAGCCCGAAATGACTGACAACAATTTCTGGCAATTCATGGTTTGGCACCGCGGCCTGGCCGTGCCCCGGGCACGCGACTTGAACGATGCCGAAGTGCAGCGCGGCAAGCAGGTGTTTATGGAGTTAGGCTGTGCCTCGTGTCACCGCCCCAAGTGGCAGACCGGCGAGGACAACTACTGGGCTCCGGCCATGATTGTAAAAAACGGGCTGAGTTTGCCGAAGTATCCTAACCAGACCATTTATCCTTACACCGATATGTTGCAGCACCGTCTTTACATGAAGAACGGTATCCACGGCAGCTGGTGCCGCACCACACCGTTGTGGGGCCGTGGCTTGTCGCGTGTCAATACCGGTGCAGAGGATCGCTTGCACGACTGCCGTGCACGAAATGAAATAGAGGCTATCATGTGGCATGCCTACAGCAAGAAGAGCGATGCCTATGCTTCTACCGAGAAGTTCTACAAATTGCCCAAGAAAGACCGCGATGCGGTGGTGAAATTCTTGCGCTCAATTTAAGTTTTTCATAATAAATAGTTGAAGTTGTGCCTGAAAGTTGTACTTTTGGCACAACTTTTTTAGTTAAGGAATGAATATGCTGAAGAAGACGATCTATACGGTTTACATCGCCCTGATTTTGTGTATGGGCACAGCTACAATAGTGGAGAAGTACCATGGCACGGCGTATGTTGGCACCCACATCTACGGCTCGTGGTGGTTCACCGTGCTTTGGGCGGTGTTGGCTGCGGCCTCTGTCGCCCTCATCGTGCGCCGTTTCCTGAAGCGGCGCAGTGTCACGTTCTATATGCTTCACTTCTCGTTGCTGTTGATACTTGCCGGAGCGTTGGTGACGCATCTGACTGCCTGGAGCGGTGTGATGCACCTGCGGACGGGGCAATCCGCATCTGCTTGTCTCGTCGGTAACGGACAGGTGGAAAAGCCGTTGCCCTTTGCAGTCCGTTTGGACTCCTTTCAGATAAAGTATCATCAGGGCACCGCCGCGCCTTCTGACTTCATGTCGCATCTCACCGTGACTTCCGGGCGCGACCGTGTGGGCGCTGTGGTGTCGATGAACCGTGTCTTCACATACCGTTCCATACGTTTCTACCAAAACTCCTACGATCCGGACGGGCAGGGGAGTGTGCTCGCCCTGAGCAGCGACCCCGTGGGCATTCCCTTGACCTATTGCGGATATGCCTTGCTCTTCCTGGCCCTGATTTACATGCTTATCGACCCGCGTGGCCCGTTCCGAACACTGCTTCGCCACCCTCTACTCCGCCAGGGGCTTTGTGTGGCACTTCTTCTGGGCTTTGCCGTCCGGTCGGGGGCAGAGCCGCGCGTTTTGCCGCGTGAAACGGCTCACCGTTTCGGAGAATTGTTCGTGGTTTATGGCAATCGTGTCTGTCCGATGCAGACGTTGGCTGTCGATTTCACCAAAAAACTCTACGGCAAGCCGAGGTATCGGGGCTTTTCGGCCGAACAGGTGTTCACGGGCTTCCTTTTCTTCGGCGACCAATGGAGTGACGAGCCTGTACTCAAGGTCAAGGCCGGTCCCTTGCGCGAGCGGTTGGGAATGGGCAAGTATCTTTCGTTTACTGAACTGTCCCGGCGCAGCGGCAGCATCGACCCCTTCGTTCAGGCTTTCTACTCCGGGCGACAGGAGAAGATTAACCGGCAGGCGGCCGAACTTGTTGACAAATTCAATCTGGTCATGTCCTTGTGGAACGGCCCCATGCTAAAGATTTTCCCCGAAACGCGCGGGGCTGAAACCGTCTGGCACGCCCCGATAGGTGAGCAAGATGCGGGAGATAACGCCGCCTCTTTCCTTAATACCCTGCGTCTGCTCTACGAAGACGCCCAGAGCGGGCAGTTCGCCCGTTTCGACTCCACATTGACGGCCCTGAAGCAATATCAGTTGCGCCATGCCGGCCACAGTCTGCCGTCTGAAACGAAGGTCAGCGCGGAACGGATGTACAATGCCGTTCCCTTTGCCACCGTGCTCTTCATGTTCAACCTCACACTCGGTTTCCTCTCTCTCTTCCTGACACTCTGGCGGCTCACACGCCGCTCCGGGCCGTGTCGCTGGGAGCATTGGGCCGACCGTGTGCAGGCGGTGCTTCTCTTTATCTCCTTCGCGGCCCTCACCATGGCCCTGGTGCTGCGCTGGACGGTCAGCGGGCGCGTGCCCATGTCCAATGGCTACGAGACCATGCTCACCATGGCATGGTTTATCCTGTTGTTCACCCTCCTCATGTGCCGCCGTTTCCGCGTGATGTTCACATTCGGCTTCCTGCTCTCAGGCTTCTTCCTGCTGGTGAGTCACATCTCGCAGATGGACCCGCAGATAAACCCCCTCATGCCCGTGCTCAATTCCTCCTTGCTCAGCCTCCATGTCTCCGTCATCATGATGGCCTACGCCCTGTTGGCCCTCACGTTCATCTGTGGCCTCATGGCGCTTATTATAAAATTAATTCACCGTCTGAAACCGGACACTCAACCCTCGGTTTCCAATTCCCAACTTACAAGCCTCCAGCTCCTCAGCCGCCTGTTCCTCTATCCCGCGCTCACGGCCCTCGGCCTGGGTATCTTCATCGGCGCCATCTGGGCCAACATCAGCTGGGGCACTTATTGGAGCTGGGACCCTAAGGAGACTTGGGCTCTTATCAGCTTCATGGTCTATGCCATTCCCGCCCACACGCGCCTGTTGCTCCGGTTACAGCGCCCCGTGGTCTACCATGTCTTCATGGTCTTTGCCTTCCTCACGCTGCTGATGACCTATTTCGGTGTCAACTACTTCCTCGGCGGCATGCACAGCTACGCCTGATGCGGTTTCCCCGCCTTCATTTGGCCGGCTGAACGTGTTTCGGGCGCATGAAATTCTTTGTTCACCGTCAAAAATCCCTCTTGTGCCGCTGAAAATCTTCCCGGCGCCGTCCAAAACATTCCTGCCGTCGTCTAAAATCAAAATAAAGGCTTTATTTGCATAAATAAAGCCTTTATTTGTGCAAATATAAGCTTTATTTCTCCGAATAAAAGTTTTATTTGAATTTTTGACGGCCTTTTAGCCATCTCGCGTGCCGTCTCCGACATTTTTACGCAGATATAGAAAAAGACGGGCGATACTTTGTGTCGTCCGTCTTTTGTGTCGGTATGAATAATGTGTTACTTGTCCAGAATCTGCTGGGCGTGCTCTTTCGTCTTGACCTCTTTCGGTGTGATGATGCGTTCCACGGTGCCGTCGGAAGCGATGATGAAGGTGGTACGCAGGGTACCCATGTAGCTGCGGCCGTAAAGTTTCTTCTCACCCCAAACGCCGAACTGCTGGACGAGGGTTTTCTCGACGTCGGCAATGAGATGGAAGGGCAGCTGGTTCTTTTCGATGAACTGCCGGTGCTTCTGGGCCGGGTCAACACTGACGCCGAGCACTTCGTAGCCTTGCGCTTGCAGCGCCTGGTAGTTGTCGCGCAGGCTGCAAGCCTGGCTGGTGCAGCCGGATGTCATGTCCTTGGGGTAAAAGTAGAGCACCAGTTTCTTGTCGCCCAGTTGGCTGAGGCGAACTTCGTTCCCGTTTTCGTCGTAGCCCAACAGGTCGGGCACTTTGTCTCCTATTTGCATGGTTGTATGTTTTTCTGTTATTCCTGAGATTGGTTTTGTGGCTTCTTGTTGCGCCCGTGCCCGCCGCGATGCCGGCGCCGCGGTTTCTGACCGCCGTCTGGTGTCTGGCGGCCGGCTTTAGCCTGCGGGTTTTCCCGTTTGCGGCCGTGGCCGCGGCTTCTTCCGCGGCGGTTGCCGCGGCCTTGTGGCTTGTCGGTGCCCTTGTATGCCGGGCTTTCGCCGAGACCTTCGGGCAGAGGATTCTTGTCGATGACCTTTTCGAGGGTTTTCTCGATGCGGGCGAAGTACATCTGGTCGCGTTCAGAGACCAGCGTGATGGCACGTCCGCCGCGTCCGGCGCGGGCTGTGCGTCCGATGCGGTGAACGTAGTCTTCGACGTCGCGGGGCACGTCGTAGTTGATGACAACGGCGATGTCGTCGATGTCAATGCCGCGTGAGATGATGTCGGTGGCCACGAGCACGTCGGTGCGTCCGGCCTTGAAGTCGCGCATCACGAGGTCGCGCTGCTTTTGGTCGAGGTCGGA
>JAEEGL012025657.1_pt1 | contig 16450 bp, 12 predicted proteins | sample 9134231 | NCBI WGS metagenome assembly JAEEGL01 (sample SAMN16246548, study PRJNA631951) | gut metagenome | biome: gut microbiome; feature: rumen; material: fiber-attached | host: Bos | place: Iran: Karaj | collected 2018-10
AGCAGTTCCGTGCGGAATGTATCCGCGTTATCGATAAAATAATGGAGATGAGATCTGTGAGCATTTACGAAGAAATGGAATCTGAGGTTCGCTCTTATTCCAGAAGCTTTCCCACGGTATTCACAAGAGCAAAAATGAGCAAGCTCTCCGACGAAAACGGCAAAGAGTATATAGACTTTTTCGCCGGCGCCGGCGCGCTCAACTACGGCCACAACAACGAATACATCAAAGCGAAGATAATCGACTACCTCGAGAACGACGGAGTTATCCATTCGCTCGATATGTTCACGAGCGCGAAGACCCGCTTCCTCGAGACCTTCCGCGATAAGATCCTCCGTCCTCGTGGAATGGATTATAAGGTTATGTTCTGCGGACCTACGGGCACGAACGCCGTAGAGGCGGCGCTCAAGCTCTGCCGCAAGATAAAAAAGCGCGACAACATCTTCGCCTTCATGGGCGCTTTCCACGGCATGACGCTCGGCAGCCTCGCGCTCACGAGCAACAGGGAGAGCCGCGAGGGCGCGGGCACAAGGCTCGACGGCGTGACCTTCGTGCCGTATCCGGGAGTTTTCGGAGACGATTTCGATACGCTCGGCTATATCGAAAAGCTCATAACCGACGACCATTCCGGCGTTCAGAAGCCGGCGGCGATCTTCCTCGAATCCGTCCAGGCTGAGGGCGGCGTGAACGTTCCCTCCGCGGAGTGGCTGCGCGGATTGCGCGCGCTGTGCGATAAGTACGATATCTTCATGGTGTGCGACGATATACAGGTCGGCTGCGGCCGCACCGGCCCCTTCTTCTCCTTCGAGAGAGCGGGCATAAAGCCGGACGCGGTGGTGCTCTCAAAGTCCATAAGCGGCTACGGCATGCCGATGGCGATATTGCTTTTCCGCCCGGAGATGGATATATGGAAGCCCGCCGAGCACAACGGCACCTTCCGCGGCTTCCAGCTCGCCTTCGTAGGCGCGGCGGCGGCGCTCGAGTACCGCGAAAAAGCGCAGCTCGAGAAGACGACTCCCGAAAAGGGAAAGATAGTTGAAAGCTTCGTCAAGGAGCGGATACTTCCGCTCTGCCCGAACCTTAAGCACCGCGGCATAGGCCTGCTTCACGGAATTGACTGCACGGACGCCCCCGTGGAGCTGCTGGCAAAGAAAACGAGCGCCGAGTGCTTCAAGAACGGGCTCATAATAGAGCGCGCCGGCCGCGGGGATCACGTTCTGAAGATAGCGCCTCCGCTGGTCATAAAGGACGACGAGCTGCTGCGCGGTCTGGAAATAATAGAATACTCAATGAAGAAAGTTTTGGAGGGATAAGACGGTGGCCGATAAGGAAAAGCTGTTTTATACGCAGAAAAACGTATACGACATAATAAGCGAAGACGAAAAGAAAAAGGTATCCAAATACAGCGAGGACTATAAAGCCTTTATCACCGAAGCGCGCACGGAGCGCGAATGCGTGGACCTCGCGGTTCGCCTTGCCGAGGCGAAGGGCTTCAAGGCCTTTGAGCCCGGCATGCCGGTAAAGGCGGGCGAAAAGTATTACCGCGTAAACCGCGGCAAGGCGCTCATGCTCGCTGTCATAGGCAAAGAGGGCCTTGAAAAGGGCATGAACATAGCCGCCGCGCATATAGACAGCCCGAGGCTCGACCTCAAGCAGCTCCCGCTTTATGAAGACGGCGAGATGGCCTTTTTCAAAACGCACTATTACGGCGGAATAAAGAAATACCAGTGGGTCACAATACCGCTGGAGATCCGCGGTACAGTCGCGCTTAAGGACGGCGGCGCCGTGAAGGTATCCGTCGGGGCAGACAAGGGAGATCCGCAGTTTGTTATAACCGATCTTCTGCCGCACCTCGGAGCAGACCAGATGAAAAAGAACGCCGCCGAAGTCATCGCCGGCGAGGCGCTCAACGTCCTCATCGGCAGCACGCCCGTTGAAGGCGAGGGCGCCGACAGAGTAAAGCTCGGCGTGATGGCCATTCTCAACGAAAAATACGGCATAACGGAAGAGGATTTCCTCTCCGCCGAACTCGAGGTAGTGCCCGCTTTCGAGGCGCGCGACGTCGGCTTTGACCGCTCGCTCATCGGCGGCTACGGCCATGACGACAGAGTCTGCGCTTACGCGGAGCTCGCCGCCGTGCTCGAGACCAAAAAGCCTTCCAGGACGGCCTTCTGCATCCTGGCGGATAAGGAGGAGATAGGCTCCATAGGCGTGAGCGGCATGCAGTCCGCCGCATTCGAGCTGTTCGTGGAAGAGCTGTGCGACGAGCAGGGAGTGAAGCTCAGCCGCTGCCTCGGCAATTCCTTCTGCATTTCCGCGGACGTCTGCAACGCCTTCGATCCGAACTACCCCGAGGTATCCGAGAAGAGGAACAACGCCAAGGCTAATTACGGCGTGGGTATCTGCAAGTTCACCGGCGCGAGAGGCAAATCCGGCTCGTCGGACGCTTCGGCCGAGGTCGTTGCGAAGCTCAGGAAGATCTTTGCCGAAAACGACGTCGTCTGGCAGATGGCGGAGCTCGGCAAGGTAGACCAGGGCGGCGGCGGCACCGTTGCGGCTTATATGGCCGACCGGAATATCGATACGATAGACGCCGGAGTCCCGGTGCTCTCGATGCACGCGCCCTACGAAGTGGTCGCCAAGGCGGACTGCTACATGACCTATAAAGCTATACTGGCGCTTTACAGAAGCTGAAAAAGAAAAGGCCGGCCTTTTTAAGGCCGGCCTCCTTTTTGCGCATAACGGGAAAACAGGCGCAGATACTAAACGAAAAACGGGAGGTACTGCGCATGGACAGCGAAGAAATATACCAGAAAGAGCAGATATACGATATGGCCTCGGCCACGGCGCGCTCGCAGGGCGCGGCGATACACTGCCTCACCATAGCCGGGCAGATAGAGGGCCACAGCCTGCTGCCGCCCGAAAGCAAAAGTACGAAATACGAGCACGTCATGCCCATGCTCGCCGCCATAGAGCAGAGCGACGAGGCGGACGCGCTTTTAATACTGCTCAACACCGTAGGCGGAGACGTAGAGGCCGGGCTCGGGATAGCCGAGCTCATAGCCGGCATGAGCAAGCCTACGGCTTCTCTTGTGCTCGGCGGCGGGCACTCCATAGGCGTTCCGCTGGCCGTTTCGGCCAAGCGCTCGATAATAGCGCCATCGGCGGCGATGACTATCCATCCGGTGCGCCTTTCGGGAACGGTGCTCGGCGTGGCGCAGACCTTCACCTACTTTTCAAAAATACAGGAGCGGATAGTGGGCTTCGTAACGAGAAACTCGCGCATAAGCGCCGAGCGTTTTACGGACCTCATGCACGAAACGGGCGAGCTCGCGGCGGACGTAGGCAGCGTCCTGAGCGGGGAGCAGGCAGTAAAGGAGGGGCTTATCGACGCCGTGGGCGGCCTTTCGGACGCGCTGGGCTTTCTTCGCGCCGAGGTGCACGCGCGAAAGCATATTGAGTAATCGGAATGTTTGTGATAAAATATAATGTAACGATGTAAACGGGAGGCGAGGCCTATGAGTCTTATCGGCGCGATACTGCTCGGAATAGTGCAGGGCATAGCGGAGTTTCTGCCGATATCAAGCTCCGGGCATCTGGCCGTGCTGCAGAATCTTTTCGGCGTGAACGACGTTGCGGAAAGCCATTTACTCTTCGACGTTATGCTCCATCTCGGCACGCTGATCTCCGTTATCATAGCGTACCGCCGCGATATACTCGAGATACTTCGTTCCCTCGTCGGGCTCATTACCGGCAAAGGCGGCAGAAGCCTCACGGCCGAGCCGTACGGCCCGCCGCGCCGCTTCGTGCTGATGATAATAGTCGCGACTCTGCCGCTTCTGTTGGTGCTTCCCGTGAAGGATACCATAGAGTCGCTCAGCGGCAACACGATATATGTAGGGATCATACTTATCCTCACGGGCGTCATGCTCTTCGCGGCAGACAGATTAAAGCCCGGCAGGAAAAACGAGAAGAACATGACTTATCTCGACGCGCTGCTCATAGGCTTCGGCCAGGCCGTGGCTACCGTGCCGGGTCTTTCGCGTTCCGGCACCACGATATCCGTGGGCATGGCGCGAGGGCTGGACAGAGAGTATGCGGTAAAGTTTTCTTTCATATTGTCGCTTCCGGCCATACTGGGAGCCAATATACTTACCATAGCCAAAGCGGCCAGGGCCGGGATAGACTCTTCCGCGCTGCCCGTGTATCTCGCGGGAGTAGCCGTCGCCGCCGTAGTAGGATTCTTTGCGATAAAGCTCGTAAGGCTGCTGGCGCAAAAAGGCAAGTTCGGCAGATTCGCGTATTACTGCTTCGCCGTCGGCCTTGCGGCCATAATTCTTGCGATAGTTCTGTAGGGAGGTAAAAATGCCTAAACAGAAGAAAAAAACCGCCTCAAAATCCTCTGCCAAGTCAAATCAGAGCACGAGGTCCGGCGGGAACGCAAAAAGAGAAACGCAGAAGATAGATCATGCGGCCATAATGAAAAACCGACTCACCGGGGCCCTTGTGTGCTTCTTCCTCGCGATTTTCGCGGCGCTCGGCTATTTCAGCGGAGACGGCCTGTTCATAAGCTTTTTCAGGCGCTTTTTGAGCGGGCTTTTGGGCTGGGCGTTCTATGCGGTAACGCCGGCGCTGGTGATAGCGGGGCTGCTTCTCGCAATGGAAAAGAGCAGGCCCGTGAAGCTGAGAGTCGTTTTCGTGCTGCTCGTGCCGGCCGTGCTTTCCGCGCTGCTGCACGCGCTGATCTGCAAGGAACAATACGCCTTGAAGTTCAGCATCTTTTCCGAGCTTTACAAAAGCGGAATGGCCGGAAAGAGCGGCGGCATAATAGGCGGCATAGTCGGCGGAGCATTCAGGGCGCTCTTCGGGAAAGCCGGAGCGGCGATAGTCTTCATATGCCTGCTGATTGTTGCGATCTTTATAATCATAAACCGCACCCCCTCGGAGATAATCGCGGGCCTTCGCAAGAAAAAGACCGCGAAAGAGGAAAAACGCGCCGCTTATTACGACGCTTACAGGCAGTATGAGCAGGAGCAGGAGGAGAAAAGAGCCGCCGCCGAGGCCGCTGCCGCTGCCGTGACGTCGAAATTTGCCGGCACGAAGCGCCCGGTCATAGATATCCCGGTGGACGATCCGCCGGTCGACAGCGGGAATCCGAAAAAGCAGCCGGCGAAAAAAGAGGGATTTTTCAACAAAACTCCCCGCGTCAAAACTCCGGATCAGGTGTTTACGGACGCGCTTGACGCGAAAGAAAGAAATGAGGCCGCTCAGCAGCACTCTGCGGCCGCCAGGGCGGAAACGCCGTTCCAGTTCCAGCCGATCACGCCGAAGAGCCCGGCGCAGCCCGCCGGGCCGACGCAGGAGCCTGCGAGCATAAGGCCCGGCAGCGTGAACATAATGCGGCGCGAAAACAGGCAGGCGCCGCCGCCGGAGCCGCTCTCGTCTGAGCCGCCCGTGCAGCCGCTCACCATACCGGAGCCGCCGACGGAGCAGCCGCAGACGGCGAAGCCGGAGGGAGCCCAGAAAAAAGTAACGGCCGAGGAGGCCGCCGCCGAGCAGGCGAAGATCGCGGAGAGCATAGAGAAAACCATGGAAAAAGCTCCGCAGCCGCCGAAGTACATATTCCCGCCCGTGACGTTGCTCAACGCCGGAGCCGGCGAGGGAGGAAGAGACGGACGCGAGGAGGCAAGGCTCAATGCCGGCAGACTCGAGAGCACGCTTGCGAGCTTCGGCATAAACGCGCAGATAAACAATATCGTGCAGGGGCCGGCCGTAACGCGCTATGAGTTCGAGCTGGAGCAGGGCGTAAAGCTCAACCGGCTTACGAACCTTTCGGACGATATAGCCCTTTCTCTCGGCGCGTCGGGCGTGCGCATAGCGCCGATCCCCGGGAAGATAGCCATAGTAGGCGTCGAGGTGCCGAACAAGCTTGTGAGCACGGTGCATCTGCGCGAGATAATAGAATCGGCCGAGTTCAGAAACAGCAAGTCGAAGGTCTCCTTCGCTCTCGGCAAGGACATAGGCGGCTCGTATATAGTCGGCGATATTTCAAAGCTGCCGCATATGCTCATCGCCGGTACGACAGGCTCAGGCAAGTCCGTCTGCATAAACTCGCTTATAATCAGCCTTCTGTATAAGGCGAAGCCCGAAGAGGTGCGCCTCATACTGGTAGACCCGAAGATGGTCGAGCTCGGCGTTTATAACGGCATCCCGCACCTGCTGATACCGGTCGTCACCGATCCGAAAAAGGCGGCCGGCGCGCTGCAGTGGGCCGTGAACGAAATGATGAAGCGATATCAGCTCTTTGCCGACGCGGGCGTAAGAGATATCCAGGGCTACAACGCAAAGGCGGCGGGCGATCCGGAAGCAAAGCAGATGCCGCAGATAGTTATAGTCATAGACGAGCTGGCGGACCTCATGTTCGTGGCCGCAAAAGAAGTCGAAGAGGCGATCTGCCGCATAGCGCAGCTCGCGCGAGCGGCCGGCATGCATCTTGTCATCGCCACGCAGCGCCCCTCGGCGGACGTTATTACCGGCATAATGAAGGCAAATATTCCGTCCCGCGTGTCCTTCGCGGTGGCCTCCGCGCTCGAATCGCGCATCATTCTCGATTCGCCGGGCGCAGAAAAGCTGGTGGGCCACGGCGATATGCTCTACGCGCCGCTCGGAGCAGGGAAGCCGCTGAGAGTGCAGGGAACCTTTATTGACAGCGAAGAGGTAGAGGCCGTAGTGGACTTCGTAAAGCAGAGCAGCACGGCCGACTACGACGACTCCATAATAAACGACATCGAAAACCGTTCCGCGGAGAAGAAGCCCGCCGAGGAGGAAAAGACAGCCGCGGCAGACGACGTGGACGAGATGTTCGACGCGGCGGTAGACGTCATCCTCGAAATGGGACAGGCCTCCGTTTCCATGCTGCAGAGAAGGCTGAAGCTCGGTTATTCGCGCGCGGCCCGCCTGGTCGACCAGATGGAGGAGCGCGGCATAGTGGGCCCGTTCGAGGGCTCGAAGCCGAGGCAGATACTTATAACCAAGGACCAGTGGAACGAGAGGCGGTTCATAAAAAACGGCGCGGCGCCGGCAGGCGAGGCGCCCGAGCCGCAGGAGAATTACGAGGAATAAGGACAACAATAAAAAAGCGGTATGCCGAAAGGCATACCGCTTTATTTATAATCTTTTTCAGCGGGCTTTCTTCCTTCTGGTATACCATCTGCTTACCACCGGGATGAGAGCCTTTACGAGGACTACGTTCAAAAACGCGTCCACAGCCGTAACTGCCAGCTTTACCGGCAGCCTAGCGCCGAGCAGGACGAAGAAGGGGCTGTGATAGAGCCAGTGCAGAGCAAGCGAGCCCCAGATATAGTTGCCGAGAAGATCGGCGACGCAGGAGGCGATCACGATCTTCCACCATTTGATATCGCCCTTGAAGATGAGCTTGGCGATTATGCCGGCAATTACGCCCGCGAGTATCGGCCCGACTGTAAGGGGAGGGAAGAAGCCGATGCCGAAGAGGATGGCGCCGAGGAAATCGGCCAGCGCGCCTACGATTCCGCCGCAAATGGGGCCGAAGAGTATGCCGGCGAGGATTATCGGGAAATACTCAAAGCTTATGCGCAGCGAGGGTGTGATGTAGAATCCGAGCAGGCGCGAAAGAATTATGCTCACCGCTATGAGCATGGCCATTACGGCGATCATGCGGGTGCTGAATTTCTGTTTCATTTTTGCCCTCCTTACATCTGGTGAGTATGATTTGCACCGGCAAAGCCGAAATACGTGCGTATATCTCCTATCTGATAAAGCGAGCCGCAGGCGATTATAACGTCGCCCTTCGCCGCTTCCTTAACGGCGGTATCCGTAGCTTCTGTCACGCTCGGGCAGGGAGTTACGGTGCCGTCGTAAACGGTGCGTATTGCTTCCGCCAGGTCCTCGGGCTTCATCGCCCTGCCGGGCATCGGGGGCTCGCAGGTATAGAAGCGGGAGGCGAGCGGGGCAAGCTTGCGGATATTGCTCATATAGTCCTTGTCGCGCATGACGCCCATTATGAATGTGAATTTTTTGCCTTTGCCGAAGATGAGCTCCAGCGTATCGATAAGAGCATCCATCGCCTGAGGGTTATGAGCGCCGTCCACGAGGAATACGGGGTCCTCGTTCATGAGCTCGAAGCGGCCGAGCCAGCGGGTGGCGTCGATGCCGTCACGTATATTCTTGTTGGTGATCTTCCAGCCGTTCTTGGCGAGGATCCTCGCCGCGCATACCGCGGCGGCAAGATTCTTTACCTGGTGCCTGCCGAGCAGGACGGTATGCAGATGCTTGAAGTAGGGGACGCTGAAGGTCATGCCGTGGATATCAACGCTCTCGGGGCCGGTGGCGCCGGTGGCGATCTTGAGCTTCGAGCCGCGCTCGCGGCATATGGCCTTTATGACGTCGATGGCTTCGTTGTCCTGGTCGTACATTACAACGGGGCAGCCTCCCTTGATGATGCCGCCCTTTTCGGCGGCGATCTGCGCGATCGTGTTGCCGAGCTGGTCGGTATGGTCGAGCCCGATGTTCATTATCACCGCGCACTCGGGAGGATCGATAATGTTGGTTGCGTCGAGCCTGCCGCCGAGGCCTACCTCGAGAACGACGATATCGCACTTCTGCCTGTGGAAATATTCGAGGCCGGCGACTGTCATAAGCTCGAATACCGTGGGATGGTTGGCGCCTGCGGCGACGATCTCATCCGTCTTTTCCGCCACGAAGGTGACAATCTCGGCGAGCTCTTCTTCGCTTATGTTGCGGTTGTTGACCTGTATGCGTTCGCCGAATTCCTGCACGAAGGGGGAGATATAAAGGCCCGTGCGGTAGCCCGCCTGGCAGAGGATGGTGGAAATGGCCGAGCAGACGGAGCCCTTGCCGTTTGTGCCCGCAACGTGCACGAACTTGAGGGACTTCTGCGGATTGCCCATTGCGTTCAGAAGGGTGCGCATGGTGTCCAGCCCGAGAACGGCGCCGTATTGCTCGGCGGAATAGATAAAGGACAGCGCTTCGTTAAAGTTCATTTTAATATTCCTCCATGCCGCACGGTGCGCGGGAATTCGGGAAGTCCGGATACAATTTTTGTCAAAAGGAAAGCCTCCTTTTGCTGTCACAAAAGGAGGCTTTTCATCAAGCACAGCTCAAGTGCCAGCGGACGCGCCGACACATCACAAGCTAAAGCTTTTCGTCCGTCGGCAACTTCCCATCCGACGGCACTTAATGTGTGCCGGTTACTCTGACATTGATATTATAGCTTATATTGCCAGAAATTGCAATATAAAGATTAGAACAGGCCGGAGATCTTGCCGTCAGCGTCTACGTCGATACGCTCAGCAGCCGGGGACTTCGGCAGGCCGGGCATCGTCATGACTTCGCCGGTGAGCGCGACTATGAAGCCGGCGCCAGCGGAAACCTTCAGGTTCCTTACGGTGATGGTGAAGTCGGTCGGAGCGCCGAGGAGAGCGGGATCATCGGAGAAGCTGTACTGAGTCTTCGCCATGCAGACGGGCATGTTGCCGAAGCCGAGGTCTTCGAGCTGCTTGATCTGCTTGATGGCAGAGCCTACGAGGACAGCGCCCTTAGCGCCGTATACGCGGGTGGAGATAGCGTTGATCTTCTCCATAATGGACATATCTTCGCTGTAGCAGAACTGGAAATCGTTGGGCTGCTCGCAGAGACGAACAACTTCCTTGGCCAGCTCTATGCCGCCTTCGCCGCCCTTGCCCCATACTTCGGAGAGAGCAACGTTGACGCCCAGCTCGCGGCACTTATCTTCGACGAGCTTGAGCTCAGCTTCGGTATCATCCGGGAAACGGTTGATAGCGACGACTGCCGGGAGCTTGTAGACCTGGGTGATATTGGCGACATGACGGAGGAGGTTGGGAAGGCCCTTTTCAAGAGCAACAAGATCCTCGTTCTTAAGTTCGGTCTTGGGCTTGCCGCCGTGCATCTTAAGAGCGCGGACGGTAGCGACAACGACGACAGCGTTCGGACGGAGGCCGGCCATGCGGCACTTGATGTCCAGGAACTTCTCAGCGCCGAGGTCAGCGCCGAAGCCGGCTTCGGTGACGGTGTAGTCGCCGAGCTTCATTGCCATGCGGGTAGCGGTTACGCTGTTGCAGCCGTGAGCTATGTTAGCGAACGGGCCGCCGTGTACGAACGAAGGAGTGCCTTCGAGGGTCTGTACGAGGTTGGGCTTAAGAGCGTCCTTCAGAAGAGCAGCCATAGCGCCCTGGGCCTTGAGGTCGCCGGCGGTTACGGGCTTCTGGTCGTAGGTGTAGCCTACGATGATGCGGGCGAGGCGTTCCTTAAGATCGCTGATGCTGGAAGCGAGGCAGAGAACAGCCATGATCTCGGAGGCAACGGTTATATCGTAGCCGTCTTCACGAGGAGAGCCGTTGGTCCTGCCGCCGAGGCCGTCGACCACGAAGCGGAGCTGACGGTCGTTCATGTCGACGCAGCGGCGCCAGGTGATGCGTCTCGGATCTATGCCGAGGGCGTTGCCCTGGAAGATGTGGTTATCGAGCATTGCAGCAAGAAGGTTATTCGCAGCGCCGATGGCGTGGAAGTCGCCCGTGAAGTGGAGGTTGATATCCTCCATCGGGATGACCTGAGCGTAGCCGCCGCCTGCAGCACCGCCCTTAACGCCGAAAACGGGGCCGAGGGAAGGCTCGCGGAGAGCTACCATAACGTTCTTGCCGATCTTGCGCAGACCGTCAGCCAGACCGACGGTAGTGGTGGTCTTGCCTTCGCCTGCGGGGGTGGGGGTGATAGCCGTAACGAGAATGAGCTTGCCGTCGGGCTTGTCAGCCAGATCCTTGAGAAGGGAAAGGTCGATCTTCGCCTTGTTGCTGCCGTAGGGCTCAACATACTTGGCGTCGATGCCGGCTCTTTCGGCTATTACGCTAATGGGTTCAGCCTTAACAGACTGTGCGATTTCGATATCGCTCTTAAACATGTGGGGGCCTCCTTAAATGATAAAATTTGTACATGTATTTTCAAGTGCCAACAGGATGATTATATACAAATGTTAACAAAAAGTCAACTTATATTTTCAAGTTAAAACAACGATTTTCGGTTGCCATACACGAAGAAATAATATAGAATCATTATAAAGGAGTTGACCAGCTATGCTTATGCAGGAAATAACGACAAAAAAGCTTTCCGGCAAGGCTTTGACGCCGGAGGAGATAGAGTTTGCGGTCGGCGGATTCACGGAGGGCTCGGTGCCGGATTACCAGATGTCGGCGCTGCTCGCGGCGATCTGCGCCAAGGGGATGACCGCTGAGGAGACCTACGTTCTCACGGAGTGCATGAAGAACTCCGGCGAGGTGATGGACCTCTCGTTTATCAGAGGCGTTAAGCTCGATAAGCACAGCACCGGAGGCGTGGGAGACAAGACCTCTCTCGTGCTCGTTCCGCTTATTGCCGCCAGCCGCGGCAAGGTGGTAAAGATGAGCGGACGCTCGCTGGGATACACCGGAGGAACGATAGACAAGCTCGAATCCATACCCGGCTTCAGGACGGATCTTACGCCCGAGGAGATGATAGCCGTCGCGGACAAGGTCGGCTGCGTGATTTCCGGACAGACGGCGAAAATAGCCCCGGCGGATAAAAAGATGTACGCCCTGCGCGACGTTACCGGCACGGTGAGCAGCATACCGCTGATCGCCTCGTCCATAATGAGCAAAAAGCTCGCCTCCGGAGCGGATATAATACTGCTGGACGTGAAGGTCGGCTCCGGCGCGTTCATGAAGACTCGCGAGCAGGCGCTCGAGCTTGCGCAGACCATGGTGGATATAGGCAAGAGGGCCGGGAAAAAGACCGCCGCAATACTTACGAGCATGGACGTGCCGCTCGGCAACGCCGTCGGCAACTCGCTCGAGGTCATCGAAGCCGTCGAAACTCTTTCCGGCCGCGGCCCGGGCGATTTCTCGGATCTTTGCGTGATGCTCGCTGCCCACATGGTGGCGCTGAAGGACGGCAGAGACCCCGGCAGATGCATCTATGAGATAATGGACCGTCTCTACGACGGCACGGCCAGAGCAAAGCTCCGGGACATGGTAGAGGCTCAGGGCGGCGACCCGACCTATATAGACGATACGAGCAAGTTCCCGAAGGCAAAGTACATAGTGCCCGTCAGGGCGCCGCAGGACGGATACCTCGGGCAGATAGACACGCATCTCGTGGGCCTTGCCGCGCAGGCGGCGGGAGCCGGCAGAAACAAAAAGGACGAGCCGATAGACCATTCGGCGGGCATAGTGCTTGAGAACGACGGCGAAAAACGCTTCAAAGCGGGCGACAGGATAGCCGAAATACACGCCGGAACGCTTGAAAAGGCAGAGGAAGCGAAAAATATCCTGCTTTCCGCGCTGAGCTTTTCTTCTGACGAATACGAGCGCATGCCGCTGATACTGGACACTGTAATGGAACTGCCGGAGACCAGGCCGGAAACTCGCTTTTCCTGCAAGTAGTCCAAGCGGAGCATAAACAGAAATAAAAAAAGAGGCGCAGCCGGGCTGCGCCTCTTTTTTAAGTATGTGTCTTATACTATTTTATTCGTGAGCTCGCCGAGGCCTTCTATGCTGACGGTGACGACGTCGCCCGCCTTCATCCACACTCGCGATCCCTTCGGCTTGCCGAGTATTACGCCGGAGGGAGTGCCGGTATAGATGAGATCGCCGGGATAAAAGCGCATGTATTTTGAAGCGAAGGAGAATATCTCCGCCGGAGTAAAGATCATGTTGCCGGTGTTGGAATTCTGCACGACATTGCCGTTGAGCGTGCAGGTGATTTTAAGGTTTTTGGCGTCGACCTCGTCCTTGGTCACGAGCAGCGGCCCGAGCGGGGCGAAGGCCGGGAAGGTCTTGCCGATGAGCCACTGGTTCGAGAGGAACTGCGAATCGCGCGCGGAAAGGTCGTTGCCGCAGGCGTAGCCGAAAATGCACTCCTCGGCCTCTTGAACGGAAACGTTGTAGGCCTCCTTTCCGACTATCGCTACGAGCTCGGCCTCATAATCCAGGCAGCGGACCGTTTCCGGCGCGGGAACGTCCTGCATGTGGGCGGCGAGCGAATCCGTGAGCTTATCGAAAATAACGGGCTGCGCCGGGGCTTCGCCGCCGGTCTCCTCGGCGTGGTCTCTGTAATTGAGGCCGGCGCATATTATTTTGTCCGGGTAAGCCACGGCCGGAGCGAAGCGTATGGAATCTGGCAGCTGGGCGCCGGGCTTTATATCCGCGGGGGAGAGAGCGCCGGCGATAACGTCGTCGGTAACGGCGGCGGAGAGTGGAGTTTCGGCAACGTAGTATTTGCCGTCTATCGCAACGCCGAGGCAGGGCCCGGTGGCGGAGATATAGTTAAAGAGCTTCACTTTGGAACACCTCCGATGTATTTTTAACCATTCTACCACGCTTTTACGGAAATTTCCATAATGAATTGAAAACGCGGAGAGCACAGGCAGGGCGCTTCTCCGCGTTTCGGGTTCTTCAGCGGCCGAGGGCCTCGCTTATTCCGTCCATTACCTCGCCCGCCGAGCGGAGCGCTTTTCCGACGGCGCTCTTCGCGGCCTTCTTCTTTTTGGGCATCATCGTAAACGCGGCCGCGGCGCCCACGGCACCTACGGCCATTCCCGCGCCCATTCCTTTTATAAAGCTTCCTGCGTTCATTATTTCCTCCGTATGCAATAGCTGTATGCAGCGCCTTGAAAACAAAGCGCCGCCCTGCGTTTTAAGTATGTCCCGCGCTCGAGTTTATTTGCTTGCCAAAAACTGCTTTTGCAATTATAATGAAAAAACGAAAGGGGGCGCGGGAATGCTCGTTATTAAAAACGCGGCGCTCGGCGGCAAACGCGTGGATATCGCCGCAGATAACGGCAAGATCGTATCCGTGGGCGGTGAGTGCCGGGCGGACGAGGTTTTCGACGCCGGAGGGCTCAGCGTCTGCGCCGGGCTTGTGGATATGCACGTGCATATGCGCGAGCCGGGCTTCGAATATAAGGAAGACATAGAGAGCGCCTCGCGCGCGGCGGCGGCCGGAGGAGTGACATCGGCGGCCTGCATGCCGAACACGAAGCCTGTGACAGACACTCCGGCAGGAGTTGAATATATCCTCGAGCGCGCGAAGAAGGCGGCGGTGAACGTTTTCCCCATCGCCGCGGTGACCTTCGGGCAGAAGGGAGAAAAGATAACGGATTTTGCCGCGCTCAAGGCGGCGGGCGCCGTGGCCCTTTCTGACGACGGCTCGCCCGTGCAGAACGCGGAGATCGCGCGGCTGGCCTTTCTCGAGGCAAAAAAGCAGGATATGCTCATAATAAGCCATTGCGAGGACGCGAACATGGTTGCCGGCGGAGTTTTCAACGCGGGAGATATATCGCGGAAGCTCGGGCTGAAGGGCCGTCCCGCCTCGGCGGAGGAGATAATGGTCGCGCGGGACGTTCTGCTCGCGCTCGAGACCGGAGCGAGAGTGCATATAGCGCACGTGAGCACGGCGCGCTCGGCCGAGATAATAAGGCTCGGAAAGAAGGCAGGAGCGGCCGTGAGCTGCGAGACCTGCCCGCAGTACTTCCGGCTCACGGAGGAAGCGGCGCTTGAAAAAGGATCTCTCGCGAGAGTGAACCCGCCGCTGCGGACTCAAAGAGACGTTGAGGGCATTATCGAAGCGATCTGCGACGGCACGATAGACGCCATAGCGACGGACCACGCGCCGCACTCCGCGCAGGAGAAGGCGCAGCCGCCTGAGCTCGCGCCCAGCGGCATGATAGGGCTGGAAACGCTCTTTGCGCTCGCGCTGACAGGGTTAAGCAGATACCTGCCGGCGGAGGAAATAATAAAGCGCATGAGCGCCGCGCCGGCGGCGCTTCTCGGGATAGACAAGGGCGAGCTGAGACCGGGAGCGGACGCCGACCTGGTGCTTTTCGCGCCGGACGAGGAATGGGAAATAGATCCCGATAAGTTTTTCTCAAAAGCCAGGAACACCCCCTTCGGCGGAACGAAGGTAAAGGGCCGCGTGAAATATACCTTAGTGCGCGGGAAAATGGTTTATGAGGATAAATGACAGAAAGGAGCAGCGACATGTCAGTTGACCGCCTGCAGAAGCTTATAATAGAGAAGAAGAATCCCACCGTAGTCGGGCTCGACCCGCGCCCGGACTACGTGCCGGAGCATATAGTGAAGAAGTACACGGCTGAATACGGCGAAACGTGCCGCGCGCTTGCCGAGGCCTATCTTGAGTTCAACAAGGGCCTTATCGACGCGCTGTGCGATATAGTCCCGGCGGTAAAGCCGCAGTCTGCCTGCTACGAGCAGCTCGGCTGGGAGGGCGTGCGCGCGCTGGCGGAGACGGCGTCATACGCCCGTGAAAAAGGCATGTACACGATAGCCGACGTGAAGCGCGGCGATATCGGCTCCACGGCCGAGGCATACGCCGAGGCATATCTCGGCACGGTGAAGGTCGGGGAGAGCGGCATGGAGCCATTCGGGTTCGACGCCGCGACGGTGAGTCCATATCTCGGATCGGACGGCATAAAGCCCTTTATGGACGTTTGCCGCGAGCGCGGAAAGATGATATTCGTGCTGGCGAAGACCTCGAATGCCTCATCCTCGGAGCTGCAGGACCTTGAGTTCGGCGGCAGGCCGCTTTATGAGATCATGGGAGAAAAGATAGCGCAGCTCGGCGGCGGCACGGAGGGGAAGTACGGCTTCGGCGCGGCCGGAGCGGTAGTCGGGGCGACGCACCCGCAGCAGCTCATAATACTGCGCGCCGCGCTGCCGACGGTGTTTTTCCTCGTGCCCGGCTACGGGGCGCAGGGAGGCACGGCCGAGGACGTAAAGGCCGCCTTCAACGCAAAGGGCCACGGCGCCGTTATCAACTCCTCGCGCGGGATAATCTGCGCCTGGAAGAAGACCGGTCGAAACGGAGGAGACTATGCCGAGGCCGCCCGTGCGGAGGCGCTGAAGATGAAAAGCGCGATAACCCGATTCGTGAATATTGAAGCATGAAAATCTAAATTATATGTTGACAAATCAAAGGAAGTTTGGTATTATACCCTTCGCTGGCTTTACGATGCTGGTGTAGCTCAGTCGGTAGAGCAGCTGATTTGTAATCAGCAGGTCGGGGGTTCGAGTCCGTCCACCAGCTCCACCGCTTAGCTGAACACAGCACAGCGGCCAATTGAATAAGGAGGAGTTCCCGAGTGGCCAAAGGGGGCAGACTGTAAATCTGTTGTCAGTGACTTCGGTGGTTCGAATCCACCCTCCTCCACCAAATAAAGAGCCCATCCGAAAGGATGGGCTCTTTATTTGGGTATTGAAAAAAGGGTGGATTCGAAGCCGAGCGGGAGTGAATGGCGTGCCGGTGGCACGCCAGAGCCGCGAGGGGGCCCGCCCGCAGGCGGGCGAATCCACCCTGTTCCGCCTTGCAACCGCCGTGGCTTTTC
>JAEEGL014324935.1_pt1 | contig 16450 bp, 7 predicted proteins | sample 9134231 | NCBI WGS metagenome assembly JAEEGL01 (sample SAMN16246548, study PRJNA631951) | gut metagenome | biome: gut microbiome; feature: rumen; material: fiber-attached | host: Bos | place: Iran: Karaj | collected 2018-10
ATAGGGGCTTCCTGATGAATCGTTGCATCGTAGTATTCCATGATTTCTTTAATGGCCATACTGGAAGCAACTTCGCCTGACTGATGTCCGCCCATACCATCGGCTACGACGACAAAAGATTCCGTCTGGGATACGAGGAAACTGTCCTCATTGTGCTCTCGAACCATTCCCGTATCCGTCAATCCTGCACATTTCAAACGCATGAAACGTCAACTCCTAAAAAAATGTTAACCCTGGCGAACTGCCATACGCAAAACATTGTAATTCTGCCAATTATCGATAATAAACACAAGAATATTGAAACATCAAAATTTCAATCTGCATTTTTTTCTCAAATTCGCAGGGAGCTGTCGTCTCCTGAGTGCGAGTCGGCGCGGCGTATGGATATAGCCGCGCCCGCAGGGCGTATGGAGCTGCGGCGGTGCGAACAGCGCCCCGCAGGCGACATAGCCCGCGCATCATTAAAAAATTAAAATCTGATTTCCAGACCACCTGACAAATCAAATCCCCAGGCCATGCCGCCGATCAATTCTGCCCCAAGGAAAAGCTTTACGTGTTGGCTTATCTTGTATGTCGCAATGCCGGATATCAGATAGCGCATCGAACCATGGCTGCATTCGGCAAATCCAGACGGTTTCGTCGACTCATCATCATCTCGGGCACCCTTGTCTGCGGATTTGTGATATCCGCACATCGTCCCGTATCCGATTCCGGCACCCACGGCAAAATCAAAATGCTCGAGGCCATCGTACCGCCAGCGAATCGAAACCAGTCCGATGTGTCCCAGAGCCGAAGATTCATTTCCGCCCGCCATGCGATACATCAGGCCAACTTCATATTGACCGCGATAGATTGGAAACAGTCCTTCGACCCGAACAGTCCAGGTCTGAACATTGCGCATGGCAAAGAAGCCGCCGACGCCCACTCGAAGTCCGTACCGGTCATCGCCGAATTTTTCAGTCAGCTCGGGATCCTGATTGCCCATCTCGGCAATCGAACGGGAGGATGCACAATCCAGTTCGGATAACCTGCCCTCTGTCGACAGCAGTTTGATGGATGGGGCCGGCGTTTCCTGACCCTCGCCGGTTTCCACTGTCGGCGCGGATGTGTATTCGCGAAGCGACTGAACGGAATCACCTTTGTCATAAAGAGCCAGACAGCCTTCCCGGGTCATCACAAGACCGTGATAGGGGGCTGGATCGAACTGCTCAACCAGGGTTTCGGTCTTTTCCGGCGTGCGCAGTGTCAGATGGCGTTCTGCTCCCTGTTTCCCTTCGACCGAAATGAGGCGTCCGCCGCTGATCGGCAAATATTCTTCAGCATCTTCGATGTTTTCAAGCCTCCAGATTTCGGGCTGTCCCAAATCAAGCGGCATCCTCAAAGCCGTATGGCAGATATGCCTCGTCACCGTCTCGGTCGTTCCCTGTACGGATGATTCCTCGTTTTCCACGGTGACGGGCACTTCCACCGTCTCATCTTCACACGGCCCGATGAGGCTGAGTGTGCCGTCTTCTGCCATTAAAATACTGGGATCATCTGCAAAATAATCGGGCAAAATGGTTTCCGCCACCCAGTTTTTGTCTGCAGTCCGCACAAAAATAGTGACCTCCGAATTTGGTGCTTCACACATGACGAGGCCAAGGCCGTGAACCGCAGCCGCATATTTCGGAGAGCATCCTTCAGGAAATTCAAGCGATTCAACACCGCCTTCCGGCTTTATCATCCAGCCCTTTGCATTGCCTGAATCCGGACAGGACGCATCCGCGGGGCAGATATCCGGATACAAGCCTATCGCCATTCCGGATTCCGTCATTTCAGGCGCATACAGTTTGTCATGCTTTGCCCAGATGTCCGAAGGCTGGTCGGTCGTCGCACCCGGTATCATCGGAACTTCAGTACATGCGTCTGAAGATGCCGGTTCCGGTGTATTCTCCTGACCTTCGTTCTCCGGGGACGCCGCCTTTACTTCCGGAATTTCCAGCGAAATCCAGTTTGCCGGTGGCATCTGCAGATTCTCGCGGCGGTGCCCGATCGTCCAGAATTCTGCCGGATTGACTGGTTTTCCGCAAACCCGAACCCATTGCCCGGATGCCTTGTCCAGAACGAGATCTTCGCCATTCCAGATCCAGCCGAACCGATGCATGATTTCCTTCGGGGCATCCTCCATGATTTGCCAGGATCGTCCGTTGTCACGGGTGATAAAAGTTCGCTGCACAAGCAGGCTCCTGACGCGAATCACTCCGACGCCGTCCGACCGCCACCAAACGCCCTGAATGTCGGATACCTGCTGGGATTCATTCTCCTGCGGTACCGGGGCACTTTTTGCGGAGGATCGTTTCTTTTTTGAGGGTTTCTGCGCTTCTTCTTCCGCTTTTTGAACGGCTTCCGGCGTCATTGCAGCGATTTTTGCATCATCAAAAAAATCAGACAGACTGATCCTTTTTACCGTTCCCGTCTCCAGCGACACGATGCTCAGATCCTTGCCATCCGCATAGACGAGCATACCTCCGGCAACGTCGATGTGACGGACGTCTGGAATGTCCAGTACAGGGGCAAAACCTTCCGGGCGAGAGGCATCCTGCCACCCGGATGCACTCCAAAGGCGGCTGCCGTCATGCGCAAAAATCCGATCCTGTTCATCCATCGCAAACCAAACCGTTCCCTCCGGCAAGGCAACAGCTCCGAGAATATTTGCGCTTCTGTCTGCAGCATAAAGCTGACCGTCAGACAATCTGACCAGGGCTGTCGATGATCCGGTGGCCAGAACCTCCGGCGATGAAACGGTAAACGTCTGAGGACGCGTATCGATCCAGGGTGCCGCCGTATCTATGGGTTCGATCCAGGCTGCGCGCGAAGGCACCGGCGTTTCCTGCGCCAGGACCAATGAACTCTGACCAAGCAAAACTGCTGCTGCCAGCACAATGATTTTTCCAATTCGTCTTTTCATTCCGATTCTCATCCATTCATCGTCGGGCTTCCTGCCCTGCTGCATTGTGCGCTCTACAAAATTTTACATTTATGTGCAATGCCGGCCTTGTATCCGAAATCAATCCGAACTAATCTATACTCCATTTTGGTGTGATGTTCACCTCACATAACATTTTGCTAATGGGGAATAAAATGAAACGAAATTATCTGGTTCTGGCAGTCATCGGCTTGGCCATTTCCCTTTTCGCATGCGAATCCGAGGAAAACGCCCCCGATTTGTCAAGGTATTCATTCAGTTCCATCGCCTCTCCCATCGTCGGCGGAAAGCTCGTCACCGGCTCGGACAAGCTTTCCACTGTTGCCATGTACCACAACAGAGATGGTAAAGACTTCACGTTTTGTACGGGTACCCTCATTTCTCCCAATTACGTCCTCACCGCAGCGCACTGCGTTTCAGACTGTGGTGACTCCGATGTATTTTCGCTTCGTCCCTACATGCATGTCGGTATTGGACAGAATGATAAAAAATTCATTGCAACATACGATATCAAGTCGTTCCATCCGCATCCGGAGTTCTCCTGCAAAAACGGCAAAATTAAAAACGATATCGCAATTGTACAGCTCAAAAAAAACGTTCCGTCCAGCGTCACGAATCCTTCCCTCATTATCCCAAAATCCAAGGTCCCAACCGCAAACGAACTTGATCAAATCCTCGATACCGCAACATCGAGCGAACAGCTCATCTCGATAACCGTCGCGGGTTTCGGCATCACTGCCCCAAAAACGAATACGAGCGGTACCAAGCGCGAAACAGAAATGCTCCTCCTGGCCATCTGTCCGATCAACGAAAAACAGTCCCAGTTGTGCACAGAATACAAGTTCTCGCCCGGATTCAACATCCTCTCTTACCTCAAGACTCAGTCTAAGCGCAATTCATGCAACGGCGATTCCGGCGGCCCCAACTTCATCATTCGCGACGGCAAGGAATATCTCTATGGCGTAACCAGTCATGGCGATGAAGGTTGTGAAATTTATGCCGGTATCACCAATATCGATGACTACCGCACGTTCATTCATGGCATCGCCACAGATACCAATGCCGATGAACCTGAGACCTGCGATAACGGCATCGATGACAACGGTGACGGACGCCTCGACTGCAAAGACCCGTATTGCTTCGATTTCGAACTCTGCGGCTCGGAAATCTGCTACAACGGTATCGATGATACCGACGATGGCATGGTCGATTGCGACGATCCCAAATGTGCAGCTGAGGTCAGTTGTCAGCCCGAAATCTGCGACAACGGCATCGATGATAATAAGGATGGCAAACAGGATTGCGATGATCCTAAATGCGCAGCTGAGGTCAGTTGCCAGCCCGAAATCTGCGACAACGGCATCGATGATAATGGCGATGGTAAGATAGATTGCGATGATCCGCAGTGTCAGACTGCCGGCAACTGTATCCCCGAAATCTGCGACAACAATATCGATGATAATGGAAATGATAAGATAGACTGCGATGATCCGCAATGTCAGACCGCCGGCAACTGTATCCCCGAAATCTGCGACAACAATATCGATGATAATGGAAATGATAAGATAGACTGCGATGATCCGCAATGTCAGACCGCTGGCAACTGTGTTTCGGAAATCTGCGACAACGATATCGATGATAATGATGATGGTAAGGCAGATTGCGATGATCCGCAGTGCAAGGATGATCGCGCATGCGAAGGGACGGATCCCAAACCAGGAGACGATCCCAAGCCTGGTGACGATCCCAAGCCTGGTGACAAAACCGAAGACGATACTTGCGGTAACGGTATTCTCGATGATTATGAGGATTGTGATGAAAAAGCATTCCTCGATGATAAGACCCTTTGCCACGATTGGCAGAAAGTCTATAAATCCGGAAAGGTTACCTGTAACTCGGATTGCACAATCAATTATGACAATTGCTCGACAGAACCTGATGAAGAAACAAATCCTGACGATGGCACCGATAAGAAACCGCAGGACAACGACGATGAAATCGATAAGGAACTCGACAAAATCCTTAAAGATGCGGGATGCTCTCAGTCCGGACAGCCCGGAAATTCCACGGTTCCGGTGGCTTTCCTGATCCTGGCTGCTGCAATGGCATGTCTGAGACGCCGAAAATTCATCTGATTTAGTTTTATTGCTTCTTTTGGGTTAAACCCGCGCTATCTGCTTCGCAGATACGCTGCGGGTTGCGCGCCTATTGCTTTTTGCAATACGGCGCGCTACTTTTTGATCGTGGTGTTGCTTCCTGTCAACCGCGCTTGCGCTCTCGCACCGGATTTCCCATGAAACGCTCGCAATCCCTCCTCTTTTTCATGCTGTCGGCTGTCACAGTATTCGCCTGTAATTCAGATGAATCCCTGAATTACACCTTCTCTTCAATCTCACAGCCGATCATCAATGGAAAACAAGTCACCGGAAAAGACCGCCTTTCGACCGTTTCACTCTACCTGGGAAGCGGTAAAAAGGGCGACATCATCTGCTCCGGAACACTGATCAGCCCCAATTATATCCTCACCGCCGGACACTGCGTCTCGGACTGCGAAGGAAAAGATAAGCACATGGACGAGTATCGGCTGATCATGCGAGTCGGTTTCGGCCAGAATGAAAAGGAATTCATCGCCAGCTATATCCCCGAAGAATATATTCCGCATCCGGATTTCGTCTGTACGACCGATACCATTAAAAATGATATCGCACTCGTCAGACTCAAAGAGAGTGTCCCCCGCGAAATTGCATCTCCATCCCTGATCATTCCTCCAGCACTCGCCATTACTGCCGACGAAGTCGACAGCACGGAACTTAAGGGAACTTCTGTCGGTTTCGGTATGACCATACCAGGGGACGACAAGTCTTCGGGCACAAAATACGAAACGACCAGACCATTCACGGCATTTTGCCCGCTTTCGGACAGCGAAAAATCATCCCAGAAATGCAGTTCCCTCGGAAAGAATACCAAGGGATTCCTCTTCATGTATGACGAGAATTCCAATGTCTGCAGCGGAGATTCCGGCGGACCGACATTTATTGCACGCGATGACATGGAATATATCGTCGGCGTCGCAAGCTGGGTCACGGATAAATGCAATGGCTTCTCGGGTATGACGGATGTGAATACATACCGGAGCTTTATCGAAAAATATGTAAAGGATTTGGCCGCTCAGACACCCGAAATCTGTAACAATAACAAGGATGATAACGGCGATAAGCGCGTCGACTGCGACGATCCCTACTGTTATCACCTTACCGAATGCGCCGTCGAAATCTGCGACAATGATATTGACGATAACGAAGATGGACACAAGGATTGCGACGATTCGCAGTGCGCCGGACATCTCCGCTGTCAGCCCGAAATCTGTGACAACGATAAAGACGACAACGGCGATGAACTCAAGGACTGCGACGATCCCCAGTGTGAGAAAACTCCCGTCTGTGTGCCCGAAATCTGCGACAACAATAAGGATGACAACGGCGATGATCTTAAGGATTGCGACGATCCGCAATGCAAACCACAAATCATCTGTCAGCCCGAAATCTGCAATAATAATAAGGACGACAACGGAAACGGCCTGATCGACTGCGATGATCCGCAGTGCGAAGACCAGGCTGTCTGTCAGCCCGAAATTTGCGATAACAGCCTCGATGACAACGGCGATGGCCTCGTCGACTGCGACGATCCGCAGTGCGCCAATGACCATCCATCATGTCTTCCCGAGATCTGCGATAACGAAAAAGACGACAACAACGACAATCTCATCGATTGCGATGATCCCAAATGTGCGTCTGATTCTCATTGTGCTTCACCGCAGGAAGATATCATTCCTCCCACCCCCGTTCAGCCAGGTCCGGAAGAACCGGCGCCGCAAGACCCAGTTCCATCGACGCCCGCTCCGACGCCCACTCCGACGCCGGTTACCCCGCAGCAGCCGGCGACTCCAACCACACCGGTTACGCCTCCGGCACAGCAAACGCCAGGGAACGGAACGCTTACTGTGGATTGTTCAGATCCCTACTGGCAGTCACAGCAGGTGTGCAGCGAACATGACGACCATACGGGGTGTTCCATCTCCTCAAATCCGCCTCAGACTTCATTGTCCGTAGTATTCCTGGCATTCCTTGGAATCCTGGGGATTCGCTCAAAACGGCGCAAAGACTGATATCTTTTCTTTCTATTATCACTTATAAAGGTTTTATATTGCCATGAAACGTTTCTTTTTGATTTGCCTCTCCATGCTTGCATTTTGTTCTGTTTCATGCAGCGATGGCATGGATGCGGGCAGGGATTTGAGCTCTAAACGCTTGCCCATCATCAACGGTACAAAAGTAGCCGATGGGGAGTATACGTCAGTCGTTTCTGTCGCCATTCAGTACAATGGCGAGGTCAGTTCTATCTGCACAGGAACGCTCATTAGTCCGGATTACGTGCTGACGGCGGGACATTGTGTCGAAGACTGTGACGATACGAACGACATGGCGTTCTATCGGAAATATATGAAAATCGGTATCGGTAATTCAGAAAAGAGTTTAAAGCTCTATGATGTCGATACCAATAATATCCACTGGCACCCCAATTTCGTTTGTAATGATTATGATATTCAGAATGATATTGCCATCATCAAACTGAAAAAGAGCATTCCCGAAGATGTTGCCAAACCAATGCTCATCCTGCCGCCTGCCTACCTTCCAAAATCCACGGATTTCGACAACGAAAAGGTCATTGCAACATCCGTTGGATTCGGACTCACAAATCCAAATAACAATTATTCATCCGGCGTTAAATATAAAACGAGCTGGCCGGTTACCGCCTATTGCTCTCTAAATGGTCTGAGCACAGGATATTGCTCGTATCTTGTCAACGATTATGGCCTCTCAAATGGATTTATATATTTCGTAAATGATAAGACGAACCTTTGCAATGGCGATTCCGGCGGTCCCACTTTTATCACGCACGATGGCGTCGATTACGTCGCAGGTATTAATAGTTTTGTTGGCCAAAACTGCACTATTTATGCTGCAACGACAGTCGTAAACGATCATCGGGATTTCCTCAGAAAATATATTGCCGATCTCCCCCCCGAAACACCGGAGAACTGCGACAACGGCAAGGATGACAACGGCGACGGAAACATCGACTGCAAGGATGTCTACTGCAGACAGCTTACGACTTGTCAGCCGGAAATCTGCGACAACGGCGTCGATGATAATGCAAATGGCAAGGTCGACTGTGATGATCCGAATTGCAGTGGAAATATTCACTGCGAACCCGAAATTTGCGACAATGGCAAGGATGACAATGATAATGGCGCAACCGACTGCAATGACGATGAATGCAAAGATGCAGTCGTCTGTCAGCCGGAAATCTGCGACAATGGCAAGGACGACAACGGCAACAAACTCGTCGATTGCGATGACCTTGAATGCTCAAAGGAACTCAAATGCCAGCCCGAAAATTGTATAAATGACAAGGATGACAACGGCAATGGGTTGATTGACTGCGATGATCCGCAGTGCAGTGATAACGTCTATTGTCAGCCGGAAATCTGTGACAATGGCATCGACGACAATCAGAATGGCCTGATCGACTGCAATGATGCCGAATGCTTCTACAAACCGATCTGCAAACCCGAAAATTGCACCAATCATGCCGATGATAATGGTGATACTCTCGTCGATTGTGACGATCCTCAATGCAGCCAGCATTCATCCTGCATCGCACCAGCCGAAGAAATCTGCGACAACAATATCGACGATAATAAAAATGGTCTGATTGATTGCAGCGATCCTCAATGCAGCCAGCATTCATCCTGCATCGCACCGACTGCAGAAATCTGCGACAACAATATCGACGATAATAAAAATGGTCTGATCGATTGCAATGACCCTCAATGCAGCCAGCATTCATCCTGCATCGCGCCAACCTCAGAAATCTGCGACAACAACATCGATGATGACAATAACGGCCAGATCGATTGCAATGACCCTCAATGCAGCCAGCATTCATCCTGCATCGCGCCAACCTCAGAAATCTGCGACAACAATATCGACGATAATAAAAATGGTCTGATCGATTGCAATGATCCTCAATGCAGCCAGCATTCGTCCTGTTCCGCACCAACCGCAGAAATCTGCGACAACAACATCGATGATGACAATAATGGCCAGATCGATTGCAATGATTCGCAATGCAGCCAGGCATCAGCCTGTGTCGCATCATCCGTGGAAATCTGCGATAACAACATCGATGATGACAATAATGGCCAGATCGATTGCAATGATTCGCAATGCAGCCAGGCATCAGCCTGTGTCGCATCATCCGCAGAAATCTGCGACAACAGCATCGATGATGACAATAACGGTCTGATCGATTGCGGAGATCCACAATGCAGGCAGATGTCAGCCTGTTTCACATCAAGCGTTGAAATCTGTGACAATAACATCGATGATGACAATAACGGTCTGATCGATTGCGGAGATCCACAATGCAGGCAGATGTCAGTTTGCCTCGTCCCGGGAACAGAAATCTGCGGCAACAACATCGATGATGATAATAACGGCCTGATCGATTGCGGAGATCCTGCCTGTTTGGGTAAGTCTGAATGCAATCCGGGCGGAAGTTCGAACCCCACCCCGACGCCGAACCCCACCCCGACGCCGAATCCCAATCCGACGCCGAATCCCAATCCGACGCCGAATCCCAACCCGACACCCAATACGCCGTCTGCACCAGATAATACACTGCAGTACGATTGCAGTGATCCTTACTGGCAGTCATTTGATTTTTGCAAAGATAACGTTAACAGCAGTTCTGGATGTTCCATTTCATCCACGCCGGATACATTCTCCTGGCCGGCAATGATTCTCGCATTGTTTGGCGCTTTGGGAATCATCACAAAACGGCGTCGGAGCATTTCGTAAACGCTCTATTGACATCGTTGGTAATACCAATAGACAGTAGTGGGCCCCGGAATTCGGCAAAGTCTGTTATCGGGGACGCTCATCTTTCACTGTTGGCTCTAAGCTGACTTATTCATAAAGCATAATGATGAAACGTCATATCGTTCTTAGTCTGGTTTTTCTTGCGCTCTGTACCTCTGCATGCAGCAATGATCAAAGTACCCTTTCACCCGAGGAATTCACAGAGATAGCTCTTCCTGTTATCAATGGTACGAAAGTTCCCGAAAATGAACGGCTGCCCGTCGTTTCACTCTTCATTCAGGAGTGGGGCTATACGCATTCTTTCTGCACCGGAACCCTGATTACTCCAAATTACGTTCTTACTGCCGCTCATTGCGTCGAAGACTGCAATGGCGAAGATGAGATGTCATACTACCGCAAGAACATGAAAGTCGGATTCGGGAATTCCAAAAACAAGTATGTTAAGGTGTTTGAGGTCGATTCCAAGAATATCCACTGGAATCCCAATTTTACCTGCTCGACGGGCTACGACGGCGATATTACGAATGATATCGCAGTCATTAAACTCAAAAAAAGCGTTCCTGAGGATTTTGTAAGGCCGGCATTGATTTTGCCGCCGTCGCTTACGCCGAGTGCCAAGGAATTCGATAGCGGTAAAGTTATGGCTACATCTGTCGGATTTGGTCTGACCGATCCCAATAATGATAATTCCTCGGGCGTCAAATACCAGACGACCTGGCCGGTCGACGCATATTGCTCGCAGAATGGTGGTGTCAGCACGTACTACTGCAATGAGCTCGTCAATCGTTACGAGATGTCCAGAGGCTTCATGTATTTTTTCAATGAAAAGACGAACATCTGCAGCGGCGATTCCGGCGGCCCGACCTTTATTACGCGCAACGGCACTGAATACGTCACCGGCGTTCACAGCTTCGGCGATGAGTACTGTTCTCAGTATGCAGGAATGACGATCATCAATGATCATCGCGATTTTCTCAAAAAATACGTCGAAGATCTCCCTCCCGAAGAACCCGAAATCTGCGACAATGGCAAGGACGACAACGGAGACGGAAACATCGACTGCAAGGATGTCTATTGCAGGCATCTTTTGGTTTGTCAGACGGAAATCTGCTACAACGGCGTCGATGACAATGCCAATGGCATAATAGACTGCGACGACCCGGACTGCGAAGGCAATATCCGATGCGAACCCGAAATCTGCGACAACGGCAAGGACGACAATGACAATGGCGCAACCGACTGCAACGACGACGAATGCAAAGATGCAATCGTATGTCAGCCGGAAATCTGCGACAATGGCAAGGACGATAATGGCAACGAACTCGCCGACTGCGACGATCCGAACTGCTCAAAAGAACTCAGATGCCAGCCCGAGAATTGCTCGAATGATAAGGATGATAATGGCGATAATCTGATCGACTGCGATGATCCGCAATGCAGTGATACCGTCTATTGTCAGCCGGAAATCTGCGACAACGGCATTGATGACAATGAGAATGGACTCATCGACTGCAACGATGCGGAATGCTTCTATCAACCGGCATGCAACCCGGAAAATTGCTCGAATCATGTCGATGACAATGGAGATACACTCGTCGATTGCGACGATCTGCAGTGCAGTGAGTTCTCTGCCTGTCAGCCTCAGAGTGATGAAATCTGCGGAAATAACATCGACGATGATCACAACGGCTTGATCGACTGCGCGGATCCTGTCTGCGTCACAACACCGGAATGCACTGCCGCCCCCGGGCAGAACGATTCCACTCAGAACCCGGAAGATACGACGCCGACACCGGGTTCAACGCCGACACCGGGTTCAACGCCGACACCGGGTTCAACGCCGACACCGGGTTCAACGCCGACGGTACCAGCGCAAAATCCGCCCCAAACGCCCACCCAAATCCCCGGGCAGCCGTCCGCTACTCCACAAACGCCATCCAATTCCGGTGATACGCTGAATTACGACTGCAGCGATCCCTATTGGCAGTCATTCGATTTTTGCCAGAAAAAGGGAAGTTCCGAGAGTTGTTCTGCAGCCCCGAATTCATCGCCCTCCGGATCGGCTGCAGCCATTCTGGCCATGTTTGGAATTCTGGGATGTACAGCAATGCGGCGCCGCGCGTATCGCAGATAGCGCGGGCACACCGGGCGTATGCCTTTTGGGCATAGCCCGGAAATGGCTGGCGCAGTCCCGGACAAGCCAGCCCAAAATCAAATCGGAACGACGATCCAGCCGATGTCCTTGTTCTCTTTTTTTTCATCATCGGGCTGCTGTTCCTGAATCAAAATCAGACCTTCATAAATGATATGAACACGGTTGCCCGTCGGGATCGGTTCAGCAACATCCTTGTTTTTCGATTTCCAGGTCTTTGCATCCGAAATGCAGCGGCTGTCCGGTTCCGTTTTGTCGGGGTAGAATTCGATCGAAACGACACGATTGTCCCGGAAATTCAATGCCAGTGCGCCATCGGCACGTTCGTACCGGGATACGCCGAGAACGGCATCCTCCGTTTTGGTATAATCCCTGATCGTATCGGATAATTCGTCAAACGTCATGCCGAGCCGGTAATCGAGTATTCCGTCACCGGCTCTCAGACATTCGTATTCGTACGGAGCTGCGGCAGCTTCGGCTTTGCGCATTTCCTGCACATAAAACCATGCAAAGATGGCTCCGCAGAAAATGATAACGCCGAGAATGGTTTTCCACTCTGCCTTTAAAAATGAGTGCATGACTACAGATTCCTGAGATACTTGATGGCATGGGAGGCCGCACGGGCACCGTCATAAACCGCTTTCGCTACCTGAAGCATGCCGCCGACGCAGTCCCCGCAGGCATATAGCCCGTCGATCGTCGTTGCACAATCCTCATTGACCACGATTCGGGCTCCCTCCACTTCCGCACCGACTTTCCTCGCAAAATCCGAACTTCCGGCAACGCCTATGGCCACAAAAAGTCCCGATACGGGGAAGATGCTGCCGTCCTCAAGCTCAAGGGATTCAAGTGAATTCTCTCCGTTCAGACGGTTGATCTTTCGTTTGTCGATGCTGAGATTCGGAACGTCGGGAACTGAAAATTCCGGCTCCCTGCCCTGGGTAAATATCGTAACACTTTTGGAGGTTCCCACCAGTTCCATCGCTTCGTGCAGGGCATATTCGCCATTGCCGATAACGGCAACATCCTTCTGGCGATAAAAGAAGGCATCACAGACCGCACAATAGCTCACGCCATATCCTTCGAGGCGTTTGAGTCCTTCGATTTTGGGCGCAATTCGCGCGGCTCCCGTCGCCAGAATGATGACATCCCCGGGATACTGGCCGGATTTGGTCAATATCGTCAGCTTGTCCCCCCAGCTCAGGCCAACGACTTCATCCTGAATGCATTCGACACCAAGGCGGCGCGCCTGCATCAGACCGCGCTCAAATAATGCATCGCCTTTGATGGGTTCCTCAAATCCATAATAATTCTCAATTGCTTCCGCTTTGCCCAGTGCTCCCGCATCCCGATAAATCACCTTAACCGGAAAACCTGCACGGACAAGATAAATCGCTGCAGAAATCCCCGCAGGTCCGGCACCGACGATAACAGCCTGTTTTGACATTGTTTACCTCAATCATAGATGTTCAGTCACATACGGAACAGCTCCGCTGAAAAATGACTCCGCATATCATACAAAAATTTGGTCATCTCTCAAAGCGTGCTAAAAAGAATACCGCGAATGGATTCGCAATGAGGTTAGCAGGGATGCCTAAGAAAACGACAAAATCATCTGATAAAACAAAGCGACGCCAGCAACAGCCGACAACAAAACGCAAACAGGAAACTTCGGCCATTCATGCCAGGACTTCGCGTGAATCGAAGACGACAGCTAAAAATGTACGTCGGGATAACCCGCGCATTTCTCTGCCAAACCCAAGACGTATTCAGAAACATTCCAAAGTATATGCGTTTTTCATCGGGGCGCTCTTTATTATTCTCGGCGCGATTCTGTTCCTGATGCTGTTCACATTTACAGCAGCGGACCTCGCCCCCGATGCCGAAACGGCTCTGAATCTGTTCGGGATCATCGGAGCGTATATCGCCAATATCATGCTGACGCTGTTCGGACTCGCCGCATTCCTGTTCTCGGCAGTTTGTCTGCTGATGGGGATTCGCACGCTTTCGGGAAAACAATTCGAAGTCACCCCCTCGGAACTCATCGGTATGCTGCTCCTCATTCTGGGCGCATCTCCGCTGCTCCAGTTCCTGATGAACGGCAGCGAAGTCCTCGAACATGCCCCCGGCGGAGTCCTCGGACAGTGGCTCGCCAATTTCGGTACGGCTCATATCCCGACGGCCGCATTCGTCGCCATTTGCATCGTACTCGGTTTGTTCGGCGGACTCCTCGTTACCGATACAAAATTCAAAACCTTTTTCCTGGGAATCTGGAAAATTATCCGCTGGACCGCAAAAACACTCGCCAATGCGTTCGCTGAACCCTTCCGAAAGCCTTTGCCGGAAACCGTCAGCAGCGTCACCGAGTCCCCTGAAATTCCCGCCGCCGATAATGATGTCTCCCTGAATGAAAGCATTTATTACGAAGATTCCCCCTCGGAACTCCTCGATGACAAAGCTTCCGACCTCGAGGAACGTCAGGCAATGTCCCGTCAGGAAAGCAGCATCCCCGCTGAACCTGAAATATCGAATGACAGCGAATCCGACAGCGGCAGCCAACCGGATCTTCCCTCCGAAGACGATGCGCCCGCTGTACAGGATGATGACTCACTGGAAAGTGTCTCGGAAGAACTCGATGATCCGGACGGGCTGCATGAACTCGGCAATGCAGACGATATCCAGCCCGAACCTGCCGAAGAACAGGAACCTCCGAAAGCTGAGAAAACAGAAGCCCTCGCCGACATCATGTCGCGAATCAAGAAAACCAGCGTTCCCAAAACTCGCGCAATCAAGCGCAATCATTCTGTCCCGGCTCTGGAACCCGAGTTCGAATTCGATTCCATCCTCGAACCGGAACAGCTCTGCAAATCCGATCAGACTCAGGCAAAAACGAATACCAAATCTCCGGTTCTCGCCAATTGGAAACCGCGATCCATTGCCAAAAAGAATATCTCTCCGCTCGATCTTTCTGACAGTACGCCGGCCCCCAAGAACATCTCCGAACCCCAGAGTGCTCCGACGGTCGCTCTCGCGGATGCCGCAGAACTCAATGCAAAAAAGGCAATCAATATCCCGGCTCCCGTATTGCCTTCACACATGACCAAGGATCTGCTCGCACAATTGGCTACGGAAGAAATCGAAGTGGATGACGGCAAACCGCGCCCGATGACGGCTGTCACCCGCGTCGCGCCGGATCAAAAAAAAATGCAGGCCCTCGCTGATGCACTCGCGGATACAGATGAACTGAGTACGCCTAAAAAAGTACCTCAGAATTCTAATGATGTTCAGGTGACCAAAGCTGTTCAGATTCCGCAAAAAGTCAGTGTACCGCTTTCTCCAAACGAAACTCCGACAGTGGCTCCCGTGAAGCAGGAACCCCAGCCGGTAAAAAATATCAAACCCGCAGAAGATAAAACCGCTGTCCCCGTCTCGGCTGAACTCAAGGCACTCATGGCCGAAGCCGGATTCAAATCACCGCAGCCTCAGACACCCGCATCGCATGGTGCATTCGTCGTCGCTGCCGAAAAAAAGCGCGCAAGTGAGGACGAACTTCAGGAAGCTGATCGCGTCCGAAATGAAAAACTCAGACCGGAACCCGAATATCAGTATCCGCCGCTCTCTTTGCTCCATTACAATCCGGCGACCCAAAAGGGCTTCGATAATGAAGCTCTCCGCAAATATGCCGACAAAATCGAAGAAAAACTCGCCGAATACCACATTCAGGGACAGGTCGTTCAGATCTGCCCGGGGCCCATCATCACACGATTCGAATTCCAGCCCGCCCCAGGAACAAAAGTTTCCAAAATCGCAAACCTTTCCGATGACCTCATGATGGCCCTCGAAATCGCTTCCATACGAATTCTGGCCCCCATCCCCGGAAAGGGCGTCGTCGGCATCGAAATCCCGAACGAAAAGCGCGATACCATCTTCCTCAAGGAAATCATTGGTTCAAAACAATTCAGCGAATCCAAGAGCATCCTGACCATCGCACTCGGAAAAGATGCCGAAGGCGAGCCCGTCGTCAGCGATTTGGCCAAAATGCCGCACCTCCTCGTCGCCGGTTCCACCGGCAGCGGTAAATCCGTCGGCATCAATACGATGATCTGCAGCCTTCTGTACAATGCTTCTCCCGACGAAGTAAAATTCATCCTGGTCGATCCCAAATGCCTCGAACTCAGTGTCTACGAAGGCATCCCTCATCTGCTCGTGCCCCCCATCACCACGCCGCAGGAAACTGCTGCAGCACTCGATTGGGCATGCGAAGAAATGGATGAACGATATCGAATGCTCTCCGCTTTCGGCGTCCGGAACATCAAAGGCTACAACGAACAGCTCAAAAATCCCACGCTGCCAAAGGCCATTGAACTCGTCGCCGAAAAGAACGCAGAC
>JAEEGL010969153.1_pt1 | contig 16449 bp, 10 predicted proteins | sample 9134231 | NCBI WGS metagenome assembly JAEEGL01 (sample SAMN16246548, study PRJNA631951) | gut metagenome | biome: gut microbiome; feature: rumen; material: fiber-attached | host: Bos | place: Iran: Karaj | collected 2018-10
CGGCGTCGCCGTTGGCGCTGATGAAGCCGGCCCACTCCATGTTGAAGAGGGGCGCCCAGTGCTCATAGGCGTCGGCGGACTGCTGATACAGGGGGCCGCTGTTCTGCACGAGGTAGGCGACCTTGAACTTCTCGTTCTGCGTGTAGTCGTACTCCTGGTCATAATGGGCGATGGTGTCCAGGTTGATGGTGCCGTCGGGGTTGCAGTTGGGGTAGGCCTTGCCGCTGGCGGCGGGCTTGGGATCGTTGCCGCCGGGGGCCGCGGTGGGCTGGCTGGTGGGCGTGCCGGAGCCGCCGCCGTCCTTGGCGCAGGCGCAGAGGCTGAAGATCAGCATCAGAGCCAGGACCAGTGCCAGGATTTTCTTCATTTCGGATCCTCCTTTTCCTTGCTCTTTTCGCTTCGCGAAAAGAAATTGCAACAATTTACTCGTAATTCCTTAAAATTACAGAGATATTCTAACATGAATTTGCCAATAGTCAAGGATTAACGCAGATTTGCCGTGCATCATGGATAAGTTATTCTTATGACGCTATGCCGTAATAATGTAAAACTATGAATCGCCGTTATCCGGATGCCGCTCCTCCCATTCCCGGTACATCCGCTCATAGGTTATATTGTAGACAGCTGCATCGATTTCCTTCTGCTGGAACGCCGGATCCCTGAAAAGCTTCTGCATCCGGCGGAATCGCAGCAGATCCATCAGCGTGCCTGCAGCGCTCAGGAGAAAGCCAAAAGCACAAGAGAACAGGAGAAAATGCAGGAGGACCAGCCTTATTTCGAGTGCCTTTGCGGCAAAGGCTGTCGCGACGTTGCCTCCGATCCCCACGGCGCCTGCTATCGCAAGCGTGCGCAGCAGCGTCGGTGTATAGGGATTCTTCTCCATGGAAGCAAGCTCATCCCGCGTCGCGTTTAGACTTCTCATGAGAGCGGCCTGTGTGACGCCGATGTCGAGACCTCCGGCGCTGGAATGCCGCTCATGAACGGTTTCCAGATAGTGGATCGTGTCCTTTTCCCTGCTTGTCAGCTCATCCCACTGTTTGATCCGATCGAAGGAATCCAGATATGCCCGGATTTCGTCTTCCAGGGCCTGCCGGTCCTCCGGGTCCATGGTCTCCAGCTTTTTCGCGGCTTCTTCCCGGATCTGTTCGTCAGTCATCATCGGCGCTTTCGCATCCTCTCCAGCTGCCCGGCGCCGGGCTGCAGCGCATTCGCACAGTCTTCCCTCGGCAAGAGCCGGACATTCCCGCTGCTGTGGCGGTTTTTTACCAGTCTTATATATAATAGAGTACCATGCGTGAAATTTCAACATAAAAGAAAGAAATTAGAGCGAAAAAAAGCCTTCCGTGGTGAAGGAGCGGCTTGACAGCCACGTCTCTGTATCATATAATCTGATCCGAGAATATAAACGGGAAGAGATAATGAAGGGGGCGACGGCGGACATGGCGGAAGAAAAGCGGGGCGGCGTGGCCCTGTGGGTCCTGGCTGCCGTGCTGGTGCTCCTGATTTTCGTCTCCTTCCTGCTGGGGCGCTATCCGGTGCCCCCCGGCGCTCTGGGCGGCATCCTGCTGGACAAGCTGCTCCGGGGCCTGGGCCGGGTCCTGTCCCCGCTGATCCCCGCCGCCGGGAGCTGGGGTCTTGCACCCTTCTGGGACGGCAGCATGGAGGCGGTGGCCTGGAATATCCGGCTGCCCCGCATCCTCCTGAGCTGCATGGTGGGCTGCTGCCTCAGCGTCTCCGGCGCCTCCTACCAGGGCGTCTTTCAGAACCCCATGGCCTCCCCGGATATCCTGGGCGCCACCAACGGGGCGGCCTTCGGGGCTGCCCTGGCCATCCTTCTGGGCGCCTCCAGCCAGTGGATCACCCTGTCTGCCTTCTGCTTTTCCATCCTCACGGTGGCAGCGGCCTTTTTCATCAGCCGCGTCGCCGGGGGCAAGCGGGTGCTGACCCTTGTGCTGTCGGGCATCATGGTAGGCTCCCTGTTCTCCGCCGGCACCAGCTTCGTGAAGCTGGTTGCGGATCCCTCCAATCAGCTCCCGGAGATCACCTACTGGCTCATGGGCAGCCTTTCCGGGGCCAAGTGGAAGCAGGTGGGCCTGGCGGTGCTCCCCATGGCGGTGGGCCTTGCCCCGCTTCTGCTGCTGCGCTGGCGAGTCAACGTGCTGACGCTGGGGGACGACGAGGCCCGCACCATGGGCGTCAACGCAGGCCGGGTGCGCCTGATTGTCATCCTCTGCGCCACGCTGATCACCGCGGCGGCTGTGGCCGTCAGCGGCATGATCGGCTGGGTGGGCCTGGTGATCCCCCATCTGAGCCGCAAGCTGGTGGGCAACGACTACCGGCGTCTGACGCCGGCCTCCATGCTCTTCGGCGCCGCCTTCATGCTGGCGGTGGACAACGTGAGCCGCAACCTGCTGGCCACCGAGATCCCCATCGGCATCCTGACCGCCTTTGTGGGCGCGCCCTTCTTCATCTGGCTCATCACCAGAAAGGGGGATGCGTTTTGAGCATCGAGGTCCGGGACCTGCACTTCGGCTACGGGAGCGGGGAAGTGCTGCGGGGCGTCAGCTTCACCGCTGCTTCCGGGGAGCTCACCAGCGTACTGGGGCCCAATGGGGTGGGGAAGAGCACCCTCTTCCGCTGTCTGCTTGGCCTGATGAAGGGCTATGAGGGCAGCATCGTCATCGACGGGGCGGATACCCGCCGCCTCTCAGCAAGGAATCTGGCCCGGAAGGTGGCCTACATCCCCCAGTCCCACTATCCTTCCTTTAATTACAGCGTTTTCAATATGGTGCTCATGGGCACCACCTCCCAGATCTCGCTGATGTCCTCTCCCGGGCCGAAGCAGCGCGCCGCAGCGGAGGAAGCCCTGGAGCGGGGGGGGGTCGCCCATCTGCGGGACAAGGGCTACACCCATATCTCCGGCGGCGAGCGGCAGCTGGTGCTCATCGCACGGGCCCTGGTACAGGACGCCCGGGTGCTGGTGCTGGACGAGCCCACCGCCAACCTGGACTACGGCAACCAGATCCGGGTCATGGAGCAGCTTCGCCGGCTGACCGGCCAGGGCTACACCGTGGTCCAGTCCACCCACAACCCGGAGCAGGCCTTCCTCTTCAGTCACAGCGTGGTGGCCATGCAGGACGGACGGGTCCTGGCGGAGGGGCCGCCCTCCCGGGTGGTGACGGAGGAGCTGATGGAGAAGCTCTACGGGGCCGAGATCCGGGTCTGCAGCCTCTACGGCGACAAGGTGCGGGTCTGTATCCCCCGCAGCGTCACGGAATAAGAAAAGAACGGCGAGTCGATCTCACCCGGAGCCGCGGGACCTGCGGCACGGGGCGGAGGAGCCCGGGCGGCTGACGCGCCTTTCTTTATAGAACCGATTATCTTGAATAGGAATAATCAGAAAAGAGGAGAACCGCATGAAAATCGAAAGGATCATCAGCCTGCTGCTGGCCCTGTGCCTGCTGGCGTCCCTGTGCGCCTGCGCATCCCCCGCAGCCAAGCCCACGGAAGCCCCTGCCGCGACGGCCTCCCCCGCGCCTTCGGCAGCCCCTGCGGAGACGCCGCAGCCCACGGAAGCGCCCACGCCGGAGCCAGCGGAGGAGACCCTGGCGAAGCCGGAGACCGTGGAATACACCGACGACACGGGCCGGACCCTGACCATCCCCGGGGAGATCACCCGGATCGCCGTCACCGGCCCCATGAGCCAGATCGTCCTCTTCGCCCTGGCTCCGGAAAAGCTGGTAGGGATTGCAAACAAGTGGGATCCGGGAGCGGAGGCCTACTTCAAGACGGAATTTTTCAGCCTGCCGGTGCTTGGTCAGCTCTACGGCGGCAAGGGCGAGCTGAACCTGGAGGAGCTGCTGGCCGCCGCCCCGGAGATCGTACTGGATATCGGCGAACCCAAAAAGAGCATCGGGGAGGACATGGACGCCCTCACGGAGCAGACCGGCATCCCCTTTATTCACATCGACGCCGCCACCGCCACCATGGGGGAGACCTACCGGAAGCTTGGCGCGCTGCTGGGCCTGGAGGACCGGGCAGAGGTCCTGGCGGCGTACTGTGAGGAGATCCTGACGCTGGCGGAGGATACCATGGCCGCCGTCGGGGACCGGCGGGTCCGGATGCTGTATCTGCTGGGCGATCAGGGTCTGAACGTCATTGCCAGGGGCTCCTACCATTCGGAGATCATCGACCTCGTTTCGGAAAACGCCGCCGTGCTGGACGACCCCAGCAGCAAGGGAACCGGCAACGAGACGGATATGGAGCAGCTCCTGCTCTGGGATCCGGACTTCATCGTCTTTGCCTACGACAGCGTGGGGGACGAGGTGGGGGAGGATCCCCTGTGGCAGCAGCTGAGCGCCGTCAAAAACGGCCGCTACGCCAAGGCGCCCTACGGCCCTTATAATTGGATGGGATTCCCGGCCTCCGTCCAGCGGTATCTGGGCATCCTCTGGCTGCTGAAGACCCTGTATCCCGACGATGTGGACTACGATCTCTTCACGGAGGTCAACCGCTTCTACGAACTGTTTTTCCACTGCACGCTGACCTCGGAGCAGTACCAGACCATTTTGGGCGGCTGATCTCCCGCGGTCCCCGCACGGCGAAGGATACCCGCGCCCGGAAGGGCGACGCGGGTATCCTTCGCTTTGTCATTGCAAAACGGCGGGAAATATGGTATAAGATATGTATAAAAAACCTGCAGAGAAAGGAAAAGGAATCATGAAGAAAATACTTAGCCTCCTGCTGGTCCTGGTGCTGGCAGTGACGCTGCTGCCTCTGGGCGCTCTGGCAGAGGGTCCGTCGGTGGTGCTGTCTCCCCAAAACCTGCGGGTGGACGGGAAACGCATCGACTGTGAGAAATACAATATCGACGGCTCCAATTACTTCAAACTGCGGGATATCGCCTATCTGGTGAGCGGCACCGGCAGTCAGTTTTCCGTGGGCTGGGACGGTGAGAAGAACGTCATCCGTGTGGTGACCGGGGAAGCGTACGAGCCCAACGGCAGCGAACTGGACCTGAGCGGCGGCGACAAGAGCGAGTCTGCCCGGCCCAGCACCCAGACCCTGCTGATCAACGGCGTCGAGCGCGGCGACCTGAGCGCCTACAACATCGGCGGCAACAACTATTTCAAGCTGCGGGACCTGGGGGAAGCCCTGGGCTTCCGGGTGGATTACGACAAGCCCTCCAACACCGCCATCGTCGTCAGCCGGACCTGGTCACGGCCTGTCGAGTGGCTGACGGAGGAGACGATCTTCAACCAGGACGGCGCGGCTTTCTCCCACAGCGTTGATACCTATAATGAAGACGGCCGCATGCTCAGCCATCTGTTTGAGGACGAGGAATCCCGCCAGTATGAGGCGTATTCCTACGACGAGCTGGGCCGGGTCACGGAATACCGCAGCGATTACGTCAGCAGCTACGACGGCGAAACATATGAGAATCACAGCGTCACCCGCTATGAGTACGACATATGGGGCAACCTGGTGCACGAGGTCTACGAGGCCGTGGGCGACGTGGTCAGCGAGACCAACTATACCTACGACGACAACGGCAACGTGCTGGTGGTCACTTTTTTGAACAACGCGGGCACCGGCGCGTACTACTATACCTACGATGACAACGGCTACGAGATCAAGTATGTGTCGACCTATGAGGACGAGGTCCTGTATACCGAGGAATATATCCGGGGTGAGGACGGCAGCATCCTTGAGAGCCGTGAGATCGACGGGAACGGCGAGGTCACCTCCGTCACCCAGAACATCTATGAGGACGGACGTCTGACGGAAGAGCACACCACCTCCGGAGATTATTGGTACAACGCCTACTACACCTATGATGACGCCGGAAATGTGATCCGCCTCAACACGGATACGCCCTATGGTCTCTCCACCTACACCACGATTTACGACGAAGCGGGAAGGCCGGTGCAGGAGGAACTGGTCAGCGGGGACTACAACAGCATCACCGTCCGGTCCTACGACGAGGCGGGGAACCTGCTGCGCAGCGAATACACCACCAGCGACGGCTCCTACAGCCTGCAGGAATACACCTACGATGAAGACGGCAACGTCCTGACCGACGTCTACAGCGGCGTGGGCTATTCCCGCACCGCAACCTATACCTACGACAGCGCGGCCCGCAAAATGACCTGCCTGGTGCTCCTGGAGTACTACGGCGTGGGCTGAGCCGCCGGATCGCAGAAACCTGCCAAAAAGCGGAGGCAGCCGACAGGCTGCCTCCTTTTTTGCCCGTCCGCGCCGCTGTTCTTGAAAAGCGGCGGCAGTCGTGATATAAATAAAATAGAATAATAATTCAAAAAGGGAGGATAACATGAAGAGAATACTTAGCCTCCTGCTGGTCCTGCTGCTGGCGGCGTCGCTGCTGCCTGCGGGCGCCCTGGCGGCGGATGCGGCGGTGGTCCTGTCTCCTCAGAACCTGCGAGTGGACGGGAAACGCATAGACTGTGAGAAGTACAACATCGACGGCTCCAACTATTTCAAGCTGCGGGACATCGCCTATCTGGTGAGCGGCACCGGCAGCCAGTTCTCCGTGGGCTGGGACGGGGAGAAGAAGGTCATCAGCGTGGTGACCGGGGAAGCGTATGAGCCCAACGGCAGCGAGCTGGACCTGAGCGGCGGCGACAAGAGCGAATCGGCCCAGCCCAGCACCCAGACCCTGCTGATCAACGGGGTCGAGCGCGGCGATCTGAGCGCCTACAACATCGGCGGCAACAACTATTTCAAGCTGCGGGACCTGGGGGAAGCCCTGGGCTTCCGGGTGGACTATGACAAGCCCTCCAATACCGCCATCGTCGTCAGCCGGGCCTGGTCCGAGCCCCCGCTCTGGCGCATCGCGGAATACATCGAAACAAGCAACAGCGGCAGCAGCCGCAGCGTCAGCACCTACGATGAATACGGTCGGCCCATCAGCTCCTGGTTCCAGGAGGAATACTATACGGAACGGTACGATTATTTTTACAATGACCTGGGCTACCCGGCGGAGTCCGCTTACGAGTATGCCTCTCGGGAGGGGGTCGATCCCTGGTCGGAGAGCAGACGCATCACCTATGAGTACGATATCTGGGGGCAGCTCGTGAAGACGACCACCGTCACGACCGGCTCCGGAGACGACACGTTCACGGAGGAGCTCTTCACCTATGATGACGACGGGAAGCTGCTCACCGACGAGATCCGGTCCGCTTACGGGACAACGGTGTACAGCTATACTTATGACGAGCGGGGCGACTATACCCGGATCGAGACCGTCTATCCCGACGGTAGCGGAGGCGCCACGGAGTACGTTCGGGACGAGGAGGGACAGCTCCTGCGCTGGCGGTTCGTCAACCTGGACGGCGCCGAAGAATACGCCTATGAATACGAATACGAGGGCGGCCAAAAGGTGAGGGAGACCTATGTCGCCGGGGATTACCGCACCGTCACCGCCTACACCTATGACGAGCGGGGCAATCTGATCAGCCGACGCACGGAAGACTCCGGCTGGATTTCCGAGAACACCTTCACCTACGACGAAGAAAACCGGATACTGAGCTCCGTCTACTATAACGGCTGCGACCTTTTCACGACCATCAATGCCTATGACGCCGAGGGGAGGCTCCTGCACACGGAATACACAAGCCCCGACGAGGATCATACGCTGGACTACACCTACGACGCCGAGGGAAATCCTCTCAGCGTGGTCTACGTCGGCAGCGACTGCACGTATCGGACCGACTATACCTATGATACAGCGGAGGGCAAAAAGACCGTGGTCACCGTCTACACCTATCCGCCGGCGACGGAGCTTCAGCTGAGCGACGAGGAGCTGGTCCTGGCCGTGGGAGATGAGACGACGCTCCTGTATTATTTCAACCCCTACAACGCCCAGCAGGAGAGCGTCAGCTGGAGCAGCAGCGACGAGAGCGTGGTGCGGGTGGACGAGGACGGCAACGTCTTCGCCGTGGGCCGCGGCAGCGCCGTGGTGACTGCCGTGTCCGAGAGCGGCCTGACCGCTCAATGCAGCGTCATCGTCGCCCAGGACAAATACCGCCTGACCGTGGTCCCCGAAGAGCTGGTCATCGGCGTGAACGACACCCTGTCCATCCGCTGCACCGTGGAATACGTGGGCGTTTACCGGCCGTACAAGCTCCGGTTCGAGAAATGGTCGGAGGAGGACAGCGTGCTCTTCCTGATGTGGCGCGAATGGGACGGCAGCAGCATCGACCTGTCCGTCACCGCCCTGGAGGCCGGAACGGAAACTATCAGCGTCATGATCATTTCCCTAGACGGCGGGACCGTCTATGACGTGGCGACTGTCACGGTGACGGTACGGGGCTGATCGGGTCCCGCAGAAGAGAGCAGCAAGCCGGCCGGCGCGCCGCGGTCCTCCGGACTGCGGCGCGCCTCTGCTTTTCGGCGCGTACGCCTGCCGCTCTTGCAATATGAGGAAAAAACGACTATAATCGGATACAATCCGTTCGTGTGTGCTCCGAAGAGGATCCATCCCTCTTCGAACAAAAAAACAAGAGGTGACTGATTATGCAGCCTCGTGCACGGGGGCGCGTACGCGCGCTCCTGGGCTATACCAAGGGCTTCCGGATCCCCATCGTCCTGAGCTTTGCGCTGATGGCGGCCGAGCTGGTCATCGGCTTTATTTCTCCGCTGGTCCTTTCCGTTACCATCGACTCCGTGCTGGATACGAAGCCGGTGAACGTGGCCTGGTATTTCCGCTGGTTCGTGCCCATGGCAGGCGGGGTGGAGGTGATCCGCCGGAACCTGTGGATCATGGCCGCCGCCATGCTGGGCATGACGGCGATCTCCGGCGTGGTGCGCTTCGCCCGTACCCGGCTCAATACCCGGGCGGGAGAGGGCAGCGTCCGGGTGCTGCGCGACCGCCTGTTTGCCCATATCCAGCGCCTGCCCTACCGCTGGCATGCCGACAGCCAGACCGGCGACGTGATCCAGCGGGCCACCACCGACGTGGATACGGTGCGCCGCTTCAATTCCGGCGTGCTGCTCGAGTTTGTCCGCACCGTCCTGATGGTGGCGGTGGGGGCGGCGGTCATGTTCACCATCAACGGCGTACTGGCCCTCATCACCATCGGCATGGTGATCCCCGTGGCCGCCGGCAGCGTCCTGTTCCATGTGCGTATCAACCGGCTGCTGGAGGAACAGGAGGAGGGGGAGGGACGCCCGTTCACCGTCATGCAGGAGAACGTTACAGGCGTCCGGGTGGTGCGCGCTTTCGGCCGCTCCCGCTTCGAGCTGGACAAGTTCGATCGGGCCAACGACGAGAATATGCGCAAGCTGCTGAAGGTCAACTATTCCTTCGCTTCCCTCTGGGCCACGCTGGACCTCCTGTGCGGACTGGAATTCGCGGCGGTGCTGGTGGCGGGCATCCTGCTGGCCCTGAAGGGGCAGCTGACCATCGGCCAGTTCACCGTCTTCCTCAGCTATGTCTATACCTTCTTCTGGCCCATCCGGGGTTTCGGCCGGGTGCTGAGCCAGCTGAGCCGCACCCTGGTGGCCGTGGACCGTCTGGAGGAGATCTTCCGGGCGGAGGAGGAAGACGGCCTGGAGGAAGGGGACACGCCGGACCTGCGGGGCGACGTGGACTTCCGGGATGTGAGTTTCGCCTACGGTACGACACCGGTGCTGGACCACCTGAACATGCACATTCCCGGGGGCAGCACCGTGGCCATCCTCGGCGGTACCGGCTCCGGCAAGAGCACTCTGACGTTGCTGCTGCAGCGGCTCTATGAGATCGGCGGCGGCAGCATCACCATCGGCGGGAAGGATATCCGGCAGATCCGCAAATCCTGGCTTCGGGAACGGATCGGCATCGTGCTGCAGGAGCCCTTCCTCTATTCCCGCACCGTACTGAAGAATATCGGCATCAAATCCGAGGAGCCGGACCGGGAGGCGGTGGAAGCCGCCGCCAGGGACGCCTGCGTCCACGACGATATCATGGAATTCGAGGAAGGCTATGATACGGTGGTAGGCGAGCGGGGCGTCACTCTTTCCGGCGGCCAGAAGCAGCGCGTGGCCATCGCCCGGGCACTGACCGGCCAGAGCGATCTGCTCATCTTCGACGATTCCCTCTCCGCCGTGGACACCCGCACCGACGCCGCCATCCGGCAGGCGCTGCGCACCCGGCGGCAGGGGGTCACCACCCTCATGGAGGCGGACCGCATCTTCGTGCTGAAGGGCGGCCGCGTGGCGGAGGAGGGTACCCATGAGGAGCTGATGGCCATTCCCGGCGGCATCTATCGGCGCACCTTCGAGATCCAGAGCGCCGCTGCGGAAGGGGGTGAGGACGCGTGAGCGAAGACAAGAGCTACGAGGGCCAGAAGATCAACCCCAAGACCTGGCGCACCATCCTCAGCTTCGCCGCCGGTCGAAAAAAGCACTTCCTGCTGATCATGGGCGGCGGCATGCTGGCCGGCGTCATCGACACGGCCATGTCCTTCATGTCCCGCTGGGCCATCGACGGCTTTATGATCCCCGGAAGCCGGGAGCACCTGGGCCTGTTTGCCTTTGCCGCAGTGGGCCTGCAGGTCCTGATGGCCGTCCTGACCCTGATCTACTGCCGGGCCGCCGGACATCTGGAGGCCACCCTCACTGCCGACGTGCGCCGGGCAGCCTATACACGGCTGCAGAGCATGAGCTTCAGCTATTTCGACAAGACCAGCACCGGCCACCTGATCTCCCGCCTCACGGGGGATATCAGCCGTATCACCGAAATGATCTCCTGGACCTGCATCGACCTGGGCTGGGGCGTCATGGCGGTGGCGGCCAGCCTTATCGCCATGTTCGCGGTGAATATGAAGCTGGCGCTGATCACCGTCACCGCCGTGCCGGTGGTGGCTCTGCTGTCCGTCTGGTTCCAGAAGAAGATCCTCCGCTACCAGCGAAAGACCCGCCGCCTCAACAGCATGATCACCGACTCCGTCAACGAAGGGATCATGGGGGCCCAGACCAGCAAGACGCTGGACCGGGAATCGCTGAACAACGCGGAATTCAACGTCCGGACCGGGGATATGTTCCGGGCCTCCATGCGCTCGGCCACCATCTCCGCCATTTATATGCCCCTGGCCAGCCTGGTCATCAGCCTGGTCTCCGGCTTCATCCTGATCGAAGGCGGCCGAGATGTTCAGAACGGCGTCCTCACCATCGGCACCCTGAATTTCTTCCTGAACATCGGCAGCATGATGTTCGAGCCCATCCGCAATTTCGCCGGCATCTTCTCGGAGTTCCAGTCCTGCCAGGCGGCGGCGGAGCGCGTGGCCGACGTGCTGGTGAGCGTCAGCGAGATCGAAGACCGGCCGGAGGTCGTGGAGAAATACGGCGATTTCTTCCATCCGAAGAAGGAAAACTGGGAGAAGATCCGAGGCGACGTGGAATTCGACCACGTGTCCTTCTGGTATCAGGAGGGGGAGCCGGTGCTGACCGACTTCAGCCTCAGCGTCAAGGCCGGGGAGAACATCGCCCTGGTGGGCGAGACCGGCGGCGGGAAATCCACAATCGTGAACCTGGCCTGCCGCTTCTACGAGCCCAGGGAGGGCGTCATCCGCATCGACGGGGTGGACTACCGGGACCGGAGCCAGATCTGGCTTCAGAGCAATCTGGGCTATGTGCTCCAGACTCCCCATCTCTTCTCCGGCAGCATCATGGAGAACATCCGCTACGGCCGCCTGGACGCCACCGACGAAGAGGTGAAGGAGGCCGCCCGTCTGGTGGGGGCCGACGAATTCATCGAAAAGCTGGAAAAGGGCTACGACTCGGAGGCGGGCGAGGGCGGCGGCAACATGTCCACCGGCCAGAAGCAGCTCATCTCCTTTGCCCGGGCTATCCTGGCGGATCCGGCTATCTTCGTGCTGGACGAGGCCACCAGCTCCATCGATACGGAGACGGAGCAGCGCATCCAGGCTGCGGCCGATCGGCTTCTTCGGGGCCGCACCAGCTTCATTATCGCCCACAGGCTCAGCACCGTGCGCAGCGCCGACCGTATCCTGGTCATCGACGGAGGCCGGGTGCTGGAATCCGGAAGCCACCGGGAGCTGATGGCCAGGAAGGGCCGTTATTGGGAGCTTTATCAGAACCAGTTCCGCCGCGAGCGCTTTGACGAATCCGTGGAGGAGCTCAACCGGAACTGAACATGGGAAGAGAGGCCCCGGAGCGCTGTCGGCAATGCCGCCGCTCCGCTTCCGGGGGCGTTCCTCCAAAAACCGATCTTCAGTTTTCGACATTAACGGATCAAAGGAAAGGACGGTGCGGGTCATGGGAAAGAAACGCTGGATCAGCTTCTGCCTTCTGGCGGTGCTGGCTCTGGGGCTGATGCTCCCCTCCGTCCTGGCTGAGGAGACCGTTTTTTTCACCGCTGTGAACAACACCCTGCTGGAGTTGACGGCGGAGACCATGCCCATGGCCCACAACAGCATGATCTACGTGCCCACCAGTCTCTTCAACACCCGGACCCTGGACACCTGGTCCTATTATTCCCGCGGCAGCCAGACCGTGCTGATCTCCGACGGTGAGAAGGTACTCTATTTCGATATGAGCGCCGGCAACAGCTACGACGGGGAGGACAACACCTATCGCTACGCCGCCATCTACGCCAACGATACGGCCTATGTGCCCGCCTTCTTCGTAGCCGATTTCTTCGGCCTGGGCTACTCCTACATCCGGCGGGAGGGCTGGCATATCGTGCGGATCACCACCGGCTCCGTCCTCTCCGACGACGAATTCTTCAGCGCCGCCGCTTCTCTGCTGGAATCGCGGATGAACCAGTATCTGGCCGGACAGGAGTCCTCGCCGCTGACGGCGAAGCCTACCCCCACCCCGGCGAAGCCTACCCCCACGCCATCGGCTCCGCCGGTGACGCCTACCCCCCGAAGAGACCGCAGCGACGTCACCGTCCGCCTGGGCTTTCTGGGCCTGAGCGAAAAAAGCGCCGGGATCCTGGAGGAGCTGGGGACGGTCAAGGCCTGCTTTTTCGCCACGGCGGAGGAGCTCTATGCCAACGGGGACCTGGTCCGGCGCATCCTGGGCAGCGGCTGCACCGTGGGCCTTCGGATCGAGGAGGACCCGACTGCGGAATATGAAGCTTTCTGCCGCGCCCTGCGGGACACGGCCATGTGCACCTCCTTCCTGGGCGCCGCCGCAGGCGCCGACGGGGAACTGGCGGAGGAAGGGGCGGCCTGCGGCCTGCGCATTTTGTGGGCGGAGGAACCGCTGTATACCTGCCAGGCCTGCGGCGTGCTGCTGGACGCGGCGGAGCGGACCTGCACCCTGCTGCTGGCCGGGGATTTCCGGGAAACCGCGAGCCTCATGCGGCTGCTGAGGGAGGACCACTATACTATGGAAGCGGTCACGGAAGTGACTGCGGGGAGATGAATGACGATGGCCCGAAGCACACCCATCAACGACGGCTGGGAATTCATGAAGGAACCCCCGGCCGGATTTTTCCGGGGCGAGGAGACGAACTGCGAGCGCGTGCGCCTGCCCCACACCGGAACACTGCTGCCCTACAACTATTCGGAGGAGCTGGATTACCAGTATGTCTCCGGCTATCGGAAAAGGCTGCGCCTGCCCATGCTGACCGGGGGACGCCGCCTCTTTGTGCATTTTGAAGGGGCTGCCCAGCGCAGCCGCCTCATCTTCAACGGCGTCACCCTCCTGACCCACGCCTGCGGCTACACAGGCTTCACGGCGGAGCTCACCGCCCACGCTCTGGAGGGGGAAAACCTGCTGGCCCTGGAGCTGGATTCCCGGGAGGAGCTGGATCAGCCCCCCTTCGGCAATGAGATCGACTATCTCACCTATCAGGGCATCTACCGGGGCTGCCGCCTGATCCTGACGGGGCCCAGCTTCCTGGCGGACCTGTTCGTACATACCCGCAGCGACACGGTCTATGCAGAGATTGCCGAGACTGGCTTCGGCTCCGAAGTGCTGCTGCGCGTGACGGACGAAGAGGGGAAGACCGCAGCGGAGCGGCGCTGCAGTCTGACGGAGGCCTCGGACAGTTCCCTGCGGCTGCCGGCCGGGCTGCCGGTGAAGCCGGAGGAATGCCGAAGCCACTGCCTGAAGCTGGAGTGTCCCGGCGTCCGGGGCTGGAGTCCCGACGGACCCAGCCTCTATACCCTGACGGCGACGCTGCTGGACGGGAAAGGGGAGCCCCTGGACGAGCGCAGCGTCCGCTTCGGCTTCCGGGAGGCGGAATTCCGCGCCGACGGCTTTTATCTCAACGGTGAAAAGCTGATCCTCCGCGGCCTGGATCGGCATCAGTCCTTCCCCTACGTCGGCTATGCCATGCCCGACGGCGTGCAGCGGCGGGACGCGGAGATCCTACGGAATGAACTCGGCCTCAACGTGGTCCGCACCTCCCATTATCCCCAGTCCCAGGCTTTCCTGGATCGCTGCGACGAGCTGGGCCTGCTGGTCTTCACGGAGATCCCCGGCTGGCAGCACATCGGCGGCGGGGACTGGAAGGAGCTTGCGATCCGGAATGTGGACGATATGGTCTGGCAGGACCGCAACCACCCCTGCGTGATCCTCTGGGGCGTCCGCATCAACGAATCCGGGGACGATGACGAGCTGTACCGGCGCACGAACGAGCGGGCCCGCGAGCTGGACCCCTCCCGACAGACCGGGGGCGTCCGCTGCTTCCGGCACAGCCACCTGCTGGAGGACGTCTATACCTATAATGATTTCATCCACCGGGGGGACAACCGGGGTCTGGCGGAAAAGAGCCAGGTGGTGGACGATATCCGGGCGCCCTATCTGGTGACGGAATACAACGGCCACATGTATCCCACCAAGAGCTTCGACGACGAGCCCCACCGGCTCAGCCACGCTCTGCGCCACGCCGCCGTGCTGGACGCCATGTATTCCCTGGAGGGCATTTCCGGCTGCATCGGCTGGTGCGCCTTCGACTACAACACCCACCAGAATTTCGGCAGCGGAGATCGGATCTGCTACCATGGGGTCATGGACATGTTCCGCAACCCGAAGCCGGCTGCGGCGGTCTATTCCTCCCAGCGGGAGGACCTGCCGGTGCTGGAGCTGAGCGGCAGCCTGGACAAGGGAGACTGGCCCGCCTCGGAGCTGAAGGAGGTCTGGGCCTTCACCAACGCCGACAGCGTCCGCCTTTACCGAGACGGAGTCTTTATCCGGGAATTCTTCCCCGACCGGGAGCGCTTTCCCCATCTGCCCCACCCGCCGGTACGCATCGACGATTTCTGCGGACCGGAGCTGACGGAGCAGGAGGGCCTGAAGGGCGAAGCGGCGGAGCTGCTGCACCTCCTGTGGGCGGCAGAACGCAGGGGCGAGGACACCGGGGTGCTGCTGCGGAGTCTGAAGCGGAAATACGGCGTCACCGCCCAGCGGGCGGAGGAACTGAAAAACCGGTATTACGGCCCCCGCTCCGGCGGTCCGACCTACCGCTTCGAGGCGGTGAAAAAGGGCCTGGTGACCGCCCGGGCGGTGAAGGAGCCGGTGCACGCCGTCTCCCTCCGGCTGGAGCCGGACCGGACGGTCCTCCGGGAGAAGGGCATGTGGGACGCTTTGGAGGTACGCATCCTGGCGGAGGACCAGAATGCCAACCGCCTGCCCTACGCCTCCGACGCTCTGCAGCTGGAGACGGAGGGCCCCGTGGAGATCCTCGGGCCTCGCTGCATCCCGCTCCGGGGCGGTGCGGCGGGCGTCTGGCTCCGCAGTACCGGGGAGAAGGGAAAAGGTCTGCTGCGCGTCCGGGGTTTCGGCCCGGCACGGGAGCTGGAGATCACCGCGGAATAAGAAACAGTAATACAGAGGGGAAGAAGAAGCATGACCACCGGCGTGAATTTCTGGAACGGCGAGGTATGGGCCTTCGTCGTCACTATGTTCTATCTGTTCGCCGCCATGATCGTGGCGAATACCCTGCGCAACACCATCAAGCCCCTGCGGAAGCTGATGATCCCCAGCTCCGTGCTGGGCGGGCTCCTGCTGCTGCTGGTCTCCGTGATCTATGAGGAGTTCAGCGGAAAGCCCATGATCCCTACGCTGACCCTGGAAATGCTCACCTACCACGGCCTGGGCCTGGGCTTCGTGGCAATGGCCCTGCGCAATATCGAGAAGAAGCAGACCAGGCGGAGCCGTTCCGGCGCCTTCGACACGGGGGTCACGGTGGTCTCCGGCTACCTGATCCAGGCTTTGGCAGGGCTGGCGATCTCCATGGTCTGCTTCTACCTGCTGCACAGCTTCTGGGCCTCCGGCCTGCTGCTGCCCATGGGCTACGGCCAGGGCCCCGGCCAGGCCTACAACTGGGGCCATAACTACGAGGCGCTCTACGGCTTCGAGGGGGGCACCAGCTTCGGGCTGACGGTGGCGGCCATGGGCTTCCTCTCCGCCAGCGTGGGCGGCGTGATCTACCTCAACCGACTGCGCCGCAGGGGCATCCTCAAGGCGGACAGC